>Ga0210112_1000424_pt1 | contig 11582 bp, 10 predicted proteins | sample Joice_ThreeSqC_D_FD_184875 | JGI IMG/M metagenome (GOLD analysis project Ga0210112, IMG submission 184875) | Wetland microbial communities from San Francisco Bay, California, USA, that impact long-term carbon sequestration - Joice_ThreeSqC_D2... | ecosystem: Environmental > Aquatic > Marine >... | reverse complement strand
GCGAGGGTCCATAACCTGAGGAACATCGATGTCGAGATCCCCAGGAACCGGCTCACAGTGATAACGGGCCTGAGCGGAAGCGGAAAATCCTCACTCGCCTTCGACACCATTTATGCGGAGGGACAGAGGAGGTATATGGAAACCATGTCGGCCTATGCGAGGCAGTTCCTGGGCAGCATGGAACGGCCGGATGTGGACAAGATCACCGGTCTGAGTCCCGTTATATCCATCGAACAGAAATCCACTTCCCGGAATCCCCGCTCCACGGTCGGCACCATCACCGAGATCTACGATTACCTGCGCCTGCTGTTCGCGCGCACCGGCACCCCGCACTGCCCGCAGCACGGCACCGTGCTGGAGGCACAGACCATCAGCCAGATGGTCGACCACGTGCTGGCACTGCCGGAGGGCAGCCGGCTGATGCTGCTGGCACCGGTGGTCGAAGCCCGCAAGGGTGAACACCTGCAGGTACTGGAGGAACTGCGAGCGCAGGGTTTCATCCGCGCACGCATCGACGGTGACATCATCGAACTCGACCAGCCGCCGAAACTCGACCTGCGCCGCAAGCATGTCATCGAGGCGGTGGTCGACCGCTTCAAGGTGCGCCCGGACCTGCAGCAGCGCCTGGCCGAATCCTTCGAAACCGCGCTCAACCTGTCGGACGGGTTGGCGCGCGTGGCGTGGATGGACGCCACCGGCGCGGAGGAACTCCTGTTCTCGGCCAAGTTCGCCTGCCCGCAGTGCGGCTACTCCATCTCCGAACTGGAACCGCGTCTGTTCTCGTTCAACAATCCGGCCGGCGCCTGCCCGGCCTGCGACGGACTCGGGGTGCGCCAGTTCTTCGACCCGCAGCGGGTGGTCGGCCATCCCGAGCTGAGCCTGGCCGGCGGCGCCGTGCGTGGCTGGGACCGCCGCAATGCCTATTATTTCCAGCTCATCACCTCGCTGGCCACGCACTACGACTTCGATATCGAGAAACCGTTCGAGGAACTGACGGAGAAGGTCCGGAACGTCATCCTGCACGGCAGCAAGGGCGAAGTGATCCGCTTTCGCTATCTGAACGAACGCCGCGGCATGGTGGAGCGCAGCCACCCGTTCGAGGGCATCATCCCGAACATGAAGCGGCGCTACCACGAAACCGAATCCAACACGGTGCGCGAGGAACTGGCGCGCTACCTCAGTCACCAGGCCTGCCCGGAGTGTGACGGCGCACGCCTGAACCAGGCCGCACGCCACGTCAGCGTGGCCGGCCGCACCCTGCCCGAAATCACCGCCCTGCCGGTCGGCGGCAGCCGCGAACTGTTCAATAAGCTCCAGCTGGAAGGACGGCGCGGCGAGATTGCCGGCAAGATCCTCAAGGAGATAAACCAGCGACTGGAGTTCCTGGTCAATGTCGGGCTCGACTACCTGTCGCTGGAACGCAGCGCCGAGACACTGTCCGGCGGCGAGGCACAGCGCATCCGGCTGGCCAGCCAGATCGGCGCCGGACTGGTCGGCGTGATGTACGTGCTCGACGAGCCGTCGATCGGGCTGCACCAGCGCGACAACCAGCGGCTGCTGGCCACCCTGACCCACCTGCGCGATCTCGGCAACACCGTGATCGTGATCGAGCACGACGAGGAGGCAATCCGCGCCGGCGACTACGTCGTCGACGTCGGTCCCGGCGCCGGCGTGCACGGCGGGCGCATCGTGTCGCAGGGCACACCGGCGCAGATCATGGCGGACCCGCAGTCGCTCACCGGGCAATACCTTTCCGGCCGGGCCACCATCGCCATACCGGAACACCTGTCGGCGTACGATCCGAACCGCGTGCTGACCATCCGCGGTGCCACCGGCAACAACCTCAAGGCGGTCACCGTGGACATCCCTGTCGGACTGATGACCTGCGTGACCGGGGTGTCCGGCTCCGGCAAGTCCACCCTGGTCAACGACACCCTCTACCGGCGCGCCGCCCAGGTGCTGAACCGCGCCGCAGAGAGCGCAGCACCCTGCGATGCCATCGATGGGCTGGAACACTTCGACAAGATCGTCGACATCGACCAGAGCCCGATCGGCCGCACGCCGCGCTCCAACCCGGCCACCTACACCGGCCTGTTCACGCCGATCCGCGAACTGTTTTCCGCCACCCAGGAGGCGCGCTCGCGCGGCTACAAGCCCGGCCGCTTCAGCTTCAACGTCAAGGGCGGCCGCTGCGAGGCCTGCCAGGGCGACGGCGTCATCAAGGTCGAGATGCATTTTCTGCCGGACATCTACGTGCCCTGCGATGTGTGCAAGGGCAAGCGCTACAACCGTGAAACACTGGACGTGCGCTACAAGGGCAAGACCATCCACGAGGTGCTCGAGCTGACCGTGGAAGACGCGGTGCCATTCTTCAGTGCCATCCCGGTGGTCACGCGCAAGCTGCAGACGCTGATGGATGTCGGGCTGTCATACCTGACGCTGGGCCAGAACGCCACCACCCTGTCCGGCGGTGAGGCGCAGCGCATCAAGCTGGCACGCGAACTGTCCAAGCGCGACACCGGCAAGACACTGTACATTCTCGACGAGCCGACCACCGGCCTGCACTTCCACGACATCGCCCAGTTGCTTGCCGTGCTGCACCGGCTGCGCGAACACGGCAATACCATTATCGTCATCGAGCACAACCTGGACGTCATCAAGACCGCCGACTGGATCGTCGACATGGGGCCGGAAGGCGGCATTGGCGGCGGCACCGTGGTCACCGCCGGTACGCCGGAGGACGTCGCCAGGCACGCGACCTCCTATACCGGGCAATACCTCAGGAAGACGCTGGAACAGCACCGGCGCCAGTCCGCCATGCAAGTGGCGCAGAACAAGCCGCCGGCCACCCGCAGGAAGGCGTTGCAAGTCGACTCCTGATTCCACCAGCGAGGTACCAGCCGTCAGGCTATTCGTAAGGTATTCGTAAGAATTGCCAGAAAAATGTCAGCGATTTTTACATTTTCGCTGACCTAATATGCACGTCACTGGATGTATCTATTTGTAATTAAAGTATATATTTATTATGGTACAACTTTTGCTCGATAATAGTAACCTAGTAAAACACACGTAACACGCTGGCACATGTCAACACGCTCCACACGGATGATCTGCAAGCAGCGCTTAATGGATAAGTAACCGGAGTATCTCAATGTTTTCAAAATCAATCAGAAAATTGCTGGCCTGCGCCGTCATCCTGGCGGCACTTCCAACAGCCGCAAGTGCCATTACCCTGCAGTCGGTCACGACCATCTATTACCCGGGCTCCACCTTTACCCTGGTCAAGGGGGTCAATGACTACGGCGAACTCGTCGGCGAGTACTGGACGCCGCTACCTAACAACAAACACGAGACTCACGCCTTTTCTTATGATGGCAGCGCATACCACGACATTGACCGTAACCCTGCTGGAGGCCTGAACGAGGCCTGGGGCATCAACAACGCCGGTGTGATCACGGCCGACGGCAATATCAATGGTGTCTATGGCGGTTACTATGGTATGGAGAACAATTTCACGAACTTCACGGGCACACTGTTTGACATCAACGACGTCAATATGATGGTCGGCAGCAGTAGCGGCCAGCCCTTCATTTACGATAATGTCCAGGACTCCTATGCGAATATCAACGTGCCCTGGGGTAACAGGTCCGCGACAGTCGGCATCAATAACAATAATCAGGTGGTGGGGTCATACTGGAACAGCGGCGGCACTTTCATCCCGCACGGCTATCTGTTTGATGGCACGGGATATAGCCAAATAGACTATCCCGGTGCCACCGGCACCGAGGCATTGGGAATCAATGATGTCGGCCAGGTCGTCGGTTATTACCTGGACGCCAGCAGCGAAAGACACGGTTTTCTTTACGATATCTACTCGGAAGCATTCACCGCCATCGATATTCCCCTTGTCGGCAGCTACGGCACACGCGTCTACGAAATCAGCAATAATGGCCTGGTGGTGGGCGACTATATTGACGCGGGCGGGGTCCATAGAGGATTTATCGCCAGTATCGTGCCGGTACCACCCGCCCTGCTGCTGTTCGGTTCCGGACTGGCCGGCCTGTTCGGCATGACCCTCTCCTGCGGCGCAGGCCTGCACCGGACGCGTAGACCCGCGCCCCTGCAACGTCACGCCCGCATCCCCGCTTTGCGTGTCCCTGCCGGCTGATTACAGCCGGTGGACCGCTGCCGAGGCTGCTGCCTGCACGCGCACCACTATTTCCTGAAGCCCGTCCCCACCCGCAGCCCCAGCTCCCGGTCCGCCCTCCCCTGGTTCACGGCAATCTCCACCAGGCCGTTGGCATTTTCATACCAGAACGGCACACCCCGGCCGACATCGGAAAAGGTGCGTACGCGCGGCAGCAGATAGTCGCCGGTCCTGAGCACGGCGTCCTCCGGCATGGCGCCGGCCCGCACGCCGGTGACGGCATTGCCGTAGTGATCGATGTACACCACCCGGAACAGATCATCCGGCCAGTCCGGCTGCAGCACGGTCTCCGCCGACACCGGCACGCCGGGTACCCCGCCACCACGCGCCAGCCGCCCTGCAGTCGGCGCGAACACGTCACGCGCATGAAAAGTTGCGGAGGCGTGCTCCACCTCCGGCAGCCGCCAGCATTCGACATGCCAGGCACGCCGCGCCAGTATCGCGAACAGACCCTCGTTCGGCCCGACATACCAGCGCCCGTCGGCACGCACCGCGACGCCCGGACGCTGGCTGCCAACCCCCGGATCGACGACACACAGGAACACCGTTCCCGGCGCAAAGCCCTGCGTGTAGGGCGGCAGCAGGTAGGCCGCCGCCTGAATATCAAACGTAGCGAGATCGGCAAACAGGCTGATGACCGGGATACCCGGTGCCTGATGATGCAGCACGGCCTGCACCTGGCCGGTGTAGGGGCCGTCGAGGCCAAAGTCGGTCAGCAGGACGATCATGCACGTCTCCGGTAATAAAGCGCGCCCAGGAACAGGAGGCCGCCCGTTGCCGCCAGCACATGTTTCAGCGTGTGCCCGCTGATTATCCCGGTAAGCTCGAACAGGAAGGCATCTCCCAGTTCCGCCAGTTTCGATGCCGCGTAGACAACCAGTACCAGCCATAACCAGCCGCTGCTGCCAAAGGGTGATTTATAGAACAGCAGCAACAGGGGCATGATCACCATGGGCAGAAACTGTACCAGCACATAGGGCCGCAGGTCGCCGTGACCACGCTGTTCGGTAAGCCACCAGTACAGCACGGATAGCACGCCGGCCAGCAGCAGCGGCCACAACAGCCTCGCCCCGGCCCTGGCGGAGACATACTCACCAAGCAATACACTGAAAAATGCCATGAAGGACAGCGTCATCGGCAGGCGGTCCCACACCAGTGATCGATTATCGGGCGCCAGATGATAGCAGGCGGAACCCATCCCGATCAGCAGCATGCCGGCGAAAAATATCCGGCAGGCCGTCATGAGTTCCGGCATGGCGCCGGGCGGAACGCCCCTGGCCAGACAGGACAAGCCGGCAGCGCCTGCCAGCAGGAACGCCGCACTGGAAATGACATTCAGGCAATTCGGGATGCCCAGCAATGTCCGGCCATCCGCAAACGCATGATAGTCCTCATCCTGCGGGATGGGCGGCAGCAGAAAGAGTGCCGCCGCAAGTACAACGGTCAGCAAGACCGGGATGCTGTGTCTGGCCTGCATCACGGTGCGGGCAATCCGCCGAGATCAATACTGGCGTGGCCTGGAAACGCCCGGCCCGCACCGGAACCGGCAACATCTGCCAGGTCCGGCAGGAACGCGACCCGACCGCTGCCGCAGAGTGCCCTGCAGCCGCTTGCCGAAATCCCGTGGATGTCGCGGAAGCGCAGGCGGCTTATCTCGCCTGCTCCTGCGCCACCGTCTTCCGGTACTCGTCGTAGGACATGGCGGCCGACTTCAGGCAGCGCTGCCGCTCATACTGATCCGGAATCTTGTAGCATTCCTGCTGTTTCCAGCTGCGACCTGAATCGTAGACCAGGCTGGCCGCGCAGCCGGAAACGGCAAGCGTGACAAGCGCAACTGCAAGCAATGCTGTGTTCTTCATGGTGGTGTTTCCGCGGTGGACGCAGTGGCTATAGTAGGTAAAAACCGGCGCCGGCACCATTGCCCGCGGTTCCGTCCCCCGGCAATTGCACGATTTACCGTGCCATGTCCTGCAGCCAGCCGCCCGTCGCCTGCAGCGGCCGGTCATCGCCCGACGCACTGACCCACAGGGCGATGCCCAGGCGTTTCGCCGCTTTGGGATCGATGACCGGCAGCGCAACACGCCAGCGTCCGTCAGGTGAGGTGTACACGTCATGCGTGAGCGCCACGAACTCCTGGCGCAGGCTGCGGTTGCGGTTTTCACCGCGCTCGACATCGGTGTCGATACCGAAACCGAGCACTGCGACATGCAATTCCAGTGGCGCGCGGTCATGCGTAAATGTCGCTGTGAGCACGTTGTTGTCGATGCTTGCACCGAGCCGGCCCGGTTCCCTGCCGGATGCCCGCGGCGGCAGGCGCAGCGTCCAGCCGCGCCATTCACGGCCATTGGCGAAGAAGCCGGGTGTGTACACGGTGCTCGCCCTGCCGGCACGGGCAAGCTCCCGCTGGCGCTCGCCGTTGGCCGTGGTCGCGTAGGGGTCCTGCCAGCCGAGGTAGTCCCAGTAATCGACATGCAGCGCGACCGGCACGATCGCTTTCCAGAGGTCGTCGTCGTCCACGAAGCCGTTCAGCCAGCGCTCGGCCGGCGGGCAGCTGCTGCAGCCCTGCGAGGTATAGAGTTCCAGCAGGGTAACCTGGCGGGTGCCGCTGTCGAGTACCAGCGGGCCGGCGCACGCCGGCATGATGACGAACGCGAGCAGCAGGCGGGCCCCGTTGCGGGCAATCAGGCGCGCATGGCGCGCCATGCCGCCCACCGCGGTCCATAAGCGCTTGATAACAACGGACACGTGGTACACCCTGATGTTTGCCGCTACACTCTCTTGACCCTCTCCAACCACATGAGTTCAGCACCATGAAAGCTACCGCCGAATTACAGGTCATTCCGCTGGGCGCGGGTGTCTCGGTCCGCGCAGAGGTGACGCGCATCGTCGGCCTGCTCCAGCAGCACGACTTCATCCTGGAAACCCATGCCGCCGGCACCAACATCGAGGGCGAGTTGGACGAGATCCTCGCCGCCGTGGCGCAGATCCACGAAACCCTGCACGCCACCGGCAGTGTGCGCCTGGTCAGTTACCTCAAGATCGAGACGCGCACCGACAAGGTACCGACCCTGGCCGGCAAGCGACTTTAGTTAAATATCAAATGCTTGCCAACATACCGGGGCAGCATTTTTTGCAATTGACCCTGTACATCCGGATGAGGAGCAGGTAAAACAAGACACAGAAACTTTAATAACAAAGGATGGCTGTTCTTCCCGGTTCTGTAGTCAATAACAGGAACCCGGGACCGGACAGAGTGGTAACCCGGTATGAAGACCTGCACGATCCCGCCCGTAACCGGCCGACGTGGCCGACCGTTGCCGTTGCTGGCAGCACTTTTGCTGATACCCGGACTGGCAGCACCCGACACCAGGGTCAGCGACACCATACAGGCGCGCGTCGCCGATATCCGCGACGGTATCGACGTTGCCATCAACGAGACCCCCATCACCTCCGATATCGTGCTGCCGGCACTGTATGCGAAGCGCGGCTATAAACCGGCGTGGTCCAACCCGGCCTCCGTGCAGCAGCTGATCAGCACCATCGAGCAGGTTGACCGGGACGGACTCGACCCCGCGGATTACAACCTCGCCACGCTCAGGCTGCTGCTGGAACGCAACAATGAAACCGGCGACGCCAACCCCGAACGCACCGCCAATCTCGACCTGCTGCTGACCGACAGCCTGATACGGCTCGGTTATGACCTGTCCTTTGGCAAGGTCGATCCCGAGGATCTCGACTCCAGCTGGAATATGACCCGCTACATCGAGGACCTCGACACGCGGCTGCAGAAGGACGACGCCATCGAGAAGGGCCGCGTCGATGCACTGCTGCAATCACTGACACCGCAAACCTTCACCTATCAGCGCCTGAAACAGGCACTGGCAACCTATCGCCTCTACCGGCAGCTCGGTGGCTGGCAGCCGGTGCCGGAGGGAGATGCACTCAGGACCGGCCTGTCGGACGCGCGCGTGCTGGCCCTGCGTGCACGGCTGATCGCCACGCGCGACCTCGCCACCCAGGACATGTTCCTGCCGACCTTCGATGATGCAGTAGAGGCCGGTGTGAAACACTTCCAGCGCCGCCACGGACTCGAGGCCGACGGTGTCGCGGGGAAAAAGACGCTGGCGGAGCTGAACGTGCCGGTCGAGGCACGCATCGAGCAGATTCGCGCCAACCTCGAGCGTGCCCGCTGGATGCTGCATGACCTGCCGGACACCTTCATCATGGTGGATATTGCGGGCTTCAACGTGCGCCTGTTCAGGGACGGCCAGGTCGCGTGGGAGACGCGCGCGGTCGTCGGTCAACCCTACCGCATGTCACCGGTGTTCAGGTCAACGCTGACCTACCTCGATCTCAATCCGACCTGGACGGTACCGCCGACCGTACTGGACAAGGACATACTGCCGGCATTGCGGCAGAACCCGGGCTTCCTTGCGGAAAAGGACATGCAGGTCGTCGACTACCAGGGCAATCCGGTGGATGCGGGCGGTATCGACTGGACGCGCTACAACGGCTACAGCTTCCCGTGGCTGATCCGGCAGAATCCCGGGCCGAAAAACGCCCTGGGCCGCATCAAGTTCATGTTCCCGAACCGGCATTCGGTGTACCTGCACGACACCCCCGGCAAGGCGCTGTTCGAGAAGCCCGAGCGCGCCTTCAGTTCCGGCTGCATCCGCATCGAGCATCCCTACGAACTCGCCGAACTGCTGCTGCAGGGCAACGCGGGCTGGGACCGCAGGCGCCTGGACCAGGCCATCGACTCACTGCAGACACGGACGGTCAGCCTGGAGCAGCCGGTGACGATCCTGCTGACATACTGGACGGTGACGGTGGATGACGACGGGGTGATCCGGTTCAGTCACGACATCTACCGGCGCGATCCGCCCATCATCCGCGGACTGGGCGAGCCGTCCAGGTTCCGCGAGCGGCAGATTATTCATGGCCCGCAGGAGATGACAGCTTTACGCTGATCCCGGCGGGCCATCCCGACCAAACGCGCGACGCTCAGGGCGCGTTCTTCCTGCCGGTGACCATGGCGCGGACCAGGTTTTCGCCATGCAGCCGGCTGGCGACAACGACGCCCGCCACGTGGATCAGCACCAGCAGCACGGTGAGATTGGCGAAGACCTCGTGCAGTTCTTCCCAGAATCCCTCGCCCTCGCCGCCGCCATGACCCTCGTGCTCCGCATGTTCGCCGCGCTCGTCATCATCGGCATAGGCCGGCGCGACCAGCCCGGCCTCGACGCCGCCCGCGGCCAGCGGGCCGTGTCCCTCGAGGCCGTAGACCTTGAGGCCGGAGTAGCTGGTGATTAGCAGGGACACCAGCAGCATCATGATCATCCAGCCACCCGCCGGGTTGTGGCCGGTGAAATGTTCCGGGGCACCGGAGAACATGCCCTTCAGATACTGCACCGTGCGGCCCGGCGAGTAGAGAAAATCGCTGAAGCGGGCATAGCGGGTACCCACAAACCCCCAGAGGATCCGGAATGCCAGCAGCCCGATGATGAAATAACCGGCGTAGACATGCACGAGGCTTTCCTCGTCGCCGGTGAAATAGGCAATGATAAACGCGGCCACCAGCGACCAGTGAAACAGGCGCACCAGCGGATCCCAGACCCGAACCTGATTATCAGACATGACCCAACTCCGTATAATTGAAAAAACCTGCGGGGTAGAATGGTACAGCGTCGACCCGAATACATCAGACACACGCCGCAAACCTGGCCGTCTGGGGCATTTGCCGCATACCGGCACACTCCGCAAATCAACCATGTACGGTACCTCGCATGTTCTACCTCAAGGATATCCTGCTCATCACCGTGTTGTCGGTCATCATCCTCGGCAATCTGTATGACTTCGTCACCGATTTCGGTCGTGGCGCCCCCGCCCTGCATCTGCTTGAGGAAGGCGTGGTGATTATGGTTTCGACCGTGCTCATGCTCTGGCTGCTGGTCGACCTGCGCCGGCAGCACCGCGAACTGGAGCAGCTCCGCCAGGAAGTCGCCGGAAACCGCCCGCCTGCCAGCACACCGCCCGCAGTGACCAGGGCTCGCCGGCAACTTGGCGGTCTCATTCAGATGCAATTCCGGGACTGGGACCTCACCGACAGCGAGCAGGAGGTCGGCCTGCTGCTGCTCAAGGGACTGAGCTTCAAGGAAATCGCCGCCCTGCGTCAGACCCATGAGAAGACCGTCCGCGCACAGGCTTCCGGGATCTACCGCAAGGCCGGAGTCAGCGGCCGGCACGCCTTCGCCGCCTGGTTCATCGAGGACTTCCTGTGACTGGCGGGGAAAAGTGCGGAAAAGCCTCTCGTACAAAGACGCAACGGCGTAAGGAAAAGATCATCACAGAGAATACGGAATACAAAGACGATTCACTTTGGACCATCTCGGACTGACCAGGGGGATGTGGCAGCTATCGGAGCAGCGTCCTGAAATCACGGCATCGACTGCGCGGAACGGGTGTCATGTCAAAAATCCCTTATCCCTTCACTATGATCGTCTCACGGTACGCGTGCCAGGTGGCGTAACCGAGTACCGGCACTATGAATGCGAGGCCGATCAGTGCAGTTGCGAATCCTACAGCCGTAAGTACAAAGATCATCAACGCCCACAGCGCCATAACCGACGCATTTCGCAACACCGCATTGATGCTTGTTACCAGCGCCGTCGTCGCATCGGCATCCTGGTGCAGGATCATCGGTAGCGCGAACGCGCTGGCGCAAAAAGCCAGGCCTGCGAAAATCACGGCGATCAACAAGGAAACTGCTGAAGAAACGGAAACCGCTGCAGAAACGGAAACCGCGGGAGATACGGTTAATTGCCCGGCAGTCGGTTCAGTCCACATCACCATCGACACCACGGTGGCCAGGATCAGGAACAACATGCTGAGCATCAGCGCGAACATCAGCTCATGCCCCATCTCATGGAAAACCTTCTGGCGCTCGTGACGGAAGGTCGGTTTGCGGTTCAGTTCGAGTTGATGGCTGATGTCGTAAAGACCGAAGGTGAGTGCGGGACCGACGAGCAGGAAGCCGAACAGGAGGCTGAATACCAGGGCATCACTGTTCCTGATCCAGGCAAAATAAAGAAGCGCCCACCCGATCAGGACGAATATCGCGCCGTACGTCAGGCTGTGCCAGGGTGCACGCCGAAAATCCCGCCATCCTTTTTTAAGCCACCGGAAAGGTGCGCTGAACGAAAGTTTGCGGGATGGTGCGTAGAAGGGAACACCATCCCCAATGGATCCTGTTGTTTGCATTTTGCGCCTCCTCAAACAAACATATAGTCAATTCGATGGCATTTTTCCAGTCGCCACGACTCATGCCCTTGCTGGATGAGAAAAGCGGGAAAGACCTATGGTCGAAATTCATATT
>Ga0210112_1000422_pt1 | contig 11638 bp, 8 predicted proteins | sample Joice_ThreeSqC_D_FD_184875 | JGI IMG/M metagenome (GOLD analysis project Ga0210112, IMG submission 184875) | Wetland microbial communities from San Francisco Bay, California, USA, that impact long-term carbon sequestration - Joice_ThreeSqC_D2... | ecosystem: Environmental > Aquatic > Marine >... | reverse complement strand
CATGCCGCTGCGTCACTTGCCACCGACGCAGCGGCATGGCTGCCCTCCATCACGAAGCCCTCGGGGTACAAGGCATGCAGCGGTTCAGCGCCGGGAAGCAGGCCATCCCGAAAATGGGGCGGCCGGTTCGACCAGCGGCTCAATTGACACAGGTTCGCCCGCGGCCGACAGGCGCATGCCCGGGAGCGCGGCGGGTGCCGCAGATCCTGTTTTACGATCAATTCACGAGGCAATGACGGACTGCGAGGCGGTTACTACTCCTGCGCCTTCTCTCCCTTGCCGGCCTCGGCCTGTTGGCCGGGCTCCACGGAGATCATCTCCACTTCGAAAATCAGGGTTCGGTGCGCCAGCGGTCCGCGTCTGCCGTAGGCGAGTTCAGGCGGGACGACGAGCTGGATCTTACCGCCCTCCTTGATGAGTTGCAGCCCCTCGGTCCAGCCCTTGATGACAGCGTCAAGCCGGAACGAGGCCGGTTCATCACGCTGATAGGAGCTGTCGAATTCATTGCCGTTGGTGAGGGTGCCGCGGTAGTTCACGGTCACCTGATCGGTCGGTTCAGGAGTCTTGCCTGTACCCGCCTCGATGATCCTGTACTGCAGGCCGCTTGCGGTGGTTTTCACGCCCGGCTTTGCGGCGTTCTGTTCCATGAACTTCTTGCCTTCTGCCTCGTACTGCAGTTCCGCGCTTCGTTGCCTGGCGCGTTGCTCCGTGATCACCTTGTGCTTCAGTTCCATGAGCGTGGCGTTCATTTCCTGGGGCGGCATCAGGGGGTCGGCGCCGGACAGGGCGTCCTCGATGCCCCTGACGACGGCCTCGGCGTTTATCTCCACGCCCTGGCGCTTGAAATCGCCGCCGATCTGGTAACCGAGGCTGTAGTTGATGCGCGCGGTCTCGTCGTCGAGTTTCAGGGGCTCGCCCGCGCAGAGGACACCGGCTGGCATGGCCAGCAGGATAACATTCATCAGGGTGGCAATTCGTGGGATTCGCATCATAAATTATTCTCCGTTATCGAGGCACAGCCGTTACAGTTCCGGAATTATCGCAAAGGCCGTCAGGCTTCGCAAAAAAAGGGCCGCCCGATGGCGGCCCTGGTTTTCCCGCTCAACCAGCCGGGTCTGGGGGCTGTGGTTTGTTACGGCACCACGTTGCAACCCGGTGCCGTCGCCTTGTCGCCGACGCAGTACGGGACCATCATCTCGTTGTCCTCGTGCTCGACGATATGGCAGTGCCACACGTACAGCCCTTCGATATCGAAGGTGGCGTTGACGCGGGTGACTTCACCCGGGTAGGCGATCACCGTGTCCTTCCAGCCGGCCTCGGTGGCCTCGGGCGGGTTGACGGTACCCGACAGCGTTCCGGTCAGCGGATCGAAGGCCTCGCGGTTGACCACCTTGAACTTCACCAGGTGCAGGTGGATGGGGTGTCCGTCCACGGTCCAGTTCCACAGATCCCAGGTCTCGGTCGCATCCAGCGCCGGGTTGGTCTGCAGGGGATCCGACCACAGGGTCACGCTGCCGCCGGCCGCACCGTTGACGCCAAGCACCGCCGCCTTGGGCGCGAAGGGCACCGAGGCCGCCAGTGCGCCCTTCTTGTCCATGCAGGTGCCGGGATTGGCCGGATCGGGCGTCGATTTCTTGTCGAATTCCACCGTGCCGTTGGGCTTGATGGTGGCACAGACGAGTGACGACTCCTCCTCCAGCAGCGCCTGATCACGCGCCCCGGGGAATACAGGGCCGTTGGCAGGGTCGGTCGGATCCGGCAGGCTGAGCACCAGATCCTGCGGTGCGGTGAAGCCCTCGCCGGCTGCCGTGTCCGCTACGACGTTGAACTCCATCACCTGGCCGGTGGTGGACGGATCGGCCGGTATGTCCGGGAAGCCGCCGAACGGGGCGTCGGGCGCGGTGTTGATCATGCGTACCTTCACCGTACCCGGGGGCAGGTTCTCGAAGTCGACGAGCACGTCGGCACGCTCGGCCAAACCCATCAGCAGGGCCGTCTCGGGCGCCGAGGCGGGGCTCGCCGCTGGAACGGTGCCGTCGCCCGGCAGCACGGTGCGGAAGCCGGTCTCGATCTTGACCACCTTCGGCAGCAGGCTCTGCTCGGCACCGATCTGGTAGAACGGCACTTCACCGATGTCCGCGCCGGTGGCGTCCAGGGCCCGAAGGCTCAGGTTGAGGAAGCGCGAGTTGCAGCCGTCCAACAGGCGAAAGCGGTACAGGTCCGGTTCGACATTGAGAGTCGGCCAGGCTACGCCGTTGACCACCATGGTGTTGAAGAACGCCTCCGGATTCCAGATCGGTGCGATATCCGAGGGGTATTTACTGTCGCCGATCAACGGGATCTTCAGCTGATTGACCGCGATGCCCTCGAAGAAGGCGCGGTTACCCGGGTAGAACAGGGAACCGTCGGCGTTGAAGGAGCGGTCCTGGATCACGATGGGGATCTCGCGATACTTCTCGCGCGACCCGCCGAGCGAGGCAGGGAGATTGGTCGTCGCGAGATTCTCGCCCGCGACGGGTGCCGGGCCGGGCAGGGTGCCCGAGAGCAGGCCCGTCTCGGGCAGAATGTTGCCCGACGCGTCACGTTCGCGAAGCAGCCAGAAGCCCGCCGGACCTGCATAGACGTTGCTGCGCGTCATGCCGAGCGAATGGTCGTGGTACCAGATGGTGGTGGAGGGCTGATCATTGCGGTAGATGAACTCACCCACGCCGGGCCTGCTGGCCGGGTTGGTTGTCCTGCCGTACTGGTTGACCAGGGTGCCCTGGGTCGCATAGCTGGCCGGGATGTTGTTGGCACGCGGCAGGTACCAGGCCTCCGGGTAGCCGTCGCTCTCCGGGGTAATGTGTGCACCGTGCACGTGGGTAATGATCGGCACCGGTCCGAGGTAGGGCTGTTGCAGAATGGCGCCGTTGGCAGGGTCCGGACGGCAGTCCTTGGTCTTGGCCGGATCCGCACAGGGCAGCTGTTCCGGATTGGCCCAGTGCAGCGTACGGTCGATGGGCAACAGGTGACTGAGGTAGTTGCACGCCGGATCGGTGGCCGGGGTCGTGCTTGCCGCGCACGCCCATGGATCGACCATCAGGTCGTTGATCCAGTCGACGGTAATGCTGGTGTCATTTGGACCTCCTAGATCGTTGTTAACCGTGGCCTCGATGGTGTAGGCCGGGTAATTGAACTGGGAGTTCGGCGCCGGGGCAATCCCTGCACCCCCGCCCAGTGCCGTCGAATCCGGTTTTGGATCGGCTTCCGGTCCGTAACTCCACACCGTGGTTGCCGGGAAGTTGTCGGCCCGGCCATTGACGGTGTTCCAGATACCGCCCGGCAGGATCTGCTGCTTGAACTGGCGCACAGCGATATTGTAGTCATTGGACGTGCCCGAATTGTTCATTACCGGTGGAATCACCAGCGGCGTGACATATTTCGGAATGGTGAGCGGATCGAGCGTCCCACCCGGCAGTGGGACAGCCTGGATTGTTGATGGCGCCAAAATGGCAGATCCCATCATGACAACCCCGGTCGCGGCCGCAAGACACGGACTTCCTTTGCGATTGATGAAAATGTTCATGTTCCCCTCCATGATTCTTGATTCTTGATTAGTTGGTTTTGCCTGTTGGGTATTTAGCCCATGCAAACTGGCTGACCTAAACAATCCCCGGGATCTTGCAGTCGTTTCTCTCCCGGAAGAAACGTCAGCTCCTCTAATATGGATTGTGATTTTGCAAACAGAAAACTAGGCAATAATCTTGCCAGCAGGAAACGGTATATAAGTCAAAGGGTTGACACAGGGTGTAGCAGTGCAAAAAACATGAAATTCAGATGGTTATGCGCGGATCGGAAGATAGGATGCTGTTCGCGGGTGAAATCAGGATGAAAATTCATGTCTGGCGGAATTGGCAGCTGTCATTTACGTCTGCCAGATCTGTCAGACTTGTCATCGAAACATGTCACTCAATATGACGTGCCTGAGATGACACCAAATCGGTTCAGCAGATTGCTGCCGTTCGATTGGTGAACCAGGATCACAAAGAGATCATTACCTGTATAAACTGCTGCCAGTGGCCTGGCCGTTTATTACGGGCTGTACTGGTGCCGGGGTCAATTAGTGTATCGGTTACCTGATACGCACTGATCCCAGATATCAGGGTGTGGTAATGCGGGTTAGCTGACCAGCCGGCGAATTCTTTCCTGATCCTGCTCCGAGATATCGATAATGTAAAAGCCGGCCCAGAACTGGCCCTCGTTATTGCCCTGCTTGCACCACAGGCATTCGACACCGATCTCGATCGGCTCGCCGTCATCTTCCTTGTTGCAGAATGCGAGGGACAACTGGAAGATGCTGTTTTCGGTAACCGGTTCGGAAGTTAGTATCATCAGGCCTTCCTCGCTGATATTGACGAGCCGCCCGAAATCGCGGTTGGCCTGCCGCTTGTCGCTCACGCACACAACGCCGGGGACATCTACCCGGACCTTTTTGCGCATTTCGCTGGGTGCGTTTTTATGTACGGTCATCTTGGGTTACTCCCGGAGAATGTGTCTAGGCCAACACCTTTTCATTGCCATTCAGCATTCGACGTACTGCTTCCATGGCGCGTTGGACAAATGACTGCTTTTCGCTGCTGATAATCCTGACATCGTCGTTGGCGAGCAGGGTGGCCAACTCTATCCGGCCTTTGACGGCGGCCTTGACGCCCATGCTGTCCACGAACATGTAATTGCCAGACACTTGCGAAAACCAGCATAGCTTGAGACGTACCGGTGATACTTCCTTGTTTTCGCTGAATGAGAACCAGGTGCCAAACGCCAGCCCGTCAACCTGGGCAAGTGCCTTCCTCACCCCGGGTGAGAGCCGTTTGGTATCTTTCCCGGTGTGCGGCTTGTCATGAGTCGGAGCTGGATTGACGGTGGCTGCAGGCTTGTCGCCTGTTACAGGCTTTTTGATTGCTTCAGGCGCACTGTCCGTCGTGCTTCCCGTGTCAGTGCTGACCTGGTCGGCAGCTGTGCCTGCTTTGCCAGCAAGATTCTGGCCGCTCGCGCTTGTCTCTCCGGTTGCTTCACCTGTAAGTTCCTGCAATGCTGCGTCTTGAAGCTTTTTGATCAGCGCCAGTTGTGCCGCATTGTCACTTGCACCATAAGCATCAAGCATTTCAAATGCGCGCTCTATTTTCTTGCGCAGGATTGGAAGTTTCTCGCGCAGTTCGTCAAGTGCCTTGCCTGTGGCGCGTGGCTCGACACTCCAGACGATATTTTCTATGGTCTGGACCGCCAGGCTCCAGGTGGTGCTGTACTCGGATTCCGGCTCGCGCAGGTAGATAAACATAAGTTTGTCGTGCCAGGCATCCGCGAGGATTTTGCGCAGCTCGCCTGGCACATTGCGCCCGGTCACTCGCGTTTCGATTGCACTGGCTGCGCAGGTGCGGGCCAGCTCGAGTTTTTCCTTGCCGGCCGCCGCTTGCCGGGTACGCTGTTCGATCGCTGTAGCCTTGTTCTCGAGATCGCGAAGATTATTGCGGCACAACTCGAGCAGCTCGCCGAATATCTCGATGTTATTTTCGAATTCCTCGATGATGCGCTGGATGATCATGCGCATGGTCGGGAAAATCCCGCGCGTCAGGTCGTATTCAAACACCCATTTTGTACCGGCGCCGGCCAGCATGTTCAGTAATTCGTGTGCAGGATGTCTTGAATTGGTGAACAGCGTCTTGTCGATGATGGCGATCTTCAGGTAAGGCGTGTGCAAACGGCACAACTCGGCCTTGGCGACGCTGGGCAGGTCGGTGTCGTTCAGCATGTACTCGAACATCATGCCGACAAGATCAATCACCTGTGTGTCCGCGGTTGGCAGTCTGCGGCGGTCGATGCCGGTGAACAGCCGCTCGCGTTCGTCAGACAGCTGTGCAAGCATGTTCTTGACTACTCGCCTGTCATGCTGTGCTCCAGGGGAAGCTGTAACACCGCCGGCCGCTTCCGTCGTGTCCGAATGCCTTCTCAGCTGCAGTTGGTGGATGGCCGAGACGACGTCTGTCTGGGACACCGGATTCGATACCACTATGCTGCCGTTACCCGTTCCGCTGTCCTGTCTGTCGCGGCGTGACAGCAATTGCAGAATATTGTTGAAGAGCTCGTCACCCAGCGACTGGCCTGCAGCGCCACTCCCCTGGCTATCATCAGAAGCACCGCCGCCTGCTGCTCCGCCGGAGCCACCGGAGCCACCGGAGCCGCTTCCTGTGCGTTGCTGCTCGCTGACCGGGTGCTTGTGGACTTCGTATTTCAGATTCGGCAACAGACCGGCTTTCAGCAAGCGCTGGTTGTATTCATCATAAATCAACGAGGTCCTGCCTAAAACGAATTTATCGAACAGCATGTACACGATCAATCTGGTTTCGTGATCGAGTACCAGTTCCTGCGCAGCTTGATGAAAGGAATTGGCGAGACAGATCGGCCCGGCGGGAACCTGGCTTTCATCCAGCTTGCGCCCGTTGTTGAGAACCGCGAGCCGCTGGCGTATTGCATAAAGGATATGTGTCGATCCCAGCGCGGCGCTGGATGTCATGTTCTGCAGTGCTACCTGTATATCGGCATCTTCCTTGCTTAGCAGGGTAAGCGGCTCGCTTCTTTGCGCCGCTGCCAGCTTGGCGGCGTACTTCAGATTGCCAAATTCCCTGAAGCCTTTACCCAGGTTTGCGTAGAAGACTTGTTCAACATGGGGACGGTTCCTGTTGATGATGCTCATGGCTTCCATGAAGCGGATCTGCGACGTATTGGACTGTGCTTTGTCAATGAATTCCTGGAACGCTGTATCAGTGTTCTCAAACATCCTTTTCATCAGAGCGTGCAGCTGGGTCAGTACCAGGCTATGGCAGTCATCAAGGATGGCAGTGGCCCACGCGTGTGTGCTTGAGGTGGCTTGCATGTAGTTACCCGTTTCTAAATGCCTGTACAGAGCCGTCCGTTGTGCGAAAGGACGCGCGATCCATGCGTGTATCGCCTGTAGTGATCGGCTGTCGTGGTAATTACCTTAAAGTTGTTGGGTTTAGCACATGAGGGGAAGCTGCCAGCCTGCCTGTCCGGGTACCGCATGCCGCCGTAGGGCGGGGAAGTTCACCTAGCCGGCTTTCCCGGGGAGGTGAGGTTGCAAATGCCGGGACATGTACGGCGGATGTCGGGAAAATACAATATATTCAATTAGAAAGAATTTATCGCAGGCCGTCTGCCCGTGTTCCGGGCTAACAGATCAGCTCCTGATGGCATTAATCCCGGGATTTCAGCCGAGGAGGATGCGGTTGTTGGGCGGGTTGCCCCGACTTGCCTGGATAGGAGTGCGTTATCCAGTAGTGAATTGCGAGGAGCGGTGGGACATCGCAGGCATGCTGGCAGGCTGTCCAGAGCTGCTCGCTGATTGCCATAGAATGGAATCGGCAAAACATCGGCAACCGGACCTGCATGCAATGCCCACCAGGCGGGATCCGAACAGCCACACTGCAGACGGTATCGGAACGGGATGAAAAATGGCCTGGACCAGCATGTCATGCAGAGAAACCGTGCAAAAACACAGTAAACAAAGGCCCGCACGATGCGGGCCTTTGTCTAGCTGAATGCAGCCGCGCTCATGTGAGCGGGGTAAGCAGAATCTCGACACGCCGGTTGAGTGCACGACCCTGTGCCGTGTCATTGGTGGCAATCGGATGTGATTCTCCCATACCGGTGGTGGTGATGCGCTGCGGCAGTACCTTCCGTGATTCAAGATAGCGTGCGACGCTGTTGGCACGCGCGACCGACAATTTCACATTGTAGTCTTCTGTTCCGGTGCTGTCGGTGTGTCCCGTTATATCGACATAGGTTTTTTCATACTCGTTGATGACGAGCGCAACCGAGTCGAGCACTGCATAGAAGTTGGCCGATATATTGCTGGAATCCGTGGCAAATGTAATGTTACCCGGCATGTTGAGGATGATATTCTCGCCGTTGCGCGTGACGCTGACGCCGGTATTCTGCAGTTGCTGGCGCAATTTTGATTCCTGCTGGTCCATGTAGTAACCGACTCCACCGCCTGCCAGTGCTCCGATACCGGCGCCGAGCAGGACATTCTTACGATTGCCGCCGGTCGCGGCAGATATGATTGCGCCGCCCACGGCGCCAATACCCGCCCCCTTCGCGGCATTGCTTGCCTTCTGTTCCCCGGTGTAGGGGTTCGTGGTGCAGCCAGCCATGCCAAGGGCAGCCGCTAATGCAGCCGCCAGCAGTGTTCTGCCAGGTTTGACGGGTTGAGTCTTGACGTTATTGTCCAAGTCGTGCGTGTGCATGATGACTCCTGGATATAAAAATGAGTTGTGACGGTGTCTCGATCGGGTTCCGAGGTATCCGCCAAAGTTACCAGTAAAACAGATCGCTTTACAGTTAAAAATCTAACCCGCACACTTCGGCCGGAAAGCTACGGTTCACCGGATGACAAGCCTCGCGAGGTACGGATCTGCTGGCTGTTGAGAGGTGTAATGGTCCTGGAATTGATGACTGGGTCCGGCGCGGCAGCGACCTGTGCGCTGAACTAGATGTTGGCCAGCATGTTCAGCTCATGCAGGATGAGCAGTAAATACGCCGGAACCAGTGCGATCATGACATATTTGACGGCAATATATCTGTAAATCATGAAATTGTAATGCATGACCAGGACCAGAAGAGCGGTTCCGGTGATCGCCATCTTTACGATGGTAAATACATGTATATCTTTCTGGATGAGCCAGTTCATGAAAATGTTCAATTCAATGGCGCCCTTGCTGAGTAACACGGTCGTCAAAAACGCATCCGCGCAACATAGCAGGATGATTAGCAGTGTGGTGGCCAGGGGCATATGGCCATGCCAGTCCTTGTAGGAATTAACGTGATCTTCATCACGACGGAACCGGCGGCGCCGGGTCAGGAACATGGCGCCATGCAGGGTAGAAAGCGAGGGCCTGCGGCGATCGACCTTGCGTTGTTCGATCGCTCTGCCGTCGAAATTTTGTGGTTGCAGGCTCATTAGTATTTTATCATGTCTTGTTTCAGATGCTGAATAAACATGCAAATAACATACCAGAATCAATAACCTGCTGTTTATGAAATGAGCGACGCACTTTCGCGCTACGTTACCACAACATATCTGTGTTTATGTGTTAAAGTAGTCAACATTCTGTCGCGCCATGATTTCAGTACTGATGCTGCATTCGTACAAACAAACAAGGGGATATGGAAAATTTCAGTCTGATGGCGGGTGGCAAATTTTCTGACAGCGGTTATATAACAATTTGAAATGACTGGCGGTAAAGGGCGGTTTTTTTATACAAACGTCTCTATAATTTTCTTCTCTTGTTGACTTTTGGAACATATTATGTGAATTGGATACTGGTATTTGTCCTTTATAGACGACGGCACGAGTGCTGCAACATGGTGCAGGCGGCCGTGTAATAAGATGACATATAACATCATAAACTGTATTTAGTACAATGCGTTGTGATACTGTCCAAAAAACTACTGATGATAACCGCTAACCAGGAGGAGACAAAAAAATGGCTGACCTGTTTTCTGATGAGTGGATGAAGAGCTTCATGGAACAGTGGAACGCTGAACCTGAATTGTCAGATGCGTTGGCAAAGATCAATTTCAACTCGACGATCGCCTACGGATTTGACGGAGAGGATACGCCGCGCGGATTTATCAAGGTTGAAAATGGCAAGGCAACCACTGCTGGTATCTACAACGGTGAGGAGTTGAGCTGGGATCTGCGTGCAACCTTCGATAACTGGAACAAGTGGCTCGTCAAGCCGCCGGGCATGATGGGGCTGGGTATGGCCTATACATCGCGCAAACTGAAATTCAATGTCGGTGACTATGGTGCAATGATCAAGGATCCGCGCATGGCAGGTCCGTTTATCAAAAGTTTTTCAGTAATGGGCCGCGCCTGATTTTTTCGGGCGCTTTTTTTCGGGTGTGTAGATAACAATAAACTGAATTGGGTTCTGCTGCCTCGTGGTGACCAGAACGGCGCGTTTCGGTCATGAATTAAACAGGGAAGGTTGGCGCTGTCTTCGGACAGCGCCGAATGCTTCGGTGCTGGACCTGACCGTGCCTCTTTTATGTAGTGTGAGGATTAACTATGTTAATCAGAAAATTTGCTCTGGCTGGAGTATTAGCTGCCTGTTTTACCGTTGCGAATGTTTACGCACAGGGACCCGCTGATTCCGTCATCACGGTACCGAGCATCCCGGTCGGGGCAAGCCTGAGCCTGGGCGGCACGGTCGTTCCGATCAAGGACGTGACTTTTTCGGCACAGATACCCGGACGAATCAGCAGTATCGCCGGTGAGGAAGGCGATTTCTTCGAGGAAGGCACGGAGCTCATCGCCATTAATATTGATGACCTGCTCGCGAAGCGTCGTGCGGCCTGGGCAAATCTCGCCAATGCCGAGGCGGCCCTCCGTAATGCCGGGGTCCAGTATTCACGTGAGTGGATATCGCCATACGGTGGCGAAACGAACGACATGATGGGCGGTATGAGTTCCATCATGCGTAATTTTACCAATCCCATGCAGAGTTTTTCCGGCGGCGGATCACCCGGCGTGGATCGTCACGCACAGCTTTACTCGTATGGAACCCAGGTCGAGCAGGCACGCTCAGCGCTGGAGGCTGCCCGTGCCAGTATCGAGGAGATCGACACCAAGATCCGCGATGCCAAGTCCGTTGCGCCGTTCAAGGGTGTGATTACCAAGAAGCTGGTGGAGGTGGGTGACCCTGTGCAGCCCGGCCAACCATTGCTCAAGTTTGCCGATATGTCCCAACTGCAGATACAGGTTGAGGTGCCGGCGCGGCTGATGCCTGGCGTGAAGAAAGGCATGATCGTGCCTGCGCGTCTGGATGTCGGTGATATAAACGTACAGGCCCGGGTTTCGCAGATCTATCCGATCGCTGACCCGGACCGTCACACGGTGACCGTCAAGCTGGATCTGCCGGCAGGTGCGCCGGGCGGTGCCGGTATGTATGCCGAAGTCATGATTAATGACATCAATGCCACTGTGCGTGAATTGCCGGTAGTGCCGAAAAGCGCCCTGGTATATCGCGGCAGTCTGCCGGGTATCTACGTGATGAATGAGCAGAATCAGCGTGAACTGCGCCTGGTCAGGACCGGCGACGATGTCGGCGCCGAAGGCATCGCCATCCTGTCCGGCTTGCGTGCCGGTGAACGCGTCTTCGTCAAGGGCGCGGAGTCCGGCGAGAAGAAGGCCTGGACTAGCGGAAATGGGGGGTGATCAGACAGGGGCTGTATACAAGATCCGGTCTACATACTTTACCTGAATTTGGATGTAGCCGGGGAAACAACAGTACTGGTGTGGCAACGGTTCGATGCGGTACTGAGCAAAGCACGCAAGAAGGCAGAACATAACTATGGCTGAAAAAGAAAAGCAATTTTCCACTCCTGTTAACTTCGATGCCCACTCTCTTGGCATCGCAGGCAGAACGGCGCGGCTGTTCATCACCTCTCCGGTTACACCGATGATACTGATTGTGGCGTTACTGGTCGGTTTGGTCGGTCTGTTTTTCACGCCGCGTCAGGAAGACCCGCAAATCTCGGTCCCGATGATCGACGTCTTCGTGCAATACCCGGGTGCGTC
>Ga0210112_1000421_pt1 | contig 11651 bp, 17 predicted proteins | sample Joice_ThreeSqC_D_FD_184875 | JGI IMG/M metagenome (GOLD analysis project Ga0210112, IMG submission 184875) | Wetland microbial communities from San Francisco Bay, California, USA, that impact long-term carbon sequestration - Joice_ThreeSqC_D2... | ecosystem: Environmental > Aquatic > Marine >... | reverse complement strand
GCAGCACCGCCCCGTCGAACGTCGTGTGGGCACGCAGCACGGCTGCGACCGCCGATCCGAGAAAGCCGCACGCCGCTCCGTCCGCCCGCGCCTCGCAGGTGATCGGGAGTTCGGCGTCCGCGACGAGCGCCGCCCCGTCGCGGCCGAGACGCACACCGAACACGTCCAGAAGCACGCGGCCGGCGACGCGGTACCCGAAGCGCTCCCGGGCGAAGCGCGGCAGAACCCGGCGCACCCCCTGCGTAAAACCGGCGACGTGCTCGGCCGCGAGGACGCCCGCACGCCTGCCCGCATCCGCGAAGAGCAGGTCCGCGTCGGCCCGACGACCGGCCAGGCGCAGGAGCGCCACGACTTCCTCCCGCGGCACGCGCTGGTCGCGCTCCGCCAGGTCCTGATACCGGGCGATCTGCTTCTCGACGGTGTGGCTCATGCCAAACCGCTTGGTGGCCAGTTCGGCGTGATACTCGTCGAGGCCATCCGGTTCCGGCACGTCCTGAAGGCGGAGGGCCTCCAGGACGGTCAGGGGAATCAGGGCGTGTACCGCCGCGTTCGAGGTCGCGCGCACCACTCGGAGTGGAAGGAGTTCGAAGAACGGCGCGCAAGTTAGCCGAAGCGGCGGCCCGGAGCCAGGTGCGAGCCCGGGATTGCGGCGCCGTCGACGAGGCGCGATTCTACCGCACCCGGCCAGCGGCCTCTCATCCACCTATATATAGAAAGGGCGGAGCGAGCACGGGTGCCGAATCCAGACGAGAAGCGTCGCAGCTTCGAGGCCGAGGCTCTGCCCTACCTCGACGCCGTCTTCCGGGTCGCGCTGAGCCTCGCAGGCGAGGAGGCGCAGGCGGAAGATCTGGTGCAGGAGACGATGCTGCGGGCCTACCGCTCGTGGCACCAGTACCGCCCCGGAACCAACGTGCGGGCGTGGTTGTTGACCATCCTGAGGAACACGTTCATCAACCAGTACCGCAAGGCAAAGCGGGCCGGGCCGACGGTGGACGTCGACGCGATCGCCCCGTACACCGTCTTCGGTGACGTACAGGACGTGGATCCGGAAGGGACGTTCTTCGATCGCATCGTGGACGACGAAGTGCTCCGCGCGATCGACGCCCTCCCCGACGAGTTCCGCGAGGCGTTGGTGCTCAGTGATCTCGAGGGGTTGCCGTACTCCGAGATCGCCGAGATCACCCAGGTGCCGATGGGAACGGTGAAGTCGCGCATCTTCCGGGCCCGGCAGGCGCTGCAGCGGCGACTGTACGATTACGCCGTGGAGATGGGGTACATCCCGAGACGCTCATGACCGATGAACCGCACGACATCGATTGCCAGGAGGCACTGGACCGCCTCTACGAGTACATCGACGGCGAGCTGACTCCACAGCGGAGCGAGGCCGTGCGGCGACATCTCGCGGCGTGCGCCCACTGCCTGCACCTCGCCGGATTCGAAACGGCGTACGTGCGCTTCGTGGAAGCGCGCGCGCGCGCGCGCGAGGTGCCGGACGCCCTGCGCCGGCGCGTGCTGGAGCTCATCCTCTTCGAAGACGGCGGCACCGACACACCGTGAGCGGCTGGGCAGCCCTCGCGCTCGCGGGCGGGCTCGCCGCGGCGGGGGCCACGCTCGGCTGGCTCACCGTGAGCGGCGCCTGTGCCGCCGCCTTGGTCGGGGGAGCAGTCTTCTGGGGAGGGGGACTCGCCGGTGGAGGGCAGCTCGCCCTGTTCTTCGTTTCGGGCAGCCTTCTCACCTACGCGCGCCGGCGACGGCCCACCGGAGCGGGCACGTCCGGCACCCGCGGCCGCGTCTGTCAGCAGGTAATCGCCAACGGCGTGTGGGCGGCTGCCGGGGCGCTGCTGGTCCCGACACATCCGGCCGTCGGCTGGCCGCTCCTCACCGGGGCGCTCGCCGCCGCGCAGGCAGACACCTGGAGTACGGAGATCGGCCGCCTGTCCGCGCGGCCACCTCGCCTCATCACCACGGGGGAACCCGTACCCGCCGGTACCTCCGGCGGAGTCACGGTGCTGGGGACGGTCGCCGGAGCGGCTGGGGCCGCGTCGATGGGGGGCCTGGCGCTCCTCCTCGGCACGCCGGCGGCGCCCGCCATCGCCGCGGTGGCCGGCGGGATCGTCGGCACCCTTGCCGACTCCGTGATCGGCGGGAGCGTTCAGGCCCGATACCGCTGCCCGCGCTGTGGCACCGACACCGAAAGCCGGCACCACCGCTGCGGCACCCGAACGGTCCACGTCTCCGGCCTTCGGTGGATCGACAACGATGCGGTGAACCTCGCAGCCACGACGATCGGCGCGGTCACGGCCTGGGCGATCGCGACGGCCGCCGGTGGGCGGTGACCGCGCCCCTCCTCATCCCCCCACCGCGGTGAGTACACTTATTCCCCGTGAGAACGAGGACGTCGGCGGATCGGCGAATCGATCCCACGATTCCACGACCCTACGACCAGCGCAGGAGCCCCGACCATGAAGACCCTGATCCGCCCCCTCGCCGCCGAGTTCCTGGGAACGTTTACCTTCGTGTTCGTGAGTGCGGGCGCCGTCGTCGTGGATGCCGCGAAGTCGGGAGAGCTGGGCCTGGTGGGCGTGGCACTGGCGAGTGCCTTCGCGTATGCCGTGGCCGTCACCGCGACGATGAGCATCTCCGGCGGGCATATCAACCCCGCCGTCACCTTCGGCCTCTGGGTGGCCCGGAAGATCGAGCCTCGCCAGGCGGCGTTCTACGTGATCGCTCAGCTGCTCGGCGCGGTGCTCGCGGCGTTGTGCGTGCGGGCGCTTCTTCCCGAGCTGGCGGGCGAGGTGACCGGGTACGGGACGCCGCGGATCTCGGGGCTCCTCACCGACGCCCAGGCAGTCGGGATCGAGGCGCTGCTCACCTTCTTCCTGGTGGGCGCCGTGTTCGGCACCGCGATCTCACCGGCGGCCCCCCGGGTGGGCGGGTTCGGGGTCGGCCTCGTACTGCTGTTCGGCATCCTGGTTGGTGGACCGATGACGGGCGCAGCGATGAATCCGGCCCGCGCCTTCGGGCCCGCCCTCGTGGCCGGCGCCTGGCAGGCCCACCTGCTGTACTGGGTCGGCCCGCTCCTCGGTGCCCTGCTCGCCGCCATCGTGTGGCGCTGGGTGCTGCTGCCGGAGGCCGACCGCGCCGGAAGCCTCTGAGCCGGTGGCCGCAGCGCGACGGGGCGCCGCCCGCGGTGGGAGGCGCCCCGTCGTCCGATCAGTGACTGCGCTGCGGCTACCGGTCGCGGTACCGGCGCACCCGGAAGTAGAGCGTCACACTGTAGACCAGCACGACCACGGCCGCGATGGTGTACGCGGCCACCATGTAACCGCTGTTTTCAGGATATCCCATCGCCGGCCTCCTCTTCTTCGCGCACGTCCTCCAGCACCGCCAGAGCATACCGCTGCATCACAAGTCCGATGTACAGCACGGTACACACGATCAGCGACGTGAGCAGGGTCGTGAGCATCACCGCCGGCAGCGACGGGCCTTCCGGCTTCATGACCACGGGATCCGGGTGCAGGGTCCGGAACCAGTACACCGTGACGTGGATGAACGGAACGAGCACCAGCGCCATCACGCCGAGCACGGCGGAGAATCGGGCGCGGACCTCGAAGTCGCTGAGCGCGCCGCGCAGCACGAGGTAGCCGACGAACAGCAGGAACGTGAACAGTGTCGACGTCAGCCGCGCGTCCCACGTCCAGAACGTGCCCCAGATCGGCTTCGCCCAGAGCGGTCCCGTCGTGAGCATGGCAATCCCGAGCGCCGTGCCGACTTCGGCCGACGCGGCCGCCATGAGATCGAACTTCCGGTCGCGCATCGTCAGGTAGAGCAGGCTCAGCAGACCCGTGACGGCGAATGCCAGCATGGTGGCCCACGCGATCGGCGCGTGGACGTAGAAGATCTTCTGCGCAGGTCCTTGCGTCCGCTCGATCGGGGTGAAGGCGATCGCACGCACGTAGACCACAGCCAGGCCGACGAGCGCAATCACCGTCACGAGTCCCCCACGACGGGCGGTTTGCAGCGCGCGTTCGCGTCGCGTCATTCGATCAGAATCGCCTCGAAAAGAAGGAGTGACAGCGTAAAGAAGATCACATCAAAGGCGGCCAGCAAGCTAAGCCACCCCGTGAGCTCGCTCAAGGGTCGCAGCGCCAGGATGCGCCAGGTGAGCTGGACGGCGCTGACGATCGGAGGAACGAGGAACGGCAGCAGCAGCACCGGCAGCATGACTTCGGAAAAGCGGGTGCGCACCACCATGGCGCTGAGCAGCGTCCCGACCGCCACATAGCCGACGGTCGCCAGCGCCACGACGGCGAGCAGGATCGGCAGCTGCCGCCAGATCGGCACGTCGTAGAATAGGATGAAGAGCGGCAGCGACACCAGCTCCACGACCCCGAGGAAGATCAGGTTCCCGATCACCTTGCCGAGGAAGAGTGCGGTGGGCGTGACGGGCGTGAGCCGCAGGCCGTCGAGGGCCCGGTTCTCCCGCTCGAGCAGGAACGCCCGGTTCAGCCCCAGCATGCCGGCGAAGGTGAACGTGACCCACAGTGCGCCCGGCGCGATGTCGAAGTCACCGACCGACGTCTTGTCGCGGGCGAAGTACAGGACCGCGAGGACCAGCACGGCGAAGACGAGCGACGACATGAACGCCGTCTTGGTGCGCCACTCGACCTTGAGGTCCTTGCGCGCGATCGCGGCCGTCGCGGTGAGCAGGTTACCGGCCATCGGTCACCAGCTCCTTGTAGCGGGACACCACACCGCCGGCGTCGCGTCCGCCGATCGGCTCGAGCGCGGCGAGCCGGCCGCTGACCATGTACCCGACCCGGGCGGTTTCGCCCACCAACTCCACCAGTTGGTGGGTTGCGATGAGCAGCGCCGCGCCCCGGGCCTTCAACTCGCGGATCACGTCCAGCACGATCCGGGATGCCGCGTCGTCGAGTCCCGTGAGCGGCTCGTCGAACAGCAGGACGTCCGGATCGTGCAGCAGCGACCGCGCGATGGCGAGGCGCTGGAGCATCCCGCGGCTGAAGGTGGCGATGCGCTGATCGGCCGCGTGCGCGAGCCCGAGCCGCTCGATCAGGCGGTCGCCCCGGCCGTCGCGCGGCAGGCCGTGGAGCCGCGTGTAGAAGGTGAGATTCTCCCGCGCGGTGAGGGCATCGTACATCATGGTGTGGTGGGCTACCATCCCGACCATCCCCCGATGATCCACCGTGCCGCGGTTGGCCCGCAGCAGGCCGGCGAGCACGCGGAGCAGCGTGGTCTTCCCGGCGCCGTTGCCTCCCACGAGGAGGACCGCCTCGCCCGGGAAGACCTCCATCGAGACGTTGCGCACGACCCACCGGTGGCCGAACCGGCGCGACACGTCGTGAACACGAACCGCTGCTTCTGACGCTGCCATCGATCTCCCTGCCGACCTTCCGAGGCTCCGGGCGGCCGGATGACGCAGTGCTTGGCCTTGAGGGCGGATTTCGGCCGCGGGCTGCGCCGCGGCGCGACCGCCAAAGCGGCCGCAATATACCACCGGCGCATCCCCGACAGTCGCCTGACGGCAGCGGGATCGGGCGGCCCGTGGACTAGCGGATCGGTGCTGCCGAGGACTCCCCCCCGCTCGGCCGCGACCACAGGCCGGCGAGCGAGGCCAGAAAAACCAGAACGATGACGACCGAGGACGCAACGCACCACCGGCACCAGGCGTGGATGACCGCCGCCTCGAGATAAGTCAGGTACCCGGTGAAGATCACGCCGGCGCCGGCGACGAATACCAGGCCGACCGTGGGACCGCGACGCTCCTGCCAGCGCGGCTGGAGGCCGAGCAGGCTCAGGCCGATGAGTGTCCCATATGCCAGCATCCCGAAGAACGCGACCGGGATCCCGAGGAAGGACGCGTACGCGGAGAGCTGGACCGTCTCGCATCCGCCGTCACCGCACGCGATCGTGCCGATGATCCCCACCTTCCACAGCCACAGATACAGGGAGATGAAGAACCCGACGAGCGAGAGCAGCGCCACGGTCATCCGGTGGTTCACTGCCGAGCCCTGGCCTCCGCCCGCTCGACGAGCCGCACGATGCTGTCGTAGGGCAGCGCCCCGGTTACGAGGAGCCCGCCGATCACGAAGCTCGGGGTGGCGCTCACCCCGATCGCGAGCCCATGCTGCCGTGAGGCCTCGATGTCCCCGGCGTGCCGTCGCTCCTTCATGCAGCTCTTGTACTGATCCATGTTGAGCCCGAGCGCCTTCGCGTAGTCCTCGAACGACTTGGAGGGCCGGCCCTCGCGGACCCACGTGGCTTGGTTGAAGAAGATCTCGTCGGCCATCTCCCAGAACCGCCCCTGCTCGCCGGCACAGGCCCCTGCCTCGTGGGCGATGGGCGAAAACTCGTGCCCCTGGATCGGGAAGTCCCGGAAGCGCATCCGCACGCGACCGGTCGCGACGAGCCGCTTGCGGATGTCCGGGGCGGTGAGGATGGCAAAATGGGCGCACGCGCCGCACTCGAAGTCGGCATACTCCACAATCTCAACGGCCGCGGAGTCGCTGCCGAGCACCCATCCGGGGAACGACGTGGGCGTGACCGGCTCGGGGCCCACCTCCACGGCCGCGGCGCCGCTGCGCGACGACCAGATCCAGGCCGCCCCGGCGACCACCAGCACCCCGAAGGCTGCATAGAACCACTTCATGTTCATCGACCGCGCCATGGCTCGTCGTCCTCCTGATCGTTGATCTCGGGCTCGCCCCCACCCAGCTCCAACTCCTCCATACGGCGCTGCGCCTCCTCCACGATGCGCCGGCTCTCGGCAACCTCGGGCGAGTCGTACGTGCAGCGCACTTCGTAGTGGAACAGCTCGCTGCGGGCGTCCCCCATCAGCCTCAGCAGCTCCGGTCCCGCTTCCAGCAGCTCCCCACGCACGTCCAGCTCGCCGATGCGCTGCGCCAGGGCGCGCAGCAGCTCCAGCAGGCGTGCCTTGCGGGCGTGCTCGTCGTAGACCGGTTCCGGCATTGTCTCACCTCGAGGACATATAATGTAGCGACGGTGGCGCCGGGACGTTCGTTTGCATCACGGGCCGCACCCGTTTACGTTTCGCCCCTGACAACCGACAATCCTCCTATCCAGAAAGGAACACCCTGCATGGCGAAAAAGCGCCCCTCACGTGAGCAGAACCCGACGGTCTTGGACAAAGCGCGCGATGAGCTGTACAGCCACATCCTGCGCTGCGGCGTGCTGCAGGCGACGCCGGAGCACCAGAAGGAGTGGTTCGACGACACCATCGAGTACATGGCGGAGCGGTACCCGTCGTTGGGGCAGGAAGACCTGCAGGACCTGCGGCAGCTTGGCGAGCGGTACTGCCAGCCGGTGATCACGCAGCCTTCCACGGTCGGCGCGGCCTCCTAGCCTCCCGCCCAGCCCGACTGTCCGAATACCCCGCCTGACGGGCGGGGTTCATCCCGCGAGCGGACCAGGTGTCAGGAGGTCCGAGCGCGCCGCCGGATCCGGAACCCCGCGGAGACCCGCACACCGCCCGCCACGCCGAGTTCCGCGAACCACCCGGTCCGGCGTCCCGGAGTCGTTTCGATCCCCACCAACAGCACCAGATACTCGAACGCGCCGGCGTCGGTCGCACCCACGGTGACCCCGCCGCCCCCGTAGAGTGACACCCCGTGCCGCTGGTATGCGTTGAGGTGATAGGTCGCGACCAGCTCGCCCTGCCCGGCGAACGCTCCGCTCCGGTCCCCGGCGTTGACCGCCAGCGCCAGCCGGGCGCGGCCCGCCGAGCGGATCCCGAATCCGACGCCCCCACCCAGGAACCGCTGGTCTGCAAAGGTGCCGAGGCCCTGCATCTGGACCTCCCAGCCCACCTGGGCTGCGGCCGGCACCGCGGTGCCGGCCGCGAGCGCGAGGGCGAGTATCCATCTAGCCGATCTGGATCTCATGACTCACGGCGATGTCCGGGGCGAGCGAGTGCACCACCGAGCAGTACTTGTCGAGCGAGAGACCGACCGCGCGCGCGACCTGCGCCCGCTCGACGTTGGGGCCGGCCGCCCGGAAGTGGAAGGTGAGCTGCGTGTAGCGGCGCGGTTCCTCGTCGCGGCGCACACCCTCGACCTCGACCGTGAGCCGGTCCAGATCGACGCGCATCTTCTTGAGGATCACCACCACGTCCGCGGCGGTGCATCCCGCCGCCGCCAGCAGCAGGGCGAGCATCGGGCTCGGGCCCTGCGCACCATCGCCGTCGATGGTGATGGCGGGGGTCTCCGGATTCGTGCCGCGGCCTGAGAAGCGCAGGCGCTCGCCGGTCCACTCGAGGAGTACCGCTCGCCGCTGTGGCACGTCAGTTCCCCCGTCGCGTCGTCAGTCCGACCATGATCCGATGGCGCCGGAACGCGTCGACCGGATGATACTCCATCAACCAGGAGATGCGGTCACGGATCCGCACCTCGAACCCGAGCACGAACTGCAGCCAGATCCCCGGGCACGACGGGTCGCTGCCGCACGCCGTGCGGCCCCACAGTCCGAGACCGGTACCCAGATACGGCACCGCGACCTCCCGGTCATCGAGCACGCGGTACACCACCTCGAAGCTCGCGAGGTAGGTGTTGTCGCCGGACAGGAAGCCCAGATCCGCCGACGGGCGCAGCCGCAGCCGCTCGGTGAAGAGGTGGCCGGCGTCCAGGGCCACCGACACGACGGCCTGTCCGCTGTCGGTGAAGTCCACCCCGCCCCGCGCGCTGAACCCGTACAGGCCGAGGGCGCTGGACGGTCCGCCGCCCGGTTCCTGAGCCCGGACGGGCGGGGCGAGCGCGAGGATCGCGACGGCGGCGAGCGGCATGCAGCGGGACACGGTGCGCATGGTCTCCCTATTCCTCTGTCTTCGGGTTCACCGGTCCGGTCATCGGTGCCACGCGGCCCGGCCGTAGTCGGCGATGGCGTACACGGCGATCGCCGCCGTCGCCCAAGCGAGCGGACGCACCAGGTCCGAGCCGGCCAGGAACGCGATCAGCACGAGCAGCTGTCCGACGGTCACCGCCTTCCCGCCGGCTCGGGCGGGGAGTGTCGTGGGCCGCTGCAGGGCCCACGTCCCGAGAAACGCGAGCAGCGCGAGGATGTCCCGGCTCAGCACCCCGAGCAGCTCGAGCGGCGTCAACACGTGACTCTGGTAGACGACCGCAAAGGCCGACGCGATGAACACCTTGTCGCACACTGGATCGAGGACCGCGCCCAACCGCGACCCCCCGATCCGCCGCGCCCAGATCCCGTCCACGAAGTCGGTCACCGCCGCGACGACGACGATCGCGAGGCGCGCCGAGGTCCCGTCGAGCAGGAGAAACGCCAGTGCGAGCGGCAGCCGAAGCGCGGTGAGCGCGTCGGGTGGCTGCACGAGCGGCCTTGCTTGCCGCCTCATCGGGGCACCGGTACCTTGCATTACGTCGCGCTCCCACCCGGTCCGTGAGGACGCATGGACACCGCGCTCATCAGACAGGCCGCCATCTTCGCCGACCTCGACGAGGACGAGATCGAGCGGATCGCCGAGATCTGCTCCGAGCAGCGTTTCGCGCGGGGCCAGACCGTGTTCAAGGAGGGTGACCCCGGCAACCGGCTGTTCATCATCGCCAAGGGCGACGTGCGCGTCTCCCGCCAAGTGCCCGGTTCCGGCGAGGAAGCCCTCGCGGTCCTCAAGCCCGGCGCCTGCTTCGGCGAGATGTCCGTGTTCGACCGATCCGAGCGGTCCACCGACGCGATTGCCAACACCGAGTGCACGCTCCTGACGATCACGCGCTCCGACTTCGAGATGCTGCTCGACTTCGACCGGGACCTGGCGTTCAAGGTGCTCTGGAGCGTGGTGCGCCTGCTGTCGCAGCGGCTCCGCATCACGAACGAGAACCTGCGGTCGTTCCTGGCGATGTCCATGTTCTGAGGGCGGCCCGCGGCTCCCGCCGCCGTCCGCACCTCACCCCGCCCCACCCCGCACCACGAACTCGGCGCGCCGATCCGGATCGAACACCTCCTCGGCCACCCGCAGCACGTCATCCAGCGTCACCCCTCGCAGCCGGTCCGGCGTTTCGGCCCAGCGCTCGCTCTCTCCGTACACCCAGGCGTCGAGCACCCGCGCGGCTACGGCGGCGGCACTTTGCGCCCCGATCTCGACGGTGCCAGCGGCGTAGCGGCGTGCCCGCTCGAGCTCGGCCGCCGAGGGCGGCTCGGTCCGCAGCCGCACCAGCTCGGCGATCATCGCCTCCCGCGCCTCGTCCTCGCGCTCGGGCGACGTCGCAATGTAGCAGAGCATCGCGCCAGAGTGCCGGGCGAGCCACGGCATCGCCGCCACCGTGTACGCCAGCGAGCGCTTCTCGCGCAGCTCGTCAAACAGCCGGCCGGCAAGGCCGCTCAGGAGCGCCGCAGTCACCGCGAGCGGGAAGCGGTCCGCCGAATCGTGCGGTGCGGCCGGAAACGCGAGGGCGAGCGCCGACTGCTGCTTGGCCCGCGGCTCCGCACCCCGCGTGGGAAACCAACCCGGAGTTCCGGGAGCCTGAGCGTCGTCTGGCCCCGGCACGGGCAGCGTGGTGAGCGGCCAGAGCCTGCCGACCGCATCCTCGGCCTCGAAATCCCCCACGACCACCGCGACGGGACGGCGTGCGGCGAGCGTCCGCGCCCAGCCTGCGAGGAGGCCGCGATCGTAGCCACCGATGCGGTCCGGCTCCCCCAATGCCGGAAGGCCATACGGGTGCTCGCCGAACGCAAGCGCGCGCACCCGCTGCAGGGGGTGGCGGAACATGTCGTCACGCTGCCGACGGGCGTCACTCGCCTGCTGCGCCCGCTCCAGCTCGATCTCCCCCGGTGCCAGATCCGCCGCAAACGCGACGTCGCACAGCAGTCCGGCCACGGCGGTCAGCGCCGACGGTGCGACCGTCGCGCCCCACCCCATCGTGTCCGCGTGCACGGCCGGGACCAGCGCGCCCCCCAGCGATTCCAGCGCCAGCGCCAACACCTCGCCGCTCGCACCGCCGGCGCCTCGCGCCGCCGACCGCGCCAGGAGCCACGACACGCCGGCGTTTCGCGGTGCTTCGAGCAGCGGCACCCCGGGGAAATGCAGCAGCATGGTACAGGAGCCCGCGCCGGGCTTGGGCCGGACGAGGAGATCGATGCCGGGGAACGCGTGATGCTCGAGGCCATCGGGGAGTCGAACCGGCTCGGCTGTCGGCGCCGGCCGCGGCCGCAGCCGGCGGGAACGCCGCGCCGGAGCGGTGACCGTCTCGGGAGCGGCGGGAGCCGGAGGCCAGGCCCCGGCCGCGACGGTGCCAGTCTCCGTGCGGGGAAGGTAGAGCACGCCGCAGACCGAATCGCTGTCCAGCCAGCGCGCGGTCACGGCCGCGATCTCCTCGCCCGTCACGGCGAGCGTGCGCCGGTAGAGCTCGTCCGCCAGGTGCAGATCGCCGAGTGCCTCGGCTTCGCACAGCGCCATCGCCCGTCCATCCATCGATTCCATCCGTCGTGCCCACCCGGTGGCGATGAGCGCCCTCGCCCGCTCGAGCTCCGACGCGGCGGGGCCGGCCTTCGCAAGCGTCTCGGTCAGCCCCAGCGCGACCGCGATCGCATCGTCGAGCCGGTGCACCTCCGCCTCGATGCCGATCTCGAACACGCCGACTTCCGTCGGCGTGTAGTGGCTC
>Ga0210112_1000418_pt1 | contig 11687 bp, 9 predicted proteins | sample Joice_ThreeSqC_D_FD_184875 | JGI IMG/M metagenome (GOLD analysis project Ga0210112, IMG submission 184875) | Wetland microbial communities from San Francisco Bay, California, USA, that impact long-term carbon sequestration - Joice_ThreeSqC_D2... | ecosystem: Environmental > Aquatic > Marine >... | reverse complement strand
TCGCCCAGGGCGATCAGACGGTCGCGCATCAGTCCATACTGGATAAACGCCCTGCGATCGGGCGACCACAGCAGAAACTTGTCACCGAGAAACAGCAGATGGGAAAACTCGCTGCCACCGTACTGATTCAATACCGCTTCGGCTTCGTCCAGCGCCCGTGCATCGGGTAAGGCGGGTGCTGCTCTCGGTCGCTGGTAGAATGACCAGCCTATGACCCCGGTCGCCACCGCGGCGGCGATAAGCAGGCCGCGCGCAAATCGCGGTGCCTCCCTGGCGGGCGCGAAACGCGACAGGTGGTCCCAGCCCAGCGGGATATCACCGTGAACCCAGTCACCCAGCCAGGCGAAGCCGACAACGGATATGACGAGACCTGCCAGCCATATCAGACTGCGCGGGTTGAGCAACGGATAACTCTCGCGATAGAAACGGCTGCGCAGCCGCCTGAGGAGCAGGCCTACGGCAAGCAGGATGATAGCCTCCTCGTAATCGATGCCCTTGAGAAAGCTGAACAGCGCACCACTGACAAGCAGAGCCTGGGTCAGCAGGTAGGCGCTGCGGACCTGCCCGGCGATGCCGCGCGACAGTGCGATGAGCAGCACCCCCGTCGCGACCGACAGCAGATGTGAAATCTCGATGGCCGCCAGCGGCAAGAAGCTGTTCAGTACTGCGAGGCGATCGCTCAGCGCCGGAAACGCGGCCGAGGCGAGCAGCACAACACCCCCGGCGAAGGTCAGGTAGGCCAGTGCCCGGACACCGAGCGAGGCGAGCATATTCAGTGGCGGTCGCAACAGTCCCGGTAGCGTACTTTCGCGCCACTGGCGTGCGAGCATCGTGTGTTGCCAGTATTGCGGGAGCATCAATTTGTCAGCACCCAGGTAGACCGCGATGAGCCAGGGCACCAGGTAGTAGCACAGGCGGTAAACGAGCACACCCGAGACAAGGGTTTCCGTTTCCGGAGTGAAGGGCGCAAGCAATACCACCAGTGCAGTGTCGAACACGCCGAGGCCGCCCGGAATCAGGCTCAGAATGCCGAGCGTGGAGGCCAGTGCGAATCCGGAGAGAAACTGCGGCCAGGGTATGGTGGCGCCGCTGAATGCGAGCGCGACCCAGGCTGCCGTCGACGCGAGCAGCCAGTCGAGTAACGAGATGGCGATCAGCCCGACTAGCGATGATCCGGATAGGGGCGCAAGGCCACGGAGCAGGCGGGAGAACATCCCTTTGTACAGCGTGAGCAGGTATAAAGGAAGATAGGCGGCAAACGCACCGAGCGCCAGCCAGACGGACCAGACCGGAATCGGCAGCCGGTCAGCACCCGGACTGCCGGCTAACAGCAGCGGCCAGCTCAGTACCGCCAGGCCCACCGGTACGGATGCCATGATCAACGCCGAGAACGACGCGGCCCGCCCGGCGTCGATGCCCGCACCGCCAAGCAGCAGCATGCGGATTCCCGACCCTGCCAGGCCGGAGAAGCCAACGAGGTTGTTGAATGCATTGGCGATCCAGGCGTTGCGGATCAGCACAGGCAGTGCGAGCCCTATATTGAAAATGCGTGCGGCGCGCCAGTCGTACAGGCACATGGCCAGAACGCCTGCCATGGCAAGCGTCTGGATGATCAGCAGCTGGACCGGGGTGAGCGCCTGAAGCACTGCGCGCATGGTGTGGATATCCAGCCCGTGCAGTTCGCGGGCGGCAAGTACCGCGACGAACACGAGGAATACCACGGGCAGCACCCGTCGAACCCAGCGCAATCGTCGGGATAGTGCTGTGTCCGTTACATCGCCATCATCCAGCACTTTCCCCGTGGTGATCCGGCGTGTGGCCTGGGTGCGATCGGAGTTCATTCGTTCAAGGATACCTTAATGCGCGCGGGTCGGTGTCGCCGGTAAAAGTATGCCAGCCGGGTCAGCGCGGTGAGCCCGCCGGGTACCATGGCGGTTTCGCCTTCCGGCAAGGTTCCGGCGAAAAGTATCGCATCGCCGCAGAGTGTCGGCAGTAACTCCGGCATGAAATGCCATTGCCCCCCGGTTGAATATCCACGAACAGCCAATATGGCCGTGACGGGTGCGCTGTCACTGCGGACCATATTTGCTACGATGCCGGTTCTGCGCGCCGGCCCGGATCCGGACCACGGGTCAATACGATGCCGGCAAGTTCCGGGTTTGCTGCCGGGTGACGGGGTGTACGGTGCCTGTGTATAGTCAGCAGAGGAATATCATGCGATACATTCTCGTCATGCTGGCCGGGCTGGCCAGCCTGTCAGCTGTTGCGGCTGCCGATGAACCGGTCATTCCACCGGACAAGGAAATCATCAGCTTTGAAACGAAGACGGGCACCGTCACCTTCCTGCACAGGTTGCATGCCGATCTGAGTGTGACCCGATGCGACACGTGCCACCATACCTGGCAGCCCGGTGACGAGCGTATCAAGGCATGCCATGAATGCCATGGCGGTGCCGAAGCCGGGGCACCCGGGATCAGGACGGCCTTTCATTCGACCTGCATCGGATGTCATGAATACACGGTAGCGCATGGAGGAGAGCCCGGACCGCTGGAGAACAAGTGCGCCTTGTGCCACGTCAAGTAATGTCCCCGCTGCCTGCACAACATCTCTTGGCAGCACCATGATCGCCGTGTACTGTATTCGACAGGCTTGGGTCATTAACGGGTGCAGGGCGGCGACCAGCCTGCGCTACGAGGGGGGATGACGGCCAGTGAGACTCCATCGGTATTCGCTTGCGGTGTTGTGCCTGGCCACGCATGTCATGGCGGCCGGCCAGCCGTTCACGGCGCCCTGAAACGCTGACTTCCATGCCTGAACCGCGCAGCATGCACCCGCTACCTGCCGCCATCGGAAGCGGGCGACTGCGCTATGTGCTCAGGCATCCCTGGGGATTCGCCGGCCGCAGCATCGTCGGGTTTCGTGCCAACCAGGGCTTCCTGCTGGCCGGCGCCGTGGCGTATTACACACTGCTGTCCATCGTGCCCATGCTGGCGCTCATCCTGATCTCCCTGTCGCAGCTGGTCGAGGTGCAACTGCTGCTCGACACCACCCGCGAATACCTGGCCCTGGTGGCGCCCGGCCAGGCCGACAAGCTGACGGCCCAGGTCGCCGCGTTCCTGCACGACTCGAAGCTGGTGGGTACACTCGGGCTGGTCATGCTGGTGGTGTTCAGTTCATTTGCCTTTACCACGCTGGAAAATGCCATGTCGGTCATTTTCTATCATCGCGTGGCGATACACCGCCGGCATTTCATGGTCTCGGCGATCATTCCCTACTGCTACATCCTGTGCCTGGCGATCGGCATGCTGCTGGTCAGTATGGTCAGTGGCATGCTGCACGGCCTGGATGGCCAGTCGTTCACGGTGCTGGGCCATACCTGGTCGCTGCAGGGGCATGATGCCGCCATCATTTACGTGCTGGGCATCATCGGGGAAATCCTGCTGCTGTCCTCGCTTTACCTGGTGATGCCGATCGGGCGGCTTGCCGTGCACCATGCCCTGTTAGGGGGTATCACCGCCACCGTGCTCTGGGAACTGACGCGGCATTTCATGGTGTGGTATTTCTCCACCCTGTCGATTGTCAACATCGTTTACGGCACCTTCGCCACGGCCGTCATCCTGCTGCTCAGTCTGGAGGCGGCAGCCGTTATCCTGCTGTTTGGCGCCCAGGTAATTTCGGAATACGAACGCATCGCGGTTCCCGATGCCGGTACCCGCGGGATGCATACCTGAAACCGTGCCGGGCGGTCGGTTCCGTCAGGCGATTTGTCAACACAGGAGCCAATCGCGTAACCTGATGGCAGCGCGCGAGCCCGCCCGGGAGAACGAGAAAAGGGGGAAAGCAACATGCTGAAGTATGAACGTCATCTGATCGTAGCGACCGTTATCGCGGTGGTGATTATCGTGGCCGCGGTGCTGGCGATACTCCTGGAGGTGCCCTTGCCGTTTAACGGCGGGCACTGATGGCTGGAGGCCTTGCCCCGGCGCGCTGTTTCCGGGTGTACCGGCACTGCAGCTGCTGTGGCGGGTTGGCGAGATCAGGGTTGTTCGGCGAAGTGATAGAAACGCCGGTCAAGGTAATCGACCACGTCCGCGACTTCCTCCTCAGACCAGCCGAGCGCTGCATGATAACTCCAGCTGGAAACCCGCTGGCGCAAATCCTCGATCGAGCTTGTACGCCTGGAATCACGCATGTGCACCTGTTCTTCATGGCAGGTCTGGCAGTGGTTTTCGTACAGCGCCTGGCCGCGGTCGAATGTTTCCGCCAGCGCTGAACCGCATACCAGCAGCCCCGCACAGACCGGACCTATTGAAGTGTGCATAACATGCATAATCGCTGATCCTTCATCCACAAGTTATTGATCGCCTGCTTCGTGACATCGTTAATACTATCCCTTTGCCTGGTGCGTCGGCAATGCCCCGCAGGCGCAGTGGCAGCGGGTCGCCCGGGCGCCTGGCTCGATCGTGCGGAGCGGTGGCTGAAAGCGTGAAACAGCTTTATCAGGCGTTATAATTTCGTCATGTCGTTCGACCCCGATCTCCCGCGTTGCCAGTGGCCCGGCAAGACCGAAACCCGTTCGCTCATGGTCGAGTACCATGATACGGAGTGGGGTGTGCCGGTGCACGACGATCGCAGGCACTTCGAGTTCCTGGTGCTGGATGCCTTCCAGGCCGGTCTCAGCTGGTCGACGGTACTGAACAAGCGCGAGCACTTTCGCAAGGCATTCGATAATTTCGATCCCGAGCGTATCGCGCGCTATACCCGGCGCAAGGTGGAGGCACTGCTTGGCAACCCCGGCATCATCCGCAACCGGCAGAAGGTGGAATCCACGATCGGCAATGCGCAGGCGTTCCTGGAACTGCAGCAGCACGAAGGTTCGTTCGATGCCTTTATCTGGCAATTCCTCGGGGGCCGGACCCGCCACAACCGCTGGCGATCCCTGCAGCAACTGCCCGCCAGCACCGCGCAATCGGATGCCATGAGCAAGGCGCTAAGGGCGCGCGGCTTCCGCTTCGCGGGTTCGACCATCTGCTATGCCTATATGCAGGCGGCGGGGCTGGTGAATGACCACGTGACCAGCTGCTTCCGATACGAACAGATTCGCAATATGCGATCATGAAGGGACGGCTGTTTCGATGGAACGAAATGCCGTCTGCAGGTCAAAAACCGGTGTAACCGGCAGATGCAATATGCCGGGCTGTCATGGCCGATAAATGGCGCCAGGGCGTTTGATGGACCCGGGCCTGAAATGAATTACCGCTGAAGTGTGCTACACCCCGCACCAGACGGGGATCTAGTGTTTGGTGCATGGTGGTGTTATGGCCACCGCGCGGAATGTTCAGCCAGCGTCCGGCGACGAGAGGGAACGGAAGGATTAACGCTTCATCCCTCCATCCCTTTCGCTGCCGAAGCCGGTGGATGGTACCACCGGTGACGGCGCGGATCGCGACAACCGTTTACCTGGCGACCTTGACGACGTCCACGGAGTTGGCGCTCTCCAGCCCGCTGGTATCGTAGCTGGTCATCACCACGTGATATGTCCCTGCCGGAATATTATTCAGAGTCGCCGTTTGTGCGCTGCCGTCGCTGACATCGACTGAGTTGGGATAGTTGCCCGCCGAGGCGCCATAATGGATACGGTAGCCTCCAATATCGGCCAGCGACAGGGGCGTACCATCGGCGCGGGTGACGGGGGCCGTCCATGTCAGGGTGAAACTGCCAACCGTATTCTGTGCCGGATCGACGATGATGGTGAATGTCTGCAGCGTCGCGGTGTCCGTGCCATCGGTCACGGCAATGACGATGTTGCCGTAGGTTCCTGTGTCACTGTCACCGGGTGTGCCACTCAGGCGTCCGGTTGTGGTGTTGAAACCGGCCCAGGCCGGCTTGCCGCTGATGCTGAAGGTCAGGGTATCGCCATCGGCATCGCTGGCGGCCGGCTGGAAGCTGTATGCCGTGCCGGCCTCCACCGCGCCGGCAGGCGATCCACTGATGACCGGGGCATTGTTAACGGGCGCTGTAGTTACCGGGTCGGTCGTTACCGGGTCGGTCGTCACCGGATCAGTCGTTACCGGGTCGGTCGTGACCGGATCAGTCGTTACCGGGTCGGTCGTGACCGGATCGGTCGTAATTGGGTCGGTCGTAATTGGGTCGGTCGTGACCGGATCGGTTGTAATTGGGTCGGTCGTGACCGGTACTGTGGGGGTTTGATTCGTACCGCCATTCTGTTCTTCAATCGAATTGACCGCGGCAAGCTGGGTTGTGTCGGCCGTCGAGGCAAGCAGAACGGCGTTATTGAGCGAGCGTGAGGAATACGCAGGCAATACATTTGCCACGTCTCCCGGTATGGCGCCGGCCCCGATTGTGCTGACGATGGCCTCGAGTGCAATGACCTCGGCGCTGGAATCCAGGACCCTGGCTGCTGCCAGTGCTGTCTGTGTTTGCTGCAGCATGCCATCGCTAATGCGTACCTGCTGTGACAGGTTGTCAGTGCTGATGCCGGGACGGGTGGTGCGGATGGCCTGGTCGATGATGGGAGTTGCGATGATGCCTCCGACTTTCAGGGTATTGGCCAGCGCCTCCACCAGCACCTGGCCGGAAACCACCTTCGCCATGGCCGAAATCCCCGGGTCTGTCCCGTTGGCGCCCAGGCCATCCAGTTTGCCATCCTGGATGTCTGCAGCAAGCGCGGCCAGTACTGCATCGCCGCTGGTATGCCTGCCGGTCGCCGTGATCAGGTCGCGAATGCGGCGCGTCATTTCACCCATGGCCTCGCTTGACTTGATCAGGCCGGCAATGTTTGCGTCCGTGATCTGGGTATTGATCGGGTCGGCAATCACGCCCGGATCGAGACCGAAGCCCAGCATGTCCATAACCATCGACCTTGCCGTGCTGATATTGCCTGCAGTGATACCGCCGGTCAGGGACTGCGCGATCATGACAATCAGGGTCGAGAACGGGTTGATGTTGACCTGTCGCGTGTTACTGTCAAGCATGACCGAGACGAGCTGGAAATCCGGCTCACTGCCTGTCACCAGGTCGATGCCGCCCCTGACCTTCAGCAGCAGCGGGTAGTCCGGGCGTCTTACGCGGAACCTGGACCTGAAGGATGCCGTGTTGTCGCTCATCATGGTACCGATCAGTCTGCCGCGCGCACTCCAGATCTCCACGGTGGCACCGGTGACGGGCCCGTCACCGACGCTGCCGGTCAGCACGATATCATCGGCAATATCAGTGCTGCTGTTGGCGGTAGCGGTTGCAACGGACGCAGTACCACCACTGGAGTTGCCACCGCCACCACCACAAGCGGCCAGTTGCATCGTGATTAATGCAGTAAAAAGAATTCTGATGAGCAAAGAAGCTGAAAACTGTTTCGACATGAGATCGGCTATCCTGTTTGTGTTACGCCCGCTGCAATACTGCCGGGCATGTTGGCGGCTTATGTTTTTTTATTGAGCGAAGTGGTTAGCAAGGTCCGTGCCAGCAAAAATTTGCACGCGAAACCGGGCATTCCTTTTTATCCGGTTGGCCCGTGATGCCGGCGATGAATGCAGTTACGCAGGCGTTTTATTGAATTACCAGGGGTGAAAACGGTATGCACTGCATGCGCGGCTTCGTGTCGAGACCGATAGCTTTGTGCGGGCAGGTTGCGGCATGCAGCAATCCCGGTGACGTTGCCGCTTGCGGATGTTTCTGGCGGCGAATTCATAAGCACATGTATTGACAGACTTTAATGCGATGATCGGGTCTGAAAACTCGCCAATTACCGTGCGCGCTCGTTTTTGTCGTTAAACAGGTACACTGGCGAAGGCAAGGAATTCACCGGGTTATGGACAAATCGTGCGGGGCCGTAGGCAAACGGCGACATAGTGAGCGGATGATCGCCTTGATGCGCAGGCATCTCGAGCCCGGTTGGGCCGGGACTCGCGCCGCATGATCGGGATCTCATCCGTCGCAAACTGGAACGGGTGAACAGCGACAAGACACGGAATATCAAATGCAGATGATCGCGACCATCGGTGGCGGGGAGCCTGGTAAAGACGCTATGTGGCCTGCAGCCGTATTGTACAGTGAGTCTGCCACATGATCCGGATCAACAGTTTCCTGCACCGTGAACAGCTGTACCAGGTCATCAGGCGCTGGATATTCGATGACCTGCATTCCGGAGATGCGGGGGACATACTGCGGCTGGTACACTTCAATAATGTATTTGTTTCGCGCTGCCTTGACCTGTTCTCCACCGGGCTGTTTGCCGGCCTGCACAGCGCTGATCTGCGTGTCGAACAGGTATCGACCAAGGGGGCGCTCCGTGACCGCGTCAGCGGGAATCCGCTGCCACACTGCTCCCGCTGTGCGGAGCTGACCGCGGCCTACGCGCGCAATCCAGGGCTCTATTTCCGCGAAACGCCGTTTCACGGCAGCCTGTATTTCCATGAGGGCGGCGGTGCCGCGAGCTACATCGGGTCCAGCCGTATCAAGCGCATCCGGCGGCTGGCGGAGAAGAGCGCACGCCGTCTGGTGGACTGGCTGCAAGACGCGATTCCTGCGCAGGTAGCGGACGCCACACCTGATGCACTGTTGCATCTGGAGCAAGGCCAGCTTGCACGGCTGCGCGACAACCATACCGTGCAATTGCCTGATGACCTGGTAATCAACGATGTCGCGGGTCTCAAGGTGATCCTGGAGGCGCACCAGCTGGAGCGGCTGCTGGTCCTGCTGCAGGAGGCGGGTTGCAGCTTGATCGAGCAGGAATGCCACACAGGCAACTACCGCGCCACCAATCTGGTCGTCGAGTACCGGCCCGACGTCGAGCGAGTCCTTGCCGGGCCCCTGCATGACAGGATGCTCGGGGTGTTCGCCGCGCATGGCTACAGCGCCCGTCAGGCCAATACGGCCTTCCGGGAGTTCGTGCTGTCCGGCGAAGAAAGCATCTATCTGGAAATCATCGTAACCAGCCACCTGGAAATGCTGGAGAGCGAAATCGGCAGGTGCATGCACGAGGAGCGGATCATCAGGCAGCGTCGTGATCCGCGATATAGCGGCCAGCTGGCGCAGAATGTCGGGTTCCTGATGGAGTTCCTGTTCACCTTTCCTGCGTTGCCATACCGGCGCCTCGATCGCCTGCCTGTGCGGATTCAGGACCGCTACCTGCAGGACTACTTCGACGAGGTCAGGCGCAAGCTGTTCAACAATCCATCCGTGGAGCTGAGCGAACTGTGAATCGCGCCGGCTTGCCGTGCCGGTCGTGCCCGTGGCCGCGCGCCATGGAGGGGCGATGGCGGAAGTAACCCTGCGCTTCTACGAGGAGCTGAATGACTTCCTCGCGCCCGCGCTGCGCAAGACGGCATTTGTGCATGCCTGCAACCGGCGCGCTTCGGTCAAGGACATGATCGAGTCATTCGGCGTCCCGCATACCGAGGTGGATCTGATCCTGGCCAACGGCGAATCCGTCGATTTTTCCTATATCGTCAAGAGCGGCGACCGCATCAGTGTCTATCCGGTTTTCGAGGGGCTGGATATCGGTCCGGTCATTCGCCTGCGTCCGGCACCATTGCGTACGCCGCGTTTTGTCGTCGACGTCAACCTGGGGCGGCTGGCACGCTATCTGCGACTGCTCGGATTCGACTGCCATTACGACAACCGCTATAGCGACGCCGAGGTCGCGAGGATATCGGTCGGGGAGTCACGTACCGTGCTGACCCGCGACCGTGCCCTGTTGCAGCAGCGGATCATCACGCATGGTTATTTCGTGCGCGCGGACCAACCCGTCGAGCAGGTCCGGGAAGTGCTTGCCAGGATGGACCTGTACCGCCTGATCAAACCCTTTACCCGCTGCACGCGCTGCAATGGCGTACTGGAAAAGGTGGACAAGCAGGCAGTCTCGGCCGGGCTGCAACCAAAGACGCGCAAATATTATGACGAATTCCAGCGCTGTACCCGCTGCGGGCAGGTCTACTGGAAGGGCAGTCACTTTGCGCGCGCCGGGCACCTGGTTGCGGCCATTGGCAGCCCGCCGGACCTGACGGCCCGGTAGCGGCGTGCGGTGTCGGCCGCGTTCTGCCGCTGTCCGGTCAGTCCCTGCAGTTCCGACATGCACACCGGGCAGTGCTGTCCTGATGGGTTGCCCGGTAAATTGAACCGCGCCGCGGTTGCCGGCAAAAAACCGGCAAACACCTGATCTGTCTGATCGGGATCTGGCTTTGGCATCCGGCAGGACGTGAACATTGGACATGCACGGATTATTTTATTGCACGAACATTGCCTTCCTTGCGTGCGTTCGCGGCCCGTATAGCGTTGTGTCGCCTGGTCATGGGCAGTGATTGACGGTTGTCATGTATCCGTGCCGGCAACGGTGCTATATGTTTGTCATGCCAGAACTCGCGGCCAGCATTGTCGAACGGCCCGGACCGTACGCAGCTGTATATGCGCGTTCCCTGCCGGCGGGAATGCCGGGTGTATGCGATGCCATGTTCGCGCACGTTGCGTTCCGGTGCGCCGTTCCTTCTCCGCCCAGGGCCGCGATCCCTTGAGCCCGCACGTCGCGCGCTGGGAACATTTTCCGCACGGGGCGGATATCGGTGTGCGTGGTTTCGGCGCAACCAGGGAACAGGCCTTCGAGCAGGCGGCCGTTGCCATGTCCGCGGTGATCACCGATCCGGAGCGGATTGCCGGCACCGGCGTCATCGAGGTAACGTGTCAGGCACCCGATGACGAACTGCTGCTGGTGGACTGGCTGAACGCGCTGGTGTATGAGATGGCCACGCGCAACTGGCTGTTCGGGCATTACGAGGTTCACATCAGCGGTCAGGTGCTCACGGCACGCGCCTGGGGCGAGCCGCTCGACAGCGCACGGCATTGCCCGGCGGTCGAGGTCAAGGGCGCGACCTGTACCGCCTTGCGTGTCGCGCAGGAAGCCGGCGGCGCATGGGTCGCACAATGTGTCGTCGATGTCTGACATCGGGGTCACGCATCGCACACACGCGGGGCAGGTGCAAAACCAGCAGGTGAGCGGATGGATATAACGTTGTTCAGCCGACATTCCGGGTACGCATGGGAAATCGCTCCGCACGGTGCCATGCGTGTGCCGGCGGTGATCTACGCGGACGAGTCCCTGATCCGCGATATGGATCACAATGTCTACGAGCAGGTATGCAACGTGGCCATGCTGCCCGGCATCGTGCAGGCGTCCTGCGCCATGCCCGACGCGCACTGGGGTTACGGCTTTCCGATCGGCGGCGTCGCCGCGTTCGACCCCGACGAGGGTGGCGTGGTTTCGGCGGGCGGTGTGGGGTTCGACATTTCCTGCGGGGTGCGCTGCCTGCATACCGGGCTGCGGCGCCGCGATGTCATGGGCGTGCAGCAGGCGCTCGCCGAAGCGCTGTACCGCCGTGTCCCGGCGGGCGTCGGCAGTACCGGTTCGATCCATCTGAACGAGGCGGAGATGGACGCCATGCTCGCCGGCGGCGCGCAGTGGGCCGTGGACCGCGGCTGGGGCCGGCCAGAAGACCTCGAGCGGGTCGAGGAGCACGGGCAGATGCGCGGCGCACGGCCCGACCAGGTGTCGAAGCAGGCCAAGCGGCGCCAGCGCGACGAGATGGGCACGCTCGGCAGCGGCAATCATTACCTCGAGGTGCAGGAGGTGACCGCGGTATTCGATGCCGACATCGCGGCGCGCTTCGGCGTTGCGC
>Ga0210112_1000415_pt1 | contig 11714 bp, 21 predicted proteins | sample Joice_ThreeSqC_D_FD_184875 | JGI IMG/M metagenome (GOLD analysis project Ga0210112, IMG submission 184875) | Wetland microbial communities from San Francisco Bay, California, USA, that impact long-term carbon sequestration - Joice_ThreeSqC_D2... | ecosystem: Environmental > Aquatic > Marine >... | reverse complement strand
GCTGCAATCGCCATAATCGGACATCCTGCATGACAGAATCTTTGCCAGGTAATTCGGACTTCACACTCGCTACTGCCAGGAACTCGATAACATCCGGTGCAGGACGGCCATCTGCACCAGCATCCGGTTGCGCGCTTCGGCTATAACCACGCTGCGTGGACCATCGAGTATGTTATCAGTAACCGCAACTCCGCGGCGTACCGGCAGGCAGTGCATGAATCGGCAGTCACTGACTGCCGTCCTGAACCATGTTTCGTCTACACACCAGTCCCGTAGTTCACGCTTGAACTCTTCTTCGGTACGCTTGTTGCCGTAATGGCGCGAAGATGCCCATGAATTGGCGTAAATAACATGGCTGCCTTGCATCGCGGCAGATCGATCGCTGCTCTCCGTCACCGATCCTCCGCTGATTGCAGCCGCCCGATGTGCCTTGTCCATAATACGGTCTGGCAACTCAAACCCCTCCGGCCTTAATACCGTGACATCCATCCCGCGCAAGGCAGCCATATGCACCGTTGCCGCAGGTACCGCCAGGGGCAGCGGTTGCGGATGCCAGGTCCAGGCCAGCACGAACTTTCCGCTGTTTGCCGGGATCCCCAGATCGTCCATGGTTTTCCAGTCGGCAAGGCTCTGGCAAGGGTGATTGATTGCCGATTCCATGTTGATGTATGGCGTATCAACCAGTGACGTCAACTCGTGAAATTGGCGGTCGGAAAGGTCATCATCGAGATTTTCCCTTCTCGCAAATGCGCGAATACCGATGGCGTCGCCATATGAGGCAATCACTGGAACCGCTTCGCGAATATGTTCTGCCGCGACACCGTCCATGACGATACCCGAGCGAGATTCCAGTCCGTGTATCGACATGTTCGGAGACACAACAAACGTACCACCGCCCATTCGGACCATCGCTGACTGGAACGAAACCAGTGTCCGTAATGATGGACTCAGGAAGAGCAGTGACAGAACTTTTCCATCCAGCGACCGTGGCTCCGGTTTCTCATCGAGTCTGCTGGCAAGTGCGACCAGTTCCTTTATTTCTGCGACACTGAAATCTGCCAGGTCATTAAAATACTTCATATCCAGTACATCCCCGCTTTTGCGTGTCAGAGAAATGCTACAGTCATTGTATCGTCACGAATGTGACACCGCCCGTCAGGTCGAATGCCGGCAAATGCATGCAACTTCATCCACTCTTAACTTCTCCACGTGCAGTTCAGTGGCAGAGCGGACCACGCATCGTCTTTACACAGGATTCGTGCGCGGACAACATCCGCCTTAAGCCGGTGTTTTCCCTTTGCGCCTTTGCAGCGAGATAGTTTATTGAAGATCCCGCGCAGCGGCACATAAAAAAGCCGGGCAATGCCCGGCTTTTTGTCGAAGCGTTTGAACAACGTTATTCTGCGGCCCCGCCCTGTGGACGGTCGACCAGCTCGACGTAGGCCATGGGCGCGCTGTCGCCCGTGCGGTAACCCATTTTCAGGATGCGCAGGTAACCACCGGGACGGTCCCTGTAGCGCGGCCCCAGCTCGTTGAACAGCTTGCTCACCACCTCGCGGTCGCGCAGGCGGTTGAACGCGATGCGGCGCCTGTGCACGGAATCGCTCTTCGCCATGGTGATGAACGGCTCGGCGACACGGCGCAGTTCCTTCGCCTTCGGCAGCGTGGTCCTGATCGCCTCGTGGCGCAGCAATGACACGGCCATATTCTGGAACATGGCCTTGCGGTGTGAACTGTTGCGGTTGAGCTGCCGCCCTGACTTACGGTGACGCATGATTCAGATCCTGTAGTGTCTTCAGCCGATTGCGGCTTCGGTTTTCTTGCTGGCAAGCCTGGCCGGCGGCCAGTTCTCCAGACGCATACCCAGTGACAGGCCCTTGGTGGCCAGCACGTCCTTGATCTCGGTGAGTGACTTCTTGCCCAGGTTCGGGGTCTTCAGCAGCTCGACCTCGGTACGCTGGATCAGGTCACCGATGAAGTAGATGCTCTCTGCCTTCAGGCAGTTGGCGGAGCGCACGGTCAGTTCGAGATCGTCTACCGGGCGCAGCAGGATCGGGTCGATATCGGCTTCCGGTGCGGTCGATGCTTCCTGGGCGCTGGCCTGCAGGTCGACGAATGCGGACAGCTGGTCCTGCAGGATGGTCGCGGCGTGACGGATCGCCTCTTCCGGATCGACGGTGCCGTTGGTCTCGATGTCGATGATCAGCTTGTCCAGGTCGGTACGCTGCTCGACGCGGGCACGGTCGACGTTGTAGGAAATGCGACTGACCGGGCTGAACGAGGCGTCCAGCTGCAGGCTGCCGATGGGGCGACCCTCGCCCTCCTCGTCGTCGCGGCGCGTGGCCGGCTGGTAGCCGCGGCCCTTGGCGACCTTCAGGGTCATGTTCAGCTCGCCGGCCTTGGTCAGGTTGGCGATCACGAAGTCCGGGTTGATGACCTCGATGTCGTGGTCGAGCCTGATGTCGCCGGCGGTGACCGGGCCCGGGCCCTTCTTGCTGAGCGTCAGGGTGGCCTCGTCGCGATTGTGCATGCGCAGGGCGACCTTCTTCAGGTTCAGCAGGATATCGATAACGTCTTCCTGCACGCCCTCGATGGTGGAGTACTCGTGCAGCACACCCTCGATTTCGGCGTTGACGATGGCGGTACCCGGCATGGACGACAGCAGGATACGGCGCAGTGCGTTGCCGAGCGTGTGGCCGAAGCCGCGCTCGAGCGGTTCCAGGGTGACCTTGGCATGGTTGTTGGTGATCGCCTGGACATCCACGATACGGGGTTTCAGGAATTGGTTGACATTACCCAGCATGAAACGGTCCCTCAAATATTACTTGGAATACAATTCAACGATCAGGTGCTCGTTGATATCGGCTGGCAGTTCACTGCGCTCCGGACGTGACTTGTATACGCCCTGCATCTTCTTCGCGTCCACGTCGATCCAGTCAGCGATACCACGCTGCTGGGCGAGGTCCATCGCGGACTGGATGCGCAGCTGGTTGCGGCTTTTCTCGTTGACCGTGACGACGTCGTTCGGCTGTACCTGGTAGGACGGGATATTCACGCGCGCGCCGTTTACGCTGATGGCGTTGTGACGCACCAGCTGGCGTGACTCGCTGCGCGATGCAGAGAAGCCCATGCGGTAGACCACGTTGTCGAGGCGACCCTCCAGCAGCTGCAGCAGGTTCTCGCCCGTCGAGCCCTTGGTGCTGGCGGCCTTCTTGTAATAATTGCGGAACTGGCGCTCCAGTATGCCGTAGATACGGCGCACCTTCTGTTTCTCGCGCAGCTGGGTGGCGTAGTCAGACAGGCGCGTCCGGCGCTGGCCGTGCTGGCCGGGCGGGAACGGACGGGTCTCGACGGCGCACTTGGCAGTGAAGCATTTCTCGCCTTTCAGAAACAGCTTGCCGCCTTCGCGACGGCACTGGCGACACTTGGATCCGGTGTACTTGGCCATATCTCTCTATCCTTCCTTACACGCGGCGTTTCTTCGGCGGCCGGCAACCGTTGTGCGGTATCGGCGTAACGTCGGTTATGTTGGTGATCTGGAAACCGCAGTTGTTCAGCGCACGCACGGCGGACTCGCGGCCGGGTCCCGGCCCCTTGACCTCTACCTCGAGGTTCTTCATGCCGTACTCCTTCACCTTCTCGCCGGCCTTCTCGGCAGCGACCTGCGCGGCGAACGGCGTACTCTTGCGAGAGCCGCGAAAACCGGAACCGCCGGCTGTCGCCCACGCCAGCGCGTTACCCTGACGATCGGTGATCATGATGATGGTGTTGTTGAATGATGCGTGAATGTGAGCGATGCCATCCGCGACATCCTTCTTCACTTTCTTGCGTACAGGTGCCTTTGCCATGCCAGGGTTCCAGTTTTATCCAGTCAATTCGATGGTGTGTTACTTGCGGATCGGGCGCCGCGGACCCTTGCGGGTGCGGCCATTGGTCCGCGTCCGCTGGCCATGTACCGGCAGGCCGCGACGATGGCGGATGCCACGGTAGCAGCCCAGATCCATAAGCCGCTTGATGTTCATGGAAACGGTACGGCGCAGGTCACCCTCGACGGTGTAGCGTGCGATCTCGTTTCGAATGCTTTCAAGTTCAGACTCGCTGAGATCCTTGATCTTCAGGTCCGGCCTGACGCCGGTGGTGTTGCAAATCTTCTGCGCGGTGACGCGGCCGATACCATAGATTCCGGTCAGCGCAATCACTGCGTGCTTGTGATCTGCAATGTTAATTCCGGCTATACGGGCCATTTAAATCTTCTCCAACTCGGTACGTTTTGGCGTGGCACTAAAAAGCGGGTAAGAATAACCCTGCAGCGCCAATAAATCAAACAAAAACAACTGCACACAGGCCCGGCGACATCCGCCCCGCCCGCACAAAATACATCACGATTTCAATGCCTTGCATATATCGGCAACTGATCAGCCCTGGCGCTGTTTGTGGCGGCCATCCTTGCAGATGACCCGTACCACACCCTTGCGCCGAACGATCTTGCAGTTGCGGCAGATACACTTGACCGAAGCACGCACTTTCATGTCATTACACCCCTGGATGGACCGCCACTAACGCAGCATGCCGGTTCCGCCGTGGCCCTTCAGGTTCGCCTTCTTCATCAACCCGCTGTACTGGTGCGAAACCAGGTGGGTCTGGACCTGAGCCATGAAATCCATGGTCACCACGACAATAATCAATAACGAGGTACCGCCAAAATAGAACGGTACATTCCAGTACAGAATCAGGAACTCCGGCATCAGACACACCAGCGTGATGTACACGGCGCCGGCGGTGGTCAGCCGGGTCATCACGCGGTCGATGTACAGTGCGGTCTGTTCGCCGGGACGGATACCCGGGATGAACGCGCCGGACTTTTTCAGGTTGTCAGCCGTATCCTTGGCGTTGAACACCAGCGCCGTATAGAAAAAGCAGAAAAACACGATCGCCAGGGCATAGAAGATCACGTACAGCGGCTGACCCGGCGACAGGGTCGCGGCGACGTCGCGCAGCCAGTCCATGCCTTCATGCTGCCCTACCCAGCTGCCTATGGTCGCCGGAAACAGGATGATGCTGGAGGCGAAGATCGGCGGAATCACGCCGGCCATGTTGATCTTCAGCGGCAGGTGGGTGCTCTGCGCGGCGTACACCTTGCGACCCTGCTGGCGCTTGGCGTAGTTGACCGTGATGCGGCGCTGGCCGCGCTCGACGAACACCACGAAACCGGTAACCGCCAGTGCCACCGCAAACAGCAGCAGGATGGTCATGACGTTCATTTCACCGGTGCGCACCAGTTCCAGCGTGCCGCCGATCGCCGACGGCAGGCCGGCGATGATACCGGAAAAGATGATGATAGAGATGCCGTTGCCGACGCCGCGTTCGGTGACCTGCTCACCGAGCCACATCAGGAATACCGTGCCGGTGACCAGCGTCACCACCGCGGTCAGTATGAAGGCCGGACCGGGATTCAGCACCAGGCTGCCGCCGGCAACCTGCTGCAACTGCAGCGCGCTGGAAATGCCGAACGCCTGCATGGTCGCCAGGCCCACCGTCCCGTAGCGGGTGTACTGGGTGATCTTGTGACGGCCGGCCTCCCCGCCCTCTTTCTTGAGCTGCTCCAGCGACGGCACCGTCACGGTCAGCAGGTTCATGATGATGGAGGCAGAGATGTAGGGCATGACACCGAGGGCGAACAGCGACAGGCGCTTGAGCGAGCCACCGGAAAACATGTTGAACATTTCCAGGATGGTGCCGCGCTGCTGCTCGACCAGTGCCGCAAGCACGTGCGGATCGATGCCCGGCAACGGAATGAACGATCCGATGCGGAACACGATGATGGCGCCAATGACGAAAAAGAGCCGCTGGCGCAGCTCTTTCATCTGCCCGAGACCCGCGGCAGCGCCCGAGATGGAGGAACCGATAGCCATTTATTCCTCGATCCTGCCCCCGGCAGATTCGATAGCGGCACGTGCGCCCCGTGTCACCTGAATACCCCTGAGGGTCACGGCCTTGTCGAGCTTGCCCGAGGCAAACACCTTCACCCGCGTGATACCGCGCGTGATCAGGTTGGCCTTTTTCAGCGCCTCGAGATCGATCACTTCGGCGTCCACGCAGGCCAGTTCATGCAGGCGGATCTCGCCGGTGCTGCGTGACTTGGCGGTGGAGAAGCCGATCTTCGGCAAACGCCGCTGCAGCGGCATCTGGCCGCCCTCGAAGCCGACCTTGTGGAAACCGCCGGAGCGTTCCTTCTGGCCCTTGTGTCCACGACCGCAGGTCTTGCCCAGCCCGGAGCCGATACCGCGCCCGACGCGCCTGGCATCCGTTCTGCTGCCGGCACCCGGCTTGAGTGTATTCAGTCTCATGTCCTAGTCCTCGATCCTGACCATGTACCGGATCTTGTTGATCATGCCGCGCACTTCCGGCGTGTCATCCAGTTCGACGGTGTGATGCATGCGACGCAGCCCCAGGCCACGCACGGTATCGCGGTGGCTCTGGATGCGCCCGTAGGCGCTGCGGGTCTGCGTTACCCTGATCTTCTTGGTAGCAGCCATGTTGTTACTCCAGGATTTCCTTGACCGACTTGCCGCGCTTGCTGGCGACCTCTTCCGGCGAACGCATCGCTTCCAGGCCACGGATGGTGGCGCGCAGCACGTTCATCGGGTTGCTGGAGCCGATACACTTGGCCAGCACGTTGTGCACGCCGACCACCTCGAACACGGCACGCATGGCGCCGCCGGCGATGATACCGGTACCTTCCGAGGCTGGCTGCATGTAGACCTTGGCGGCACCGTGGCGCGCGGTCAGCGGGTACTGCAGGGTACCTTCATTGAGGGCGACGCTGATCATGTTCTTGCGGGCGGACTCCATGGCCTTCTGGATGGCCGCCGGCACCTCGCGCGCCTTGCCGTAGCCATAGCCGACCCGGCCTTCCCCGTCACCGACCACGGTCAGCGCGGTAAAGCCGAACTGCCGTCCGCCTTTCACGACCTTCGCGACACGATTGACGGTAACCAGCTTTTCCAGCAGACCGTCACCCTGTACCTGTGATTCTACCCTTGCCATAGTTCAGCCCTTGATCAGAATTCTAGGCCGCCTTCACGAGCGGCATCGGCCAGCGCCTTCACGCGGCCATGATATTTGAAACCGGAACGGTCAAACGCAACATGCGTGATACCGGCGGCCTTCGCGCGTGCGGCAATCGCCTTGCCGACCACGATGGCGGCGCCGGTATCGCCGGTCTTCGCGACGTCCTTGCGCACTTCCTTGTCGAGCGTGGATGCGCTGACCATGACGCGGTCGCCATCCGGCGAGATGACCTGTGCGTATATGTGACGCGGCGTGCGGTGAATGCACAGCCGGTTTGCCCCCAGTTTCTTGATGTGGGAGCGGGTGCGCCGCGCGCGGCGCAAGCGTGTCTGCTTCTTGTCCATAACCAGTGCCTGCCTGAATAGTGCCTATTTCTTCTTCGCTTCTTTGCGAACGACCACTTCGTCCGAGTAGCGAACACCCTTGCCCTTGTAGGGCTCCGGCGGACGGTACGCGCGGATCTCCGCCGCGACCTGGCCGACCTTCTGCTTGTCACAGCCCTTGAGCAGGATTTCCGTCTGGCTCGGGGTCTCGGCGGTCACGCCATCCGGCAATTCGTAATCCACCGGGTGCGAGAACCCCAGCGTCAGGTTCAGCACCTTGCCCTTGGCCTGTGCGCGGTAACCGACGCCGACCAGTTCCAGCTTGCGCTCGAAACCGTCGCTGACGCCCGTGACCAGATTGTTGACCAGCGCGCGGGTAGTGCCGGCCAGCGCATTGGCTGCCTGCGACTCGTCACGCGGACGGAACGTCATCTCGCCTTCCTCGCGCACCATCTCGACGAGATCGTGGATGGTGTGCGTCAGCGTGCCCTTGGGGCCCTTTACCGTCAGTTGCTGGCCGCTCTCGGTGATCTCCACCGCCTTGGGCAGCACAACCGGCATTTTTGCAACTCTTGACATGTCTTTACCCGCCTGGCTTAACTCACAATACAAAGCACTTCGCCGCCCTGACCGGCCGCGCGGGCCTGGCGGTCGCTCATCACGCCCTTGGAAGTCGAAACGATCGCCACACCCAGGCCGTTCTGGATACTCGGTATCCCGTCCTTGCCCTTGTACACGCGCAGTCCCGGGCGGCTGGCACGCTGGATACTCTCGATCACGGGCCTTCCGTCGTAGTATTTCAGCCCGATCGACAACACCGGCTTGCCTTCCGCCTCGGAAACGGCATAACCCTTGATGTAGCCTTCGTCCTGCAACACCTGTGCAACCGCGCATTTCAGCCTGGAAGACGGCATGCTCACTTCCGTCTTGCTGGCAGCCTGCCCGTTACGGATACGGGTCAGAAAATCTGCAATGGGATCTGTCATCATAGTCGTTTACCAGCTCGCCTTGACCAGCCCGGGAACATCACCGCGCATGGCAGCTTCGCGCAGCTTGTTCCGGGACAGTCCGAATTTACGATAGTAGCCGTGCGGCCGGCCGGTCACGCGGCAACGGTTGCGCTTGCGCACGGGGCTTGCATCACGCGGCTGCTCCTGCAGCTTCATCTGCGCCGTGTAGCGCTCGTCGTAGGACGCGGTGGTGCTCTTTATAATCGCTTTCAGCTCTGCGCGCCTTGCGGCATAGCGCTTGACTGCACGCGCACGCCTGTGTTCACGGGCGACCATTGAATTTTTCGCCATGACTCTACCTCAGTGTCTGAACGGGAAGTTGAATGCAGCCAGCAGGGCGCGCCCCTCTTCATCCGTCTTTGCCGTTGTTGTAAATGTAATGTCCATACCGCGCAGGGCGTCGATCTTGTCGTAATCGATTTCCGGGAAGATGATCTGTTCCTTCACGCCCATGTTGTAGTTGCCGCGTCCGTCAAAGGCCTTCGAATTCATGCCGCGGAAGTCGCGGACTCGCGGAATGGCGATATTGATCAGCCGGTCCAGGAATTCGTACATGCGCTCGCGGCGCAACGTCACCTTGCAGCCTACCGGCCAGCCCTCGCGCACCTTGAAGCCGGCGACCGACTTGCGTGCCTTGATCACGATCGGCTTCTGGCCGGCGATCCTGGTCATGTCATCCACGGCATGCTCCATGACCTTGCGATCGGCCACGGCCTCGCCCACACCCATATTCAGCGTGATCTTGGTGATACGCGGAACCTCCATCGGGTTGCTGTAACCGAACTGCTTCTTGAGCTCGGGAACCACGGAATCTGTATAAAACTGTTTAAGCCTGGCCATGTCTCTGTACCATCTGATCAGACATCCACCACTTCATTGGTGGACTTGTAAAACCGCACCTTGCGACCATCGTCGAGCATCCTGAAACCGACGCGGTCACCCTTGTTCGTCTGCGGGTTGAACAGCATGACATTGGAGGCATCGATCGGCATTTCCTTCTCGATTATCCCGCCAGGCACACCCCGGTTCGGATTTGGCTTGGTGTGGCGCTTGACCATATTGATATCCGCGACCACCAGCCTGCCGTCCTCCATCACACGCAGCACACTGCCGCGCTTGCCCTTGTCCCTTCCCGCGATGACGATAACATCATCACCTTTCCTGATTCTGTTCATTGTCCTTTCCTACAGCACTTCAGGTGCCAGCGAAATGATTTTCATGAAGCGCTCGCTGCGCAGCTCGCGCGTCACCGGTCCGAAGATGCGCGTGCCGATCGGCTGCAGCTGATTGTTGAGCAGCACGGCTGCATTGCCGTCGAAGCGGATCAGCGACCCGTCGGGACGGCGCACACCCTTGCGCGTGCGTACCACGACGGCGTTGTAGACGTCACCCTTCTTGACCTTGCCGCGCGGGATCGCCTCTTTCACACTGACCTTGATGATGTCGCCAATACGGGCATAGCGGCGGTGCGAACCACCCAGCACCTTGATGCACATCAGCCGGCGCGCGCCGCTGTTGTCCGCCACATCAAGAATTGTCTGCATCTGTATCATGCTGTTTTTCCGTTCTGTCTCGTTACGCCAACAGGAGGCACGTGTCTATTCACTGCGCCCGACAATTTCGACCAGCTTCCACGACTTGGTCCTCGAATAGGGCCGGCATTCCTGGATCGTAACCAGATCGCCTTCCCGGCAGGCATTGTCCTCGTCGTGTATATGCAGCTTGGTCGAACGCCGGATGTACTTGCCATACACCGGGTGCTTGACCTTGCGCTCGATCAGGACGGTGGCCGTCTTGTCCATCTTGTCGCTGATGACCCTGCCGGTTGTGGTGCGGATAGTCTGGTTCGTCTCGCTCATGCTTGCTCGCCCGCCTTCGCCTTCTCGTTCAACACGGTATGTATCCTGGCAATATCCTTGCGCACCTTGGTGATCTGGTCCGGGCGCGACAACTGTCCGATCCCGCGCTGCATGCCGAGGTTGAATTTCTCGCGCAGCAGGTTCTCCAGCTCCATCCGGAGCTCGCCGACCGTCTTGCTTCTCATTTCCGCGGCATTCATCACATCACCGTCCGTGCTACAAAAGTTGTCTTGAAGGGCAGTTTCGCCGCCGCCAGCTTGAACGCCTCGCGGGCGATATCTTCCGTTACTCCCTCGATTTCATACAGCATGCGGCCCGGCTGGATCTGCGCGATCCAGTACTCCACGTTGCCCTTGCCCTTGCCCTGGCGCACCTCGATCGGCTTCTTGGTGATCGGCACGTCCGGAAACACACGGATCCACAACTTGCCGCCGCGCTTGACGAAACGCGTGATGGTACGGCGAGCCGCCTCGATCTGGCGCGAGGTCATACGGCCGCGGTCGGTTGCCTTCAGGCCGTATTCGCCGAAGCTTACCTTGCTGCCGCGCTGCGCCAGGCCGCGGTTGCGACCCTTCTGCTGCTTGCGAAATTTAGTTCTCTTGGGCTGTAACATGTCTGCCGTTCTCCACTATCAGGAAGCCGCCTTGCGCGCGCCTTCCGCCTCGGCCTCTTCTTCCCTGCCGATGATCTCGCCCTTGAAGATCCACACCTTCACGCCAATCTTGCCGTAGGTTGTATTGGCTTCGGCGGTACCGTAATCGATGTCCGCACGCAGCGTATGCAGCGGCACACGACCCTCGCGGTACCACTCGTCACGGGCGATCTCGGCACCGTTCAGGCGGCCACCGACCTTGATCTTGATACCCTGCGCACCGATGCGCATGGAATTGCTTACCGCGCGCTTCATGGCGCGCCGGAACATGATACGGCGCTCCAGCTGCTGGGCAACGCTCTCGGCAACCAGCGTCGCATCCAGCTCCGGCTTGCGGATTTCCTCGATGTTGATGCTCACCGGCACGCCCATCTTCTCGGACACTTCCTTGCGCAGGCTGTCGATATCCTCGCCCTTCTTGCCGATCACGATGCCGGGACGCGCGGTATGCACGGTAATCACGGCATTGTGGGCCGGACGCGCGATCTGGATACGGCTGACCGATGCCTGCGACAGGCGCTGCTTGATGAATTCACGAATCTTGAGATCCATGTTCAGGTAGTCGGCGTATTTGCCGGCGCCGGCATACCAGGTGGATGTCCAGTCCTTGACAATGCCAAGCCGTATACCAGTTGGATGTACTTTCTGACCCATGCTGCTGTCTGCCTCTGCCTGTTAGTCCTGTCAGTCACCCACCGTAACGGTGATGTGGCTGCTACGTTTCAGAATCCGGTTGCCACGGCCCTTTGCACGCGCCTGGAACCGCTTCATGGTGCGCGCCTCGTCGACGAAGATGGCC
>Ga0210112_1000414_pt1 | contig 11721 bp, 10 predicted proteins | sample Joice_ThreeSqC_D_FD_184875 | JGI IMG/M metagenome (GOLD analysis project Ga0210112, IMG submission 184875) | Wetland microbial communities from San Francisco Bay, California, USA, that impact long-term carbon sequestration - Joice_ThreeSqC_D2... | ecosystem: Environmental > Aquatic > Marine >... | reverse complement strand
CCCAGCCCCACCACCCTACCGGCGCGTTGATCAGCCGCACCCCGGGCTTGCCCCCCACGTAGGTCCGCTCCACGGCATACCGCCGCCCGGGCGCGGCGCGCGTCTCCCACTCGGGCCGGACCACTTCGGTGAATCCGCTCGCCGCCTGCTCGTCGTCCCAGACCACCCACCAGATCAGCGCGGAGCCGTCCGGCGTTGCGTACACGACGTACCGGTCACCGCCCCAGCCGAGCGATGCCGACTGCGCGACCGTCTCGCTGCCCGTGAGCTGCTCGAGCAGGATGCGTGTTTCGAACTCGCCGAGGACGTCCGTGTGCATCGGCTCCGGCCCGCTGTCGACGAGCCGCAGCGGGATCGGACTGTCACCCGCGCGGTAGCGGTCCGGGTGCAGGATTTGCTCGGTCGACTGCGGCAAGTAGCGGCCGAACGGCTCGCGGCCGGGGTAGGTGCGCACGAACCAGCGCACGAACTCCGCCCCTTCGAGATACGGGAAGACGATTCCCTCCCGGATCAGCGGCGGGGCGGTGTTGAACACGGGCATCTTCGCCTGCTGCTTCTGGAGCGACTGCCGGTAGCTCTCCCAGAAGCGGGGGACGGCGTCGAAGTCCCGGTCGGGCATCAGGATCGAGAACGAGGCGAGGGTCGCTTGACCCTCGAGCACCGCCTGCGCGGCCGTGCGCGCATCGTTGGCGCGCCCCGGCGCGATCAGCGAGTCGACGTTGGTGTACTGCCCCTGCAGCGCGTGCACCAGCTCGTGCGCCAGGATCATGCGCTGGTTGTTGGGGTCGGCGCCCTGAACCACGTAGAGCGTGCTCGAATCGGGGTCGTAGTAGCCGATCACCTGCTCGGTGTACAGTGCGAGCAGCAGGGAGCGGAGGTCGAGGGAGTCGGGCAGCATGCCGAAGAGCCGGTACGCCTCGGCCATGCCGTCGAGCACCGTGGGCGGCAGCTCGGCATCCAGTTTGGCCGCGAGGTAGCGCCGGACCTGCTCTCGGGTGCGCAGGGCGACCACCGGCGGCGCCTTGAACGGGAGCCCGACCGCGCGCTCGACCTCCGGCTCGAGCTGCACGGCCATCTTCTGGACCCGCTCGTCCGCCTGCGCCTCGGAGCGCTCGCCGCAGCCGACGATCCCCAGTACCACCAGGATGAGTGTAACGGCCCGCATGACGTCCCACAGACCTCGCAGGGATCGGATACTCGGCATCGGCGCTCCTTCGGCTCGCGCGCGGTGCCGAGAACAATAACCCCGAGCCGCAGAAAGGTTCGCCGGCCCGCGAGGCCCCGAACGCACGGCGGGGACCGCCGGCTGCTGCCGACGGTCCGCGCCACTCGCCGCGATGCGACGCCTCAGCCCGCGCGGCGGAGGCTGATGCTCCCGTTGACCGTGTTGAGCGTCAGCTTGCGCCCACCGGATCCGATCGTGCCGCTGATCTGCTTCGGGCCCCACTTCCCCTGCACGGTGAGCGGGAAGTCGGTGTCGAAGCCGCCGTTGACGGTGCCCGCAGTGACCTCCGCGCCCACCCCCTGCGGCAGCCGCAGTGCGATCCCGCCGTTCACGGTCGAGAACTCGAGGTCGCCCTGCCAGTCCGCGCGGCCGAGCGACGCCTCGATCGACCCATTCACCGTCGTGGCCCGGACGTAGCCCGCGGCCGCGACGTTCACGTCGCCGTTCACGGTGGTGGCGTAGACGTTGCCACCGACCTGGTCGCTCTCGATGCCACCGTTGACCGTCTTGGCGACGAAGTTCACCCCGGCCGGCACGTGCACGGTGAAGTCCACGCGGGTGTCGTTGTCCCGCACGTTCATCCGCCCACCCTTGCCCTGCGCGCACTCGTTCGGCTCGTTGGCCTTGCCAGGATACATCGCGCAGATGGTGACGCCCTCGGCGCCCTCGACCACCTTGAACGTGACGTCCGCCGGATCGCCTTTGTCACCCGCGTGCTTCACCGCGGTCACCTGGACCTCGGAGCCGCTCGCCGCCTTCGCGACGATCGCGCCATTGATACCCTTGATCTCGATCGCCTTGCCGCGATCGATCCGCCCCGACCACTGGAAGTCGGTTCCCTGCGGGGTCGCCGACATCGGCAGGGCACCGGCCCCGATCAGGCCGGCGGCCACCAGGATTGGAAAGATTCTCATGGCTTGCCTCCTCCGTTTCTCGTCGTGTTGGCTACGGTCGCCGCAGCCGGATCGTGCCACCGAATGAATTGAGCGTCATCAGCGCCTTCCCGTCTCCCAGCACCAGATTCACCGTGCGCCCGCCACCCTCTGACTTCTGAAGCGTGATCGGGAAGTCGCTCTCGAATGCGCCGCCGAACGTGGACGCCTCGATCGTCACGCCGGTTCCCGCCGGAATCGCGACGGTGACGTTGCCGGCGTGGCTCTCGAGGGTGTACTCGCCGCCCGGCGCAATCGTGCCCTCGAAGTCGATCGCCCCGTTCAGCGAGTAGGCATCCACCGCGTTTGCGCGGATCCCGCGCAGCTCGAGGCGCCCGTTCAGCGAGTGGGCGCGGAGTTCGCCGACGATCCCCGTGGCCGTGACCGCTCCCTGGGTGGACTCCAGGTCGATCCGTCCCTCGGCGCCCGCGCACTCGACCGAGCCCTGGAGCGCGTTCACCCGCACGAAGCCGTTCCCGCCATCGAGCCGCACGCTGCCCAGCATCGAGGACACGTTCACGTCGCCGCCGACGCCCTGCAGATCCGCATCTAGCATCTGGCCGTCGAGCTCGACGTCCATATCGCGCGGGATGGTCAGCTCCACGGTCGCGCGCTCGATCCCCATCGACGCCCCCCGTCCGAACTCCGGCCGCACCTTCACGGTGCCGTCAGCAGCTCGCACCTCGACCCGTCCCGGCCGGGCCACGACACGGACCTCGCGCCGGTCCCACACCCGCACTGTGACGCCGGCACGCATCAGGTTGACGTCGAGACGGGCCCCCGCCGGCGCCGGGACAATCGTGTCGGTCTGCTGGAGCGGCGCGGCGCCCGCGAGGGTCGCAAGGATCAGTGTGGTCAGCATCGTCGGCATCCCTCTCTTCCCGAGCCTCCGCCGGTCAGCTCGCCGCCGGGGCGAGCGACGCGGCCTGCTGCAGGAGGTCCAGCTTGCGCTGCATCGTGGTCATCAGATGGCGGTTCAGGTAGCCGCTGGCGGGGTCCTCGTCGAGCGCGGCCCTCGCCTCGGCGATCGCACGGTCGATCGCGGCCAGGCTCTCCTCGAGCACCCGCACGGTCGCGGTGTCCAGCAGGGCGCGGTGGCTGTCGAGCACCGTCTCGAGATCCGCGATCGCGGCGTCGTAGGCGGCGGTCGGAGCCGGCTGCGCAGCCCCCACCGTGACGGCGGGCACGCCCGAGCCCTCGATCCCTCCGGTCCCGCCACGGAGCGCCGTCCACACCAGTCCCGTGGACACCAGCAGGAACGCGAGACCGGCAGCGGCGAGCTGCGGCACGGAGAGCGCCACGTGCCGACGGCGCCAGGTCGACAGGCGGGTCACCCCGGGCGCCTGGGTGAGGCGCGCGGCGATCCCGGACCAGAGATCCACGTTCGGCTCGCGATCCTCGAGGCTTCCCGCGACCGCGACGACTTCGCGCAGCTCCGCCACGATCCCCGCGCACTCCTCGCAGCCGGCGAGGTGCGCTTCGAGGGCCGCGCGATCCGCGGCCGGCAGATCGCCGTCCACGAACTCGGAGAGCCGTTCCGTCCATCGGTCGCTCATGCAGGTCTCCTACCGGTCGAGGTACCGGCGCAGTGCCATCCGCGCCCGGTGCAGCTGTGCTTTCGACGTCCCCTCGGTCACGCCGAGCCTCGCGGCGATCTCCTGGTGCTTGAACCCTTCGACGTCATGCAGCACGAACACCGCTCTCGCTCCCCTCGGCAGCCGCTCGATCGCCGCCTCGAAGTCCAGCCTCAGGTGCACGTCCCGGGATGGCGCTCCGGCCGTTTCGATGGCCACCGGGTCCTCGCGCATCCGCTCCCGATCCCTCCCCCGCGCACCCCGCCGGCCGAGCAGATGGTTGATCGCCAGCCGGTGCAGCCAGGTGCCGAACGCCGCGTCCCCCCGGAACGACCCCAGCTTCTCCCACGCACGGACGAACACTTCCTGCGTGGCCTCGTCGGCGTCCTCGGTGCCCACCATGCGGCGCGCGAGGCTGTGGATCCGCGCCGCGTGATCGCGGTACAGGCGCTCGAAGGCGGCGTGGTCGCCGGTGGCGGCCCGCCGGGCGTCGTCCAACTCTCCCCCGGCGCCGGCGTCCCGGATCAGGCTCATCGCGATGGATCCCAGAACGCCCTCCCTGTTCTCACCGAATTGGATAGGGGTGGGGCGCGAAAGGTTGACATGGGGACCGGTCGGGTCAGGGCCCGCCGAGCGTGTAGGAGAGGTACCACTCGACGATCCGGCCGCCGAAGACGAACGTTACCGCCGCGGCCGCCGCGAGAAAGACGCCGAACGGCACGAGCTTCTTCTGTCGGATCGTGAGGGGGATGAAGACGATGGTGCCGAGCAGGGCGCCGCCGAAGACGGTGAGGAGAACGCCCTTCCAGCCGACGAACGTCCCGACCATCGCCATCATCTTGATATCGCCGCCGCCCATCGCCTCCTTGCCAAAGGCCTTCTCGCCCGCCCACGCGACGAACAGGAGCAGCACGAACCCCACCGCCGCGCCGATCAGGGCCTCAAACAGGCCCGGCAGGCCGCCGCGCAGGGAGAAGGCCAGCCCGATGACTCCCCCGCCGAGCGTGTACTCGTCGGGGATGAGGTAGTGCCGGGCATCGGTGACGGCGATGCCGAGGAGGATAGTCCCGAACGCGGCGCCGGCGAGCGCCTCCACGGTCACGCCGTAGTGCCACACCGCCGCGGCCCAGAGTGCTGCCACGATCAACTCGATCAACGGGTACTGGAACGAGATGCGCGCGCGGCAGCGGCGGCAGCGGCCCGCCAGGATGATCCAGGAGAGCACCGGCACGTTGTCGAACCAGGCAAGCTGGTAGCCGCACTTGGGGCAGCGCGAGCGGGGGCGCAGCAGGGACTCGTCGTTGGGGAGCCGGAGGATGCAGACGTTGAGAAAGCTCCCGAAGACGGCGCCGAAGGCGGCCGCGGCGATGAGCGTGAAGGCATCAATCGGCACGGCACACCTCGTAGAGCAGGATCCCTGCGGCCACCGCCACATTCAGCGACTCGGCGCCCCTGGCGAGCGGGATCGCCACACGCGCCTTGGCCAGCTCGCGGATGAAGGGGCGTACCCCCAGTCCCTCGTTGCCAACCACCAGGGCCAGGCGCTCGGGCACCTCGGCGCGTGCGAGCGCCTTTCCCTCGCCGGCGGCGGCCCAGACGGTGATCCGCTCACGCCTGGTCCACGCGGCGAACTCCTCGTCGGTGAGCGCGACGGCGGGGAGCCGGAAGGTCGCGCCCATCGCGCTGCGCAGCACCTTCGGGTTGCGCAGATCCGCCGTGCCAGGGAGGAGCATCACGCCGGGGGCACCGAGCGCGAGCGCGGTGCGGAGGAGGGTGCCGACGTTCCCGGGATCCTGCACCCCGTCCAGCACCAGCGCCGGCTGCCGCTCCTGCACCCGGACATCATCCAAGAGCCAGCGCCGCGGCTCGACCACCGCGAGGATGCCCTGCGGGGAGTCGGTGTCGGCCAGCTCGGCGAACAGGCGGTCGTCCACCTCCTCCAACGGGATCGCGCGGCCGGTGGCCTGCGCGACGAGGGCGGACGTCCGTGCATGTCCCGCGGCCGTGCGGGAAACGATCAGCCCGGTCACCGGGACGCCGGCGGCGAGCGCCTCCTCCACCAAGCGCACTCCCTCGGCGACGGCCGAGCCCGAGCGCTTGCGCGCTTTCCGTCGTTGTAGATTGCGTACCTGTGTGACCAGGCTGGACGCCATACTCCGCTCTCCCTGTGCGCGGCACGGCGCCGCGAGGTTCGTGAGCGCGGCCGGTGGGGCCCCGGCACGCACGGGTTCAATGTGAGCGGCAAGCGCCGTTTCGCCAAGCAGCACTCGGAAGCTCGGGAGCCAGAATGCAGATCGCTCTCACGATAGCGGGCTCCGATTCCGGTGGTGGGGCCGGGATCCAGGCCGACCTGAAGACGTTCCACCAGTTCGGCGTGTTCGGCACCAGCGTGCTGGTGGCGATCACGGCGCAAAACACGCGCGGGGTATCGGCCGTGCACCCGGTCCCGGCCGACGTGGTGCGGCGGCAGATCGATGCGGTGGGCGACGACCTCTTTCCGGCCGCGGTGAAGACCGGCATGCTCGCGACCGCGGCCCTGGTCGAATGCGTGGCCGAGGCGATCGCCGAGCGCCGGTTCCCCAACTACGTGCTCGACCCAGTGATGGTCGCGACTTCCGGCGACCGGCTGCTCGATGCGGACGCCGAGCGCTCGGTGGCGGCACACCTGGTGCCGCTCGCGACGATCGTGACCCCCAACCTCGACGAGGCGGCCATCCTGGTCGGGGATCGCGTGGACGGCGCGGTGCGGATGGAGGCGGCGGGACGGGCGCTGCTCAGCCTGGGCCCGAAGGCAGTGCTGATCAAGGGAGGCCACGGTGCGGGGCCCTTGGTCGTGGACGTCCTCGTGACGGCCGACGGCGTCCGGCACTTCGAGCATCGCCGTCTCGACACCACCTCCACGCACGGCACCGGGTGCACGCTCTCCTCGGCGATCACGGCGGGGCTCGCGCTGGGCCGGCCGTTGGAGCGGGCCGTCCGGGACGGTCTCGACTTCGTGCACCTGGCTATCGCGAGCGCTCCGGGCCTCGGCTCGGGACACGGACCGCTGAATCACTTCGTCGCGCCGCCGAAAGGGGCATCGTGACCCCGCGCCCACGAGCCACGGAGCGTCCCGATCCTCCTCCGGAGCGCGGGATCTTCTGCAACCGCACGCTCAATCTCCGGGCGATCCGCGCGGTCGGATACGATATGGATTACACGCTCATCCACTACCGCATCGAGGAGTGGGAGCGTCGGGCGTACCGCTATCTCCGCTCGAAGCTCGCGGGGCTCGGCTGGCCGGTGGAGGACCTGGAGTTCGACCCGACTCTCGTCATCCGGGGGCTCATCATCGACCTGGAGCACGGCAACGTGCTCAAGGCAAACCGTTTCGGGTACGTGAAGCGCGCCGCGCATGGCACCCGCGACATGCCCTTCGACGCACAGCGCGCGCTGTATGGGCGGGAGATCGTAGATCTCGCGAGCGACCGGTACGTGTTCCTCAACACGCTGTTCTCGCTCTCCGAGGCGAGCATGTACGCCCAGCTGGTGGACAAGCTCGACGGGGGGGGGATGCCGGGCGTGATGGGCTACACCGACCTCTACCGGCAGGTGCGCACGTCGATCGATGAGGCACACATGGAGGGCCAGCTCAAGGCGGATATCGTCGCCGATCCCGACCGCTTCGTCGAGCCCGATCCCGAGCTGCCGCTGACCCTGCTGGACCAGCTGCACGCCGGCAAGAAGCTGCTGCTGATCACCAACTCGGAGTGGCAGTACACGCGCGAGATGATGCGGTACGCGTTCGATCCGTACCTGCCGAAATCGACCTCCTGGCGCGACCTCTTCGACCTGGTGATCGTGTCGGCCCGCAAGCCGGCCTTCTTCTCGGAGCGGAGTCCGGTGTTCCGCGTGGTGAGCGACGAGGGACTCCTCGAACCCGTCCCCATGGGGATCCGCGAGGGCGGGCTCTACCTCGGCGGGAACGCGCGGATGGTGGAGGATTACCTCGGCGTCTCGGGGGATGAGATCCTCTACGTCGGTGACCACATCTACACCGACGTGCACGTGTCCAAGAGTGTGCTGCGGTGGCGGACCGCCGTCGTGATCCGCGAGCTGGAAGCGGACCTGCGGGCCGAGTCCGAGTTCACCGACGCCAGCACCCGGCTCGTCGACCTGATGAACCAGAAGGAAGCGCTGGAGCTCGAGCACGCCAGGCTCCGCCTCGAGCTACAGCGGCGGCGCCAGCGGTACGGCCCGGATTCGCGGTCGCAGGGGGGCACGTCGAGGGCCCTCGAGCGGGCGCTGGGCACGACGTGGGAGGGCCTGAAGGCGCTCGACGAGGAGATCGCACCGCTGGCCCGCTCGGCCGCCCAGCTTAACAACCCACGGTGGGGCCAGCTGATGCGGGCGGGCAACGACAAGAGCCACCTGGCGCGGCAGATCGAGCGCTACGCCGACGTGTACACGTCCCGGGTCTCGAACTTCCTGTATCAGACGCCGTTCGTGTACCTGCGGTCGTCGCGGGGTTCCCTGCCGCACGACCGCGCGCTGGAGGACTAGGGGGAGAAGGCTCAGGCGCCCCCGTAGGCCTCGGGCCGCGCGGTGAGGAGCACGAGCAGCCCCACGCCGGACGCGACCACCAGCATCACCGCATCACCCGTCAGGAACCACAGCGCCGCTCCCAGCGTCACCGCCCCCTCGGCCACAGCCCAGACGACGAACAGGCGGCCGCCGTACCGCTCCCACCACTCCGCGCGGTCGGCATCGCGTCCAGGCGCCTCCAGTCCCAGCCGCAGCGCTCGATTGCAGGCGAGGGAGGCGACCGCGGCGGCGAACGCCACGACGCGCAGTGCGGTGAGCGGCAGGTGCGGCGGCGTGAACCCGCTGATCTGGCGCGCCACCGCCAGCGCGGCGAGCGCGAGCACGGCACTCCCGAGCAGCGCGCGATGCAGCAGGCGGGCCGTGGCCGCGCTCACGCGGCAGCTCGCCCGCGGGGGATCACGGCAGCGGCCCCCCCACCACCCGCTTCACCAGCGCGCCGCGCGGCATGGTGGCCGTGGCCTCGACCGCGTTGAGGCGCGCCAGCTCGTCCACCGGCACCTGCGACGGGTAGCGCTGGTTGAATCGCTGCAGCGTCATGGCCGCATCGAGCTGCACGATGGCGAGCTTGAGCGGCTGGACCCGGAGCGCCGTCTGGTCGGTCAGCTCGGCAAAGCTCCCGTGCGAGGCCGAGATCGTACTGCGGTAGCTCCCCCAGGCGGCGGACGTCGAGTAACCGAGCAGCTCGTAGACGTTCCCGCCGTACTCAATGAACGTGGCCAACCCCTGCAGGGTGGTCTGGTTCGACGTGGCGGTGAACTCGAGGGACGCCGCCCGGAGGCCGTGGATCGTAGTCGCACGGGGTGCACCGGCCTGTATGCCCTCCTGTGTGCCGAACACCTGCGCCGCCGCGCCGGCCGAAGCACCCTCGGAGAGGGTCAGCTGCATGCGCGCATCGTCGTTGGGGCTCGCGGCGACGACCCCCCCCTTGTAGTTGGCCGTCTTCCAGCCGGCGGGAAAATCCAACCGGAACCGCAGGTCGGGGTGAAGGAACACGTTCTCGCGGAAGAACCCCTCGCGCGGATTGACCCCGTACACCAGCCCGTCGAGCCGCCGCAGGTATCCATCATGGTTCACGACCGTCCCGTCGTGCTGCAACGTGTCGAGATGCTGGATCATCCGCTGCTCGCGGTTCAGCGGATCGGGGTGCGTGGAGAGCCACTGTGGCATTCTGCCACCGCCGCCCGCCGAGCTCACCCGGTCCAGCATCGCGTACACGCCGGGCATCTCCCGGGCGTCGTAGTCGGCGCGCACCATGTAGCGCATGCCGAGGTCGTCCGCTTGGCTCTCGTCGTCGCGGCTGAACTTGAGAAAGAGCAGCTGCAGCCCCGCGCCGCCGACACTGAGCGCGAGGTTGCTCCAGTCCTGCGGCAGGAAGATGGCGCCGGCGAGGAGCCCGACTTGGGCGATCTGCTGCTGGGTCATCTGCTGGGCCGAGTGCCGGGCAGTCACGTGCCCGATCTCGTGCCCCATGACCGAGGCGAGCTCGGCTTCGGAGTTGAAGTAGGCGAGGATGCCGCGCGTCACGTAGATGTAGCCGCCGGGCAGCGCGAAGGCGTTCACGGCCGGGTCGTCGACGAGCCGGAACGTCCATGGCAGCTCCGGCCGCTCGGAGCGGGCGGCGAGGCGCTGACCGATGCCCGCCACGTAGGCCTGCAGGCCCTCGTCGGGGTACAGTCCGTACTGGGCGATGACGGCCGGGTCCGATTCCCGGCCCATCTGGATTTCCTGGCTCTCGGTCACCAGCATCAGCTGGTGCTGGCCCGTCGCGGGGTTGACCGCGCAGCCGGCGGCGCCGAGGGCGACGGCGGCGAGGGGTAGGTACCTGACGCTCCGCATGGGTGCGCTCCTTCGATGGCGATGTCGGGATCACCGGGATCCTGAATGCATGATACCAGGACGCTGGCGTGGCGTCATGCCGCCGACGCGAACGGGGCGGCGTCCCGATGGGCGCCGCCCCGCCTGCTCCCGCCGGCGAACCGGCCGGCTACTTGTTGATCAGCGCTATCAGGAACTGCGGCACGCGCGGATCCTTCGACCGGCCGAGCAGCATGATCGCATGCTGCCGGATCTGGGGATTCGGGTCGTTGCGCGCAAGATCCATGAGCTTGTCCACGGCTGCCGGCTCGTCCCGCATGGCGAGGACGTACAGCAACTGTTCGCGCATCTCCGGATCCTGCATCCCGTCGAACAACGACACGATCCGCGAGACCGGCACGTCCTTCTGCTGCACCGCCATGACCAGCGCTTGCCGCCGCACGTCGAGCGACTCGTTCGGGTCCAGCGCACGGTCCATGATCCACTGCCGGTCCGCGGGTCGCCCGCTGGAGGCGATCGAATAGAGAATCCGCTCCTTCACCTGGTCGGACTGCGCCGATCCGTACAGCTGGCGGATGAAGTCCAGGTTGGTGGGGTCCTTACTGCTGGCCAGCATCATGATCGCCATCGCCTGCACTTCCTGGTCCTGGCCGGGCTGCCGTGCCAGGTCCTTCATGAGCTCGAGCGACCGGTCGTCGTGTCGTTGGGCTAGTGCCATGACGGCGCGGTGCTTCAGCTCCGGATCGTTTGACGTGCGCACGATGTCGGCCATGGCCTGATACGCGGCGTCGCTCTCGGAGCGAGCCAGGAACATCACCGCCATGCCCCGTACCTCGGGATTGGGATCGTTGCGTACGACGTCGAGCATGAGCTTCTCGGTTTCTGGCGTCTGCCGCCTACCGAGGATCAGCACCGCACGCTGCCGCAATTCCACCGAGCCGGAATCCCGCCGCTGCAGGAGCGACTGTAGTTCCGGCATCGCCTGTTCGCTGTCCATCATGAGCAGCGCGTTGAGAGCCGCGAGCTTGATCTCGTCCTCCTCGGTAAGCTGGCGCGTGGCCGCCTGCTGCACCGCGTGCTGCCGTTCGCGCTCCCGCGCCTCGACGCGCGCCCGATCACCGGTGCTCCCTGCCATGATCCCGCTCTCAACCGCGAGCCGCTCGGCCGCGATCGCGTCACCGCGCCGTGCGAGCTGGCCGCGGATGCGGGTGGCGAGCATCTCAGCGTCATCGCGCGTGCCGGCCGACGCGTACTCGCGCTCCTGGGTGTCCAGCAGATCGAGCCCGGTGCGGAGGTCCCCCGTGGTGCCCAGTCGATAACGGGCGAACGCTTCCCAGTACAGGGCATCCCCGACGTACCCGGAGTTGCGGTAGCGCGTACGGAGTTGGGAGAACAGCTCAGCCGCGTCCTTGTACTGGCCCTTGTTGAGCGCTTCGCGCGCGGCCTTGTAGAGCGAATCCCCGGGATCCTGCTGGAGCCAGGGCGCGGGGGCGTAGGCCGCGCTCGAGCGCCCGCCACCCGCTCGGGGGTGGACGGTCCCGGCATACTCCTGCGCTTCGATTCCGGTGCCCACGGCGAGGCACACGGCCAC
>Ga0210112_1000412_pt1 | contig 11743 bp, 8 predicted proteins | sample Joice_ThreeSqC_D_FD_184875 | JGI IMG/M metagenome (GOLD analysis project Ga0210112, IMG submission 184875) | Wetland microbial communities from San Francisco Bay, California, USA, that impact long-term carbon sequestration - Joice_ThreeSqC_D2... | ecosystem: Environmental > Aquatic > Marine >... | reverse complement strand
GCCTTGTAAGCCCGCAACCATGGGACGACTTTTTCCTCGATATGGTGCGCAATTTTCTCAAGCGAACCGATAATCCGGTAGGCCCGTTCGACGCCGACACGCTGAATCCGTTCGTGGATCTCGGCAAGATCATGATCGCGTTTTGACTCGTAACGCCTGCGAATAGACTCATCCGCTATGCTTACGGCGACATCGGGGTTGTAGATATTGTAAAAGCGCCCCGCCGTCAGGCCTTCCTGAGCGATGGCGCGCTGCCAGGCGCCGATGACCGCCTCCGGATTGTCCTCACGAGCCGTGGTATCCATCTGGTTCAGGATATAGACGAACTTGGTCGCGTCCGGTCGATGTATCGTATCGCCGACCAGATGCGCCAGGGTGTCGCGCATCGCACCCGGTTCCGGATGACGTGCGTCGAAAAACACCAGCACCAGATCCGAGAGGTCGACGATATGGTCGGTTAGTCTCAGTGTGGCCGTACGCTGGGAGTCGGCGTCGAACCCGGGCGAGTCGATGATAATCCTGCCCCGCAATCTTTCACTCGGACAGGTCTTGAGCTGGAGATAGCTGTCGACGCGTCGTCCTTCACCTGTCGCGACCTTTTCGAGTTCATTGCTGATCTGATAAAAAGGAAACCGCGGATCCGCGTCCAGCGCCACCCCGGGTAGTGACTGTGAAGGGTGTTCTCCCCCGAAACAGATCACCGTGAACTTGTCATCCACAGCCTGATTGCCGGTTTGCTGTAATCTGGCGCCGAGAAAGTGATTGATAAAGGTTGATTTTCCAGCAGAGAAGGTACCCAGCACCGATATCATGGGCCACCAGGAAATCTGGGTGGCGAAGGACTGCTCCGTGTCCAGAAGGCCGAGGACATGGCCCGCATGGTCGAGTTGACGATAGCTCTCGACGGCTGAAACCAGCACCGGATTCTCCTTTCTCAGGTGCTGTTCAAGGCTTTTCAGCCGCTGCTTAATGGTCTTTCCTGCGCCGGTCATTAAGGGTTGCTGCAGATTAGATCAGGCATGATTCCGTGGTTTTCAGTTTGTTAGCCCGACAATATTTCAGAAAGTAATAAATTCACAGCAGAAACGCCAGGAACGCAAAGTGATAAGATTGTTCTCGTTAATAATCTTCTCTGCGTACTTTGCGTCTCTGCGGTGAAAATGGTCATTTTGGACGAACACGAGACTAGAATTCTCCCGTAGCTCCCCGATTCATGATATCCAGAATGGTATCCTTGACCGCACTGGCTTCTTCCTTCAGTGCCTTGGGCAAGACTTTCCCGCCATAGATCATCATGTCCATGTTGAGTGTATAGAGCCAGAGTTTGCCCTGCGGATCCTCGATCAGCGAGATCCGGCAAGGCAGATAAGCCGAGAAAGCGACCGAATAATCAAACATGTGGGCGGCCGTCAAGGGATTGCAGAACATGTAAATCTTGAGGAAACGCTGCGGCTTCCCTGTCATGGCCGCTACCTGTTCTGAAAGTGGCAACTCGCCAACATTTTTGATGTTGTGTTCATTGGCGACAAATTTCATGGTCTGTTCAACATCTTCCCAACTCAGACCCTCCTTGACAGGAACCTTCCAGACCGTTGCTTCAGCGGCGTTGCCCGTCTCGATGAGCTTTTTGGCCATATCGAGATAAACCTCGGGAGCCTTGCTGTCGAATGAACGAAGATTGGTCAGGTTCTCGCCCAGTTGGGTCGCCATGTAAATCATACCGGCGACCAGCAATAGTCCGATCAAGGCCAGCAGGTTCCAAATCAGTCTGAACATTATTTATTCCCCCCGTATGGTGTAAAAGTCACTCAGTGATTACCGGTCGACGCTGCAGAAGTAATGAGCTTGTCCAGTTCATCAGCCTGTTGTCCGTTCAGTCCACGTATCACATTGACCAGTTCGCGCGCCGAATCTAGACGTCCTTCACTGACGAGCCGGGTCCCGGCTTCGTAGTATGCTGCAGCGGCCTTTTCCCACCGCCCCTGGGAGAAGTACATGTTGCCGAGTTCACCGTATCCGTCCGGATTCTGCGGTTCAAGTTCCGTCAGGGCAAGGTAGTTTTTCTCGGCGTCATCGTAGTTATGCAACCAGAAGTCCTCACGCGCCGCAGCCAGCAGTTCATAGGGCTTTACTTCAGTGGTTGACCCACTGGGGGATTGTCCGGCAACGCCAACACCCGGCTGCACCTCTCCGGCTGTGACGGGCGTTGATCCCTGGACAGCCGTTCCTGTGGCCACCGTCGGTCTTTCATCGGCTGCTGCGACGGGTTGTGACTGCTCACCTGTGATAGGTGTCGGGGGAGCGGTTTGCGGTACTGTGCCAGGGGATATCCCGGTTTCCGATGCAGTCTCTTCAGCTACAGCGGCCGATTGTGCACTGGTGGAGGAATCCGGTGCTTCGGGTTGAGATTCAGGCGTTCCTTCGGAAGGAACAGTGGGCGGTTGAGCGCCTGTCGTTATGTTGTTGCCTGTCTCACCACTGCCTGCGTTTGAGCCCTCGGTCGATTCGGGTTCTTCTGCAGCGGGTGGCGGCGCCTCTTCAGCGGGCGCTTGCAGGGTTTCAACGGCGGTCTCGGTAACGATTTCAGTTTCCGCTGTTTCCTGGGCGGCAGGCTTGGCGGTAATAGCTTCACCGGTGACATCCGATGGGGGTGGCTCGGGGGCTTCAATCCCGGCTTCTGGCGATGTAACAGGCGTTTCCACCGTTGTCGCCGCCGGTACGGATGGCGCCGCTTCAACCGGTTCGCCCGCTGCCGTCCCCGGTGTTACTGCAAGTCCAGGTTGAAGCTTGTCCAGATGACCACCCGCGTCCGCCATTTTCCCGGACTCAGGCACCAGAAAATCGGGGAGTTCCAGATCGGGGAACAGTTCACCGCGATAGATAAATCCGATGCCCAGCAATATGACGACAACGATCGCAAATCCGTGACTGATAATGCGCGCAAGATTGTCCATCATGCATACTCCTACAAAGATCTGACTATGATTGTCCGGCCATGTCCGGATACAGCGCCTTTGCCAGCGTTCTAAACTCCTGTGCCGCCTTGCTCCGCGGCCACATCTCGAAAACCGTCAACCCTTCACTCAGGGATCGGCGAAAACCGGTTCTGAGACGTAATCGTTGCGGAAGAACCACATCAATACCTGGCAGCATGCGCAGTGCTGCTTCCGTTTCGTGTGTTTCACGGATGGATTTATTGGTATCCGCCCGATTGACGAAGGCCATGGTTTGCTGTGTACCGCTCGCCTTCATGGCCTCAAGGTCGGGTCTAATGATATGCAGGAAACGCTGGGTTGCCCAGACGTCGGCCTGGCTCGGCGGAACCGGTATCAATATGCGGTCAGCTGCGGTCAATGCCTCTTTCATGGCCGCCAGATTTGCCGCACCGACATCGATGAGCACCTCATGACCGGCATGGGCAAGCAACTGTTCCTTGAGCACGGCCCGAACGGAATGAATCGTCAGATCAGGTTTGTATTCCATCTCCCTGCGCAGCATCGCCAGATCACTGAAGGTACACTGCGGATCAAGATCATATCCGATGACCGGACGATTGTTCTTCTCCAGCCAAACAGCCAGATTAAAGGCCACCGTACTCTTGCCGGAACCCCCTTTAAGATTAGCAATTATGGTAATCATGATTTCGCTCTTGCCCCCTCTGACGGCGAAGATCGTATTCGGAAAACGTAACCCTGTAACGACTTGCCTTCATTCATCGGCGACATCTATATAGGGATCAGGGATTGCTCCCCTGTCCCTGCTGCCCTGGAACAGTATCTTGCGGCATGCTCATCATCTTGTAGCCAGGCGGCACGGTAAACAGATCTGCCGGCTGTTTTCCAATCCTGATATTACGTAGTTCACTGACGAATCCTCCCGGCTGTTCTTCACGGATATTCATATTCAGCTCGGGATCAAACCATTGGTAGGCGACAGTGCTTTGGCCACCGGGACGCGTGGCTTTCACTTCCCATTTCTCGACAGTGCGGTCGTTCAGCGTTTCAGTCCCTAGCAGACGCATTTCCATGGTTGCGCTGTCCGGCAGAATCTGACGAACCGGGATATGACGCTCCTGATCCAGCCAGATTACCATCTTGCCGGATTGTGCCCCGGCTGTATTCTCCAATTCCCACTTCTCTGCGGGCCTTCCATTGACGGATTCAACGCCGACCCTGCTGCAGGCAAGGTTTTGCATACCCGCACACGGGTCGGCATCCTTCGCGGCAACTCCTCCGCCCGAATTTAATTCTCCAGGCCCTGCCTTGCGTTCCAGGCAGGTCTTCTGCCCGGGATCAAGCATGTACGCCGTCTGCTGCTTTATATCGATGATCTGGATCATCTTCTTGTCGCCAACATTGATGTCAGTGCGCACCTGGTCGTTACCAATGTATATCCTGCTCTGCCGGGATTCCTGCTGGGGCATGGATTGAATGACGTCAGCGGAAAATTCAACCTGCCCTTGACCGGCAATAGCCAGGGAGGATGTGAACAGCAGAATTATCAATGAAGAGATAATCAGCGGTCTCATTTTCAAACGAAGCATTGAGGGTTAATGATCAAAAATCAAATTGAATCGTTAAATAAAAACGAGCCGACACATCCCTGTGCGGGCTCGTCCGGGTTTCTCGCCAGGTTACTGGCTAGTACCCGATGTTGCGGGTTGTGCGGGTGCAACCGCCGGGGGAGCATAAACCGGAGCACCATAGGCGCCAGGATAGCCGCCATAACCAGGACCACCCCAACCACCCGGATAGCCATAGCCATAGCCGGGGTAGCCGCCATAACCATAGCCATAGCCATTACCATAGCCACGTCCATAACCACGTCCATAGCCACTGCCGTGACCGCCACCACTCATGTTGAAGTCGAAGTCGCCGGAACCATCGCCCCAGCCGTCACCCCAACCGCTACCGTCATTACCCCAGCCATTGCTCCAGGGACCACCACCGCCCCACGGACCGCCCCAGGCATGAGCTGCCGTGAAGGGAATCGCCATGGCGCCGGCAATGGCGGTGACACACAACGTTTTTGTAAGTTTCTTCATTACGTTACCTCAGTATGTTGTTTTGTTTGCACGATGCAAACCTGGCTCCCTGATGTACTGAAATCATCTGCGAGGGGAGTTCCCGCATCTGATTCAACAATCAACCGATAGGAACCGGTTGAGAAGAAGATTTTTCCGAGACGACAAGCGATGCATGGTTTATAGTCTGCCCGAGCAGCCCCTGGTCTTGCCTCTACCAGCCATAAACCGGCGGAGGCAGTTCCGGGTAGGGGTTGTATATACCCCCACCCCAACCGGGAGTCCCAAGTAACGGGTCTGATAGCCCATAGCCATAACCGCCGTAGCCACCATAACCTCCGTAGCCCGACCATCCTCCATAAGGGATTGTAACAGGTCGCTGTTCCTGGCGTGTTGTGCTTTTTTTCTTTTTTTCCAGAGGCGGAAACTCACCCCAGGGGCGTTGCTGGGTTTGATATTGCGGCCTGGTCTGATACTGCTTCGGCATGTCTGGCGACTGGCCTGACTGATCCCAGGGAGAAGATTGGGTAGACATTTGCTCCATCATTTGGGGCGGTTGATAAATACCTGTGTAATTGGGTTGTGCTTGTCCCGTTGAGGGCGCTGATGGTGCCGGTGCAGGGACATACGCGGCTGACGGAGGCGGGTATTTTGAACGCGGATACCATTCCTTGACGATTGGTTGCCGTGTTTGAGGTACCTTTTTCGCCACATCCGCAGTCGTATCTGTATTTTCCTGGTCGTCACCGCAGGACGCAACCAGGTACAAAATAGAAATCAGCACAATCCATATGATCAGGGTTTTTGAGCGTGGGTGACTCGGCATCCCCATGGCAATTAATCATGCGGTTATTGTGTACCGGTGCCGCGACGATAAAACTGGTCAGGCACCGGCCCGCTGCGATAAACAGGGGGCGGCGGAGCAGCCATGCGGTTATAAACAGGTGGTGGCGGGACTTCATCCTCGGGGCGCTGTAGCGGCGGGTTACTCCAGGGTGAAGATGTATAACCATACGGGGGATTGCCTGATCGCGGGTACCCGTAGGGTCCCCTGTAATTCTGGACTGGTGCGGGCCGGTTCTGGCTGTATCCGCGGGATCTGTAGTACCCGGGAGGGGGTTCCTGTCCAAAAGACTCCTGTCTGGAATAGGCATCGGGAGCCGCTGGTGACGGGATGCCTGCAGCTGGCGGAGCGCCCATGAAGTCATCCGGCAGTTGCTCATTCTGTGCCGGGGGCTTATTGAAACCGCTCACAAACGGAGTTACATCCTCCTGGCCCGGTATCCGGGGATCAATATTGACGGACTGATAGGGCCCGGGTGGCGGCGGGGCAGATACGATGGCCCAGTCGTCATGATAGGTGTAATAGGATGTTTGCATATCCGATACCCCGGATGGCTGATCTTCTGCAACGGCGTCGATCAGAACCAGGCCACCTGCGATTGCCAGAAACGCACCAAGACAGTGGCGTACTACTGCACCATGGCATCCCATCGCTAATATCCTTTCAGTTATCTGCCACATCGATCATGTATCTGATAGTACACTGTAATCAGTTTAGATCCTGTTTCAGACGGATACCACGGCGTTTCCGCACGATACCCGTGCTTTCCTCGTCCGACAGTTCAGGTGAGGATATGCCATGTTCATCGGCTTCCTCACCCGAATGATTAGCATCACTTGCGATCGCCGCCTGAGCTGTAGCAGTATCACCAGCGGCCATGGCTTCAGCAGCAGACGCCGGTTCGGGTACTGGTGCCGGTGCTGGTGTCCCGGGCGATTCCGGCGCTGCTTTGACCGCGGGCTGCGATACTGCAGCGCTGGCCACGGATTCGGTTGCAGCCAAGGGTGGTGGCGGCGGCTGTGGCGGTGCTTCACGCGGCGGGGGTGGCGTCCCCCCGCGCGGAGGCGGAGGCGTGCCACCGGGTGTTGGCTGCCGCGGTGGAGGCGGTGGAGTTCCGCCTCCTCGACGACCAAAGCCGCCCAGTAATGCCTTGAAACCCATGCCAAGCATGGTGAAGAGGGCCCGGATGATGTAGAAAACCCAGGTAAAGGCAGAAATGATGCCCCCGTAGAGGCGCATCCACAGTGGTGTGCGCGCCGGCTTGGCGGTTGTTTCCGTCGAAATCTTCTCAATACGTTGATAGGCTGGGCTGATACCCATCGTCCCGTCGTCGAAGGTCTCCACATAGAACTGCTTGCGGGCGCTGATACAACCAAGCGGGATGACGAGCAAGGCCATGCAGGTCGCCACTCCAGCGCCAAACAGCGTGCTGACGGCCAGACCCTGGAAGATCGGATCGCTCAATATCGTGGAAGCGCCGGCCATCGTGGTCAGGGAGGTGATGAAAATGGGTCGCATGCGGACTTCCGCACCGTGGATGGCCGCTTCCCTGACATCTTTCCCTTTTGACACCTCGATCTTGACGAACTCCACGATCAGGATGGATTGTCGTACGATGATGCCACCCAGGGCGATCATACCGATCATCGAGGTAGCCGTGAACTCCGCCCCCATGATCCAGTGCCCCGGGATGATGCCAATCAGGGTCAGCGGGATAGGCGACATGATCAGGCCCGCGATGGTGAAATTCCTGAACTCCCAGACGATCAGGGCATAAATCAGCACCAGCGCCCCCATAAAGGCAATGCCCATATCGCGGAAGGTTTCGTAGGTCACCGTCCACTCGCCGCTCCACTCATAACCGGACACGCTATCGTCCTTGGGAGGGCCGAACAGGTTCCACGGCATGGTCACCATCTTCACGCCATCCGGCGCGGTGTAGTTCTTCACCAGGTCCTCAATACCGAGCATGCCGTAAATCGGCGCGCCCAGACGCCCTTCCATCTCACCCACCACGTACTCGATACCGCGCAGATCCTTGGAATAGATGATGGGGTCTTCAGGCTGCCTGACGAACTGGCCCAGCTCGGAGAGGGGCAACGTTTTGCCGTCGTTGGTCGGCACCGGCAGATCCCCCAACCGGGCGATCTGCGAGCGGATGGAGAGCGGCACCTGGATCACGATGTAGGTAGGCTCCAGCACCGTTCCGCGCTTGACATCGCCCAGCTTGTAGTTGCCCATGGCCATGGCCAGCGTGTTGTTGATGGTATCAACCGAAATGCCGCGACGCACGGCTTTCTCGGTATCGACTTCGAAACGCCAGTAGTCATAGGGGTCGGCCATGTAGGTATCGACGTCGACGACATTGGGAACCTTCTCAAACATGCCTGCCATATCGGCGGCTACCTTGCGCCGGGTTTCGGCATCCGGCCCATGGACTTCGGCGACCACCGTCTGCAGCACCGGCGGTCCTGGCGGCATTTCAACGACTGCGATGCGTGCCCCCATGGAGTTCGCGATCGGCGTCAGCAGATGACGCGCCGCCACGGCGATCTCATGGCTGGTACGTTCGCGTTCCTTCTTGTCCTTGATCATGACCAGCAGATCACCGTCCCAGGTGCGTTGGCGCAGGTAGTAATGTCGCACCATGCCGTTGAAGTTGAAGGGCTGTGCGGTCCCGGTATAAGTCTGGACCGCCGTGACCTCAGGCATTTTCTTTACTTCCTCGGCCAGCGCATGCACAACATTGGCGGTTACCGGCATAGCCGTCCCTTCCGGCATGTTGACGATCACGGAAAATTCCGGCTTGTTGTCAAACGGCAGCATCTTGACGACAACGGTCTGGGTATAAAAGAGCACACACAGGCCGGCCGTGAGCCCGATGATGGTGACAAGGAAGGTTATGCCCAGGAATCGGTTATCAATCAGCGGGGTGATGATGGGACGATAAATGCGAGCGATTTTCTGGTGGGTCTTGATTTCCTTTTTAGCCGCCTTGTCCAGTGATGCCATCCGGGGTGCGACCTTGACCGCGAACCAGGGGGTGAAGATAAAGGCCGCGACCAGAGAAAAGAACATGGCCGAGGAGCCCAGCACCGGGATGGGACGCATATAGGGTCCCATCAGTCCGCTGACCCAGCCCATCGGCAACAGGGCGGATATAATGGTCAGGGTGGCGATAATGGTTGGATTTCCCACTTCGCGCACCGCATCGACGGCGATGGCAACGCTGGTTTTGCCCTCTTCCAGCCAGTGCCGAAAGATGTTCTCGATGACCACCGTTGCATCATCCACCAGGATGCCGATCGAGAAAATCAGGGCGAACAGGCTGACACGATCGATGGTGTAATCAACTACCATTGCCCACCAGATCGTGACCAGGATAACGATGGGGATGACGGTAATGACAACGAACGCGGCACGGTATCCCAAACCGTACAGACACAGGAGTGCAACGAAACACGCCGCCTCGAGCATGGCCTTGAGCAGTTCGTTGACCTTGTCATTGGCGGTCTTGCCGTAATCGCGGGTGATCTCCACATGCACGTTTACGGGGATCAGATCGCCCTTTAATGACTCGATCTTCTCCAGCAATGCCTGGGCGACAAACACGCCATTGGTCTTTTCCTTCTTCGCGATGGCGATGGTCACGGCCGCTGCGCCGTCAGCCACGGGGTTTGTGCCCTCGTAGGCAGGCCCGGTATAGTGGGCAACCATCCGGCTCGGATCGGCTGGTTCGTGTGAAACACGCGCCACATCGCGAACATAAATCGGCGCACCGTTACGCACACCCACGACCAGATGTTCGATATCGGAGGCGGTTTTCAGGAAGGCGCCGCTGCGCACCGACATGCTGGTCCCACCGGTCTCGACGCCACCTGCGGTCTTTTCTGCATTGGCCGTGCGTATGGTTTCGGCTACCTGCGGAAGACTGATACCAAAGCCGGAAAGACGCTCAGGCAGGACTTCAACCTTGAGCTGATCTTCACGTCCTCCGACAATAAAGCCCTTGCCGGAATTCGGCACTTCGCCCAGACGCTGCAGCAGATCCAGCGCCAGGGTTCGCAGTGAGCCATCATCGACATCCTCGGACCACAGCGTAAGCGTTACGACGGGTACATCATCAACCGCGACGGGTTTGACCAGCGGCATGGAGACATCTGGCGGAATTTTGTCCATGTTGGACTGCAGTTTGTCATGGACCTTGACAATCGATTCCCCCATGTCCTCATTTACGAAGAAACGCACGGTGACCAGAGCGCTGCCGCGTTCGGTTGCCGTATAGGTGTGCTCGACACCGGGGATTTCCTTCATTATCCGTTCCAGCGGCTCGGTAACCAGGGAGGCCACCTGTTCTGCCGAGGCCCCCGGGTAGCGGACGAAGATGTCCACCATCGGAACGGAGATTTGCGGGTCTTCCTGGCGGGGGGTGAAGAACAATCCCATCAAACCGACAAGCAGTGCTGCGATGAGCAACATCGGCGTGACGGGAGAGGTGATAAAAAGTCGCGCTGTTCTGCCGGCGATGCCCAGTGATTTGGAGTCATGCGGCATGGAAAAGTCGTGTTGCTCAGCCATATATTAATCCCGTCTTCTTATATGTTTTCTTCTAGATAATAGACAAGCCTGTTGGCCAGTCAAACTCCCTGCCATCGTCCTGACCAGGCGAATGGCCATATTATCCTGATCATTAACACGGTACCCTGGCGCCCGCTACCGCGTCATTCCACGGGGTAATCCAACCCGTGACATGCGCTTGTTTTACATCAACTTCCCGGTGTCCCCACGATGACTCGTTCACCGGTCTTGAGACCCGAGAGTATCGAAACGCCATCAAGCCCGACGTCATCGCCGGTGCGTACCAGTCGCAATTCCCGCTGGTTGTCCTTGTTCAGTACATAAACACCCGGCAGACTGCCACGCCATACCAGCGCGCTCTTGGGGATCACGGGCAGTTCACGCACATGGGCATTGACATCATTGATAATGACATCGGCATACATGCCGGCCCCGCCGGGCGCACCTTGCGGGAGATCGAATTTGACTGTCACGGTATGCCGGTCAGGATCCGCCATCGGATAGATCTGTGCCACCCGTGCCTGCAGGGTGATATCACCAACATCCAGCCTGGCCGGTACAATCATGCCTTTTTTCACGCCGGGCATGAGGCGGGCGGGAACCTCAACCTGGATTTGCAACTGGGATGTATCCGCAAACAAAAGCAGTGGCATACCCGGCTGCACCGGATCACCCACCTCAACCAGCTTCTGGGTAATCACGCCATCAAATGGCGCGATGGACTTGGTATCGCGAAGCTTGGTGTCGATCTCCTCGATCTTGGCGCGGGCAGCTACCAGTTGATTGCGCGCCTGCTCCACCTGAACGCTGTACGAATAGAGATCAGCGCCCCGTTCAACGCGCGGGGAACTTGAGCCAAACATGCTGTTCATCGGGTTGCTGAAATTACGCATTAACGAATCCATGCCGCCCATCATTTGATTCTGCTGGCCACCATAAGGTGAAATCCATTGCCTGGAATACTGGACGCCGGCATTGCGCAATGAGGCCTCGGCATTGGCCAGGTTCGCAAACGCCGCGCGGCGCTGCGCCAGTAACTCATCGTCAGTGATCGTCACCAGGAGCGCGCCTTCCTCGAAGCTGTCCCCCTCTTCACCCGAGATACTCGCGACACGTCCGGGTAACTGCGCCGACAGGGTGGCTTCTTTATAAGGGACGACAGTTCCACCCAGGCTGACGGTACCGCCGACCGCAACACTGGGCACGGTGATCACCGTCTCTGGTGGAGTTTCCGCAAAGACATCAAGACCCAGCAGGGATAAGCAAAGGAAACCGAGGGAGGTAATTTTTCTGATTAA
>Ga0210112_1000409_pt1 | contig 11854 bp, 9 predicted proteins | sample Joice_ThreeSqC_D_FD_184875 | JGI IMG/M metagenome (GOLD analysis project Ga0210112, IMG submission 184875) | Wetland microbial communities from San Francisco Bay, California, USA, that impact long-term carbon sequestration - Joice_ThreeSqC_D2... | ecosystem: Environmental > Aquatic > Marine >... | reverse complement strand
CAGGCGAAGAAGGCGATCAGGGAGATGTTGTGGAAGATCTTCGGGTCGAACAGATCCCGCGGAGCGCCGACCACAACGACGGAGACCAGCACGGCCGATGCACAGCGGATCGATCTACCAGCGCATCAAGAGGGTTGTGCTCGGCGCTCCGCGGGATCTGTTCGACCCGAAGATCTTCCACAACATCTCCCTGATCGCCTTCTTCGCCTGGGTGGGGCTGGGCGCCGACGGCATCTCCTCCTCCTCGTACGGCCCCGAGGAGGCGTACCTCGCCCTCGGGAGCCACTCGGTGCTGGCGATCTTCGTCGCCGTGATGACGGTGGGGACGATTCTCATCATTTCCGGGAGCTATGCGCAGATCATCGAGGCGTTCCCGTCCGGCGGGGGCGGGTACATCGTGGCTTCGAAGCTGCTGGGGGAGAGGGCCGGGGTTGTCTCCGGCTCGGCGCTGGTCATCGACTACGTCCTGACGATCACCATCTCCGTGGCCGCCGGCGCGGACGCCATCTTCAGCTTCCTGCCGCTCCACCTGGCGGCGTACAAGATATGGTTCACCTCCTTCGTCATCCTGCTGCTGATCTGGCTCAACCTGCGGGGCGTCAAGGAGTCGGTGATGGTGCTCACCCCGATCTTCCTCGCCTTCCTGCTGACCCACATACCGCTGATCCTGTACGCGGTCCTTCGCCACCTCCCCGAACTGCCGACCGTGGGCGCGCGGGTCTCCGCCGACCTCGGCTCCGCCTCCAGGGAAATCGGATGGCTGGGCGTCGGGGCGCTGCTGCTGCGCGCCTACTCGATGGGGGCGGGCACGTACACCGGGATCGAGGCGGTCTCCAACTCGATGCAGACGCTTCGGGAACCGCGCGTTCACACCGGAAAGAAGGCGATGGCCTACATGGCCCTGTCCCTGTCGTTTCTGGCGGGAGGAATCATCCTCGGGTATGTTCTGAACGGCGTGGTCCCGACCCACGGCAAGACGCTCAACGCCGTCCTCTTCAGCGACCTGATGCACAATCTCTGGATTCCGGGGGCGGCGAAATTCCTGGTCGCCATCGTCCTGTTCACCGAGGCGATCCTCCTGTTCGTCGCGGCGCAGACCGGCTTCCTCGGGGGCCCTCAGGTGCTCTCCAACATGGCCAACGACTCCTACATGCCCCACCGGTTCGCCCACCTCTCCGAGCGGCTGGTGACCAAATACGGCGTCTACTTCATGGGCGGGATGGCGTTTTTGATGCTCTTCATCACGGGCGGTTCCGTCCGGTACCTCGTCATCATGTACTCGATCAACGTGTTCCTGACCTTCACCCTTTCGCAGTTCGGCATGGTGCTGCACTGGTGGAAGAACCGGGGGGCCGAGAGGAAGTGGCGGTTCGGCCTGGCGATGAACGGGGTCGGCTGCACCCTTACCGTCTCGATCCTGTGCAGCACCGTGTACATGAAGTTTCCGGAGGGCGGCTGGATCACCCTGCTGATCACGGGGTCCTTCATCGCGATGAGCTTCCTCGTCCGACGTCATTATGGACAGTCCCAGGAGAACATGCGGCGGCTGGACGAGCTGCTCCTCGCGCTTCCATCCGTCTCGGATCCAGCCGCGGTAGCGCCTGCGGCGCAGCCGCAGGCGCCTACCGCGGTCATCATGGTGTCGGGGTACAACGGGTTGGGGATGCACGTGTTCTTCTCGATCATCCGTTCCTTCCCCGGGATGTTCCGGAACTTCATCTTCATCTCCGCCGGTGTAGTGGACACCAGCCGGTTCAAGGGGGTGGCGGAGATCGAGAACCTCTCGGAGGATCTCAGGGCACAGCTGGAGCACTACGTGGAGTTCGTGAAGGGCCACGGCTACTACGCAGAGGCCAGGTCCCAGGTGGGCACCGACGTGATCGAGATCGTCGTCCGCATCGCCGAGGAGACGGCGAAGGAATTCAGCAACGTCAGCGTCTTCGCGGGGAAGCTGGTGTTCAAGGAGGAGAATCTGCTCACTCGCCTGCTGCACAACCATACCGCGTTCCTGGCCCAGAAACGGCTGGTGTTCGCTGGTCTTCCGATGATCATCCTTCCCGTGCGGATGTTGTAACCGTCCCCCCCGGCGACGGCGAATGGTATAATCCGCCGGTCAAGCGCCATCATTCCACACAGACGGCGGGATCATCGGAGACATGTCCCAGGGATCCTGGTACCAGCGAGCGAAACGATTCCTGTTGGGCGCTCCCCGGGACATTTTCGACCCGAAGATCTTCCACAACGTCTCCCTGATCGCCTTCTTCGCCTGGGTGGGTCTGGGCGCCGACGGCATCTCCTCCTCCTCGTACGGCCCGGAGGAGGCGTACCTCGCCCTCGGGGGGCACACCGTCCTCGCCCTCTTCGTCGCGGCGGCCACGGTGGTCACCGTCCTCGTCATATCGGGGAGCTACGCGCAGATCATCGAGGCGTTCCCCTCCGGCGGCGGCGGGTACATCGTCGCGTCGAAGCTCCTCGGGGAGAGGGCGGGGGTGGTCTCGGGCTCGGCGCTCGTCATCGACTACGTCCTGACGATCACGATCTCGGTCGCGGCGGGCGCGGACGCCATTTTCAGCTTCCTTCCGCCTCCGTGGCTGGCCCACAAGTTTTTTTTCATCGTCCTCGTGCTTTTCTTCCTCATCTGGATCAATCTGCGGGGGGTCAAGGAGTCGGTGTTGGTTCTCACCCCGATCTTCATGGCGTTCCTCCTCACCCACATCCCGCTGGTCCTCTACGCGGTGCTCCGCCATACCGGGGACCTTCCCGCCGCGGCCACCCGCGTATCCACAGACCTCTCCGCCGCATCCCGGGAAATGGGATGGCTGGGCGTCGGGGCGCTGCTGCTCCGCGCCTACACGATGGGGGCGGGCACGTACACCGGGATCGAGGCGGTCAGCAACTCGATGCAGACGCTGCGGGAGCCGCGCGTGCAGACGGGCAAGCGGGCCATGGCGTACATGGCGCTCTCCCTGTCGTTCCTTGCCGGCGGGATCATCCTCGGGTACGTCCTGAACGACGTCAGGCCCGTCCCGGGGAAGACGCTGAACGCCGTCCTCTTCGGCGATCTGATGAGCGGCCTCCTGCACGGGAGGAGCGCCGAACTCTTCGCCGCCTTCGTTCTATTCACGGAGGCGGTGCTGCTGTTCGTCGCCGCCCAGACCGGATTTCTCGGCGGGCCGCAGGTCCTCTCCAATATGGCGGTCGACTCCTACATGCCCCACCGTTTCGCGCACCTATCCGAGCGGCTGGTGACGAAGTACGGGGTCTACTTCATGGGAGGGATGGCGTTCCTCATGCTTTTCATCACCGGCGGCTCGGTCCGGTACCTCGTCATCATGTACTCGATCAACGTCTTCCTCACCTTCAGCCTGTCGCAGTTCGGGATGTGCCGCCACTGGTGGCAGGACCGCGCTTCGGCGGGGAAGTGGAAATCCGGGCTGGCGATCAACGGCCTGGGCTTCATGCTCACCGCGTCGATCCTCTGCGCCACGATCTGGATGAAATTCCCCGAGGGCGGCTGGATCACCCTGCTGATCACGGGGTCGTTCTGCGCGGCAGCGTTCCTCATCCGAAGCCACTACCGAAAGGCGGCCGGGCATCTCGGGCGCCTCGACGACCTTCTCCTCAATCTCCCCTCCCCGACGACGGCGACGGCCCAGGAGCCGATCGTCCGGCGGCAGGCGCCCACGGCCGCCATCCTCGTGTCCGGGTACAACGGACTCGGGATGCACGTCTTCTTCTCGATCATCCGGTCCTTCCCCGGGACGTTCCGGAACTTCGTCTTCCTGTCCGTGGGCGTAATCGACACCAGCCGGTTCAAGGGCGTGGCGGAGATCGAGAACCTCTCGGAAAACCTGCGGGGGCAGCTCGTGAACTACGTCGAGTTCGTGAAGGGGCACGGCTACTATGCGGAGGCGCGGCACCGCGTGGGCACGGACGTGATCGAGGTGATCGACGGGATGGCGACGGAGGTCGCGGCCGATTTCCCCAACGTCGTCTTCTTCGCGGGGCAGCTCGTCTTCCAGGAGGAGAACTTCTTCAACAAGCTGCTCCACAACCAGACGGCGTTCCTCGCTCAGAAAAAGCTCGTGTTTTCCGGCCACCCCATGATCGTGATGCCGATCCGCGTGCTCGAATGATCGCGGCGCGGGGTTGACCGGGCCGCGGGGGATCTGCCACAATGGCGGAAAAAGAGAACGACGTTTCCTTGCATTCCAACGGAACGAGGAGGGTGTGTGATGGCGATGGTGCGCAAGGCGGGCTGGTTCGTGGCGGTGGCCGTCATGATGGCCGGGTGGATGGGTGTTCTCGGGTCGGTCCGCGGGGTCGCCGAGGCGGGCGTGATCGCCTCGAGCATGCAAGACGCGGGGAGCCGGGTCGAGGACATGGGCAAGATCCAGGCGTTTCTCGAGAACAGGGTCGTCGTTCAGAAACTGATCGACTACGGAGTGACGCCTTCGGAGGCGATGGCGAAAGTCGGGGAGATGAGTGCGCAGGACCTGCACCGGCTGGCGTCGCTGACCGACCGGGCCGCGGCGGGGACGGACAGCGCCCTCGGGTTCCTGATCGGCCTGGCGATCCTCGTCATCCTCGTGATCGTGATCATGAAGCTCATGAACAAGGAGATCGTCGTCCGCTGACGACGGCGCGGGGCCGTTCCCCGGGCGCCGCCCCGTTCTCGGGCGGCGCCCTTTTCGTTGGCGCGCCAGGTTGGGCGCGCCGACGCGTACCGGTTTCATGGCGGGGATTTTCTTCGGACGTTTCCGGACGGATTGTTTTTTACGCTTGACATGACGGGGTCCCCGCGCCGGATAATGTGTCGCTTGGAAGGAACCGGCATGCGGGTCCATCATTTTTCTTGGAGACCGCCCGGGAGAAAAAGGGGGAGAAGTATGTACACCAACATCCTATTGCCGACGGACGGGCTGGGGAAGTGCAAGTTCGGTACCTGTCACGGGGTCCTGCTCGCCAAAAGCCTCGGCGCCAAAGTGACGGCGGTTTGCGTCACGGAAAAACTTTCCGGCCAGGAAATCCTGAAGATCTACAACCCCGACATGCTGTTCGGGGCTTCCTCGGGACAGGTCGCGAAGGAGTCGATGAAGCACGCGGACGATCTGCACAAGGAATTTGCGGAAAAGGCGCTCGACGTCGCGGAAAAGATGTGCACGGATATCGGCGTGAAGTGCGAGAAGGTGTACCTCGCCGGGGAATCCCCAACGGACGGAATCCTGAAGGTGGCGAAGGAGAAGAACTGCGACCTCATCTTCATATCGACCCACGGCAACCCGGGACTGATGGGCACGCTGTTCGGGAACGTGGTGACGAAGATCCTTTCGCGTTCGAAGACCCCCGTCCTGGTGCATCACTGCGGGGGACCGAGTTGAGCGGTCGGTAGGCGTCCCCTCTTCGCGGGGTACGTGCACTCAAGGGCCTTTCCCCCCGGGTTCCTGGCGGTACGGTTGCGCCTTCCTCCGGGAACTCTCTTTGCGGAGGCCGCATGACAACCGGTAACACCAGGGACATGCTCGCCATCCTCGCCGGTCCCGGCCCCGACGTGTTCACCACCCGTCCCGTCATCATGGGCACCCACGGGATGGTCACTTCCGGACATTACCTCGCCAGCAGGATCGGGCTTCACATCCTCGAGGAGGGAGGGAACGCCGTGGATGCCGGGGTGGCGATGGGATTCGCCCTGGCCGTGCTGGAGCCGTACATCTATGGAATCGGCGGCGAAGTGCCCATCCTCGTCTACCTCTCGGACGAGAAACGGGTCGTGAGCCTCTCGGGCCAGGGGCCGGCTCCGCAGAAGGCGACCATCGAGGGATTCGGAAAGCTCGGGATCGACGCCATTCCCGGCGACGGGCTGCTGGCCGCCGTCGTCCCCGACGCCGTCTCGACCTGGATCTCCGCGCTGTCGCGCTTCGGGACCATGACCCTCTCCCAGGTCCTTTCCCCCTCCGTGGAGCTCGCGGGGCGGGGATTCCCCATGTTCGAGAGGCTCCGATCCGCACTCCTGAGGAGTTCTCCGCAATTCCAGGAGGTGTGGCCCTCCTCGGCGAACGCATACCTTCCCGGCGGCCGGATTCCGGCCGTAGGTGAAATCTACGTGCAGCGGGACATCGCGGGATTCTTCACCCGGCTCATCGAGGCGGAGTTCCGGGAGAGGAGGAGGGGGCGCCGGGAAGCGCTGGCAGCGGCCCACGACGCGTTCTACAAGGGAGAAATCGCTGAACGGATCGTGAAATTCGTCCAGGAATGCCGTCTCCCCGATTCGACGGGGAAGCGTCACTGCGGGCTGATCACGAAGGAGGACCTGCAGCGGTACGCGAGCCGGGTCGAGGAACCGGTGACGGCGAACTACCGGGGGTACGACGTCTTCAAGTGCGGCCCCTGGTCCCAGGGACCGGTCTTTCTTCAGCAGATCAACCTCCTGGAGGGGTACGACCTGGCCGCGATGAAGCACAACTCCCCGGAGTACATCCACCTCCTGATCGAGGTCTCCAAGCTCGCGTTCGCGGACCGCGAATCCTATTACGGCGACCCGGACTTCGCCGAAATACCCCTCGATCTGCTTCTGTCCAAGGAATACGCCGCGGGGCGCCGGAAGCTCATCGACCCGGAAAGCGCCTCCATGGAACTGCGCCCCGGCAATGCCCGCGCGTACAAGCCCCTGGAACGGGAGGGGGGCTCGGACATCCACAAGGGCGACACCACGCACCTTGACGCCATGGATCAATGGGGGAACATGTTGTCCGCGACGCCTTCCGGCGGCTGGTTCCGCAGCTCGCCGGTCATCGAGGGGTTGGGCTTCCCCCTCGGAACCCGCCTGCAGATGTTTTCCCTGGATCCCGGCCACCCCAACTGCCTCCGTCCGGGAAAGCGCCCCCGCACGACCCTCACTCCTTCCATGGCGCTGAAGGATGGGAAGCCGTACATGGCGTTCGGCACTCCGGGCGCCGACCAGCAGGACCAATGGTCGCTCCAGTTCTTCCTGAACTGCGTGGACTTCGGCATGAACCTGCAGGAGGCGGTCGACGCCCCCACGTTCCACACGGGCCATTTCCCGTCCTCCTTCCACCCGCACGGAGCGGAGCCCGGTGCGCTTTACCTCGAGGGACGCATCCCGGAGGACACGATCGCCTCCCTCCGGGAAAAGGGGCACGCGGTGCGTGTGGGCGGGGATTGGAGCCACGGCCGGGTTCTCGGCATCCGGTTCCATCCCGACAGTGGCACAATCTCAGGCGCGGCGACGGCCCGTATGGAGACCGGGTACGCTATAGGCTGGTAATTAAAGGGATTTTTTCAGGCCATCTTTCTTCTTGACACCTTCCTCGCTCTCGCCATATATTGGTCCGACAATCAGTCCGTGTACAGTATTCGGTCCGGCCATCCAACCTATGCGTCGCACGCAACGGGGGGGCATGAAGACACCGGTCGCACGAGCAGAGGAGCTCTCGCTTCGAATCGCAAAGGCCTTCATCGAGGACGAAGGGAAGGGCCTCGCCCGCGTGGGTGCCGATCAGTTGCAGGCGCTTGGGGCGGTGCCCGGCGATTGCCTGCTGATCACCGGCCGCCGGTCCACGGTGGCCCGCGCCGGCCATCTCACCCAGCATTACGAAGGCAAGGGCCTGCTGCAGATCGACAGCGTCACCCGGGACAACGCCCAGGTTTCCGTTGACGAGATCTGCACCGTCCAGAAAGTCCCCTCCAAGCTTGCCGACAGCGTCGTCCTCTCTCCCGTGGACGCGAGAAGCCTGCCCCCCAAGGAACAGGAGATCCCCCACATCCTCCAGTTGCTGTCGGGACTTCACGTTGTGATCGGCGACCGCGTCCAGATCGTCCTGTTCGGAACCCGGCCGCAATTCTTCATGGTGGAGGGGGCAAGCCCGCGGGGAGCCCTCCGGATCACCGCCCACACGGCCATCACCTTCCGGAGCGCCGATTTCGCCCACGAAAAGGCCGTCAGGACCTCCTACGAGGATATCGGCGGCCTGGAAAAAGAGTTGGGCCACATCCGGGAGATGATCGAGCTTCCCCTGAAATTTCCCGACCTGTTCACCGAGCTCGGGATCGATCCGCCCAAGGGGGTTCTCCTCTCCGGGCCGCCGGGAACGGGAAAGACCCTCATCGCGCGCGCCATTTCCAACGAGGTGCGCGCCCATTTCATCCACGTCAACGGCCCCGAGCTCATTCACAAGTTCTACGGGGAGAGCGAAGCCAAGCTACGCCAGGTCTTCGACGAGGCCAGGAAGAACTCCCCCAGCATCATCTTCTTCGACGAGATGGACGCCCTCGCCCCGAAGCGGGCCAATGTCGTCGGAGACGTGGAAAAACGCGTTGTGGCGCAGCTCCTGGCGCTGATGGACGGCCTCGTCTCCCGCGGGGAGGTCGTGATCATCGGCGCCACGAACATGCCGGAACTCGTCGACCCGGCCCTGCGCCGCCCGGGTCGTTTCGACCGCGAAATCACGATCGGGGTGCCGAAGCGGGCGGATCGCCTCGAGATCCTGAAGATCCATTCCCGCAAGATGCCGCTCGCGGAAGATGTCGACCTGGTACACCTGGCCGAGATCACCCACGGATACGTCGGCGCGGACATCGCAGCCCTCTGCACCGAGGCGGGCATGGCGACGCTTCGGCGCATCCTCCCCTCGGTCCAGTTCCAGGTGGACGCCAAGCCCAGCCTGGAGGACGGGGTGAAGATCACGGTCACCGCCGAGGATTTCGTGACCGCCTTCAAGGGGGTGGAGCCTACTTCGACGCGGGAGTTCATGAGCGAGCGGCCGAACATCTTCTTCAAGGATGTCGGTGGGTTGCGCAAGATCAAGGAGAACCTCCTTTCCTTGATCCGGCTTCCCCTCCAAGGGTTTCCCCTCTTCACCAATTCCCGCCTGAGCCCCCCCAGGGGCGTTCTCTTTTCGGGTCCTTCCGGAACGGGGAAGACCTTGATGGCCAAGGCGCTCGCGGGGGAGATGGGGATGACCCTTTTCATCGTCGACCCTCCCACCCTCCTTTCGAAGTGGGTCGGGGAGTCGGAAAAGGGCCTGAGGGAGGTCTTCAAGCGGGCGAAGCAGGCCTCTCCCTGCATCCTGTTCTTCGACGAGATCGAAGCCATGGCGCCGGCGCGGACCGCGGAGGATTCCGGGCAGGTCTCCCAGCGGATCGTCAGCCAGCTGTTCCGGGAGCTCGACGGGTTGCCGAGCTCGCTGGGGATCGCGATCGTCGCGGCGACGAACCGGATCGACCTGATGGAGCCGGCGCTGCTTCGGGCGGGACGCTTCGATTCCATCATCGAATTCCCCCTCCCCGGCAAGGAGGAGAGGGTCGAGATCCTTGAGTTGTACATGCAATCGCTGCCGTTCCGGACCGAGGTCGACATCGAGCTCCTCGCCGTCATGAGCGAGGGATGGACCGGGGCCGATCTCGAGGCCCTCTGCAAAAAGGCGGTCGTGCTGGTTCTGGAAGAGAGCCTCGCCGGCGGGGAGAAGCTCGATTACATGCTCCTCACGATCACGACGAAGCATTTCGACCAGGCGATCGAAAAGAACGGGGCTTCTTCGGCGATCCGGCCCCGCGCAATGAAGCATTGACCCGTTCCACGCCTGAAGGAGCAAGAGTGAAGCATAAATCGCAGATGTTCAAGCCGATCAAGAAAGCGAAGGTATACGAGGAAATTGTCGCCAAGATCAAGGACCTGGTGGAAAAAGGACGATTCAAGTCGGGCGACCAGCTTCCCGTGGAACGGGAACTGGCCGAGGTGTTCCGGGTGAGCCGATCCTCCGTCCGGGAAGCGCTCCGCTCCCTGGAAAGCCAGGGTTTCATCGAGAGCCGCCAGGGGGACGGGACGTACATCGCGAGCCAACCCATCGAGTCCCTGCTCAGCCCCCTTGCCTCCGTCATCCTCACGGAGAAAGACGACCAGATGGAGCTCTTCGAAATGCGTCGGATGATCGAACCCGATCTTGCCTATCTCGCGGCGGAACGGGCCACCGAGGAAGAGATCGACATGATGGCGGAGGTCCTCGACCTCCAGGAAGAGCAGATCGCCCGGGGGGAATCCGCCAAGGACGTGGACAAGAATTTCCATTACATCATGGCGAGGGCGGCGAAAAACAAGGCCCTCCTGCGCATCACCGACAACATCATCGACCTGCTCGCTGAGAGCCGCGAGCAGTACCTCCAGGTGGAGGGAAGGCCCCAGAAATCCATTTTGCGCCACAGGAAAGTGCTCGAAGCGATTCGCGCCAGGGATCCGGAACGGGCCGAGAAATGCATGCTCGAGCACTTGATGGATATCGAGACCAGTCTCTTCGGGTCATCCGTGGGACGGAGATCGAGACGGGGATTCGTCAACACTCTCTAAAGGAAAGGAGGTGAACCGGAATTCGCCCGGCAGTTCGTACCAGTCCGTATCGTAGACAAAAGAAGGAGGAAAGAAACAATGGCCGATGTATTTGAAGTAACGATCTGGGCTCGCGGTGTGACCCAGGACATGGAAGGAAGACACCTGTCGCTCGTTATCGCGAACGCCGCGTCGAAAGGCGGCAAGCACACCCAGGCCTGGGACAACTACGCGGACCTACCGGACCGCGTCCAGGTTCCGCTTCGCAAGTACGCCCGCATCAGCGACGAAGAGATCGAAATGCGCTACGTGTACGAGAACAACAACCCGGAGCTCGTCTTCGTCATGGACGACACGATCGTCAAGGGGATCGACATCCTCCGCGGCATGAAGAAGGGCGGATCCCTGGTCGTCAACACCAAGCGTTCCGCGGACGAGATCCTCGCGCTGATCCCCAACAAGGAACTGCTGAAGTCTTTCGTCGCCGTGGACGCCTCCGGCATCATCGGCGGCACCGGTCTTGACAGCGTCGACTTCATGGGCTCGGAAGGCGGCACGGAAGCCGTCGCCGTAGCCGTCGGCCTGGCCGCACCGATGATCGGCGCGGCGACCAAGATCTGCGACAAGTTCTCCCTGGAGAACGCCGTCGAATGCTCCGCGAACAAGTCGGGCGTGAAAGAAGGGGCCAAGACCGCTGTAGTGAAATCCTTATAAGGCAGAGGAAGGAGAAGAAAAAAATGAGTCCAATGTACTGCGAAAAGTTCCGGATTCCCAAGCACCTCGAAATCGCCGACGGCGCGGTGGTCCCGGCCCCCGTGGGCGAGCAGCCGATGATGAAGACCGGGAACTGGCGGACCGAGCGTCCCGTCATCGATCACGAAAAGTGCACGACCTGCCTCAACTGCTTCGCCTACTGCCCGGACTCCAGCTGGCACTTCGACGAGAAGTCCGAAAAGATGGTCTGGAACCCGATCTACTGCAAGGGTTGCAGGGTCTGCGTCGAGGTTTGCCCGGTGGATGCTCTCTCGCTCGCGAACGAACTGGATTTCAAAGGCGGCGTCGCCCGCCTTGAGAAGCCTTACTAGATTCCAAGGAGGAGAAACACATGCCGAAAGAAACTGTCATGGCGGGTTGTTCCGCCGCAGCAAACGGAGCCAAATTAGCAAGGGTAGAGGTTATCAGCTCCTACCCGATCCGCCCGTACACCGGCATCATGATGGAGCTTTCCCGGATGGTGGCCGACGGGGAACTCGATGCGGAATTTGTCCACGGTGAAGGCGAACATGCCCAGGTCTCCATCGCCCAGGGCGCGTCCGCATCCGGCGCAAGGGCGTACACGGGAAGCTCGGGCGTCGGCGTCGCCTACGCGATGGAGGTCTACTCCCCCATCTCGGGCGGCCGGTACCCGGTCCAGATGACCATCGCCGACCGGGCCTACGATCCCCCCGGCGACTTCGGTTCCGAGCACACGGACGTCATGAGCTGCTCCGACCAGGGATGGATCCTGGGCTGGGC
>Ga0210112_1000407_pt1 | contig 11885 bp, 14 predicted proteins | sample Joice_ThreeSqC_D_FD_184875 | JGI IMG/M metagenome (GOLD analysis project Ga0210112, IMG submission 184875) | Wetland microbial communities from San Francisco Bay, California, USA, that impact long-term carbon sequestration - Joice_ThreeSqC_D2... | ecosystem: Environmental > Aquatic > Marine >... | reverse complement strand
CGAATCCGAATCAATGGGGTCAGACTCGATTGATTCGTCAAATAGCCAACGTCTGATCTGTTTCCGCATTTCAGGTGCGCTAACTTCGTGTGCTACAGCCCGTCGGTTGTTGAGCACAGGAGGTGCGCCATGACGCATATGCCGCTTGTTGTCCTGCCGGGGCAATCCCGGCACGTAACTTAAAGGGGACGGAGGGATTATGTTTTATTCCCGCCGTCCCCTCTTGCAAGTTTGACTGCGTAGTGCCGAATTTCCGGTCACTGGTTCAAAGTCCACAGGGTGCATGGTGCATAGTCACCATGGGCATGCTGGAGTGCCATTGCGCCATGCGCAAGTGACTGAAATAAAGCATGAATCTGATGATGGCATGGGTGATGCAGCAGCGGAATTGAGAGCCCCTGAATGCGGGTACTGCAACATACGAGGAGGCAGCCATGAACAAACCGGCTTTAAAATTTGCACTTGCCGCCATCATAGCCATAGGCGCAATCGGCGCGGTGGGCGCCCAGACCTACTATACCCATGAACTTACGCAACGTATCGCCGACCGACCGGATTCCGACCTGTCCTATACGCCGCCGGTATCGTCCCCTGGACAATGGAACCCCTGGTCCGATATGCAACGCATGCAGGCGCAGATCGACCGGGCATTCGCCCGGTACTTCGACGCGTGGCAGGTTGCAGCCCCCGGCGACGCAGCACAGGTCACCTTGAAACAACAAGGTGACAACTACGTGGTCAAGGCGACCATACCCGGCGCCAGGGAGAGTGACATCAAGGTCAATCTCGATGGGCGGCTGCTCAGTATCTCGTCGCAGACCCAGAGCGCCGAAAAACAGACTGCGCAAAACGGTGAGGTCACGAGCGAAGCGACGTATGGCAGCGCATTCGAACAGGCATTCACCCTGCCTGGTCCGGTAACCGCCTCGGGCATGAAAAGCGACTTCAAGGACGGCGTGTTGACCTTGACGATACCAAAAGCAACCTCTTAGTGAATCAATGGGGTCAGACTCGATTGATTCGTCAAATAGCCAACGTCTGACTGTTTTCACATTGCTGATGCGGTAGCTTCGTGTGCTGCAGCCCGTCGGTTTTTGAGCACAGGAGGTGCGCCATGGCGCGTCAGCCGCGCTTTGTTCTGCCGGGTCATCCCCAGCATGTGATCCAGCGCGGGAACAACCGCCATGTCATTTTCGCCGATGAGGCGGACTACCAGTTTTACCGGGACACGCTGGTGGAAGCATGTGACCGGTTTGGCTGTCGTGTCCATGCCTATGTCCAGATGACCAACCATGTCCATTTGCTGATGACGCCTGATAGCGAGGCCGGCATCGGCAAGGTCATGCAGTCGCTGGGGCGCAGGTATGTCCGTTACTTCAATTATCGCTATCGTCGCACGGGTACGTTATGGGAAGGGCGTTACAAGGCATCCTTGCTGGATACGGAGCCGTATCTGCTGACCTGTTACCGCTATATCGAGCTGAACCCGGTGCGGGCCGGCGTGGTCTCCCGGCCGGACGAGTATCGCTGGTCCAGCTACCGATGCAATGCCCTGGGTGAGCCGGACGTACTGGTTACGCCGCATGATCTCTACCTGCAGTTGGCCGAAGCTGCGGCACAGCGGCGCATCACCTACCGGGCGCTGTTCAGGACGGCATTGGAGGGAACTGCTGTAGCTGCCATTCGTGAGGCAACCAACAAGGCGTGGGTGCTGGGTGATGGCCGGTTCAGGCTCGAAATCGAGGACCTGCTGATGCGACAGGCGGCTCCCAAATCCAGGGGCGGGGACAGGAAGTCCGGGGTATTTCAGCGACGCAGGAAAATCAATCGAGTCTGACCCCATTGATCTTGATCACGTCCCGCAGAACGTTTGCTGAACGACTTCATCCGGTTCCGGGGGCAGCATGCAGGCATCCTTCCCTGGTTGTCGCTGAAAAGGTGTTTGCAGTACCGCGTGCAGCTCATGGAACACGGAGAAATCATCGTGATCTTCCGCCGCCCGGATGGCGGCCTCTATCCGGTGGTTCCGGGGGATATATACGGGGTTGACCGCCTGCATGCGCGCCTGGCGGGTGGCATCGACACTGCCTTCCTGGCGCAGGCGCGCGCGCCAGCGTTGTGCCCAGTGATCGAAGGCTGCCGGATCACTGAACAGGGCGCGCACGTTCCCGTCCTGCTCCGGTGAGTCAGCCGCGAGCATCGATAAGTTATAGAACGTGAGTGTGAAGTCTGCCCTGTTCCCGGCCATGATCTCGAACAGGTCATTGATCAGTGCCTTGTCGCTGTCATGCCGGGTCTGCAGGCCGGTCTTCGCGCGCATCCCGTCCAGCCAGTTACGCTCGTATAACCCGGCATACGCTTTCAGTGCCGCCTGCGCGGCCTCGACGGCGGCGTCGGGATTATCGACCAGCAGGGGCAGGAGGGATTCCGCCAGGCGCGTCAGGTTCCACAGTCCGATGTTCGGCTGGTTGTTATAGGCATAGCGCCCGAAGCGGTCGATCGAGCTGTACACCTGATCATGCGCATAATGATCCATGAACGCACACGGCCCATAGTCGATGGTCTCGCCGGCAGTCGACATATTGTCGGTATTCATTACGCCGTGGATAAAACCGACCTGCATCCACTGCGCGATGAGCGCGGCCTGCCGCTGGATAACGGCTTCAAGCAGGGCAAGGTAGGGATTCTCTGCGTCGCGACACCCGGGATAGAGTTGCTCGATGACGTAATCGGCCAGCCGTGTGACGGCGGCCAGGTCGCTTCGCGACGAGAAATACTCGAAGGTCCCGACACGCACGAAGCTTTTGGCGGTGCGGGTGATGATGCCGCCGGGCAGGAATTCCTGCCTGGCGACCTGTTCCCCCGTCGTCACGGCGGCCAGTGCGCGCGTGGTCGGCACGCCGAGTTTTGCCATGGCCTCGCTGACCAGGTATTCACGCAGTACCGGCCCCAGCGCGGCGCGCCCGTCGCCGCCGCGCGACCAGTGCGTGCGCCCGGACCCTTTCAGGTGTATGTCATGGTGCACGCCGTCCGGGGCGTCAATCTGGCCCAGCAGGAGGGCGCGGCCATCCCCCAGTTGCGGAACGAAGTTTCCGAACTGATGGCCTGCATACGCCATGGACAGGGGCTCGGCACCCGCGGGCACACGATTGCCGGCAAGGATGGCCGTGCCCTCGGGCGAGTTCAGGCAGGTGTCCGACAGCCCGAGCGCATCGCCCAGTGCATGGTTGAAAACAATCAGTGCCGGATTCGCAACGGGCGAGGGCGTGGTCCGGACGAAAAAGTCCTTGCCCAGGTTAACGTACGTGTTTTTGAAGGGTATCGGTTTCAATGCCTGCTACTGGCCGAATTGAATGAAGCGAATCAAAATCAAAGGGGTCAGACTCGATTGATTCGTCAGGATGGAGGTAAATTCAATTGAGTCTGACCCTATTGATCCTTACTTCCTTGACCGACCGGGCGCTGCCGCGCAGTACGGTGAATAGCAGCCCCTTGTGCTCGAAGCTGCTGCCTACCTGGGGAATCTCGCCCGCTTTCTCCAGTAAATAGCCCGCGAGGCTGGCGTAGCGGCCTTTCGTCAATTTGATACCCAGTTCCTCTTCCAGCACGGACAATTCCACGCGCGCATTGACCAGCAGGCTGCCGTCATGCTGCCGTCGGATCAGGCTGACCTCGGGCTCGCCGGCATCATACTCATCCTGGATATCCTCCACGACCTCCTCCAGAATGTCTTCTATGCTGACGATCCCCTCGGCACCACCATACTCGTCGACCACGACCGTTACCTGTTCACCCTGCCGGCGCATATCCAGCAACAGGTCCTGGATGCTCTTGCTGGCAGGCGCATAGCTGGCACTCTTGACAAAGGCCTGGATCGGCACTTCCGGGTCCACCCCGAGCAGTTCCAGGGTGTCCAGTATGCCCACCACGCGGTCCACGCGTTCCTGGTAAACCGGTATCCGGGCGTGTGAATGCTCAATCGCCACCCTGCGTGCCTCGCTGCAGGTGGCGCTGCGTTCCACCATGGCCACATCGATCAACGGCATCATCACCTCGCGTGCGGTCGTTTCACCAAAGTTGAACAGGCGCCGGATCATATTCTGCTCGGTGGGTTCGATATCTCCTTCATTGGGGGACATCTGCACCATGGTCTTGATTTCCTCGCGCAGGGTGAACGGGTTTTGCGCATCCCTGTTGCCGCCCACAAGGCGTCCCAGCAGGCGCGCCAGGGAGCTGAAAACGATCAGGATGGGAGAAAACACGTAGGAAAAGAATCTCAGTATGAAGATGGCGCGCGGCGTGATGTCGTCGGCACGCTGCTGGAAAACGCTTTTTGGCACGATTTCCCCGAACACCCAGATCAGCGGCGCCACCAGCACGACGGCAAGCCAGCTTGCGTCCGCGCCGAACAGCTCGATTACCAGTGCGGTGACCATGGTGGTATTGGTTACCACCGAGATATTGGTGCCGACCAGGGTGGTGGATAACAGCCATTCCGGCTTTTCCAGCATCTTCAGTGCCAGGCGCGCACCCCTGGAGCCCTTGGCCGCCTGGTGTCGCAGTTTCATGCGATCGGCACTTATAACCCCGATTTCCGATCCGGAAAAGAATCCTTCCGCGACGAGGCAGACGATCATGATCGCGACGGTGACAAGGATATCGCTCATTCAGCACCTTCCCCGCCGGGCTGCTGAGGTGCCACGTCATGATGTTCCGCCTTGCGCACCGAGAGTGTCTTCAGTCGATTGCCCTCGACTGCTTCCACCCGGAAGGTAAAGTTCCCCAGCATGATTTCCTCGCCCGCGCCGGGCAGTTCACCGAACTCGTGCAGGACACGGCCGCCGATCGTTTCGAATTCGCTTTCCTTCAGTGTGGCGCCCAGTTTCTCGTTGAACTGGGCAATACCCAGCGTACCGTCGATCAACGTGGCGCCATCATCCGTCACCGATACATCTGTCCTGGCGATGCTGTCGGAAGGGCTGGGGATGTCGCCGAATATGCACTCCAGCAGATCCTCCATGCTGATCAGGCCGGTGACGCCGCCATATTCATCCACCGCCAGCGCCACCGAAAGCCGGCGCTTGCGAAAGGCATGAAACAGGTCGGATGCGGGCTTGGTCTCCGGCACGAAATAGGGTTCACGCAGAATTTCGAGCAAGTGTCGCGGCTCCCGTTCAAGCGCTTCGGGCGCTGTCGCGAGCAGATCCCTGGCGTGCAGTATTCCCAGGATGTTGTCCCGCTGCCCGCGGAACACCGGCACCTTGGTATGACGCGTGCGTTTCAGTTCATCCACGATGTCCCGGTATGGCATGTCCGCGTGGAAAAACAGGATATTGGAGCGGGGCGTCATCAGATCTTCCACCGTGCAGTTGCCAAAGTCGAAGATCTTTTCGATGTAGCGAGCCTCGTGCTTGTCCAGCACACCGTCTCCCACGGCCTCGTGGGCCAGGGTGCGTACCATGTCCCGTGTCACAATACTGCCGTGCTCGAGTTCACTGCCTACGATCAGTGTAGTGAACCATTCTGCGATCAAACGTATCAGCCAGCGCAATGGCGAAATCAGCCTGGCGAACAGATCGATGGGCTGGCACTGGAATGTCGCAAACGCCATGTTGTTGCGTATCGCCAGTGTCTTCGGTGTGATTTCTCCCACCAGCAGCAGGATGGGTACCATGATGAACAGGTTGATCAGCTTGTTTTCCGCGCCCAGCAGCTGGATGACGATGGCGGCGGAAATCGCCGATGCGGCGACGTTGACGAACTCGTTTCCTATCAGGATGGTCACGATGAGCCGGCGCGGTTCGCTCAACATGCGCTCGATAAGGCGGATGCGCGGATTGCCTTCGCGCCGCATCTGTTCAATCTGTAGCGGATTCAGTGAGAAAAGACTGGTTTCCGAGCTGGAAAAGAAGCCGGACATCAGCATCAACAGGACGAATAACACCAATTCAATGACAAGCGTAATGTCCAATGCCTCCACCCCAGTTATAGTAACGTTATGTATCAACTATATTACAGAAATCTAAAGCGGGCGATGCCGTAGAATCAATGGGGTCAGACTCGATTGATTCGTCAAAGTTACATCTAATCAATCGAGTCTGACCCCATTGATTCGCTGAGACAATGATGGAACGTCGTATTTACTTTCTGGCGGGAGACGCCCTGTCCAACGCCGTCATGGGCGCGGTCGCCGCATGGCTGGCCGCCGCGGTTGTCGATCCGTCCTGGTCCATGCCGGCCGGCATGTTCGCCGGCATGCTGGCCGGTATGGGGCTGGGACTGCTGCTGATGCCGGTCTTCGTGGGCCTGTTCGGCGCAATGGAGGTCATGCTGCCCGTCATGCTGACGGCGATGCTCTCCGGCATGGTGTTCGGGATGGCGGGCGCCATGCAGGCGCCGGCGGTACAGATGTTGCTGCTCGGGGGCGGATCAATCGGCATCCTTGTCCTGTTGCTGACCTATGCCGTTGACGTCGTCCTGCATGGCAAGGCGCCATGATGGATACCTCGACGCGGAAAAAGTGGGACTTCTCCGCCGTTTTCTATGACCTGCTGGCCTGGGGTCCCGAGCGGCGCTGGGCGCCCCGCAAGCGGGAACTCTTTGCCAACATGCACGGCAGGGTGCTGTTTGCTGCCGTGGGCACCGGGCAGGACATCCCGTTCTTCCCGCCCGGGCGGGACATCACCGGTATCGACATCAGCCCGCGCATGCTGGCCAAGGCCCGGGGGCGCGCCGCACGGTATCCCGGTTCACTGGAACTGCGGGTGATGGACATCCACGCGCTCGAATTCGCCGACCACAGGTTCGACCAGGTCGTCACCTCCTGCACCTTCTGCTCGGTACCGGACCCCGTCGCGGGACTCATCGCACTGCGCCGGGTACTGAAGCCGGGTGGGGAGCTTTACATGTTCGAGCATACCGGCAGCCGCGTGTTTCCGTTCAACCTGATGCTGGATGTCATGACGCCGATCTGGAAGCCGATCGGCCCGGAGATGAATCGCGATACGGTAGTGAATGTGGAAAAGGCCGGCTTCGCAATCCAGCAGGTCAACAATGTCTATCTCGATGTCGTCAAGACCATTATTGCCACCTCGCCCGGATAGGGCGAAAACAGGGATCTGCCCACGGTTTTGCCGAAAGGGTGTCAGATACCGTTTTTTGATACACGCAGGAAACCAGCCAGAGCCGGTTTCCTGCGAGGGTAAACGCGAGGTCGCGAGGATGCGGCCGGCCGCACCATGACGCTGTGCTGCACCGCGAACAGGGTCAGCAGGCCAAGGTTTACCAGCAGCGCAATGCCGGCCGGTGCCAGCGGTGCCGCGTCGACCGTGACCGGCCGCGGCAGGTTGCCGACCCAGCCGATGGCATACAGGAAAGTTGCGAAAAAGACGGCGTAACAGGCCAGGCCGTAGAAAATGATGCTCAGTCGTTTCATGGTGGTATCTCTGTTGTGGTTTGCTGGCGCGATCAGGCCGCAGGTTCGGCCGGCAGGCCTTGCAGGATGTTGCCGGTCACCGGGGCCGAGAAGAAGGTGCGTTTCACCAGGCTCATGGACCAGGGTTCGCGCTTGTTCCACGGCATGAGTGACATGACGCGTGCCAGGAAGCAGTACTGGAACAGCACCATGGCGGCGGTACCGATCAGCTGCCACCAGAAAATCCAGAACATGAATGGCGCCTGGGCGAGACACAGCAGTCCCAGATAGGTGACGCGAACCTGCACAGGGAACGCGATCAGGCTCCGCTCGCGGTAGATAAAGTGAATGACCTGCACGATGTTCAGGCCGATGACGGCCGGCAGGCAGTAGTCGCATCCCGAGACGATGCCCGCCAGCAGGATGGTTGTAACAGCCCAGTAACGGGTAACGATGTTGTCGGTGATGTTCACGGTAGGCCCCCCTTGTAGTGTGCCTGGTGCAAGGACGCAGGGGGCGGAAAACGGTTCCCGTTTTTTGCAGAAAATTTTCGGGAGGGTGTCCGGGCAGGGGGGCGAAGCGCGTGCCGGTGCGATTCGCACGGCCCCGTGGGCCGTGGCAGGGATCAGCCGGTACTGCGTCGGGCTGCTGGTCGGTCTATGCAGGCAATGCGGGTGAGTCGGCTGGTTTGGCGGTACTCAGCAGAATGCCGTGCGCCCGGAAGCTGGCCGCGATGTCGCGTATTTACTTCACGCTGCTTTTCGAGAAATAGTCGAAGGATTTCAGGGTTTGCGGGCGCGCGAAGCCGGCGGCTTCAAACATGTCGTAGTACCCGTCCGTGGTGACCGCGCCGACGATGCACTCGGCCCAGAGTCGGGGATTGCTGCGCGATTCTGCCAGCGCGTCCTCGTTGACGCCGATCACGATATCGGTGATCTGCACGCGTCCACCCGGCCTCAGCACGCGAAACATCTCACAAATGGCCGCGGGCTTGTCGTGCAGCAGGTTGATGACACCGTTACTGATAATTACATCGACGCTGGCATCGGGCAAGGGGATTTCCTCTGCATTGCCGGGAACGACCTCGACATGATCGATAGCCATGAGGCTGATGTTGCGTGCCAGTTTTTCCTGCATCGCGCGGGTCATTTCCAGTCCGTAGACCTTGCCGGATGCGCCCACCAGCGTGGCGGCGATCAACGTGTCGGTGCCGGCGCCGGAACCGATGTCGAGCACGGTATCGCCAGGCCGGATGCCCTCCGCCGAAACGGGGAACCCACGCCGGCGAAGGATTCCACCGCCGTGGCCGGGACCGCATCCAGTTGCGCCGCCGGGTAGCCGAGGAACAGGCAGATTTGTCGTCCGGTAGGGAAATGGAAGGCCTTTTGCGGATTGTTGGCAACATCGGTATACATGAGCTGCACCGCCTCGAGGATGTGCTCTCTTGCCATGCGGGTGATTGCGACCATTTACGATTCTCCCCCGGTTTTCCTGTCGTAGGCCTTGATAAGGTTGCTGATCCGGTCACGCAGTGTGTCCGGTGCATGATCTGTGCCCGTGCGGCGAACGTGCGCCTTCAGGGTCTGTTCGAACTCCAGCCGTGAAAGGCAGCTGCGGCAGCTGGCCATGTGCCGTTCCATCTGCTGTTGCAAATCGCCCCCCAGTTCCCGGTCGAGGTACTCGAACAGGTGTTTCAGTGCCTCTTCACAGTTGATGGTCTTCGGGTTGCTCATGGAGCGTCACTCCGCAGCTGTCCGGTCCGGTCGGTTGCGAACCCGGTATCGATGGCGTGTTGCCAAAGCGATTTCTGCAAACGCGAGCGGGCGCGCGCCAGGCGTGAACGCACTGTGCCGATCGGTATCTCGAGCATCGCGGCAATCTCCGGGTAGCTGAATCCCTCGACATCGGACAGCAGCACGACGATACGGTATTCTTCGGTGAGTTTGTCCAGCGCCCGGCCGATGTCATCGCGCAGGACATTGTTGAGAAATTCCTGTTCCGGGTTGCTGCCCCAGAACAGCAGGAATGGCTGGTGCAGGCGGTCGAACAGCCAGAAGTCGTCTTCGCCTTTGCTGTCGGTTGCGGTCAGGCTGATCTCAGGACAGTTCTTTTGCTTGCGGCAATGCGAGATGAAGGTGTTGGTCAGGATGCGGAAGATCCAGCCGCGAAAGCTGGCCGGGTTGTTGAGCGAGTCGCGGCATTTAAGCGCCCTGGTGACTGTCTCCGAGACCAGGTCCTCCGCATCGTCCCGGTTCCTGGTCATGCGTAATGCGGTAGCGTACAGGCGATCGAGTACATTGGTTAATAGTTGTTCAAAATCACCACTGCTGTGCATGATCACGGCCTTCGTAATTCCCCATGACGCAAGGACGCTGAAACAGGGGGCAGATCCCGATACTCGCCAATATGGCTGCTTCAAGCTTCATTCGCGGATTTTCCATTCCTGGGCCTGCAGGATATAAGGAGTCCGGGTACATTTTATACCAAGGATGCTCTGATTCATTCATAACTCCGTTAATAATACGGTTTCCAGATTCAGGCGCCCCGGAGAATGACAGGCTGCACCTGCGAGGCCCGCCGTCAAAGGTTTTGAACGCTACCACAGCCGCCCGTTGAGTGAAGCGGATGCGGCCAGGAACCGAACCAGATCCAGGGTGCGTGCGAAAGTCGAACCTCCGTTTCTGGTTCTAAAGCGGATCTTTGGGTTCAACAAGGGGCGCCGCCGGGGGTGGAGAAGAACGTGACACGGTTGTTTGAGGCCTGGTCGATCTGTACCTGGCGCGGTGCCAGTAGCTGCGACCCGCGCAGGATACGTGCGATCAAAATTTGCCGTTGACCCTGAAAACCGGGACTAACGACTAAACAAGTTGCAATTTCGTGTCGAATTCAGGCAATAGCAGCAATAATATGATTGCACTATTACAAAATCTTTTGAATGCAGCTGGCTGTATCAATTGATCAGGACTTCCTCAGGATAATATGCACCCTGACACCGATTTCTGCTATTTCTCTCGCCACTACATGGACATGCCATGCAAAACAAGTTGATTATCCGCCTCTTGTGCCTTGTAACATCGTATTGGAGTTGCAACGCCCTGGGTGACATATGTCGATGGGTCGATGATGAAGGCCATACCCATTACGGTGATAAACCGTCTCGGGCAGATAAGGCCGAGGATATTACGGAACAGGTTGAAGACCGGAATGTCTACACATCTGTAATTGGAACAACATCGTTTACACCGTATACAAATAATCATGGCCTTGATGTTACAAAATATTTCACTCGGGAAGATCACGGTACACCACTTCCCTTTACATCCTATTCCCTGCAAGCGCCCTTGTTGCCGGATGCGCGTCTTCTCAAAATGTTGCACAGGGAGGACTCGATCTGGATTGCCTGCGATATCGGCCTGCTTCAGTTCAGCAAGCTTGATGAACAGTGGTACCTGTACGACAGGCGAACAAAACTGCCCGGGGATACGGTTAATGATTTAACGCTGGATGGCAATCGCCTGTTGCTGAAGATTTATGACGGCAAACACACCCTGACCAATCTTCAGCACATCTCGTTCGATGTAGAAAGAAACCGATTCGAAACAAGCAGAAAAACGTTTGATCAGGCCAGGGCTGGCGGTAGTTACACAGTCAGGAACAGTGACATACTGAGCAATACTGTATTCAACGTTTTGCATTATGAGGGTAAAGTGTGGTTAACAACAGGCGCCTTGAAAGGGGGTACGGATAACTGGACAGGGGGCGTGTCCGTCTTAAAGCCATTAACCAAACGCGGTAAACAATATACCGTCCGTGACGGGTTGTCTCACCCCTATTGTTACGATATCACGGCGAGCGAAAATAACAGTGTCTGGGTTACTCACTGGAAACCAGAGCGCGGTCTAAGTGTACTCAATAAATATTCACGCAAGTGGAATCAGCTTAAAACCAGCCGTAACGATGTGGAACTGGGTGGCGTCACGATCGCAGCCGCAGGTCACTACATCCTGATCGGGCAACAGCGTGCACTGGTAATCTACGACAAGCGTTCCGGGCTAGCCTTCGAGCTTGATGAAGCCAGCGGCATGCCAGGTCGCATTGTGTCTGACATCACGGTGGATGATGAATACATCTGGGTAAGTGCATACACCTATACCAATAAGGGCAGTAGCCGGGGTGGGCTGGTAAAGATCGCGCGCAGTGAACTGGGCGGTCTCTTTGAGCGTATGAATGATGAAGAGAAGGAATTGGATTTGGATATAAACCAATAGGCTGACCTGATTGATTCGGCAGGATTACGTCAGATCAATCGAGTCAGACCCCATTGATTCCTTATTTAACCTACAATTGGCATGTAAACACGCGCTGACACTTTCCCTGCAAGGAAACCGGCACAACAGTGAAAGGGCTGACTCACAACCCGTCACCCGGTGACGATCCCGTCACAGCCGCCTATACGGGTATCCGGCAGGCC
>Ga0210112_1000406_pt1 | contig 11894 bp, 11 predicted proteins | sample Joice_ThreeSqC_D_FD_184875 | JGI IMG/M metagenome (GOLD analysis project Ga0210112, IMG submission 184875) | Wetland microbial communities from San Francisco Bay, California, USA, that impact long-term carbon sequestration - Joice_ThreeSqC_D2... | ecosystem: Environmental > Aquatic > Marine >... | reverse complement strand
AACTGATGATGAACGACAGTGATACTGATGCCATTGTGCTGATAGGGGAGATCGGCGGGGTGATGGAAGCTGACGTGTCACTATGGGTAAAGGATCATGGAACCAAAGCTGTAGTAGGATTCATCGCTGGCCAGACAGCCCCTAAAGGTCGCAGGATGGGGCATGCCGGAGCCATCATAGGAGGGAAGAATGACACCGCGGAGGCCAAGATGAAGATCATGGCTGAATGCGGGATCCATGTTGTCAGGTCGCCGGCTGACATAGGCGCGACGGTGGCAAAAGTACTGCAATAATAAATTTCTATATTTGTGCCTAAAATTTTCTGACATGAAATTACTTGAAGGAAAGACCGCAGTTATTACAGGAGGATCAAGAGGCATAGGCAAGGGCATTGCCATGCGTTTTGCCCTGGAAGGAGCCAACATCGCCATTACGGACATCGTCGATAATGCCGAGTTCAAGGAAACAGTTAAGGAGATAGCAGCATTTGGTGTAAAAGCAAAGGGATATATCTCCGATGCATCACTCTTTGTTGAGGCAGAGAATGTTATTGATGATATAGTGAACGATTTCGGCACTGTTGACATACTGGTAAACAATGCAGGCATAACACGTGACACACTGCTCATGAGGATGACCGAGGAGCAGTGGGACCGCGTGATCGAAGTAAACCTGAAGGGTTATTTCAATTTCGTACGACAGGTGGCGCCCCTCTTCAAGGAACAGAAATCCGGCAAAATCATCAATATCACTTCCATCAACGGCCTGCGCGGCAAGCACTCGCAGACCAACTACTCCGCCTCGAAGGGCGGGATCGTCGCGATGAGCAAGGCGCTGGCGCGCGAGGTGGGCAAGTTCAACGTGAACGTGAACGTGCTGGCGCCCGGCATGGTGCTCACGGCGATGGCCGAGGCGCTGCCGCCGGAGTTCCTCGAGCAGGCCACCGACGAGACGGTGCTCGGCCGGCTCGCCTCCCCCGAGGACTGCGCCAACGCGGTGCTGTTCCTCTGCTCCGACCGCAGCCGGCACATCACCGGCGAGGTCCTCAAGGTGGACGGGGGGCAGTACATCTAGTGACGACACGGGTCGGGATCGTCGGGATCGGGCACACTCCGTTCGGACGGCGGAGCGACGCCACCGTACAGGAGATCGCGTTCGAGGCATTCCGCGACGCGCTGGCGGACGCGGGGATCGAGCGGGACGCGGTCGACGCGTCGGTGATCGGCTCGGTGCCGGAGTACCACAAGCAGCGATCGATGGCGGGCGTGATCCAGGAGTACCTGGGCCTGGTGCCCAAACCAACCTGGCTCACCGAGGTGGCGTGCGCGTCGGGGAGTGCGGCGATGCGCACCGCGTGGCTGGCGATCCGGGGCGGCGTGCACGACGTCGTCGCCGTGATCGGCTGCCAGAAGATGACCGAGCTGGACACGGCGGAGATCCTGGCGCTCATGGGCCGCGTCGGCGAGGTGCAGTGGGAGTCGGGGTTCGGCACCACCTTCCCCGGCTACTACGCGCTGTTCGCCCAGCGCCACATGCACGAGTACGGCACGACGCGGGAGCAGATGCTCGACGTGGCGGTGAAGAACCACCACTACGGCGCGCTCAACCCGCTGGCCATGTTCCGCAAGGAGATCACGCGCGCGAAGGCGGCGGCTTCCGAGGCGGTGGCGCCGCCGTTCCAGGTCTACGACTGCTGTGCCAACGCCGACGGCGCGGCGTGCGTGATCCTGGCCGGCGAGAAGACGGCGCGCGCCATCTCCGACCGGCCCGTCTGGCTGAGCGGGATGGGGTGCGCCACGGCGAGCATGTCGGTGCTCAGGCGGCCGCAGCTCACCGGCCTGCCGAGCGCGGAGCGGGCGGCCGCGGAGGCGTACGCGATGGCGGGCATCACGGCGAAGGACGTGCAGGTCGCCGACGTGCACGACTGCTTCACCATCGCCGAGATCATGGCATACGAGGACCTCGGCTTCTGCCCGCGCGGCGAGGGCGGCCCGTTCATCGAGGAGCGCCGGAGCTACATCGGCGGCAGCACGCCGGTGAACGTGGACGGCGGCCTCAAGGCCAAAGGGCACCCGATCGGCGCCACCGGCGTGTCGATGACGCACGAGATCGTCAAGCAACTGCGCGGCGACGCGGGCGAGCGGCAAGTGCCCGGCGCATCCGTCGGGCTGACCCACAACGTGGGCGGGATCGGCCAGTACTGCTTCGTGCAGGTCCTGACGAGGGAGTGAGCATGTTCAAGTGGTTCGGGCTCGTCAGCTACACGCCGCACACGAAGGTGGCGGAGTTCGCCGAGCACCTGCGGGAGGGGCGGCTGGTGGGGAGCCGGTGCACGGCGTGCGGTGTCACCGCGTTTCCGCCACGGGCGGACTGCGCGGCGTGTATGAGCCCCGAGTTCGAGTACGCGGAGGTGAGCGGGCGCGGCACCCTGCACACCTTCACCACGATCGTCGCGGCCCCGGCCGGATTCGAGCACCTCGCCCCCTACGTGCTCGGCCTGGTGGACCTCGAGGATGGCGGGCGGGCGCTCGCCTGGATCGGCAAGACGGTGAAGCCCGAGGAGATCGCGATCGGGATGCCGCTGCAGGTGGTGCCGCGGATGCTGGAAGAGTCGGAAGCGATCAGGGTCTACTACAGCCTGGAGCGACCCGGCACGACGTGGCCGAGGACCCCACCGCCGCAGTGAACCCCCGAAGAGAGACGAGAAGTGCCCCGATGGGAGGCTTGGCATGAACGTAAAGGTGACAATCAAAGACGGGATTGGCACGCTGGTGATGAGCCTGCCGCCGCTCAACATCGTGACCCGTGAGGCGCTGCGGCACATCCGTGAGCGGCTCGCCGAGCTGGCGGCGGAGCCCACGCTCCGGGTGGTGCTGTTCCGCTCCGAGGGGAAGCACTTCTCGGCGGGAGCGGACGTGGGCGAGCACATGCCGGGGCTGTTCGAGGAGATGATCCCGGAGTTCATGGAGACAATCGCGGCGCTCAGGGACTTCCCGCTGCCGATCGTGGCGGCGGTGCAGGGCCGCTGCCTGGGCGGAGGGTTCGAGCTGGTGCAGGGCGCGGACCTCATCGTGGCCGGCGAGACGGCGAGCTTCGGCCAGCCCGAGATCCTGCTCGGCGTGACCGCGCCCGCGGCAAGCGTGCTGCTGCCGATGCTCGGCCCCAGGGCGACGGCGGCAGAGATCCTGTTCACCGGCGAGGCGATCCCGGCCACCGAGGCCCGGCACGCGGGGCTCGTGGCGCGCGTGGTGCCCGACGACCGGATCGAGGAGATGGCGCTGGAGCTGTGCGGGCGGATCGCACGCCACAGCGCGGCCGCCCTGCGCATCGCGAAGCGGATGTTGCGGGCGGGGGAGCGCGCGGCCCGCACGGCGGCGTTCGCCGAGGCCGAGCGGCTGTACGTGCAGGACCTCATGCAGACCGGGGACGCCATCGAGGGGCTCACCGCCTTCCTCGAGAAGCGGAAGCCGGTGTGGAGCCACCGGTGAGCGCCGTCGTCACCTTCCCCGAATGGCAGGGACTGCCGCTCGACGACGTCCTGTTCCACTGCCGCGAGCTGCTCGAGGATCCGGCGTATCCGACCGTGCGCCGGTGGCGGGAAGCCGGTGGCAAGGTGGTGGGCCACTTCCAGGTGTACTTCCCCGAGGAGATCGTCCATGCCGCGGGCGCCCTGCCGTTCAAGGTGCGGGGCGGACCGGTCGAGGCCACGCAGGCGGACTCGCATTTCGGCTCGTATCTCTGCTCGATCGTGAAGACGTCGCTCGAGCTGGTGCTGAGCCGGCACATCGAGCTGGAGATGTTCGTCACGCACCCGATCTGCGACGCGGCGCGCAACCTGGCGGCGGTCTGGGGCCGGAACTTCGACTACCCCTGCCAGATCCTCTACCTCCCGCAGAACGCCAACTCGGCGCACGCCGCGGAGTACCTGCGCGGGGAGTACGACCGCCTGCGCCGCGCGGTGGAGGCGGTGACCGGCGCCGAGATCACCGAGGGCGCCCTGCGCGCCTCGATCGGCGTGTTCAACGAGAACCGGGCGCTGCTGCGCCAGCTGTACGCCATCAAGCGCGAGACGCCGTGGCTGATCGCCGCCGAGGACGCGTATGCGCTCGTGGCGGTGGGAGGGATGATCCCGCGGGAGGAGCACAACGCGCTGCTGCGCGCGGTGCTGCCGCAGGTGCGGGCGCGGGAGATGAAGCAGCAGGACCGCATCCGCGTGGTGTTCGAGGGCGGATTCTGCGAGCAGCCACCGCTCGATCTCGTCCGGATGATCGGCCGCTCGTGCTACGTGGTGGACGACGACCTCCTGATCGGACTCCGCTGGATCCTGGAGGACGTCCCCGCCGACGGCGACCCGCTGCACGCGCTCGCCGAGGCGTACCTCGAGCGGTCGTCGTACAGCCCGGTCCAGCACGATCTGCGCAAGCCGAAAGAGCGGATGCTGCTCGCGCGCATCGGCGCAGCCGACGCCCAGGCGGCGATCGTGACCGCGGCCAAGATGTGCGAGCCGGGGCTGGAGGAGCAGGTGGCGTACACCCGCGCGCTCGACGCGGACGGCGTACCGTACTTCGTGAGCGAGTTCGAGGAGAACATGACGAGCTTCGAACACCTCGAGATCCAGCTCGAGACGTTCGTCGAGAATCTCCTGTTCGAGTGAGAGAGGACTGAACGCATGACGGATCTGACCGTGGACGGCACGATCGTCGGGCGCGGCAACAAGGACGGGGCGCGGCTGTTCCGCGAGTGGTTCGACGGCCTCACGCAGGCCGCGGCCGAGGGCCGGGGCGGCGCCTACGTGTTCGTGATGGGGAGCCTCGCCGAGCTGCTGCGGACGTTCGACCTGCCGATCGTGTTCCCCGAGATCAACTCGCTGCAGACGGCGGTGCGCCGCGTGGCGCACGAATACCTGAACGAGGCCGAGGACTACGGCTACTCGCCGGACATCTGCGGCTACGTCAAGGCGGACGTGGCGACGCAGCTCAGGGGCGGCGAGCTGCCGATGGGCCGCATCCCGAAGCCGGCGATCGCCGTCTACACCAACGCCTGCAACACCTACATCAAGTGGGCGGAGATCTGGGAGCGGATGTACGACATCCCGATCGTCACGCTCGACGTGCCCGGCAGCCGGGCCGACGGCGCGCAGACCTGGCCGGGCAACCCGGACTTCGAGAACGACCGCCGGTACGTCCAGGCCCAGCTCGAGGAGCTGATCCCGCAGCTCGAGCGGGTGGCCGGCGTCGCGTTCGACATCGACCGGCTGCGCGAGAGCATGGCGCAGGCCAACGCCATGAGCCGCGCGTGGAAGCGGGTACTCGAGCTGAACCGGAGCCGGCCGTCGGTGTTCAACGCCCTGACGGACGGGACGATCTTCCTCGGCGTGGCCAACGGCTTCCGCGGCTCGGCGGAGGGCGCGCGCTACTTCGAGGAACTGGTCGAGGAGATGGAGTACAAGGGCGAGCACGGGATCGGGACGCTCACCGACGAGTTGTACCGCCTGATCTTCGTCGGCGTGCCCTGTTACCCGATCTTCCGCCGCTTCTCCGAGCTGTTCACGGAGCTGGGCGGGAACTTCGTCAGCTCCACGTACCTCCGCTTCGCGTCGGGCGGGACGAGCCTCGGCTTCGAGTACGACGTGTCGCACCCGCTCGAGAGCCTGGCCGAGGGGCTGCTCGTGAGCGTGCGGGACGCGATGGACAACATGTTCTTCCAGACCGGCATCCTGCTCGAGATGATCGACGACTACGCGGTGGACGGCGTGGTGTACCACCCGATCAAGAGCTGCCGCACGGTTTCGACGGGGCTGGCCGACAACCGCCGCGCGCTCATGGCGGCGCGCGACGTGCCGAGCCTGTTCATCGAGTCGGACATGATGGACCGGCGCGTGGTGTCGGAGGCGCAGCTCAAGAACCGCATCGACGCGTTCTTCGAGGGGCTGGCCGCGCGACGGCAGCAGGCGGCGATCCGGGACTCGTAGGCATTCAGGAGAGGAAGAAGCCATGGCGTACGCAGCCGGTGTGGACGTCGGGTCCACCCAGACCAAGGCCGTGATCATCGACGAGGAGCGCGCCATCGTGGCCCGCTCGCTCACGATGACCGGCGCCAACGTGATCCGCGCCGCGGAAGAGTCGTTCGCGGAGGCCCTCGCGGCCGGCGGCCTGCGCGAGGAGGAGGTCGAGTACGTCGTCGGCACGGGCTACGGGCGCTACAAGGTCACCTTCGGGAACACCCAGGTCACCGAGATCAGCTGCCACGGCCGTGGCGCGGTGCACATGTTCCCCGACACCCGGACGGTCGTGGACATGGGCGGACAGGACACCAAGGCGATCCGGGTCGCCCCCACCGGCGAGATCGTCGACTTCTGTATGAACGACAAGTGCGCCGCCGGGACCGGCCGCTTCCTCGGCGCCGCGTCGAGCGCGCTCGACATCCCGCTCGACGAGCTGGGCCCGACCGCGCTTCGGGGGGAAAAAGCGGTGAAGATCTCGACCACGTGCACCGTCTTCGCCGAGTCGGAGGTCCTGTCGTGGCTCGGCAAGGGAAAACGGATCGAGGACATCCTGCTCGGCGTGCACCAGTCGATCGCCGCGCGCTCGACCGGGTTGCTGCGCCGGGTCGGCGTGGAGGAGCAGGTCACGTTCACCGGAGGGGTCGCGCGGAACGTCGCCATGATCGACGCCCTGAACCGCAGTCTCGGGCTCAGCGTGAACGTCAGCGACGACTCCCACTACATGGGCGCGCTCGGGGCGGCGCTGTTCGCGCTCGACCACATCCTCGCCGCCCGCGTACCGTCGAGGCAGGCATCATGACGCACGTCGTCGGGATCGACGTCGGATCGACGTACACCAAGGCCCTCATCCTTGGCGCGGACCGTGAGATCGCCGGCCGCGCCATGCTGCCCACCGGATTCCGGCTGACCGAGATCGCCGAGCAGGCCTTCGGCGAGGCGCTGACGGCAGCCGGGCTCCAGCGCGACGACGTCGGCTACGTGGTCTCCACCGGGTTCGGCCGGCACCAGGTACGGCTCGCGGACCTGAAGGTCACCGACCTGACCGCCGCCGCGCGCGGCACGACCCTGCTCTTCCCCGGCACCCGCACCATCCTGGACGTCGGGGGCCAGACGATGAAGGCGAGCCGCCTCGGCGACGGCGCCAAGGTCAAGTCGTTCCGGCTCAACGACAAGTGCGCCGCCGGCACCGGCGCTTTCCTCGAGAAGACTGCACGGTACATGGGCTACACCACCGAGGAAATCGGCCCGCTGGTGGCGACCTCGAAGGAGTCGATCGCGATCTCCGGCGTGTGCGCCGTGTTCGCGGAGTCGGAGGTGATCAACCACCTCTCGCAGGGCGTGGCGCCGGCGGACATCATGCAGGGCGCCATCGTCTCGCTCGTGGGGCGCTCGGTCCAGCTGATGAAGCGGGTGCGCATGGAACCCGAGTTCACGCTGATCGGCGGCATCCTGCGGTTCCGCCGCATGGCGGACGTCATCCGGAAGGAGCTGGGCACGGAGGTCAACGTCCCCGACGGCGACCTCGTGCAGTTCACCTCCGCCCTCGGCGCGGCGCTGCTGGGCCACATCCGGCTCGGGCAGCTGGCGGCCGAGCGAGGCCGGGCCACCGCGGCGCGATGACCGACGACCCCGAGCGGCAGCGGCGCGCGCTCGGCTCGATGGTCGAGCAGGAGGCGCGCCGCGTCCTCTCCGAGGCCCAGCTCGCGCCCGATCCGAAGCGGCTGGCCGAGGGGTGGGAGCGGCGGTTCATCGCGGACGGGCCGCGCGCCGAGGAGATGATGGCGCTGTACCGCGACCTTGGGTTCGAGGTCTGTGCCGACCCGGTGACGCCGGAGCAGGTGGGCGACGACTGCGCGGACTGCCGGCTGCTCATGCTGCTGGAGTTCAAGACCATCTACACACGGAAGAAGCGGGAGCCCTGATCCGGCCGGACGGACCGCACGGCAGCGCACGTTGCTGGAGGCCTCCCCCGCCGACATCTTAGGCGGAGATCCGACCACCGGCCAGGCAGGCTCCGAGATCCAGGAGGGGGCAAGCGATGCGATGCACCAGATGCGGCCGCGAGGCCGCCGAGAGCGATAAGTTCTGCGCCGAGTGCGGCGCGTTCCTGCGCGACGCCTACATCGACCACCGGCTCCTCCACGCGCTCGTTCCCGAGAGCGAGGGCAAGCACCGCGAAGCGCGGCACGAGCTGGAGCGGCTCGTCGAGGCGGAGCCGAACCACGTCCTCGCCAACCACCTGCTCGGCACCGTCTACTACCACCAGGGCACGCTCGACCAGGCGATCGAGTCGTACCAACGGGCCCTCACGCTCGCCCCCAACTTCGTGCTCTGCTCCTACGACCTCGGCGTGGCGTTCTACCACCGCGGCAACATGCCGTCGGCCGTGCGCGCCTTCCGGCGCTGCCTGGAGATCGACCCGCACTACAACGCCGCGCACTACCGGCTCGCGATCGCCTTGTTCCACATCGGCGACCTCGAGCAGTCGCTGGAGCACTTCGAGAAATGCACGGCGCTCACGCCCGAGTACGTGATGGCGCGGTACCACATCGGCGTCATCTACGAGCGGATGGGCAAGCTCGACGCCGCCGCGCGGGAGTTCCAGCGGAGCCTCGACGAGGGGATCGAGGATGTGAGCAGCGTGTACCATCTCGCCCAGATCTGCCGGGAGCAGGGCGACGAGAAGCGGGCGGCCAAGCTGCTCGAGCAGGCGCGGCAGTTCCGCCGCGCCGGGGTCTGACACCGGCCCGGGACGCCGCACACGGAGGTCGCATGGCCAAGGTTCCCTCCGAGGAGCAACTGATCTACGACTGGTCGCGGCACGACGGCCGCGACCCGGCGCGGCCGCCGGTCGCGATGCTCGACGACGAGACGCTGCGCGACGGACTGCAGAGCCCGTCGGTCGTGGACCCGCCGCTGCAGACCAAGCTCAAGATCCTGCACCTGATGAACGATCTCGGGATCGAGACGGCGGACATCGGGCTGCCGGGCTCGGGGCCGCGCCAGCGGGAGGCAGTGGAGCGCCTGTGCCGGGAGATCGCCGACGAGAAGCTCCGGATCCGCGGCAACTGCGCGGCCCGTACGATGATCGTCGACATCCAGCCCATCGCGGACGTGATGCAGCGGACGGGCGTGCCCCTCGACGCAGCCGTGTTCATCGGCTCCAGCCCGATCCGCCAGTACGCCGAGGAGTGGGACCTCGAGCACATCCTGCGGCACACGAAGGAAGCCGTGTCCTTTGCGGTGGGCGAAGGGATCGACGTCATGTACGTCACCGAGGACACGGTCCGGGCCAATCCCGACGACCTGCGCGCACTCCTCACCACGGCCATCGACGCGGGCGCCAAGCGCGTCTGCCTGTGCGACACCGTCGGCGCCGCCGTGCCGCCCGGGGTGCGCAACCTCGTGGAGTGGGTCAAGGCGCTGCTCGAGGAGCTGGGCGTGGGCGACCGGGTCGGCATCGACTGGCACGGCCACCGCGACCGCGGCCTGGACGTGGCCAACACGCTGGCGGCGCTTGAGGCGGGGGCCTCGCGCGTGCACGGCACCGCGCTCGGCGTGGGCGAGCGGGTCGGCAACACGCCCATGGAGCTGCTGCTGGTCAACCTCAAGCTGCTCGGCTGGCGCGACGACGACCTCACGACCCTCCCCGAGTACGTCGAGACGGTGGCGCACGCGGTGAACATGCCGATCCCGGTGAACACGCCGATCGTCGGAAGGGACGCGTTCCGCACCGCGACCGGCGTCCACGCGGCCGCCGTGATCAAGGCGACTCGGAAGGGCGCGTCGTGGCTCGCGGACCGCGTCTACTCAGGCGTGCCGGCGAGCTGGATCGGGCGGGAGCAGGAGATCGAGATCGGCCACATGTCGGGCGCCTCGAACGTGCTCTACTATCTGCAGACCCACGGCCTGCCGAGCGACCCCGACGTCGTGCAGGCGGTGCTCGCCGTGGCCAAGAAGTCCGAGCGGCTCCTCACCGAGGAGGAGATCCTCGAGGCGGTGCAGGAGGCGCGGAAGAGCTGACCGGCTACACCAGCATCGTCTTGGCGTAGTCCGTCCCGACCGCGCCGGCCCGGCACGCGGGCGAGATCATGAACGCCGCGGTCATCGCCGCCTGCAGGTCGAGCGCCTCGCCGAGCGCCACGCCGCAGGAGCGCCGGATGCACTCGGCGATCGCCTCCCGGCCCGCACGGAAGCCCGGTGCGGTCACCGGCGGCATCCCCGCCACGCCCACCGTCACGCCCATCGCGCCCCGCTCGAGCTTCCGCGCCCGGACGCCCTTTTCACCGCCGCTCGCGGTCCCCCACGCCACGGCCAGCACGTCGTCCAGCGGGCCCGCGTAGTCCACGAGCCACCCCACGGCCTCACCCGCGCGCACCGGCCGGCCCGTGAGCAGCAGGTGCACGAGCTTCCCGTGGTCCTTCGGCTTCGCCTTGCGGAAGGTCCAGTGGCACCCCTCCATCCCCGGCACCACCGGGAGCGTCACCTCGGGGAACCCGAGCGACGCCGAGTCGGTGGCGACGAGCACGTGGCAGTGGACCAGCAGCTCGAGCATGCCGCCGAGCGCGCGCTTGCCGGCCACGACGCCGACCGACACCGCGAACTCGTCATGCAGCCGCCGCGCGGTGCGCGACCAGGTGCCGGCGATCCGCTCCCCCTCCTCCTTGCGCTCGACCGCCGGATAGAACTCGGCGGTGTCGGCGCCGACCATCTGGGTGGAGAGGTGGAAGTCACCGCTCACGATCACGCGCTCGATCCCCGCCGCCTTCAGCCAGTCGATGGCCCGGTTCAGCTCGGCGTCGACGTCGCCGTTGTACGACTCGCGCGAGATGGTGATCACGCCGACCGTGCCGTCGTGCTCGGCGTTGACGTAGAGCTGCTGCCACTCGGGCGCGTCCATTCCCTCGAGCGCCTTCGGGTGCCAGGCGCTGCCCTTGGCCGCGGGGTGCAGCGTGTGGTAGCGCTCGACCATGCGGACGGCGTCGTCGGTGCCGTGGGCGCGCAGGACGGCTACGATGCCGCGGCGGAACTGGGCGCACAGCTCGCCGATCGCGTTCAGGTGCGCCAGGTGCGCGCGGTGCTCGTGCAGCATCAGCGCGGTCATCTGGAACAGCGGCCCCAGGATCCACGCCGCGAACTCCGAGTCCTCGTCCGCCGACAGCGTCCAGTTCACCAGCGGGCGGAAGTGGTTGGGCGGGTACCAGTCCTGCCCCGTGTCCTTCCGCTCGACCAGCTCGGGGGTGGGCGTGAACAGCTCGCCGTAGCGGCCGCTCAGGTGATGCAGGCACGACCAGGTGAGGAAGTTCGCGCCGGCGGCCCCGATGGCGTCGTGCGCGCGCAGTGGGTTGGGGCCGAGCAGCTTGCGTGTGATCTTGTCCACCTTCCAGTACGGCACGTTCCGGACGTGGTGGTAGCGCAGGGCGGCGTTGGCGAGGCCGCAGAACAGCACGTCGAGCACGAACGACCAGTGGTCGCTCACGGGCACGGGGATCAGGCCCAGCGCCCAGAGGAGCTGGGTGACCGCCGACGGCTCCGGCTCGACGATCTCCCAGACCTTGTTGATCTGGTGCGGGAAGGCGGGGTGCGCGATCCCCACGCCCAGCTCCGCCGCCGGGAAGCCCGAGGTCACCGAGCGAATCTCGATTCCGGGGAACTGCTCGCGGAAGATGGCGTAGTGGGCACGCTTGACGTCGAGAATCTCGGGGATCGCCTCGAGCAGGAACTTCGGCCGCATCCGCGACAGCTCGGCAGGGAGGCGCTTGCCGTCGTAGCTGAGCCGGACCACGTTGGCCATGATCCGCTGGGCGCCCTCCACTCCGAACGCCTGCACGAGGCCGGGGTACTGGCGGCCGATGCCGTCGGGCGCATTGGGGAAGTCGAGCGCCACCAT
>Ga0210112_1000405_pt1 | contig 11900 bp, 12 predicted proteins | sample Joice_ThreeSqC_D_FD_184875 | JGI IMG/M metagenome (GOLD analysis project Ga0210112, IMG submission 184875) | Wetland microbial communities from San Francisco Bay, California, USA, that impact long-term carbon sequestration - Joice_ThreeSqC_D2... | ecosystem: Environmental > Aquatic > Marine >... | reverse complement strand
CGCCGGCCAGCCGCGCGTTCATGGCGCGCTCGGCGCGGGTACGGATCGCCGTCCCGGCGTGGTTGAGTGGATTGATCAGCTCCCGCACCCGCCTGTCGCGGCTGCGGCATTCGATGCCGATCACGCCCTGCGCAATCGCCGGCAGCATCACCTCGTCCGCCAGGGCCAGGGTAATCCGCTCCTGCAGGCCAAGACGCTTGAGGCCGGCGCAGGCCAGCACGATGGCGTCGAATTCCCCGGCATCGAGCCTGCCGAGCCGGGTGCCCACGTTGCCGCGCAGGTCAAGGATCTCGAGATCCGGGCGCAGCGCGCGCAGCTGGCACTGGCGGCGCAGGCTGGAGGTTCCGACGCGTGCGCCTTGCGGCAGTGCATCCAGGTCCGCATAGCGATTCGAGACGAAGGCATCGCGCGGGTCCTCGCGCTCGAGGATGACGCCGATCTCCAGCCCGTCCGGCAGCTCGGCCGGCACGTCCTTCATGGAGTGCACCGCCACATCCGCCCCGCCTTCCAGCAGACCCTGCTCAAGTTCTTTTACAAACAGTCCCTTACCGCCGATTTTCGCCAGTGGGCTGTCGAGCACCTTGTCCCCCTGGGTGGTCATGGTCACCAGCTCGACCGCCAGCCCGGGATGCAGCGCCTGCAGCCGCGCACGGACGTGCTCCGCCTGCCACAGCGCCAGCGGGCTCTTGCGGGTTGCAATGCGTAGGGGATCAGTTGACATCGGTGCCTGTCCAGCCTCTAAATAGATGCATGATAAGACATTTATTCTATCCACTTGTTGCCGCGAGTGCAGTAGTTTGCTTCACCGCCCTGCCGGCCGGGGCGTCGGTCGACGTGCCCTATGGCACCGATCTGCGGCAGGACGGGCGCCAGGCGCAGGACCGGCAGTTGCCTATCCTGCTGGTGTTCAGCGCGGCCACCTGCGCGTATTGCCAGCAGCTGGAGGACGCGTTCCTGAAACCCATGCTGATCAGCGGCGAGTACACCGACAAGGTCATCATCCGCCGCCTGTTGCTGGACATCGGACAGTACGCGACCGACTTCGACGGCACGCAACGGGAAGCCGCCGCGATCGCCAGCCGCTACAGGGCCTGGGTGACGCCGACCATCGTGTTCATCGATGGCAGCGGCCGGGAGGTGGCGGAACGCATGAAGGGCATCAATACCCCGGAACTGTTCGGCGGTTACCTCGATGCCTGCATCGATACGGCGCTGCTGATGATTCGCGAGCCGGACAGCCCGATCCGCTACGCCGGTTGCGACGCCGCGCGCTGACACACATCGGGTGAATTACGGATTCATTCACACTTCCGTCATTGCGAGGAACGCAGTAGCAATGCATTCCCCGTGTAACTGGCTACGAATCAGGAGATTGCTTCGCCGCGCCCGCAATGACGGCAAGGCTTGAAATATTCGGGTCCCCCCGTACCCCTCTGATGAGCCGGCGCAGGGCGGCGACACGGCGGCGGCTGACCGGCAGCCGCTCGTCGATGCCGTCCAGCCGGACACGGCAGCCGCCGCGTACCGGTCCGGACAGGCCGGCGAGGTAACGCGTTGCGACCAGCGCATTGCGGTGGATGCGTACGAAGCCGGCGGCAAACTCCTGCGCGAGCGCCTGCAGGGACTCCCGGATCAGCACCCGTCCCTGCGCGGTGCGCACCCAGACATACTTGTGCTCTGCCAGGAAATAACGGACCTCCGCGACCGGCACCTGCTGCAGACCGCCGCGCACGCAGGCACAGATCTGGCCGCGCGCGTCCGTCTGCGGACCCGGGTGCCGTGCGCTTCCCGCCTGCAGCAGCACCAGTTCGCCCGGGCGCCGGCGCGCCAGCATGGCCTGCAGCTCGGCCGCACTGTCCACCAGGCAGGGCCGGTTCCGGTCCCCGCCATCCAGCAGCCGGCGCAGGCGGGCATGCTCCGGGCTGGCGCTGTCTATTACCAGCAGTTTCATCCCCGGTCCGGCCTGCCCGCCGCGGTGCTGCCTGCCTGCACGCCGTTCATGTCCAAAGCCCTCGCCTCCATGCCACGCCGGTGCGAACGCATTCCCGGCGCGGATTCGATATACTGCGCGCAATCCGACAGACCGCTACGATCATGACCGACGAAACACCTGCCGCAAAACCCTGGGGTGGCCGCTTCACCGAGTCCACCGACGCCTTTGTCGAGGCCTTCACCGCCTCGATCGGGTTCGACCACCGGCTCTATCGCCATGACATCGCCGGATCACAGGCGCACGCGCGCATGCTGGCACATGTCGGCATCCTCAGCACCGCCGAGGCGGAGCGGATCGTCGACGGTCTCGCCGCCATCCAGGCCGAAATCGAGCGCGGCGACTTCGACTGGTCGGTGGCGCTGGAAGACATTCACATGAACATCGAGGCGCGCCTGATCGAGCGCATCGGCGAAACCGGCAAGAAGCTGCACACCGGCCGCTCGCGCAACGACCAGGTCGCCACCGACCTGCGCCTGTACACGCGCGACGCGATCGATGCCCTGGCCGCGCAGCTTGCCCGCCTGCAGGCCGCGCTGGTCGATCTCGCCGAGCGCGAGGCTGACACTATCATGCCGGGCTTCACCCACCTGCAAGTCGCCATGCCCGTCAGTTTTGGTCATCATATGCTGGCGTGGGAGGAGATGCTGGAGCGCGATCACCAGCGCCTGCTGGATTGCCGCAAGCGGGTCAACATCATGCCGCTGGGCGCGGCCGCGCTGGCCGGTACCGGCTTCCCCATCGACCGTGCCTATACCGCGCAGCTGCTGGGCTTCGCCGCCCCGGCCGGCAACTCGCTGGACGCGGTCAGCGACCGCGACTTCGTGATCGAGTTCTGCGCGGCGGCGGCACTGGTCATGACCCACCTGTCGCGCTTCTCGGAGGAACTGGTGCTGTGGTCATCGGCGCAGTTCGACTTCATCGACCTGCCGGACCGCTTCTGCACCGGCTCCAGCATCATGCCGCAGAAGAAGAACCCCGACGTGCCGGAGCTGGTGCGCGGCAAGTGCGGGCGCGTCACCGGCCACCTGGTCAGCCTGCTGATGCTGATGAAAGGCCAGCCGCTCGCCTACAACAAGGACAACCAGGAAGACAAGGAGCCGCTGTTCGACACCGTGGACACGCTGGCCGGCTCGCTGCGCGTGTTCGCCGACATGATGCCGGCCATCGAGGTCAGGCGCGACACCATGGCCGCGTCCGCGCGCCGCGGCTTTGCCACGGCCACCGACCTGGCGGACTACCTGGTGCGCAAGGGCATCGCCTTCCGCGACGCCCATGAAATCGTCGGCCGCGCCGTGCGCCACGGCATCGATACCGGCAGGGACCTGGGCGAGATGACGCTGGCGGAACTGCAGCAGTTTTCCGGCGTCATCGGGGATGACGTGTTTGGCGTACTGACCCTGGAGGGTTCCATGGCGGCGCGCAATCACTTCGGCGGCACCGCGCCGCAGCAGGTACGCAGCGCCATCAAGGCCGCACGGCAGCGGCTCGCACGCTATTGAATGCCGGCACCCGATTCCGGTGAATCCGTCCGGCCGGCGACCGGGAACACCACCACACACACTGCACACCAACTATATGAAAGACATACCGCTACACGAAGCCCTGTCACTGCTGGATATCTGTCCCATGGCCATGCTGCTGGAGGACGACGGCAGGATCCGCACATTCAACCAGGCCTTCGCCACGCTGCTCGGCGCGGCCGCCGACACCCTGGCACGCGGCATGCAGCCGGACGAGCTGGTCGCACCGCTGCTGGCCGGCAATGCGATGATCAACTGGATGATGCCGGACGGCGAGCAGCGCTGGCTCGCCATCGAAAGCGTCGCCATCAAGGGCCGACCGGGTGCGGTCGCGCATTTCTACCTGGACTGCACCGACAAGCTGCGCCTCCGGAAGGAGCGCGACGCACTCGCCAGCCAGCTCGAGCGGCAGTCACTGCGCGATGCGACACTGACCGGCCTGCTGAGTCACTACGGTCTGCTGGTGGCGCTGGAACCCATGGTCTCGCGCTGCCGCCGCTACAATCATCCGCTCTCGCTCGTCACCATGAGCCTCGTCACCAACCCGTCGGAGGCACGCGAACACGCGCTGGTGGAGGTCGCGCACCTGCTCAAGGACCAGACACGATGGGCCGACCTGGTCGGCTGCAATGCCGGGCATGACTTCATCCTGGTGCTGCAGGAAACCACGCAGGACGCGGCGCTGCAGCTGGTGGGAAAGCTCGCTGAGCGGGTGTCGGGACTGGATGAATCGATCGGCGCCGGCCTGCATGCCTGTTTCGGCATCACCCAGTGCCAGAAAAACGATGACGCGGAAATCATGCTGGAACGCGCCGAGGTGGCGCTGATGGAAGCGCGCAACAACGACAGCGGGCGCGCTATCGCCGTGTGACGCCGGCGCTGCCGGGCGGCGTCGCCAGCACACGCAACAGCCATTCCCGGATCGCCACGACCTCGTCGATGCACAGCGAGTGCTGCATCGGCCAGATGCGCCAGCCGACCGCGTAGCCCTGCTGCACGAGAAAATCCCGCGAGGCAAGCGCCAGCTGCACCGGCACGACCGGATCCGACGTGCCGTGCATCATCATGATCGGTACGGCAAGGTTGGTCCCGGACGCCTCGTCCGCCAGCGTGTCGCGCAACGGCAGCCAGGTCGACAAGGCCAGGATGCCGGCCAGCGGCTGCGGGTAGCGCAGCCCGGTGTGCAGCGCGATCGCGCCCCCCTGGGAAAAGCCTGCCAGCACAATCCGCCGTGACGGGATGCCCGACTCGATCTCGCGCCCGATCAGCGCCTGCAGCTGCCGCTGCGACTCGCGAATGCCGGCGGCATCCTCGCGTGCGCGGAAATCGAGCGCCGCGACGTCGTACCAGGCCGGCATGCGCAGGCCGGCGTTGATGGTGACCGGGCGCACCGGCGCATGCGGCAGCACCACCCGCACGGCGAGTTGCTCGACAATGCCAAGTTGCGGAACCAGCGGTTCGAAGTCATGGCCGTCGGCGCCGAGCCCGTGCAGCCAGATGATGCAGGCGCCCGGAGTACCGGGTGGATTGATCTCGACCGCATCGAGCAGGGATGTCGTCATGCGGCGAGTATGCCCGAGGCGGGCCGCGAAGTTTATCCCTGTTGTACAAAGCTAGCGCACATTGGGTTTGGCGAGGCGTCCACGTATACTGGCGCCTCTGCCAACCGGACCCGTGCCATGTCGATCCGTTACCTGAAACTGCTGTCATTGCTGCTGCTCCTCGCCGGCGCCCAGGCCGGCTGCGGCCAGACCGGCCCGCTGTACCTGCCGGAAAAGACTGCTCCATCCCCGGACAGTGATGTGCCGGCGCCACAGGACGAGCCGCCCGAGGAAAGCCCGGAATAACGCATGGACCATTTCCGTTTTCACGACGGCCGCCTGCACGCCGAGCAGGTCGCCCTCGACGGGATCGCGGCACGCTGCGGCACGCCCTGCTACGTCTATTCACGCGCCACGCTGGAACGGCACTGGCACGTGTTCGATGACGCACTGGCCGCGCACCCGCACCTGGTCTGCTATGCCGTCAAGGCGAACTCAAACCTGGCCGTGCTGCAGGCACTCGCCCGGCTGGGGTCGGGCTTCGATATCGTCTCGGGCGGCGAACTGCAGCGCGTGCTGACCGCCGGCGGTGATCCCGGACGGGTCGTGTTCTCCGGGGTCGGCAAGCGTGCCGACGAAATGCGCCAGGCCCTTGAGGCCGGCATCCGCTGCTTCAATGTCGAATCGGAAGCCGAACTGGAACGCCTCAACGACGTCGCCGCCGAGTGCGGCCGGACCGCGCCGGTCTCGCTGCGCGTCAATCCCGATGTCGATGCCGGGACTCATCCCTATATTTCCACCGGCCTGCGTGACAACAAGTTCGGCATCGCGGTGGATGCGGCCCTGGATGCCTACCGCGCGGCGGCCAAACTTCCCCACCTGCGGGTCACCGGCATCGACTGCCATATCGGCTCGCAACTGAAGGACGTGGCACCGTTTGTCGACGCGCTGGATCGCGTGCTCATGCTGGTCGATCGCCTGCAGGCGGAAGGTATCCGGCTGGCGCACATCGACCTCGGCGGCGGCCTGGGGATTCCCTACCGGCCAGCGGATATCATGCCGTCACCGGACGTCTACGTGCAGGCGCTGATGACGCGGCTCGCGGGCCGCACACAGGAAGTCCTGCTGGAGCCGGGACGCGCCATCGCCGGCAACGCCGGCATCCTGCTCACGCGGGTCGAGTATCTGAAGCACACCGCGCACCGCAACTTCGCCATCATCGATGCCGCGATGAACGACCTGGCGCGACCGGCGCTGTACAACGCCTGGCACGAGATCGTGCCGGTGCAGCCGCGCTGCGGCACGGCCACGGCCTATGACATCGTCGGCCCGGTGTGCGAGACCGGCGATTTTCTCGGCAAGCAGCGCCTGTTCAACCTCGCCACCGGTGACCTGCTGGCGATCCGCTCGGCCGGCGCCTATGGCTTCACCATGAGCTCGAACTACAACACCCGGCCACGCGCGGCGGAAATCATGGTGGACGGCGAACAGGTACACGTGGTGCGCGAACGCGAGAACGTCGCGGACCTGTATCGCGGAGAGCACCTGCTGCCGGAGTGAAATCCGGTCACGTGCAAAGACGTAAAGATATTTCATCGCGCAGAGACGCAGAGTACGCAGAGAAAAACCAATTCAAACGGGATTTATGTTACACAGCGCCGGTTTGCGGGCTTGTCACTTTGCGCCTTGAATTACTTCCTCGTTTCACCGGCAGCAATATATTTCCTCTGCGAACTCTGCGGAATCTGCGTCTCTGCGCGAGGAAGTTCTTTTCGCCCTGGCGTCTTTGCGCGAAACGCTGTTTTTGATTTTCTTTGCACCCTGGCGTCTTTGCGCGGGATATTTTGATAAAAGCATGGCACGATTCCCCACATGACCCTCGAATTCACCAAGATGCACGGCCTCGGCAACGACTTCGTCGTCATCGACGCCATCAACCAGCAGGTCGCGCTGTCGCAGGAGCAGGTGCGCCGGCTGGCGGACAGGCACTTCGGCATCGGCTGCGACCAGTTGCTGCTGGTCGAAGCAGCCACCTCGACGGGCGCCGATTTCCGCTACCGCATCTTCAATGCCGACGGCGGTGAAGTCGCGCAGTGCGGCAATGGCGCGCGCTGCTTCATGCAGTTTGTGCACGAGCACGGACTGAGCGAGTGGCCGCGGATTCGCGTCGAGACCCTGAGCGGCGTGCTCGAGCTGGTGCGCAACCCGGATGGCCAGGTCACCGTGAACATGGGGGTGCCGCGCCTGGCGCCGGCCGGAATCCCGTTCACCGCGGCGGCGCAGGCTGTCCGCTATACGCTGGAGGTGGACGGCCGGCCGTATGAAATCGGCGCGCTCTCGCTGGGCAATCCGCATGCCGTGCTGCGCGTGGATGACATCGCCACGGCACCGGTCGCCACCCTGGGGCCGCTGATCGAGCGGCATCCGCGCTTCCCGGAACGCGTCAATGCCGGCTTCGTGCAGTTCGAGGACACCGCCACCGCGCACGTGCGGGTCTATGAACGCGGCGCCGGCGAGACGCTGGCCTGCGGCAGCGGCGCCTGCGCGGCGGTGGTGGCCGGGCGGCTGTGGGGGGAGCTGGACGAAACGGTAAAAGTCGTCCTGAACGGCGGCGAACTTGTGATAAGCTGGTCCGGCGAGGGTCATCCAGTTATGATGACCGGACCCGCCACGACCGTCTACCAGGGACGCATCGAGCTATGACGACATCACAGCAGACCCGGCCGGTGGCAGAGCCGCTGGACGAGAAATCCGTCGCCGATTACCTGCGCGACAATCCCGAGTTCTTCCAGAACAACACCAGTCTGCTGGCGAGCCTGGAAATCCCGCACAGCTGCGGCCCGGCGGTGTCGCTGGTCGAGCACCAGGTCCGGGTGCTGCGCGACCAGAACAGCCAGCTGAAGCGCAAACTGATGGACCTGGTACAGGTGGCGCGGGACAACAACCGCCTCAACGAGCGCATGCACCAGCTGACGCTGGACCTGATCAGCGCGAATACCCTTGAGGCCCTGCTCGATACCCTGCGGGAAAATCTGGTCGGCGAGTTCAAGGCCGATACCGTCACACTGCGCATCATCGGACTGACCGACATACAGGCTCGCGAGTGCGGCGTCGAGATCTTCAACCCGGACAGCAGCGAGCTCGAACACTTCGAGACCTTCCTGAAAACCGCGCGCCCGCAATGCGGGCGCTTCAAGAAGGAACAGCTCCAGTACCTGTTCGATGACCAGGCCCAGGCCATCGAGTCGGCCGCGCTGGTCCCGCTGGGCCAGAAATGCGGCTTTGGCCTGCTGGCCATCGGCAGCCAGGATGCCAGTCACTTCCACCCCGGCATGGGTACCCTGTTCCTGACCCATCTGGGTGAGCTGCTCGGCACCTTGCTCGCCCTGCACACCAAGAAAATCGGCATCATGGCCCCCGCCGGGCACGGCGCCTGACCCAGCCGCCCCGCCAGCGACCTGCACCCCGGCACGTGGCAGCCGACACCGCAGACTGGATCGCACGCTTCCTGCATCACCTGCAGACCGAGCGCCGGCTGTCGGCCAATACCCACAAGCACTATCAGCGCGACCTGAATGAATTGCTGGCCTGGTGCCACGAAAACGGCATCAGCGACTGGCGCCGCCTCGACACCCGTCAGGTACGCCAGTATGCCGCCCAGGCGCACCGGCGCGGCCTGGGCGGCCGCAGCATCCAGCGGCGGCTGTCGGCACTGCGCACCTTCTACAACTATCTGCTGCGCGAAGGGGCCGTGCGCCTGAATCCCGGCCTGGACGTACAGGCGCCGCGCGCCCAACGCCACCTGCCGGATACCCTGAACGTGGACGATCTCGACCACCTGCTGCGCGGGCGCAGCGATGACCCGCTGGTGATGCGCGATATCGCCATCCTTGAGCTGCTGTATTCCTCCGGCCTGCGGCTCGCCGAACTGGTCGCGCTCGACACCACGGACATCGATTATCACGAGCGCATGGTCCGCGTCACCGGCAAGGGCGCCAAGACGCGCGTGGTGCCGGTCGGCGGCAAGGCGGTCGCGGCGCTGCAGGTCTGGCTGGCAGTGCGCCCGTCCGCCGGCGATGAGACCGCCCTGTTTACCGGGCGCGGCGGCCGCCGGCTCGGTGCCCGCGCCGTGCAGCAGCGCATCCGGCAACGCGCCCGGCAGCGCAATGTGCCCGGCAACCTGCATCCGCATACCCTGCGGCATTCATTCGCCAGCCACCTGCTCGAATCAAGCGGCGACCTGCGCGCGGTCCAGGAGCTGCTGGGGCACGCCGACATCAGCACCACCCAGATCTACACCCACCTCGATTTCCAGCACCTCGCCCAGGTCTACGACCAGGCCCACCCCCGGGCGCGCAAGTCGCGCCGCTCCTGACGCGACCCGCGCGCGGGTCAAACCGGGCCCATCCGGCAGCCGTTACCGGCCAAATGCCGGGATTGATGTTTTGCCTAAATATAGGCAATGCAGTAATAATATTAAATAAGTATTAAATTACAATCTGTTATATTTCACCGGGCGGCGCCAGACGCGTCCGGTCGCAAAACGCTCCGTGCCTGTCACAGCAGCGGCGCCCGGGCGATCGCCTGCCCCGCCAGGCCGGTTACGGGCGAACAGGGACCGGGCGGAGACAGAATTACAGCTTACTCCAGATTTCGGGCATTATCTGTTTCCACCGGATCCGGCGGCTACCGGCCGGCTGGCAGGACGCCCGCACGGGCGGTTCGTGCCGGCCATTGCCGCAGCGGCAAATCCTGCAGCCCGTCATTGGGATCGGAACGATCGCCCCGATTGGTATGGTGTACAATCGAGCGCCCTTTACCAGGCAGGAGCCTTTGCGTGGACCAGTTTCGCGGGACAACCATTCTTTCCGTACGGCGCGGCGACAGCGTCGTCATCGGCGGCGACGGCCAGGTCACCATGGGCGACACCGTGATGAAGGGTAATGCCCGCAAGGTGCGCCGCCTCTACAACGACCGGGTGATTGCCGGCTTCGCCGGCGGCACGGCCGACGCCTTCACGCTGTTCGAGCTGTTCGAGGGCAAACTGGAAAAACACAGCGGCCAGCTGACCCGGGCCGCCGTCGAGCTGGCCAAGGACTGGCGCACCAACAAGATGCTGCGCAATCTCGAGGCCCTGCTCGCCGTGGCCGACCGCGAGGCCTCGCTGATCATCAGCGGCAACGGGGACGTCATCGAGCCGGAGCACGCACTCATGGCGATCGGCTCGGGTGGGGCATACGCCAAGGCCGCGGCGCGCGCCCTGCTGGAAAATACCGACATGGATGCCCGCGCCATTACCGAGGCGGGGCTCCGGATCGCGGCCGACATCTGTATCTACACCAACAGCCATCTGGTGTTCGAGGCACTCGGCGGCGCCTGTGCGGGCGCTGGCCAATAGCGCGGAAATCACGACAGCAGCGATCAATAGCCGGCAAATCTCATTATTTGTAACGAATATGTCTGAAATGACCCCCAGAGAGATTGTCCAGGAACTGGACAAGCACATTATCGGGCAGGATGCCGCCAAACGGGCCGTGGCCATCGCCCTGCGCAACCGCTGGCGCCGTATGCAGGTCGATGAAGCCCTGCGCGCCGAGATTACGCCGAAGAATATCCTCATGATCGGGCCGACCGGCGTGGGCAAGACCGAAATCGCACGGCGCCTGGCCAGGCTGGCCAATGCCCCCTTCATCAAGGTCGAAGCCACGAAATTTACCGAGGTAGGCTATGTCGGCCGGGATGTGGAGTCGATCGTGCGCGACCTGGTGGATGCGGCCATGAAGATGGCGCGCGAGACCGCCATGTCGAAGGTGCGCCACCGGGCGGAGGACGCCGCCGAAGACCGAATCCTGGACGCCCTGCTGCCCGGTCCGAAGAGCATGGCGCCGGACGAGGACGGTCACCCAGAATCCGATACCCGCCAGAAATTCCGCAAGCGGCTGCGCGAGGGCACGCTGGACGAAAAGGAAATCGAGATTACCCTGTCGGCCACGCCGGTCGGCGTGGAGATCATGGCGCCGCCCGGCATGGAGGAGCTGACCGGCCAGTTGCAGGATATGTTCCAGAACATGGGCGGCAAGCGCACCCGCACCCGCAAGCTGCGCATCCGCGACGCGCGGCGCCTGCTGACCGAGGAAGAGGCCGGGCGCATGATCAACGAGGACGAGCTCAAGCAGAACGCGCTGGAGAATGTCGAGCAGAATGGCATCGTGTTCATCGACGAAATCGACAAGGTCACGCGGCGCGGCGAAAGCAGCGGTCCGGATGTCTCGCGCGAAGGCGTGCAGCGCGACCTGCTGCCGCTGGTGGAGGGCTGCACCGTGACCACCAAGCACGGCATGATCAAGACCGACCACATCCTGTTCATTGCCTCGGGCGCTTTCCACCTGTCCAGGCCATCCGACCTGATCCCGGAACTGCAGGGCCGTCTGCCGATCCGCGTCGAGCTCGACGACCTGAACGCCGCCGACTTCGTGCGCATCCTTACGGAACCGGACGCCTCGCTCACTGACCAGTACGCGGCGCTGCTGGCCACCGAGTCAGTTACCCTGGAATTCAGCGCGGACGGTATCGGTCGAATTGCGGAAATCGCCAGCAATATCAACGCGCGCACCGAGAACATCGGCGCCCGGCGACTGCACACGGTCCTGGAGCGGCTGCTGGAATCGATTTCGTTCGAGGCGACCGACCGTGCCGGCAGCACGGCACGCATCGATGCGGCCTACGTCGATGAGCACCTGGCCGCGCTGGTGCAGGACGAGGACCTGAGCCGGTATATACTCTGATGGATCTGCCGCATTATCACCGGCCGCATAATCACCAGGCACGCCGCGGCGTGACAACCCT
>Ga0210112_1000404_pt1 | contig 11904 bp, 12 predicted proteins | sample Joice_ThreeSqC_D_FD_184875 | JGI IMG/M metagenome (GOLD analysis project Ga0210112, IMG submission 184875) | Wetland microbial communities from San Francisco Bay, California, USA, that impact long-term carbon sequestration - Joice_ThreeSqC_D2... | ecosystem: Environmental > Aquatic > Marine >... | reverse complement strand
AGCCGGTCCGCCAGTCGCCTGCCGGCGGCCACCGCCGCCGGTGTCAGGCATACCCCGCCAGTCACGTCGCCGATGGCATAAATACCCGCGACGCTGGTGCGCTCGTGGCTGTCGACCAGGATCGTACCATTGGGTCCGGTCTCGACGCCGGCCGCCGCGAGGTTGAGCGGCGCGGTGTTCGGCCTGCGCCCGACGGCCCAGATGACGGTATCGAAACCCTCCAGCGTGCTGCCGCCCGATATGCTGACCGCGATGCCGTCGCTGCGCCGTTCCAGCCCCGTCACCCGGCAACCCGGATGCAGGGCGATGCCCTGCGCGCGCATGTGCCCGGTCAGGGTTTCACCGATCATGTGATCGAATACCTCGAGCACACGCTCTTCCAGGGCGACGAGCGATACCTCGGAGCCAAGCGCCCGCAGCACACCGGCCAGTTCCACGCCGATATAACCGCCGCCGATCACGGCCACCCGCCGCGGTTGCCGGTCCAGCGCGAAGAAGCCGTCCGAGGTGATCCCGAGTTCGGCACCCGGCACAGGCGGGACCAGGGGCTGACTGCCGGTCGCAATCACGATCCGGCCGGCACGGTAACGGTGACCGTCGACCTCGAGCGTCGCGGCATCGACAAAGCGCGCCGTACCGTGGATGCGGTCGATGTGCAGTTCATCCATGTGCCCCTTCCAGTAGCCGTTGATGCCTTCAATATAGGCATTGCGCCGCGCCACCAGCCGCGTCCAGTCGAGCACCGGCACGGGGACCTCGATCCCGAAGCCGTGCGCGGCACGGATCGAGTCCATGCCCTGTGATGCATTCTCCTGTTGCAAGCGGGCGGCGCGGCAAGGACGCCGGCCGCACCGTATCCGTTCAGGCGGCTTCCTGCTGCCGCGCCGCTATCCAGGCTGCCAGCGCCCCGGAATCGCCGATGTGACGGCCATCGATGAAGACCTGCGGGACGGTGTCGCTGCCCGAGGCCGCGCGCACGGCGCGCAGCGAGACCGCTTCGCCGACTCCGATCTCCTCGAACTGGAACCCCTGCGCGCGCAGCATGTCCCTGGCGCGCGCGCAATACGGACAGCCCGCCCTGGTGAACATGACCACGTCCACGGGTTTCTCCGCCTGCGGGTTGATGTAGGCCAGCATGGTGTCGGCATCGGACACCTCGTAGGGATCGCCCGGCACGTCCGGTTCGATGAACATCTTTTCGATGACGCCATCTCGGACCAGCATGGAATAGCGCCAGGAACGCTTGCCAAAACCAAGCTCGTGCCTGTCGACCAGCATGCCCATGGTCCCGGTGAATTCGCCGTTGCCGTCTGGCATGAAGGTGACGTGGTGCGCCTGCTGGTCCCTGGCCCATTCGTTCATCACGAACGCGTCATTGACGGAGATGCAGACGATCTCGTCGACGCCGTTGCGCCTGAAAACGGGTGCCAGTTCGTTGAAGCGCGGCACGTGCGCCGAGGAACAGGTCGGGGTGAAGGCACCGGGCAGTGAAAACACCACCACCGTCCTGCCGGCAAACACTTCACGGCTGGTGACATCACGCCATTCGTTGTCCCGGCGCGTCCTGAAGCTGACATCGGGTATACGCTGACCCTCTCGATTCGCAAACATCTCGTTCTCCTCTTCCGGTTGACTGGAATTTCCCGCCGCGGCTTTGAGCTGGCTTGTGAACAAGAGTACGGGCGGAATAGTGATATTTAAATTATTTATTTACTATCCGTGTGATAGCTATTATCTATTCATGGCCGCGGCCGGCCTGCTGCCCTCAGCGCTGGTTTCCCCCGCCATCTGGATGTGGCGGCGTCGCTGGCGCACAATGGGTCAAGCAGGCAGTCGGCGGGCCGCCTGCCGCCGCTCTCCCGCAACCCTGTGGCCCGCCCGTACGAGACGCTGACACACTGATGATCGAATCCCTTCTGCTCACCGCCGCACGCGTCACCACCTTCGAACAGCAGCAGGTCCTGACCAACGCGAGTGGATTCTTTTTCGAGCGCGATGATCGCCTGTTCCTGGTGACGAGCCGGCACGTGATGATCGACGAACCAAGCAAGCATTTTCCGGACCGTATGGAGATCGAACTGCACACCGACCCTGACAACATGGCCAGCTCCACGGGGTTCTCGATTCCGCTGTACCGCAAGGGCAAGAGCATCTGGCGCCAGGGCCTCGACACGGCCGGCGAGATCGATGTGGCAGTGATCGAGATAGAACGCGACGTGCTGCCCGAAAAGACGGTCTATCGCGCCTTCACGCCAGCGCACCTGCATGACCCGCTCGACCAGGTCGAGATCGGCACCTCGCTGCTGGTGGTCGGCTTTCCGCTCGGCTTCCACGACACGCTGCACCACATGCCGGTGGTACGCCAGGCGGTGGTTGCGTCCTCGTTCGGCCTGCGCTTCCAGGGCAATGGCTACTTCCTCACCGATGCGCGCACGCACCGGGGCACCAGCGGCGCGCCCGTCGTGCTGCGCGCTACCGGACAGGAACCGGTCCCGGGCGACCTGCCCTGGATACTGCTCGGTGTGCACTCGGCACGGCTCGATGTCGGTACGCGCGACCTTGAACTGGACGAGGCACTCGGGCTGAACTGCGCATGGTACGCGGACATCCTCCTGACGCTTACGAACGCCGAGTGAAGACCTGGTGCCGGGTCGCGGCGCCGGATGACCGGATGGCGTATTCAGGCAGGCGACAGGCGATACCGCTGGCAATTTCCCTCAGGTATCAGCGTTTCATCTTGCTGGCAACGCAGCCTGTCAAAGCGGGTAATTTGCTTTCATGACGCAAGTAGAGGATGCTTCCTCAGGCGCTTCGCTGCAGGCACTCGATTCTCTCTGCCGCACAACATGGGCTGTACGTTCCTTGTTGCCCGCCATACTCCTTTCCAGCGGACTCCGAACCGCCTGACGCGGTTGTGCAATGACTCCCGCAGGGATAATGGCCGCTGGCACCGCAGCCTGCCAATCAACCAGGACAAGTCCATGACGCAATACACAAGCAATGCACAGGACACGGAAACATGCAGTCGGTACGCCGGCATACGTCTGGCGGAACTGATCGACCAGGGCTGGAACCGGTGCAAATCCGTGGACCTGGCGAACAGCGAAGGAATCAGCCTCAACGACGAGCACTGGGCCGTAATCGTTTACCTGCGCAATCGCTATCTCAAACATGGCCTGCCGGGATATGCGCGCACAACAGCCCGGGCCCTCAACCGTGAATTCTCCGCCCGGGGCGGAAGCAGCTATCTGTACCGGCTGTTTGCCGGCGGTCCGGTTACGCAGGGCTGCCGTATCGCCAATCTGCGCAAACCCGCAGGCGCCACCGACGCTTCGTTCGGCACCAGCTATTGAGCACCACCGGACCGGTATTCCCCGCCGCCGCCATTCGCTTTTGCTTACGCCAGCCATTTGGCTGCATAACGAATTATAATGGGCGCCCGGACAGCGAACGGAGAGACGGCGCGTAATCCGTCAGGCGGGTATGCGCGGTCGGTGCTGCGGCCTGCGCCGGGCCGGCAACAGCTTGTGACCGCCATACGCGGATGTCCGCGACCGGCAACTGCATACCGGTCGCACGGCGTGACAGGCAGACAACTCAAACGAGAGGTGTGGTAGATGTCCCATCAGAGATTTCCCCCGCTGCACGGAGAACATAATGGCGTGACAGTAGACCGGGGTGAGACCTCAGGCGTGCACCGGCAGGGAGGGCCTTCCGATGCCATCACAGTACGGTAACGGCGGCCCCTGGGGCAGACGTGGCACGCCTCCCGATCTTGGGGACCTGGTCCGGCAGGGGCAGGACCGGCTCGGGCGTATGCTGCCTGGCGGCGGCCCGCGCGGTCTGATTGCCCTTGCCGTCCTGCTGTTGATCGGTCTGGGTGCATGGACGGCCTATTACACCGTACCGAGCGATTCGGTCGCTGTCGTGCAACGCTTTGGCAAGTATCTCAAGGACGTCCCGCCGGGACTGCATTTCAAGCTGCCGCTGGGCGTCGATGTGGCGACCATCGTTCCCGTCAAACGGCAGCTGAAGCAGGAATTCGGGTTCAGCACCCCGGGCGCCACGGATCCGTACCAGAGTCCCCACGACGGCAAGCGGGAAACGGAGATGGTGACCGGCGACCTGAATGCCGCGCTGGTGGAATGGGTGGTTCAATACCGCATTTCGGACCCCGTCAAATTCCTGTTCGAGGTCCGGGAACCCAGCGAAACCCTGCGCTATGTATCCGAATCCGTCATGCGGGAAGTCGTCGGCGACCGCACCGTGGACGAGGTGATCACCATTGGCCGGCAGGAAATCGAAACGGAGGCGCTGGCCAAGATGCAGGCGCTGTCTACCAAATACGCCATGGGGATCAGCATCGACCAGGTGCAATTGAAGAACATCAACCCGCCCCAGCCGGTACAGGCGTCGTTCAACGAGGTCAACCAGGCCCAGCAGGAGAAGGAAAAGCTGATCAACGAAGCCCGGCGAGATTACAACAAGGTGATCCCGCTGGCCGAGGGCGAGAAGGACCAGCGCATCCGCGAGGCCGACGGCTACCGGCTCAAGCGGATCAATGAAGCGGAAGGCGACGCCGCCCGGTTCAACGCCCTGCTGGCGGAATACAGCAAGGCCCCGGAGGTCACGCGCCGCCGCATCTATATCGAAACCCTGCAGGACGTCCTGCCGGGCATACGCTCCAAGATCATTATCGATGATCAGGCGCGCAGCATCCTGCCACTGCTTAATCTCGACACCCCGAAGGCAGACCAGCCATGAACAGGAACAGACAAATCGCCATCCTGGCGGTCCTGGGCATCGCAGTGTATGTCCTGATGAACTCGATCTACACGGTGAACGAAGTCGAGCAAATGATTATCACCCAGTTCGGCAAACCGGTCGGTGCGCCGGTGACATCCGCCGGTCTGAAGGTCAAGCTGCCCTTCATCCAGGAGGTCAACCCGATCGACAAGCGGGTGCTCGAATGGGACGGCAGTCCGTCGGACATGCCCACCAAGGACAAGCTCTATATCTCTGTCGACCTGTTCGCCCGCTGGCGGATCACCGATCCGCTGCAGTACTTCCTGCGCCTGCGCGATGAACGCAGTGCCCAGTCCCGGCTCGACGATATCCTGGGCAGCGAGACCCGCAACGCGGTCGCCAAGCACGAGCTGATCGAGATCATCCGCACCACCAAAGACCGCGTGCCGCTGCGCGATGCGCTGCTGACCGACGCGGAACGGGATATGGGCTCGCTGGTGCCGATCCAGAAGGGACGCAAGCTGGTCGAGCAGGAGATCTTCACGGCGGCAGCCGAGAAGGTACAGGTGTTTGGCATCGAACTGCTCGATATCCGCTTCAAGCGCATCAACTACAACGAAAGCGTGCGTCCGAAGATCTACGATCGAATGATCAGCGAGCGGCGGCAGATCGCGGAACGCTTCCTCTCGGAAGGCAATGGCGAGGCCGCCAGGATCCGCGGCAACCGCGTGCGTGACCTGAACAAGATCCAGTCCGAGGCCTACCGGCAGGTCGAGGAGATTCGCGGCGTGGCAGATGCGAAGGCCACCGAGATCTATGCGCGCGCCTACAACCAGAGCCCCGAGGCGGTGGCGTTCTATGAATTCACGCGCACCATGCAGTCCTACAAGTCCATCATCGCCGACAACACCACCCTGGTCCTGACCACGGATAGCGAGCTGTTCAAATTCCTCAAGGGTATGACGCCGGACTAGCCGGGATCCGGTCCCGGCATGTCCGGCACGCGGTCATGTATCGAGCGCGTTGCTAGCCTGGACCGGCCAGCGGGTGTCATGGCTGGAACACGGCTGTTTCCAGGCGATTCAGCCGCGTACGCCCGCTCCAATAGCCGGTGGCCTGTGCCGGCTGGCACTCCCGGCAGCCGCGGGGAATGTTTAACGGGTCCTGTCAGTGGCCAGGAAATCCCTGGATTCCTTTTTGGACTTCTTCGCGGCCTTCTTTTCTTTCGGGGTCATGGCCGGTTTTTTCTTGTCTTCCTTGTTGCTCTTGCGTTCTTTCGACATGGTAATTGCTCCTGGTAATGGTTGGTGATGCCCGGGCAGTCTGCTGCCAACAACGGCCGCCCGGGGCCTGGCCAATGCATTCCGGCTGTGCGTTACAGGATACTGCAGGCCGGTAGAGGACAGCTTGCCCTGACTACCCGGGGATTTGCCACTATCCGCCAGAGAATTGCCGGTGCGGCGCGGAGTAGTGATTATTGGCTACTGTAGCATAAAAAATATGGCATCCCGGGCGGATATGGTATAGGGTGTTACCCGGTGGCAGATTTTTGCAGACATTCCGGCAGTTCCTCGCAGTGTAAACAGCAGTTCCTTCCGTGATTTAACAAAACCTATCTGCACACTAATACATCATTCATTTATTTTAAGGTAAGGACAATGGCTACAGGTACTGTAAAGTGGTTCAACGATAGCAAAGGTTTTGGATTCATTTCCCCGAGTGACGGCAGCAAGGACGTTTTCGTCCATCATTCCGCCATTCAGGCCAGCGGGTTCAAATCGCTGGCCGAGGGTCAGCAGGTGACGTTTGATACCGAGAGCGGCCCGAAGGGTCCGAGTGCAATCAACGTTATCCCGCAATAGGACTGACCGGGCAATACACCCGATACTCCAGCCCCGCCTCATGGCGGGGCTTTTTTTCGCCCGGCAAAGGGCCGCTACCCTTTTCCCATGCAGGGCACGATAATCTGACGTGCCGGCATCAAAAAGGGTACCGATCCCTGTTATCGAACCGGTTGCATCCGGCCCGGAGCTATCCCGTAAACTACTGTATCTCTCACGCTGCCGGATGAAATCATGACCTGACGCTGGTCGTGCGGAAGTGCCGGCCCGGCAGGGGTGTGCGACGGAGACCACAGGCATCATATTGGAAAGAGATAACTGATGAGTTTGTTTTCCAGAGGCAAGCACGGCGCGGACGGAAACCCGCCGACGGCGACAGACACGGAGGCGGCGGGCACGGCGGCGGCGGAGGCCCTTGCAGACCAGGTCCTGGATACCCTCGCGGGTGTGCTGCGCAGCTACGGCAGCCGCGGCTTCGACATCGAGGCCATGGGCGCCGCCGAACTCGCGCACCGTTGCGAGGCATGGGCACTGCACATCCTGACCGGGACACCCGCCCCCATGGGAGAGGAGTGGCCCGAGGAGGGGGTAAAGCCGCTACCGGTTACCATGGACCAGCGACGCTGGGCGGACCTGCAGCAATTCTTCCGCAACCACCGGCGCGATGAGCAGGCCGCCGTGCAAAGCAGCGCCGAAGGCATGCGCGGTCTGATCAGCGAACTGACCAGCGGCCTGCGCGCCGCCATCAGCGAGGACACCGCGAAGGATGACATGGTTACCCTGGAGCTGGCTGCGCTGGGCACGGCGGTGGATGGCAACTCCCTGGGCCAGATACGGGCCCAGCTGGCCAGGACCGTCGATATCGTGTCCCGGGTGATCCGGGAACGCCATGCCCGCTATGAAGCACAGCTGCAGTCCATGGGGGAGCGGGTCCACAGCCTGCGTGCCGACCTGGTGAGTGTCCGCGAGAAGGCCAGCCTGGACGCGCTGACCCGCGTGCACAACCGCGGGGCCTTTGACGAGGTGCTCGCCAGGCAGATCGACTTCTCGTTTCTCTCCGGCCAGACCATGGCCCTGTTGATGCTCGACCTGGACAATTTCAAGGGGATCAACGACTGCTACGGGCACCCGGCCGGTGACCTGGTGTTGCAGGCCGTGGCCAACGCGATTGTGCGCGTGTTCCCACGGCGTTCGGATTTCATCGCCCGCTACGGTGGCGAGGAGTTTGCCGTGATCCTGGTGGACGTGGAGTCCGGCGATCTGCCACAGCTGGGAGAACGCATCCTGGAGGCGGTACGCGCCCTGAACGTCGTCTACCGGGATGCCGGCATCCGCCTCACCTGCTCGGCCGGCATCGCCGTTTGCACACCACAGGACACCGTGGAGACACTGCTGTGCCGGGCCGACCAGGCCCTCTACCAGGCCAAGCAGGCCGGACGCGACAGGGCCGTAATCGAATCCGGGCCAGATGCCGGTTCCGCGCCGGCATGATGAGCGGAACCGGGGCCAGCTCCCGGCCCTCCCGAACATTCAGGAAAACCGGGGGCTGACCCCGTCATTGTGATAGCGGAAAGTCCGGAAGCCTGTCTCGGCTTCGGGTCTAGCGCTGCATCAGGCTCTCCAGCATGAGCTCGATCTTGGCCATGCGCGCCTCGATCATATCCAGGCGCCGCACCACTTCTGCGTGCCTCTCCTGCATTCCCTTGCGGCAATTGCAGCCCGGCTTCATGCCGCCACCCATGCCCATCCCCTTGCCCATCATACCCATGCCGTGCATCGGGCAGGGATTACCGGGACTTCCGGCGCCGGGGGCTTCGGTACCGGAAGCGGCTATTTCCGCCGGCATTTCCGCTACCGACTGCTCTTCGGCTATCGCGGCATCGGCGGTCGCGGCTGCCGCTGCCGCTGTTTCAGATGCCGCCTGTTCTTCGGCCATCGCAGCACCGGCGGTCGCGGCTGCCGCTGTTTCAGATGCCGCCTGCTCTTCGGCCATCGCGGCACCGGCGGTCGCGGCTTCCGCTGCCGCTGTTTCAGACGCCGCCTGCGCTTCGGCCATCGCGGCACCGGCGGTCGCGGCTTCTGCTGCCGCTGTTTCAGATGCCGCCTGCTCTTCGGCCATCGCGGCATCGGCGCCTGCGGCGCTTGCAGGCAATGCCTCGATCGCCTGCTCCTCGACCGATTCGACAACGACGGGGACGACTTCCACTTGCAAAGGTATTACCGATACTGCCGGCGTTTCGGCCAGGGCCGTTGCCGGACCGGCCAGGGAAAACAGAATAGCTGCTGCCAGAATTGTACTTTTCATAGAATTCACCTTGATGCTGAAATGACCGGCTCCGGTGCTGCCCGGTGCCTTATCGATGTTTGTAGCACGGCTAGCATAACCCGCTCATTTCGCCGGAAGCAATCAGTCGATCAGGCGCACGACAAACTGCTTGAGAAACAGGGATAAATGACCATCGAGACAGCGAACGACAGTCGAGACGATCGGGACTGCGTCCCTGACTTCGAACAGGCTGGCTGGCCGCTGCAGGCCCAGTTACAATCCTGCAGCGCATCCGCGACCGGCGTATGCACCGAACGGTGTGCAACCAACGCCCTCCCCGAAACTGCCCAGCTGGATGATTTCAAATGACAAACGCGTCACTGATCGAAGGTGTCAAGGATTTCCAACCCCTCCCGGCCAATATTGTCATCTTTGGCGCCACCGGCGATCTGACCAAGCGCAAGCTCATGCCGGCGCTGGCGCGCATGTACCGCACCGGCCTGGTACACCCGCAAAGCCGCATAATCGGGGTGGCGCGGGATATCGCCGGGGCGGAGTGGCCGGACATGATTCGCACGGCACTGGAAAGCTACGCGGCGGACCTCCAGTACACCGATGAAGAATGGCAGGCGTTCGCGGCGCGGCTGCGCTTCGTCCAGGGCGACCTTGCCGACGCCAACACTTACGCACGGCTCGCCGGCGCACTCGATATTGAACAGGGTGTGTGCAACGCCCTGTTCTATCTCGCCATACCGCCCGAGTGGTATGTGCAAGTCGCGCTGGGACTGGGCCAGGTGCAGCTCGCCGGCGAAGACACGGGCTACCGGCGCATCGTCATCGAGAAGCCGTTCGGCCTGGACCTCGCGTCCGCCATCCAGCTGAACAAGGCGCTGCAGGACGTCTTCAGTGAGTCGCAGATCTATCGCATCGACCATTATCTCGGCAAGGAAAGCGTGCAGAACCTGTTCGTGTTCCGCTTCGGCAACAGCATCCTGGAACCGCTGTGGAACCGCAACTACATCGACCACGTGCAGATCTCGGTGGCCGAGACCCTGGGCGTCGAATACCGCGCGGCCTACTACGAGCAGGCCGGCGCCCTGCGCGACATGATCCAGAGCCACATGATGCAGGTCATGACCCTGGTGGCCATGGAGCCGCCGGGTGAATACACCGCCAATGCCGTGCGTGACGAGAAGGTGAAGGTGCTGCGTTCCCTGCGCGCCACGCCAGCCGCCGAGGTGGACCGGCTGACGGTCGCCGCGCAGTACGGCGCCGGCGAGATCGCCGGACAAAAGGTGCCGGCCTACTGCAGGGAACCCGGTGTTGCCGCGGACTCGGTGACAGAGACCTTCGCGGCCGTCCGCCTGTACGTGGACAACTGGCGCTGGCAGGGCGTGCCGTTCATCCTGTGGTACGGCAAGCGCATGCAGAAGCGCGCTTCGGAGATCGTGATCCGCTTCCGGCAGCCACCGTACAACCTGTTCGATTCCGGCGGCGCGCCGCCGGTTGCCGATGCCCTGGTGTTTCGCCTGCAGCCCGACGAAGGCATGTTCCTGCGCATGAATGCCAAGATGCCCGGGTTGACCACCCGCATGCGGCGCCTGATCATGCGCGGACCCTACGCCTCGGCGACCGAGCCACTGTTCGAGGCCTACGAAATACTGCTCAATGACGTGCTGCTGGGAGACGCCACCCTGTTTTCGCGGGCCGATGAAATCGAGGAATCGTGGCTGAAACTCGCGCCGATACTCGACGCCTGGGGCAAGCGCATTTCCATCGACCGCTACCGCGCCGGCACCTGGGACGTGCCCGGTGTAGACGACCTGTTTGCGGGTTGTGTCGGCGGCTGGCACAAGCCGACCTGAGCGACAGAGCCCTGCCCTGCTGGGGCGCGGTTACAATGTCAGACAACTGTCGAATCGATCGGGTCTGACCCCATAGCTTCGTTGATTGGCAGGGCGGTCGTGTACTTGATCTGCTCCATGGCGAAGCTTGAGGTGACATTGGATAATTCGATGCGGTCCACCAGTTTTTTGTAGAACCGGTCATAGGCCCCGATGCTGCTGACCACGACCCGCAGCAGGTAATCGATCTCCCCGCTCATCCGATAGATCTCCATAACCTCCGGCATATCACTGACCGCACTGGAGAAGCGCGCAATCCATTCCGTGGTGTGATGCGCGGTCTTGATGGCAACGAAGACCGTGACATCCGCATTGACCCGTTTGGGATCAAGCAACGCGACCCGTGCGCGGATATAACCGTCCGCTTCCAGTTTCTGGATACGCTTCCAGCAGGGGGTAACCGACAGGTTGACCTGTTCGGCGATCTGCCTGACGGTCAGGGAGGCATCCACCTGCAGCAGGTTCAATATTTTCCGGTCAACGGGATTCATGGATGAAATTTCTATATTCATGCACGTCCTGTAAATATTTATGCATATTTTAACCGTATTCTGGAGTATTTAATAATTATTTTTCTATACATCTGGAGTTTTAGAAATATTTTTTATAGGCTGGAATTGCCGGAAAAAACCCGATTACCGGTACAGGAGCGCCAGATGAATACCGCAACCGAGCTGCTCGAGATACACGGAGTGCCGGCCAATATCGCCAGCTGGAGCGCGGCCGGCATCCCCGGATTTGTCTCCGCGGTGCTCGACCGCTGGCGGCGGAACAGCGGGAAACTCCCGACCCGGTTTGCCATGGTGTTATGCCCCCAGACCGAGATCGATGACATGGGCGGGTTGCCAGCCCGGGTCATTGAACTGACCAGTCCGCGCCTGCGCTTTCAGCATTTCACCGGTTGTCACCGGCCCTATGTCGTCCTGTTCCACACCGCGGAAGATGCCGGGGCATGGCGCAGCGAGATCCAGGGCCTGCTCGCCTGGTCGGAAAGTTACCAGGCGGATCTCGGGGACGGCGTGGTGCGGTTGCAGTTTGTCGATGCCGTCGAGGAGCGGGACGCATAGCCATCACCAGTGTTCAGCTGCTATCGATATCCTTACCCAGATCGAGCGCCTGACCTGCAGCGGCTTGTTCGGGCCTGATC
>Ga0210112_1000403_pt1 | contig 11941 bp, 9 predicted proteins | sample Joice_ThreeSqC_D_FD_184875 | JGI IMG/M metagenome (GOLD analysis project Ga0210112, IMG submission 184875) | Wetland microbial communities from San Francisco Bay, California, USA, that impact long-term carbon sequestration - Joice_ThreeSqC_D2... | ecosystem: Environmental > Aquatic > Marine >... | reverse complement strand
GTTTGGCAATCTAATGCGATTTCTTTTTTAGTCGATACTTTTTTATCTTTTCCCAAGCAAATATTATTAAAGGAATGATCAATACTTGAATCAGGTATTTCCAGTTTTTTCTCCAAAAGTCAGCAATGCTTCTAGCCCCAGAGACTGTCACAAGAATCTCTCTTGGCTTATCCCATACATAACTTGGTGGTTTTTCGAAATTATTTTCCAATACTATTCCCACTTTAAGGAAGAGTTTTTGTACTCCCTTTTCTTTTGCCTCAACTTCCCAACGCCAAATGTTTGGATCAATAGACGAAATCGGTATAGTGTCTGATTTATCTAAACTCCGTACAGCTATCCCACTGGTAGCTGTAAGAGTTGCAACCATAAAATCAGAAATTTTGACGGGTTCCACCTTAATCGCATCGATCGGGGCCCCCTCCCGCCTCGAAAAAGCTTGCTTTAATTCATCAAAAGCCTTATCAGGAGATATTTCAAGGGTCAAAGTTTTGACATCGCCCTTTATCATTTCTTTTGGGGGATCGTAAACCATATTCCCTTCCTGTAAATCTAGCTTAATTTTATCAATGGCGTTCTGAAAATTCTGAGTTTTTTCTTGCTTATCTTTTTTTTCATCTAAAGCATCTGAGAGCTTCTGCTCTGTAGCATTAATTTCTGCTAAAGCTTCTTTATAGCCACTCTCGAGCGAATCTAATTCAGACCTGAGCTTTTGCGAAGACTCTAAGGCCTTGTTATATTCCTGCTTGGCTAACTTGTAATCTTGTTTTAGCGTCATATTCGCACTGTCAGATATCTTTAGTTCTTCTCTCAGAGAAGCTGCCGATTTATTTAGCTGTTTAATTTGCTCACTCTTTTCGTTAATTAGAGTTCGAGTCTTTTCTTGCTCATCTTTTTTTTCATCTAAAACATCAAAGAGCTTCTGTTCTGTAGCATCAATTTCTGCTAAAACTCCTTTATAGTCACCCTCAAGCGAATCTAATTCAGACCTGAGCTTTCTCGAAGACTCTAAGGCCCTATTATATTCCTGCTTTGCTAACCTGTAATCTTGTTTTAGCGTCTTATTAGCACTTTCAGATAGCTCTAGTTCTTCTTTTAGAGAAGCTGCTGATATATTTAGCTGTTTAATTTGCTCACTTTTTATTCGAATTTTTTCCCGGAGGTTTTTTATTTCCTCCTCTTGTTGGGTTAAAATGTTATTATCTTTACCAATAATTGAGCAAGCAGCCAATAAAATCAAAAGTGATGCAACAAAAATATTTTTTGCGTACATTAGTAATTTCCTTTTTCCATCAAAGGAGGAATTATAGATTGTCAGATCAATTACCCCTGATAAGCAGATATTAGCCATGTGTTTGAAAAATTTTCCTAAAAACATATATGTGAAAACAGAAAAATTTAAATTCTCCGGAAACCTTACTTCTTGCAGAATAAGAACTCTATCAGAAATATATGTATATTAAGATTATATGCCATAAACCGCTTCTTTCAAAACTTGTGCTTTGCTTGCCAAAATCTGTAATTAATTAAAATTGCAGATAGCCAAATGATACCTTAGAACTAAACCCTTTTTCTTTTTGCGAACGATTACAATTGCTGTTTCTAAAAACAAAAACCCCACCTCTGACAGAGAAATGGGGTCTAATATTCAGCTCATAGTAACCTCCAAAGGTTAACGGCTGGACTATATAGAAACGATCAATATGAATATAGAGTCTGATTATCAAATATGGTAGGAAGGGTCAAATGTTTTTCGGGTGAGATTTCCTGAGCGGCTTAAATTCGAACTCTCATTGAAAAAGCCTTATCATCTCTATCTAATGCAAACAATCCGTTTACCTTGTTTGAATATTTTTGAAATCCGGTGCATTTTAAGAGATACCACTTGGAAGAGTATGTGGAAGTAAAAAATTAAGGGGTTACGATTTGATCGTAACCCCTTGTTATTATTGGTAGCGGGGGCTGGATTTGAACCAACGACCTTCGGGTTATGAGCCCGACGAGCTACCAGACTGCTCCACCCCGCATCATTTTTTGTAAAACCGTACTGTATCGGAACAACAATAATTAGTCAAGGGCTTTCTGTCAACCTGGGCAGGCAATTTAAAGTAACCCCATTTGAGTTCATAACCTATTTTTGTACCTCATCCATGATAGGAATATAAAATGAGGTTGTCATCGAATTCCAATAACGATTAACCAATCCGCCTGCGGCGGATTAACACCTAATGAGCGGTTTTCGCTCAATTGGGAAATTCAGGATTCAGCCAGTTTTTCAATCAGGTGTTTGAGGTTGTTGTATTCATCAGCGGATGGATTGATATGATCAGACCGCAAAAGTATCTGCTTGTGGCGGCTGTTGTGGCCGGCGATGATTTCCAGGGCGGATCTTGAGACGCTGAGGGATTTGGCAAGAAATTTAAGGCACATCTGGTTGGCGGCGTTGTCCACCGGCGGTGCGGTCAGCTTTATTTTGAGTTCCTCATCGTGAAGACCGGCAATCATATTTTTAGATGATCTTGGCTGGACAAGGACTTTAAATACGATACCCTCAGGAGTTTTGCGGAGATTTATCACTTTTTTTAATTGTATTAATTATCTGAGTTGAAGATATCTCTTCGGTAATCGGTATTAATTCCACCCGTCCCCCGTAATTTTCAACAATATCCCGTCCCAGCACTTCTTCAGAGTCGTAATTACTGCCTTTGGTCAAAATATCCGGGCGAATGCGTTCAATGATTTTATTCAATTCACTGTTAGCAAATACGACCATATAATCCACACTGTCGAGGGCACTGAGAATGCGAACGCGCTCGGTGACGCTGATAACGGGCCGATCGGGACCTTTCAGGCGTCTTACGGAATCATCATCATCAATGGCAACAATCATCACATCCCCCAGTTTTTTGGAGGCCGCGAAAAGCTTGATGTGGCCTACATGCAAAAGGTCAAAACAGCCGTTGGTCAGGACAATCCTTTTTCGATCTTTTTGCAGTTTCCGGCAAAGCTCGGAAAGCTCCTTCAAGGTTTTGTGCTTGGGAACGGTTTCAGCATCGGTTAGCTTCAAGGCCTGTAAAAGCTCTTTTTGAGTCACAGTGGCGGTTCCCACTTTTCCGACGACAATACCCGCGGCGGTGTTGGCCAGGGAAACGGCCGTTTTAAGTGGCAGGCCGGCCGCTATTCCTATCCCCAGTGCGGCTAAAACGGTATCACCGGCGCCGGACACATCGTAAACTTCCCGGGCTTTAGTAGCCATTTTAGCCGGTTTGCCATCCTTCTCGAAAAGAATCATACCCTCTTTGCCACAGGTAATCAGGAGTTTTTCGATACCGGATTTATCAAGCAGCACCTTTCCGGCCTCTGCAAGCGTCCTGGCATCTGTAATCTCCATACCGCTGGCCAGCGATGCTTCCCTTTTATTGGGGGTGAGCAGATTTACCCCGGCATATTTTGTGAAATCGAGTCCTTTGGGGTCGGCAATGGTGATTTTGTTATGCTTTTGAGCTATTTGAACCAGGCTTTTTATCATCGCGCGGTTTATCAACCCTTTTCCATAATCTGAGATCAGGATCACATCAACATCCGGAATGATTTTTTCGGCATGCTTGATGATACTTTTAAATGTTTGGGCCGAGATTTCCTTTTTGGTTTCCCGGTCTATTCGAAGCACCTGCTGGTGTTCGGCGATAACGCGTGTTTTTTTGGTTGTATGCCGCCCGGGTTCCTGGATGATGCCCCGGGTGTCGGCTCCGAGAGCATCTAACTTATTGAGTAAAAGCTTGCCGTCGCTTCCCTTGCCGATGACACCCAGCACAGATACTCTGGCACCCAGGGCCATCAAATTGTTGACGACATTGCCAGACCCGCCCAGGGTGTAGTCCTGATTCTTTACGGCTACGACTTGAACAGGGGCTTCCGGAGAAATGCGATCAACTTTTCCCCAGACGTATTCATCAATCATCAAATCACCGATGACCATCAAGCGGGTTTGATCAAATTTTGAAATATCAATGTTCATGGTCTCTCGTTCCTGGATGCTCGATCCTTGATCCTCGATTAATTTTGAGCCAAGTTGCGCGGCTAAGTTAAAAAAAAGACATTTTCCTTTTTAAAATCCGAAATCTGCAATCCAAAATCCCAAATCGAAATAATCCCCAATCTTTAATCCCTCGCTTTTTCGAGGATTTCTTTCATAAATTTGGGTGGTCGTACCACTTTACCGTCAGTGTTGACATACGGGTGCAGCGTATAGCCTTGAGCCACTAATGTGAGCCCGTCTTCGTGAAATATTTTATAATCGAATTTTATGCCGGCTTTGATTGTCGGGTCGAGAGCGGTTTCAATTACCAGAACTTCATCGTATTTAGCCGGGCTGGCGTATTTACAGTGCGCTTCGGCCACGGGAAGAAAAATCCCGTTGTCTTCGACTTCTTTGTATGACAGTCCCAGATATCGAAACATTTCACTGCGGCCGATTTCAAACCAGCGAAAATAGTTGCCGTAATAGGCCTGGCCCATGTTGTCGGTGTCTCCGTAGATGACACGGTATGTTGCGCGATAGCTTAACATCGTCTGTGCTTTCTAAATTCGGATAAGGTAATCTTTCTCAGGTTTAAGTTTAGAAATGGTTCATTATATCCAAAAGCCGTTCCCTAAGTTCCCCGTAGTTAAAGGCAGCTGGAAATTCAGCGTATTCTTTTAGCACATTGTCCGGCGGTCGATACAATATGGCATGATCGGCCGCCTGAAGCATGGTGATATCGTTATAGGAATCACCAATGGCGATTACCCGGTAATTCAGAGATTTCAGCGCCAGAGCCACTTTTTTCTTGCCATCCTGCTGCCGCAGGTTATAGCCGGTAATGGCCCCCTTTCCGTTTACCGACAGGGTGTTGCAGAATAGGGTCGGGCGGTCCAGTTTTTCCATCAATGGTCCGGCGAACTCAACATAGGTATCAGAAACGATGATGACCTCTACCAGGGACCGCAGCCAGTTCAAAAAATCAAGGGCGCCTTCAACCGGTTCCATCTTCCGGATGACGGCCTGGATATCATCAAGGGTGAGGTTGTTCTCCTCTAGAATAGCTAAGCGCCGCTTCATCAGAACATTGTAATCGGATATGTCCCGGGTGGTTAGCCGCAGTTCCTCAATCCCCGTTATTTCGGCAAAATTTATCCAAATTTCAGGTGTAAAAATGCCCTCTAGATCCGAACATACAATATACATGGCAGCCTGATTTTTCCTTTCTGAATGCTAATTTATCAATCCAATTCATTATCCTCGATTCGAATGAGCACCGGTTCATCACTGACAACATTCAGGTTGCCGATTTCAGCCAGTGCCCGCTTGACATGGGCTTCTTTTGCCCGGTGTGAAAGCATGACGAGGGGAACGGAACCGTTTGTTTTACGGCCCTTCTGATGGACCGACTGGAGGCTGATGTCGTATTTTCCCAATATGCCTGAAATCGTTGAAAGAACGCCGGGACGATCCAGGGCCGCAAATCTGAAATAATAATGGGTCACCAGATCATCGAGGGGCAATACCGGTATCCTGCGGATGCTCTCGCGTTGATAGGAAAGGGGCGGTACCCGGCGGACGGTGCCGGATAAAATATTGCGGGCGATGTCAACGATGTCGCTGACAACGGAGCTGGCGGTGGGCATCATGCCGGCCCCGTGCCCGTATAATAATATATCGCCGACGGCATCTCCGCATATGGTGATGGCATTCACCGTTCCGCTGATGGATGCCAGCAGATTTTTTAAGGGGATCATGGTGGGATGAACCCGGGCCTCCACCTTGTTATCCTGAATTTTGCTGATTGCCAGCAGTTTGATCCGGTAGCCGAATTGCCTTGCAAATTCTATATCCAGGGGTGTTATTCTCGAAATGCCTTCGATATATACATCCTTTAAATTGATTTCCATGCCATAGGCTAGGGCCGCCAGGATGGCAATTTTATGGGCGGTATCAAAACCGCCAACATCCAGCGTTGGATCCGCTTCGGCATACCCCTTGCGCTGAGCCTCGGCCAATGCATCCTTGAAGGAAATCCCTTCATCTTCGATTTTGGATAAGATATAATTGCAGGTGCCGTTTAGAATTCCGGACATTGATTTGATATGGTTGCCCACCAGGGATTCCCGCATGGACTTGATGGTCGGCATACATCCGCCCACACTGGCTTCAAACGCCAGGTCAACCCCTTTGCGGGCTGCGGCGGCAAACAATTCATTCCCGTGGGCGGCCAGCAGGGCTTTATTGGCGGTGACGATATGTTTCCCATTGCTAATGGCCTGTAACATAAGATCTTTGGCAATTCCTTGACCGCCGATCATTTCGATGACCATATCAATTTCAGGATCGTTCAACATCTTCTGCGCATCGGTGGTTAAAACACCTGCCGGAAATTGAATGCCCCGGTCGGTTTCAATGTCGATGTCCGCCACCCATTTTAAATTTAAATCAGCTCCGACCCGTGCGGTGAGAAGATCTTTGTTCTCAATGAGCAGCTTGGCTACACCGGTGCCGACCGTACCGCAGCCGAGCAGACCAATATTTATCTGTTTCATTTAACGACATCCCCTTTTTATGTGACTGCACCTAAATTATAAACTTCACTAAATGTTATGAAATCACAAATAACAATTACCAGGAATAAGCAAATACTTCTGATTCGGAACTATCACTTGATGTTCTTGTTGATTACAAGATCTTCCTAATTCCCCTTACCGCCTGATTAATGCGCATGGAGTTTTCAATAAGGGCGAATCGCACGTAATCATCACCGTATTCGCCGAATCCCAGGCCGGGCGCAACAGCCACCTGGGCCTGGTTGATTAAAAATTTAGAAAATTCCACAGAACCCATTTTGCGGTACTGTTCTGGGATTTTTCCCCATACAAACATGGTGCCCTTGGGACTGGGTATGTCCCAGCCCAAGCGATTCAAGCCTGAAATCAGTGTGTCCCTGCGCTCCCGGTATGTCTGTCGGATCTCTTCCACGCAGTCGTAGGGACCGTTCAAGGCTATTATGGCGGCTATCTGAATCGGCTGAAAGATTCCGTAATCAAGGTAACTTTTAATTCGGCGCAAGGCGGCGATGCTTTCTTTGTTTCCGACACAGAATCCGACCCGCCAGCCCGGCATGCTGTAACTCTTCGACAGGGAGAAAAATTCCACACCAACTTCTTTGGCGCCTTTTACCTGCAGCATACTGGGGGCTTTGTAGCCGTCAAAAACCAGATCGGCATAAGCAAAATCGTGAATCACCAGGATTTTGTGCTCTCTGGCATAATCGACGATTTTTTGAAAGAATTCAAGATCGACAACTGAAGTGGTCGGGTTGTGCGGATAGCTGATAATGAGGATCTTCGGTCGCGGCCATGTTTGTTTGGTAGCGTTGATCAGATTATCAAAAAAATCCTGATCGGGGCCCAGCGGAATTCCGCGCACATCTCCGCCGGAGATAATTGCCGAGTAAGGATGAATCGGATAAGTCGGGTTCGGGGTGAACACCACATCCCCGGGCCGAACGGTGACCAGTATCAGATGGGACAGGCCTTCCTTAACACCGATGGTCGCGATAGCCTCCGTGTCGGGATCAATTTCAACATCAAAACGGCGTTGATACCAGTCGGAAATGGCGGCCCGCAATTTTGTAATTCCCCTAGACGCAGAATAACGATGGTTTTGGGGCTTTTGGGAAGCTTCAACCAACTTATCGACAATATGCTGCGGTGTTCCGAGATCGGGATTACCCATTCCCAGATCAATGATGTCTTCTCCGGCCCTGCGTGCCTCCATTTTGATTTCATTGACGGTGGCGAATACATAGGGCGGAAGACGATCAAGTCTTGCAAATTTAGTCATAGGAAATGTTTCCTGTAGGGCCAGGGTTCACAAAAAGAAACGGCGCCTTGCGACGCCGCGACGCCTGATGGCCGATTCCCATGGCGGATTGGGCATTTTCCCAATGCCCCGATTAAGTTATAAATAATACAACCGCGGGGGGAGGAAGTCAAAAAAATTGTTTTGACTTTTAAGCTGAATAAGACTAATTTTCAAGAACTTTTCTTAGAAGTGCTTTCAAAAGCCCATCTAATCCGCCTCAGGCGGATCTTTGGACGTGATCTGAGGCTTGCCCGCCTCAGGGCGTGGTTTTGAAACCACTTCACATCATACATTTTTGACGGGAGGCAAGCATGTCCGATTCGTTAAAATATGCGGACGCCGGAGTTGACATCGATAAGGCCAACAAACTGATCAGCACCATCAATGAAATTGCCAAAGAAACCTCCCGCTCCGGTGTTATCGGGGAAATTGGGGGATTCGGCGGTCTGTTTTCATTGAATCTTGCCAATCTTGACAGGCCGGTACTGGTCAGTTCCACAGACGGGGTTGGCACCAAACTTAAGATAGCATTTATGCTCGACAAGCATGACACGGTCGGTATCGATCTGGTGGCCATGTGTGTCAATGACGTCCTGGTGCAAGGCGCCAAACCGCTTTTTTTTCTTGATTACCTGGCCCTGGGCAAACTCGAAAGTGAGCAGGTGGCCGAAATCATTAAAGGGATCGGCGAGGGCTGCAAACAGGCTAATTGCGCCTTGCTCGGTGGTGAAACTGCAGAAATGCCGGGATTTTATCAGGATGGCGAATACGATATGGCCGGTTTTGCCGTTGGTATCGTCGATAACAGTAAGATCATCGACGGCACCGAAGTTCGGGTGGGACACAGACTCATCGGCATCGCTTCCAGCGGCCTGCACAGCAATGGTTATTCTTTGGTTCGCAAGATCTGCTTTGACCGGCTCAAATTGAAGATAGATGATTATGTCCCGGAACTCGGCAAAACAATTGGCGAAGAACTGCTTACGCCGACAAAGATCTATGTCGAATCCGTTTTAAGCATTTTAAAGGATTTGCCGGTCCATGGCCTTGCCCATATCACCGGCGGTGGGATTGAGGACAACATTCTTCGAATTGTCCCCAAGGCCTGCAATATCTCCATCCAATCGGAAATATGGGATGTGCCGCCCGTCTTTTCATTTTTACAGCAGGCCGGAAATGTTTCCGACGCCGAGATGCGAAGAACATTCAACAACGGAATCGGCATGATTGCCATCGTCCCTGATGAAGCAGCGACCGATGTATTGCAGCGCTTGGAGGCCATGAACGAAAAAGCTTATCTGATTGGCGAAATCATGGAATGCAGGGATTCCAGTCAACGGATCACCTGGGAATGAAAATGACAGCATCTAAAACGGATCAACCGAAAAAAGAGTCGTTAACAGAAAAAACAGACAGCCGATTATCAAAATTTTTTCGATGGCTGGTCAAAGGATCCGAAAGCAACCCGCCTTGCCACAGCTGAGGCACCGGCAAAATGGGTACCCGGAGGGTACCAAGAAAATAGGCCAATATCCACCGGTGAAAGACTGCGCATTATTCCACTCCGCAAGAGCATTTCCTACGATATGAATATATTAGGCATAGAAACTTCCTGTGATGAAACCGCTGCCGCGGTTGTCAAGGATGGAACCTCGATTCTGGCTTCGGTGGTCTCTTCCCAGGTTGAAGTTCATCATCGGTACGGCGGAGTGGTGCCCGAGCTGGCATCGAGAAAGCATATTGAAGCCATTATTCCGGTGGTTGACGAAGCCCTGGGCAAAGCCGGTTTGCGATTGACTGAAATCGATGCCATTGCCGTTACCCAAGGGCCCGGGTTGGTGGGTGCTTTGCTGGTGGGGTTTTCCTATGCCAAGTCATCGGCCTATGCGCTGGGTATTCCATGGATAGGGGTCAATCATATCGAAGGTCACATTAATTCGGTTTTTCTGGAAGACGATCCGCCGGCGTTTCCCTTTGTGGCCTTGCTGGCATCCGGAGGTCATACGAGCATCTATCATGTAACCGATCATATTACGCTGGAATTAATGGGGCAGACCAGAGATGACGCCGCCGGCGAAGCCTTCGACAAGGTTGCCAAAATGCTTGACCTGGGATATCCGGGTGGGGGCATTATCGATCGCCTTTCAAATCAGGGCGATCCAACCAGGATAAAATTCCCGCGATCATATCTCGGCAAAACCAGCTTTGATTTTAGCTTTAGCGGAATTAAGACGGCTGTCAACAGGTATGCTACCACTCACCGGAATCAAATCCAAGAGCAGATTCCGGATATTGCCGCCGGATTCCAGGAAGCAATCATGGACGTTCTTGTTCACAAAGTAATCCACGCTGCTGCCGTAAAAGGCTGCGATCGCATTGCGCTGGTGGGGGGGGTGGCCGCCAACAGCCGGCTCAGGGAGAAGCTTAGAACGGATGCCGGCCTCCGGGGTATGAGCGTACATATCCCTTCAATTCACCTTTGCGGCGATAATGCGGCCATGATAGCGGCTGTAGGTTATCATTACCTTGTGGCCGGAATTGAAGCGGATCTGGGAGACGATGCTTTTTCTAAGGTCAAATAATTGAACCTCCAACATCTAACGGCTGAACATCGAACATCGAACTTCCAACGTTGAACATTGAATAATGATGTCGCTGCGCTCCGCAATTTGATTTCAATTTTTTACTAGCTCTGTCTCCTTTCAACTGTTTTGAAACTCGCCATGCGCATACTTCTTGCTCTTTTGTCTCATTCGACGTTCGATGTTGGACGTTCGATGTTCGATGTTTTTCATAAAGCTTTTCCAGAGCAATAAAAGTTTAACTTGTAGGGTGCAAAGTCTCTATCTATGCATACCCAGGTATCTTCTTTTTGCCCCCATAATTCTTTCTGTTGATTCGAGCCCCCTTTTTTTTATTTCAGGGGAGTCGGTCATCTCTTTCAATATTTTTTCAAAAGCTATTTCAATATTCGGCCCCTTGTGGCAGATGAGGGTCAGATCAATATCTGCCGCCAGTATCTGATGAATGGCGGTATGAATATCGTAGTGCTTGGATATCGCTCCCATATCAAGGTCGTCGGTTAGGACAAGACCATCAAAGCCCAATTGCTTGCGTAACAGGTTTTTGGCAATTTGAGGCGACAAACTGGCCGGCCATTGCGGATCAAGCTTGGTGTAAAATATATGCGAAAGCATTACTCCGCTGACGCCGTTCTGAATACCGGCCACAAATGGGATCAAATCAAACTTTGCCATCATGGGCAGGTCATCATGCAGGACAGGCATATTCATGTGAGAGTCCAGTGTCGTTCGTCCGATACCCGGAAAATGTTTGGCTACCGCCATAATATTGTTTAGCTGCAAATGCTCTATGACCCTTACACCCAGGCGCGAAACCCAGGTCGGATTGTCCCCGAATGTGCGTTCGACCATGATACTGCCGGAGCCCTCGGGTGAGACATCCATAACAGGGGCCATGTTCATGTTAATGCCGACCTGGTTCAATTCAGCAGCCGTGATTTCTGCAAAATGGACGGCATCCTCTTCTGATTTCATGTGGGGATTGCCCGGAAATATCGTAAAAGGCTCTTGCAGCCTGGCCACCTGGCCACCCTCCTGGTCAACGGCAATGAACAAAGGCGGCTGTTGACAGATTTTCGCATAGTCCTGAATTGACCGGCACAGTTGTTTTATCTGGTCAGGTGATTCCAGGTTTGCGGCAAAAAGAATGATTCCGCCGATTTTGAGGCGATTTATTAGATCCTTGAGGTCTTCATTGAGCCCGGTTCCTTCAAAGCCGACCATTAAACGCTGACCGGCCTGCTGCTCTGTTGACAGTGCTGCTGTCTTCATTTCTTCGATTCCAGTCTTCTCGTAAAAAAAGAGAATTAGAAAAAATTCTGATGTTATTTAAAATTTATCACCACCACAATTCACAGGCAAGCAAATTTTGGCGCACCGGGTCAACCCGAGGGGAGGGCAGGAGCATAAATTAGATAGGGTTTTAACAAGGTAACAATTGGAGAGAACTCCCTGACCATTA
>Ga0210112_1000400_pt1 | contig 11977 bp, 8 predicted proteins | sample Joice_ThreeSqC_D_FD_184875 | JGI IMG/M metagenome (GOLD analysis project Ga0210112, IMG submission 184875) | Wetland microbial communities from San Francisco Bay, California, USA, that impact long-term carbon sequestration - Joice_ThreeSqC_D2... | ecosystem: Environmental > Aquatic > Marine >... | reverse complement strand
AGTCGGTGACGGAGGGCATCGTGAGCGCCGTGCAGCGCTCGGGCCTCGGCATCGAGGGGTACGAGGACTTCATCCAGACCGACGCCCCGATCAACCCGGGGAACTCCGGCGGAGCCCTGGTCGACCTGAACGGGCGTCTCGTGGGCATCAACACGGCGATCGTCGGTCCGTCGGGCGGGAGTGTGGGCATCGGATTCGCCATCCCGGTCGACATGGCCCGTTCGGTGATGGATCAGCTGATCAAGACGGGTGAGGTGAAGCACGGGCATCTGGGCGTCTACGTCCAGGATCTCACGCCGGATCTCGCCGCCGCCGTGCACGCGCAGCCCGAGCACGGGGTGCTCGTCGCGCGCGTCGAGGACGGCTCTCCCGCGGCGAAGGCCGGGCTCAAGTCCGGTGACGTGATCGTCAGCGTCAACGGCCAGGAAGTGCACAACTCCGCCGATCTGCGGAACAAGATCGGCCTGCGCGGGCCGGACGAGCAGGTGACGCTCGACGTGCTGCGCGACCAGAAGCCGCTGACCATCACGACCAAGCTCTCGGCCGCCGCCGCCGAAGGGGTGGTGCCGGGCGACCGGATCGACAGCCGCCTGGCCGGCGTCGAGTTCGGGCCGGTGACCCCGGATGTCGCACAGGGCGGTTCCACCAGCGGCGTGCTCGTCACCCAGGTGGAGAGCGGCAGCCCGGTGTTCCGGGACGGCCTGCGCAAGGGGGACATCATCACCGCGGTCAACGGGCAGGATGTGACCTCGGTCGACGATTTCCAGCAGGCCGTGAAGGCGGTCAGCGGTACACTCCTCTTCCAGGTCGCGCGGGGCGACGCGGCCTTGTTCGTCGCGGTCAAGTGAGCAGCGGACGACCGTGACCCCCGCTGCCGGTCGGTATCGAGAGCCCATGGTGGAACGATGACCTCCACAGCCACCGCGCCGGCCCAGCCGGCACCCGCCCAGGCCATTCCCGGCCATCTCGATACCGATCCGGCACGCGGGCTTACAGCGGCGGAAGCCGCCACCCGCCAGGCGCGCTACGGCTTCAATGCCATCGAAGAGCGGCACGTCAGCCGTGTGCGGCGCCTGGCGGGGTATTTCTGGGGGCCCATCCCGTGGATGATCGAGGTCGCCGCGGCGCTGTCGGCCATCGTCCGGCACTGGCCCGAGCTCGCCATCATCCTCGCCATGCTCCTCGTCAACGCCGCCGTGCGGTTCTGGCAGGAGGACAAGGCCGACAACGCCATCGCGCTCCTCAAGCAGCGGCTCGCCGTGAAGGCCAGCGTGCTGCGCGACGGCCGGTGGTCCGTCCTCCCGGCGCGGGAGCTCGTGCCCGGCGACATCGTCTCGGTGCGGCTGGGCAACGTCGTCCCCGCCGATCTCCGCCTGCTCGACGGCCGCTACCTCTCCGTCGATCAGTCGGCCCTGACGGGCGAGTCGCTCCCGGTCGAAAAGGCGGTGAACGACACGGCCTACTCCGGCTCGATCGTGCGGCAGGGCGAAATGCGCGCCGTCGTGACCGCGACGGGTGGCGAGACCTACTTCGGCCGGACCGCGCGCCTGGTAGAGCAGGCGCAGAGCGTGTCCCACTTCCAGCGCGCGGTGCTGCGAATCGGGGACTTCCTGATCGTGGTCACGCTCGGCCTGGTGGCGGTGATTCTGGCGGTGGCCGTCATGCGGGCCGACCCGCTGATCGACACCGTGCAGTTCGCCTTGATCCTCACCGTGGCCGCCATCCCCGTCGCGCTGCCCGCGGTGCTGTCGGTGACCATGGCGGTCGGCGCCGAGCGCCTCGCGGGCCTCAAGGCCATCGTGACCCGGCTGGTCTCCATCGAGGAGATGGCCGGGATCGACGTGCTCTGCTCGGACAAGACCGGCACCCTCACCAAGAACGAGCTGACGCTCGGCACGCCGGTCGTGCTCTCCGGCGAGAGCGAGCGCGACGTGGTGCTCGCCGGGGCGCTCGCGTCGGACGAGGCCGGAGACGACGCGATCGATGCCGCGGTCCGCAATGGCCTGGCGGACCGGGCACAGCTCGATGGCTACACGGTGCGCAGCTTCGAGCCGTTCGATCCGGTCACCAAGCGTACCGAGGCGACGGTCGAGCACGCGGGCCGGCAGCTGCAGGTGGCGAAGGGGGCTCCGCAGGTGATGCTGGATCTGGTCGCCGCGGAGGACGAGGAGCGGCAGACGGTGCTGCGGCAGGTGGACGACCTCGCCGAGCATGGCTACCGCGCCATCGGGGTCGCACGCCGTGACGGGGACGGGCCGTGGCGGCTCCTGGGCCTGCTCCCGCTGTTCGACCCGCCGCGCGACGACTCGGCCGAGACCGTCGAAGCGCTGCGGGGGATCGGGGTGACGGTCAAGATGGTGACCGGAGACCACCTCTCGATCGCGCGGCAGATCGCCGGGAAGCTCCACCTCGGCGAGGAGCTGGTGCTGGCGGATCGCGCTTTCGACCGGGATGGCAAGGCGCGCGACGAGGAGGCGATCGTCAAGGCGGACGGGTTCGCGCAGGTCTTCCCCGAGCACAAGTACGCCATCGTGCAGGCGTTCCAGCGCGCGGACCATATCGTGGGGATGACGGGCGACGGCGTCAACGACGCGCCGGCACTCAAGCAGGCGGACGTCGGCATCGCGGTGAGTGGCTCGACCGACGCGGCCCGCGCCGCCGCCGCGCTCGTCCTCACGGCGCCGGGGCTGTCGGTAATCGCACGGGCGATCGAGGAGGCCCGGCGCATCTTCGCGCGCATGAGCGCGTACGCGACCTACCGGATCGCCGAGACGATCCGCGTGCTGCTGTTCATGACGCTGTCGATCGTGGTGTTCAACTTCTACCCGGTCACTGCGGTCATGATCATCCTGTTGGCGCTGCTGAACGACTTCCCGATCATGATGATTGCGTACGACAACGCGGAGATGGAGCCGAAACCGGTACGGTGGCGCATGGGGGAGGTGCTGGGCATCGCCTCTCTCCTCGGCGCGCTCGGCGTCGTTGCGTCCTTCGGACTCTTCTGGATCGCCAAGACGCAGTATCGGCTGCCGGAGAGCGAGATCCAGACGCTCATCTTCCTCAAGCTGCTCGTGGCCGGCCACCTGACCATCTTCCTGACCAGGAACCGCGGCCCGATCTGGGGCCGTCCGTGGCCGAGCTGGAAGCTCTTCGTGACCACCGAGGTGACCCACGTGGTGGGCACGTTCGCGGCCGTCTACGGGTGGTTCATCCCCGCGATCGGGTGGTCGAAGTCGCTCCTGGTCTGGGCGTACTCCCTGGCCTGGTTCCTGATCAACTCCGGGGCGAAGATCGCCGCCTACCGCGTTCTCGCGCGCGGGAAGCGCCCGGCCGCCGCCGTCCTGCCGAGCGCGGCCTAGCCAGGCCTCAGCCTTCCCGTCGCGGACGGACCGGCCCGCTGCCGCTCCCGGTGGATGCCACCGCCGCCGCGATCTCGTCCAGATCGGCCTCGTCGAGCTCGAGGCCGGCCCCGGCGATCCAGCCATCCACCTGCTCCGGCGAGCGGGCGCCCACGATCGCCGCCGTCAACCCGGGCCACGCCAGCACCCAGCCGACCGCCACCGCGGCGACCGTCACCCCATGCCGCTCCGCCACCGGACGGAGCGCGTTCCGCAGGGCGAGGTTCCGCGCAAGCGACGGCGGGTGGAACTCCGCGGATCGATGCCGCCAGTCGTCCTTGGGGAGCTTCGCGACGCGCTCGGCGGTGAACGAGTCGGTGAGCAGGCCCGCCTCCATCGGGCTGTAGCAGATCACGCCGGTGCCGTGGGCGGAGCACCAGGGAAGGAGGTCCGCGGCGGTATCGCGCCGGATGAGGGAGAACGGCGGCTGCAGGGACTGCACGTGCGCTACCGCTTCGCACCGCTCGAGCAGCGGGATGTCGAAGTTCGAGACACCGCCCCAGCGCACCTTCCCCTCGTCAACAAGGCCTTGCACGGCACCCCACGACTCCTCGATCGGAACCCCCGAGTCGTCGATCCAGTTGACGCCGAGGTCGATGGCCCGGCGCATCGCGGCGATCGACGCCGCGTCGTCCTGGGCGCCCCACCCGAACGCCCAGCCGCCCCCGCCCGCCGCCCAGGCGCCGAAGCCAACCGTCGAGATCGTGGGTCCTTCCTCCCCCAGCGTTCGCACCCTCAGCATGCTCGCCCCTCGCAGAATGAAACCATCGTGTCCGAAATTGAAACTACCACGATGGCGTTGCACCGGGAGCGGATTTCACGTGCGCGAAACCCCCGTGATCGCGGTGCGTAGGGAGTGGTACGGAGCATCCCCGTGGCATCAGCAAGGAAGGCGTTATGAACACAGCGGTGGCGAAGCGCGGCGTCGGACCGGCGATGGGGTGGATGATCGGCCTGTCGATCGTGCTGTCTTGGTTCCCGCTCGTCGGCGGACTGATCGCCGGGTTCGTCGGTGGCCGCAAAGCGGGGAGTCTCGGCGCGGCAATGGTGGCCGTGTTCCTGCCGGGGGTGATCCTGTTCCTGCTCACGGCGGTCATCGGCGCGCTGATCGGCTGGGTCCCGCTCCTCGGCCATCTGTGGCAAGCGCTTGCAGGCGTGGGCCGGTGGGCCCTGTCGTTCATGAGCATTATCCCGCTCGTGATCGGCGCCGTGCTCGGCGGCGCGACCGCGCGCGACTGATCCGGCGGCTTCGGCGGCAGGTCCCGACGGCGGGCACATCTCGGCGGTCCGCGATGCCTGCCCCGGGTCATTCCCAATACGTGACGGGAGCCAGTGGCCCCGGGTCGGAGGCGGATTCCCCGACCCGAGACCGCTGACTCCCGATCTTGCGTTCCTACAGCAGTCCCGACTTCGCGGCCGCCCACAGGTTGTACAGCCGGTCGAATCCTGCGTGCAGGATATCGACCTGCTGTGGGCTCGGACTCGCCTTGAGTGCCGTCAGGAGCTCGTCACAGATCGACGGCATCTCCCGCCGGCCCTTCCTGGCCGACCGGTCCCGAATCAGCTCGAGTGCTTCTCGCAGCTGTTCCCGGGTGGGTTCGTCGTCAGGTACCTGCCACAGGAAATTCGTGGCGTCCCGTGCCGATACAATGGCCTTCCCGACGTCGTCCAGTAGCGGTTCGTGGCGGCGTTGGCGTGGTGGCAGTCCGTCGGTCACTTGTGTTCGAAGACCTCGTCGATTCCCATGATGGTGATGTTCTCCGGCTTCACGGGCAGCGGGAAAGCCGCGATCAGCGAGTCCTCCGCCAACTGCTCCGGGGGCTTCGACCCCGCGTAGGTGATCGGGGTCGGCGCCCCGCTCAACAACTTTTGCCTCATGGCCTCGGCGTCCGCCGTGACGAAGATCACCCACATGTTGTCATACTGCAGGTAGCGGCGGATCGCGGCGTTCACGTTGGTCGTGTCGAGCGCCTCGAGGCCCGGCCGGATCGACGCGAGGAATCCGTCCCCGGGCATGCCGTAGAAGGCGTCATCGATGGCGTAGCCGAGGCGCCGGCTGATGGTGGACGCCCAGTTGACGGTGTAGTTGTACAGGAACTGCTTGGTCGCGTCGACGGTTGCCGGGCTCATCCCGTCGTCCACCAGGAACTTCAGTTCCCGCAGCGCCGCCTTGGTGGCGAACAGCGTCCGGTCGTGGAGGGTGCCGGGTGCCGTCAGCGCAATGGGCCGGATCCAGATCTCGAACAGCTGGCTGCGGCGTGCGACGTTGATCGGCGGCACCTGCGTGGCGAACCCGGCCGGATAGGCTTCGATGTAGCTGTAATCGCCGTAGTTCATCCCCCGCGCCTCGCGGATCACCTGGTAGAGGTGACTGAACGAGTTGCGGTGCTCCCCGAACCACGAGTTTGCCGCCATCAGCGCGTAGAAGTCGGAGTCGCTGCGCACGAGCGTGATCGGGAAGCCGATCGAGATGGCCGATGCGTCGGTCTGCTTCTCGACGATGAGTACGTGGATCCCGTCGGGCATCGTGGGTTCCGGCTTCGGCACCGGCGCGACACTGCCCTGGGGGAGTGCGTCGACGTCCGCCCGGACCCGCTCGGCGAAGCCCGCCGGATACCCGCCGCCAACGCCCACCACGATGTTGTTGGCGACGTAGTACTGATCGTAGAAAGCGCGCACGTCGTCGAGCGTGATCGACCGGACCGATTCGACGTAGCCTTCCTCGGGGTGCGCGTACGGGGTACCGTGGAAGGCCTCCCAATAAAGCAGCTCCTTGGACAGCTCCTCATCCCGGCCGTAGCGCCGCGTGCGCTCGAGATGATTGAGCGTCTGCGACTTGATCCGCTCGAAATCGGCTTCGGTGAACGCGGGGCTGAGGAGGGCGTTTTTGAATAGGGTGTAGTACGCCTCGAGGTTGTCATGGTGCACGCGGCCGACGAAGACGGTCATCTCCTTGTCCACCGACGAGCCGTACCCGGCGGCCATCGGATACAGCTTGGCGAGGATCTCGTCGTACGAGTCGGCGGCGGTGGAGCCGTCGGCGATCAGCGAGGCAGTCAGTGCCGCGAGCCCCTCCTTGCCGACCGGGTCGTTTTGCGAGCCCGCCTTCACCCAGATGTTGAACGCGATGAAGGGAGAGCCTTCTTCGCTAACCGTGAGCGTGTCCTTCGGGCCTCCCGCGCAGGCGCCCAGCAGGATCAGGCCCGCGGCGAGTGTCGTGCGTTTCGTCGTCGTCATCGTGCACCCCCAGCCTGCACCATCGTCACCACGGTCTTGCCGGTGTCGACGAGGAACTTCCGCGCAGCCGCGCGGAGATCCTCGGGTGTGATCGACTCCATCGTGCGGTAGTACTCGTCCACAGCCTCGATCCCTCCCGTGTCGACCACGTAGGGGATGAGCGCGAACGCGACGTTCTGTGCCGTTTCCAGGCCCATGAGGAACCCGTACTTCAGGTTGCTCTTGGTATCGTCGAGATGCTTGGTATCCACCAGTTCCCGCTTGAACCGGTCGATCGTCTCCTGGATCTCCCCCTCCACCGCGTCGACGTCCTCCGGGCTGACCACCATGGTGTTCACCGACACGAGGCTCGGGTCGCGGGCCAGTCCGAAGTCACCGCGGAGATACTGCACGCGGCGCTGCTCGATCACCAGCTGTTTGTAGATGTCCGAATTGGTGCCGAAGGCCACCTCGCCCAGCACCTCCAGGGCGACGGCGTCCCGGTCCGTGGCACTCCACGCGGGGGATTTGTAGTTGATGCTGAGGATCGGGAGGGTGCGCCCCGGATAGCGCACGATCCGCCGCCGCGGGGCCCGCTGGACAGGCTCCACGGGGATGGCTGGGGCCTGGTAGCCGGGTTTCCACCCGGCGTAGTGCTCCCGGATCAGCGCCTCGGCTTCGTTCTCGTCGAAGTCACCGGCCAGGATCAGCACGACGTTCTCCGGACGGTAGAACCGGCGGAAGAAGTCCAGCGAGTACTGGTAGGCTTCGGGCATCGCGCGCACGTCCGCCTCGAAGCCGATCGTGGTGTGGCGGTAGGTGTGACGGTCGAAGGCCGTCTCCCGCACCTTCTCGTCCAGGAAGCGGCCCGGCGAGAGCGCGCCCTGCTGGTACTCGCCCAGCACCGCCCCGGCCTCGGTCCGGAAGTCGGCCTCGGGGTACTTGAGGTTCATGAACCGATCGGACTCGAGGTCGACGATCTGCCCGAGGTACTCGCTCGCCGCCACGATGTAGTAGGCCGTCCGGTCGTTGCTCGTGTTGGCGTTCCGGGCCGCCCCCATCGCCGCCGTCACCGAGTCGTAGTCGGGGTACTTCTCGGTCCCCCGGAACATCATGTGCTCGAAGAAGTGCGCGAACCCGCTCTTGCCGGGCTCGACTTCGTCGCGGCTGCCCGTGCGCACCACGGACAGATAGGTAATCTGGCCCGGGGCCCCCGCCCTGATGAGATAGGCCTTGAAGCCGTTGTCCAACTCCACGAGGCGGTAGCCGAACGGGAAGATGCCGCCGCCCTGCTGCGCGCCGGCACTCCCGGCCACGGTCAGCAGGAGCAGGGCGCCGATCAAAGGTTTCATCGAGATCGCTCCTCCATCGAGATTCAGGACGCGCGGGGCGGGGAGGGCGCGGTGGGAGGAGGCCGGCGATGCACGACGCCCCGCAAGCCCATGAAACTTAACGTCGTACACCACCGCCGTAAGGATGGTGGGTGTCTGACCGGGTGGGGCTCCCGGGCCGGGCCGGAGGCGGTGGTCGAAACCGCCGTCGCCCGATCACGTAGTATCTTGCAGGAGTCACACATCGAGGATGTCCATGTTGCGACCAGTCTTGATTATCGGTGCGGTTGGGGTCGGTGGGTACGTGATCTGGCAGCTCCTGTGGGCCTTCATCCTGCCGCTGCTCGGCGCCGTCCTAGGGTTCCTCTGGATGGCGGTGAAAATCGGGCTGCTCGTGGGTCTCGCCTACTGGATCTACCGCATGCTGATGAAGAGCGTGTCCAAGAAGGCCGAGCCGGAAGCGTAGGCTTCAGGCCGCTCCGCGCGCCGCCCGAACCACCCCGCAGTTCCGACCATGCCCTCGCGGCCGCGAGGGCATGGTCGGCGGGTTTCGTTCCCCAACACCCGCGGTCTGGTGAGGCTCCCGCCCGCCGGTATATTCACGACGTTTGCCGCAACCCACAGCGATCCCCGGTGTATCCGCCCCTTCCGGAGGAGTCTCGGCTCGGGGGGCGTCAGCCAGCGGAGCTGATCACCACGTGAACGGGTGGACATGAGCGAAATCCAGGACCGTTTGACCGCGGCACTCGCAAGCCGGTACGCCATCGAGGGCCCTCTCGGCGAGGGGGGGATGGCGCTCGTGTTCCTGGCGACGGACGTCAAGCACGATCGTCAAGTAGCCGTGAAGGTGCTGCGCCCCGAGTTGGCCGCGTCCCTCGGCGCCGAGCGCTTCCTGCGCGAGATCAGCGTCACCGCGAAGCTCCAGCATCCGCACATCCTCCCGCTGTACGACTCCGGCGACGCCGATGGTCTCCTCTACTACGTCATGCCGTTCGTGGAAGGGGAGTCGCTCGCCGACATGATCGAGCGGGAGAAGCAGCTCTCGATCGACGAGGCGATCCGGATCACCAAGGAGGTGGCCGGCGCCCTTGGCCACGCGCACTCGTACGGCCTGATCCACCGGGACATCAAGCCCGAAAACATCATGATGTCGGGCGGCCATGCGATCGTCGCGGACTTCGGGATCGCCAAGGCGGTGAGTGCGGCGGGCGGGGAGAGCATGACCCAGACCGGGATGGCGATCGGCACGCCCGCGTACATGAGCCCGGAGCAGGCGGCCGGCGACCCCAACCTCGACGGGCGCACCGACATCTACGCCCTCGGCTGCGTGCTGTACGAGATGCTGATCGGCCAGGTGCCGTTCACCGGGCCGACGGCGGTGGCGATCATCGCGCGGCACACCATGGATCAGGTGCCGCCGCCCAGCATCATGCGTCAGTCGATCCCCTCGACGCTCGAGGACGTGATTTTCTGCGCGATGGCCAAGAGTCCGGCCGACCGGTTCCGCACTGCGCAGGAGATGATCGACGCCCTGACCAGCGTCGAGCTGGGCGGGCGGCCCAAGGTGCGCAGCACCCGCACCGACCTGCGCCAGGTCATGGTGGCGCAGCAGCCTGCCTGGAAGCGGGCCCTGCTGCCGGGGATCTCGGTGGTGGCGCTGGTCGGCATCGCGTTCGCCGTGTGGCAGATCTTCCTGTCCGGCGGAGCGTCCCGCGCGCCGACACTGGCCGGAGGGCTCCCTCCGAGCACGGTGGCGGTCCGCTACTTCGAGGATGCCTCGCCCGGCGGGGAGCTGCAGGACGTGGCCGACGGTATCACCGAGGGGCTCATCGCGCGCCTGCAGACCGTACCGGCGCTCAACGTCATCTCGCGGAACGGCGTCGCGCCATTCCGCGATCCGCAGATCCTGCCGGACAGTGTGGCGCGCGCGCTCACCGCGGGGAGCGTCGTGAGCGGCACGGTGGACAAGGTCGGCAGCGAAATCCGCGTCACCGCCAGGCTGATCGACGGCGAGTCCGGCAGTGATCTGGGAGCACGAGCTTCGATAACGATGCCCGCGGACGACCCGCTTGCGGCGCTGGACGCCGTCGTGGACACCGTCTCGCGGTTCCTTCGCACGCGGCTCGGGGACGAGGTGCGGACCAGGGAGCTGGCGTCGGAAACGCGGAGCTCCGCAGCGTGGACGCTCGTCCAGCGGGCCGAGCGGGTCCGCAAGGAGGCGGAGGATCTGGCCGGCACTGACACCGTCGCGGCGGCGGGACAATTCGCTCGGGCCGACTCGCTGCTCTCGCTAGCCGAGGCGGCGGACCCCCGGTGGGTGCAGCCCGTTGTCGACCGCGGCTGGATCGCCTATCAACGCGCGCGGCGGCTGGAGGACGGGCTGCCGGGAGTGCCACGGCTCGACTCGGCGCTGGCGTATGCCGATGAGGCGCTGGCGCTGAGCCCTGACGCGCCAAGCCTGCGCGCGCTCGCGCTCAGGGGCACCGTGCGGTACCGCAAGTGGCAGCTCCGGGTCCTGACCGACCCGGCCGCGCAGGCGAGCCTCCTCCAGCAGGCTCGTGAGGATCTCGAGCAGGCCGTGCAGGGTGTCGGTTCCGATCCAGGGCTGGCCGGGGCGCTCGTCACGCTGAGCGACCTGTATTACGACCTGCCCACGCCCGACGTCCCCGGGGCGCAGATGCTGGCGGCGCAGGCGCTTGATGCGGACGCCTATCTCGAGAACGCGCAAGAGGTCCTGGCCACGCTGTTCTGGACCCACATTGACCGGCAGTCGCTCCCCGAGGCGCGCAAGCGGTGTCTCGAAGGCTATCGCCGGTTCCCCAAGGTCCCCGAGTTCACACGGTGCCAGCTCTGGCTCATGGTGACCCCGCTCGAAGCGCCGAGCCCCGATACGGCGTGGGCGCTCGCCACGCGGATCGACTCGCTGACGCGAAGTCGCTTTCTGCGCGTGGAAGCCCGGCTGTTGGTCGGTGGCGTGCTGGGGCGAGCAGGCCTTGTGGACAGCGCCCGGAGGGTGCTCGACCGCGCGCACGCGGCAGTGAGTCCGGAGTTCGACGACGGGCTGGAACTCTACGCCCGTGAGGCGTACGTTCGCACGCTCGCGGGCGACGACGACGCGGCGATCAGATTGCTCAAGGAGTACAAGGTCGCGAACCCGACCCACGACTTCAGCCAGATGCTGGGGAACTGGTGGTGGCAGAAGCTGCGCGCCAGCCCGCGGTGGAGAGAACTGGGCATCGGGTAGCCGGGTCGTTCCCCTTTCTCCCAATTGGCGCCGTGTTTCGGGCGCGCCAGCCGTCGCGCTCCCGCAACGGGAGCGGCCGCTCAAGAACACCGAGTGATTTAGTAGCCTATTGCGCTAAGTCCTTATGAGTGTGACATTAATCACACTCAAAGCAACCAGGGCCGGCCGGTTCGCATCTTGCGATTCCCATTCCAACTCCCGTCCGACATCGATCTGCGGCACGCCGCGGTTTGTATAAGCTGTTGTTGTAATTGAACCTAGTGATTGAGTGCGTATCGCGGGGGGGCCGAGTGCCGGCGATCGGGCCGGTCGAAGCGCCTCGCCGCCCTTATGCATCCCCCGAGGGGGAAAGCGGGAGAGGATTCATGAAACGACTCACTACCGTGGCGCTGGGACTCCTGGTGCTCGCCGCGTGTCAGGACTCGACGATGCCGGTGCCCGACGGGCCGGACATCGGCCAGCCGAATATCTCCATCACCGACGCGGGTGCCTCGTACGGCTTCGTGGACGGGTTCTTCTCGTTTCTCAGCCCACTCGTCGACAATCCATCTGTCCTGGGCACCAGGCTCAACACGAACCTGATGCCGAAGATCGAGCTGTGGCAGCGGGACCAGCTCGACTTCGAGAATCTCGGGACCGACCACGCCTGCGAGGCGAAGCAGGGCGGGACGGGGCCTATGGCCACGTTCATCCCCACCGTGAACTCGGACTCGACGTACTACGTGTACGGCTGGAAGACGAGCGACCAGGGCCTGACGACCGGCACCGACTACCGCCTGTGCGTGAAG
>Ga0210112_1000399_pt1 | contig 11995 bp, 7 predicted proteins | sample Joice_ThreeSqC_D_FD_184875 | JGI IMG/M metagenome (GOLD analysis project Ga0210112, IMG submission 184875) | Wetland microbial communities from San Francisco Bay, California, USA, that impact long-term carbon sequestration - Joice_ThreeSqC_D2... | ecosystem: Environmental > Aquatic > Marine >... | reverse complement strand
GCCCTCCCTAGCCAATCGCCCAACTCCCAACTCTCAAGGTGGTGGGCGCGGCCGCGCTCTCAAGGAAGGCACAAGAAAGCTGATGTGCCCGCCCCTTGGGAGTTGGACCTTTGCGGGATTCGTCATCGGAGGTTGAATTTCGCCTCCGGCCGCTCCACGACGGCCACTCTGCCATCTGCCTGCGCCACCAGCAGCTCCGACCCCCGCACCGCGAGTCCCACCGGCCGCTCGATCCCCGGCACCGCGTACGCCGCCGTGACGAGCTTCGTCTCGAGGTCGAGCGCGAGCACCGTGGAGTATGCCGCGCTGAACGCGTAGAGCGTGCCGTCCACGACGGTGGCGGCCGTCACCACGTACTCCGCGAGCGAGCGATCCGGACCGCTGGGCGTGAGACCGGGGCCGAGGCGAGGCACGAACTCCGACGCCAGCGTGAGGTCCCCTCGCGCGAAGCGTGACACCACCATGCGCCGCTGGCGCGTGGACGGCACGGAGACCGTGATCAGCTCGTCTGCCTCGCGGTCGTATGCCAGCGACAGGACGTACATCTGCCGGGCCCGTACGGTGGCGAACCGCGAGCGGCGCAGTTCGACCACGTCGCCGCTCGTCTCTCGGAAGTGCCGCCACTCGCGGACGGGGTCCGCGTCGGGGTCCGGCCGGAGCAGCACGTAGCTCTTGTTGGTCGCCAGCACGGCGAGCGTGTCACCCACGAACGCCGCGCCCGCGAGCGGCGTGAGGTCGATGCTGTACTGGTGGTCGAGCGTGACGTGCTGCTCGACCCGCGCGAGCGTGCTGTCGAGGACGGACACCTCGAAGCGGTCGGTGACGGCGAGGAACCTGCCGGTCGCCGGATCGCGGGCGAGATCCGTCAGCCGTCCGTCGAGTGGCGGCGTGATCCGCTCCCAGGCCTCGATGGCAAGGGTTGGCGGTCCCGCGAGCGGCCCGTTCGCGGGATCGGTGTCGGCATCGACGGCCGCGGGATCGGGACGCGGGATGGTCCATGAGCCGCGCAGCGAGATGCGCCCGGCCAGTTCCTCATCCATCCACACCCAGTGCCGCGGATTCAGCGAAAAGCGCAGCGGATCGGCCTGTCCGATGAACGGCGGCGGCCCCGTCGTGGCGAACGCCTGCAGCGCGTTCGCGGCGACGACCACGACGAACAACACCATCGCGAATCCTCCGAGCCGTCCCGGCTCGCGGATTTCCTCGTCGGCGGGCTTCTCTTTCAGCGCCAGCAGCAGCACGCCGATGACGGCCAGCGCCGCCCACTGGATCACCCACGCCCAGACGTAGGTGTGGACGCCGAAGAACGGCATCGCGAAGCCCTGGCCCACGTCACGCGCCAGGTGCAGGGCGGCGTGGCGCAGCGACATGTACGTGCCCCAGGTGCCGAGCAGGACCGCCATTCCGAGGTACTTCGGGCGCGGCCCGTAGCGGAGCACGAAGAGGCCCACGAGCGCGATCAGCACCATCGAGGTCCGCTGTGCCCAGCAGAGGATGCAGGGCGACTCCCCGAACACCACGCCGAGCACCACCGCCCCGCCCACCGGGACGGCGGTGAGGGCGATCACGGCGCCCGCGACCACCGGCCGCAGTCGGTTCCAGGACGGGGCCGTCACAGATTCACCCCCGGCACGAGGGACGTGTGGGTCCCGATCAGGAACAGCAGCGCCATGATGAGGCAGCTGACGACGAGCAGCCCGAACGCGAGCCGCTCCTTCTCCGGGCGCCGCCATATGACCCAGCCGGCGCAGAGGATCAGGACGAAGTTGAGGAATTCCATGGCGGATAGCTTGTCCGCCGGTCGGGGCGGTCGCAAGAGGGAGGGCGGACGGAACAGCGCGATGGCATGCGCCCTCCAGGCCAGGTGGCCTCGGCGGGGCACCAAGCCTAGTTTAGGACGGGGGGTCGGGAATGGCCGAGCTGCTCGCACGCCTGCAAGCCGCGCTGGATGGCCGCTACCGGATCGAAGGCGAGATCGGGAGCGGCGGCATGGCGGTCGTGTACCTCGCCGACGATCTCAAGCACCACCGTCCCGTCGCGCTGAAGGTCCTGAAGCCGGAGCTGGCAGCGGCATTGGGGCCCGAGCGCTTCCTGCGAGAGATCGAGATCGCCGCCCAGCTGCACCACCCGCACATCCTGCCGCTGTACGACTCGGGCGAGGCCGACGGGTTCCTCTTCTACGTCATGCCCTACGAGGAGGGCCGGTCGCTGCGCGACCGGCTGCGGACTGAAGGGGAGTTGCCCGTTGGGGAGGCGGTGCGCGTGCTGTGCGACGTGGCCGACGCGCTGTCCCACGCTCACGAGCACGGCGTGGTGCACCGCGACATCAAGCCCGAGAACATCCTTCTCTCCGGACACCACGCGCTGGTGACCGACTTCGGCGTGGCCAAGGCGGTAAGCGAGGCCACGGGACAGTACGGGCTCACGACGACCGGCATGGCGCTCGGCACGCCGGCCTATATGGCGCCCGAGCAGGCCGCCGCCGATCCGCACGTGGATCAGCGCGCGGACATCTACGCGCTCGGTGTCGTGGCCTACGAGCTCCTGACCGGACACCCGCCGTTCAGCCGCGCCACGCCGCAGGAACTGCTCGTCTCTCATCTGACCGAGACCCCCGAGCCGGTCACCGCGCACCGCCCCAGCGTGCCCCCGGCGCTCGGGCAGGCGATCATGCGGTGCCTCGAGAAGAACCGGGCGGACCGCTGGCAGACGTCCGAGGAGCTGCGCACGCAGCTCGAGACCATGCTCACCCCGAGCGGCGGCGTGACGCCGGTGGAGACCAAGCCCGTGCCGGCCCCGTCCCGCTCCAAGCGGCGGGTCGTCGGGGTCGCCGTGGCTGCCGTGGTGGTGCTGGCGGTGTTGGCCGGCGTGTTGCTGCGCGGACGGTCGACTCCTGATCTCGACCCCTCACTGCTCGCCGTCGCTCCGTTCGACGTGCTGTCGCCCAGCCAGGATCTCGACGTGTGGCGTGAAGGCGTGATGGATCTGCTGGCCCGGAATCTCGACGGTGCCGGCCCCATCCGCACGGTCGCACCGACCATCGCCGCGCACCGCTGGACGGGCCGAGCCGACGCGTCGTCCGCGGAGGAGTTTGGCCGCAACACGGGGGCCGGCCTCGCGGTCTACGGCACGCTGGTAGCCGTGGGCAGCGACTCGGCGCGGCTCGTGGCGACGCTGCTCGACGTGGGGACGGGGACCGTCCTGTCCGAGCAGGAGGTCCGCGATCGTGCCGACCGGGTGGACCGGCTGACCGACTCTTTGAGCGTCAGGCTCCTCCGGGCGCTGAGCGAGCAGCGTGCCGTCGGCGCGACGCGGCTGCACTCCGTCGGCTCATCCTCCCCTGCGGCCATCAAGGCGTTTCTCCAGGGGCAGCAGCAGTACCGCCGCTCGAACTGGGACTCGGCGCGGGCCTACTTCGAGGAGGCTGTGGCCCTCGACAGCACCTTCGCCCTCGCGCACCGCGGGATCGGGCAGATCGAGGGGTGGACGGAGTCCGGGGTCGGGACGGCTGCGCTGCGCGCGCTCGAGATCCGCGCAGGCAATCTCAACCACGGTCTCGCGCCGCGCGAAAGCCTCTTGATCCTCGCCGACTCCCTGTGGGCCGGCCTCACGCCCGACTTCGACGGACAGTGGTCGAGACTGGACAGGCTGTTCGCGACCGTCGAGGAGGCCACACGCCGCTATCCGGAGGATCCCGAAGTGTGGTACGAGTTGGGAGAGGCCCGGTACCACTTTGGTGGCTCCACGGGAGTCACCGCCGAGAGCATCCAGGCACCGTTCCGCCGAGCCATCGCCCTCGACTCGGGGTTTACTCCCGCCTATATCCACACCGCCGAGTTGGCGTTCATGACCGAAGGCCGCGAGGCCGGCGAGCGCGCCCTCGCCGGCATTCTGGCGGCGCATCCGACGAGCGTCGAGGGCGATGGCGCCCTGCTGTCGACGGCCCTGCTCGATCCGGAGACCGCGAGGTCGCCGAGGGTCGCGGCCATGCTCGACACGATGTCGGCAGAGGCCTTCCGGCGCTCCTTCGACGCGCTGCAGCGTCTTCCCGACTCGGCCGAGTCCGCGCTCCGAGTGGCGCGGGCGTGGGCCGATCGCTTCGCCGAGGGGAACGCGTATCGGCAGTGGATGCTCGCGTTCCGAGGTCACGTAGAAGAGGCGTCCGCGGAGTTCGCGGGAGCAGAATGGCGGGAGCCCATTCCCTACTGGGCCGTCAAGAGCCGCTTCGGCCAGTTGGCCCTCCTCGGTGCGTTTCCGGAGGACACGGTCCGGACGCTGTACGCCCGCTGGCTCGAATCGGGCTATGGGCCCGCCACGTACGTTGCGGCTCGGTGGTGGGCCGATCGGGGGGATACGACGTCCCTCGCCCGGGTCGTACAGCAGTTTGAGGAGCTTCGGAGGCACGAGCCGGCACCCGGCCCTCCGAATCCGGCCGTGCTGGAATGGGGAATCGAGGTCTCGTCTGCGTACCTCGCGCTCGCCCGCGGCGACACCACCAACGCGCTCCGCCGATTCGGCGCGCTCAGGGAGTGGCCTACGGTTCCCCGCGCCTATCAGGAGCCTCTGACCTACGCGCAGCTGCTCGCTGCCACCGGGCAGGACGAAGCGGCGGCGGCCGCGCTCGCGAACGTGCCCGACGTGGGTCTCGCGCCCGGACCGGCCGAGGTCGTCTGGGTGCTGGAGCGCGCGCGGGTTAACGACCGCCTGGGGCGGCTCGAGCCGGCGGTCCGCGACTATTCCTACGTGATCGACGTGTGGCGCAACGCGGACCCGCTCCTCCAACCCTATGTGGAAGAGGCGAAGCAGGCGGTGGCACGCCTGGTGGGGGAGCAGTAGGCCGAGGTCGGACCGGCCGCGATATCCAACAGCCAGTCCCGCAAATAGCCAACTCCCAAGGAAGGCGCAAGGAGCCTGACGTGCTCCCCTTTGGCCGACCTACGTCCTCCTCCGCATGAGCCGATTCCCGCCGGTTTCCTGTGTCTCAAACTGAAAGGCAGGCACCACAGACCCTCGAGCCCCGCTTCGTGGACAGGGGGTTGGAACGGACGACTCCCGCCGGAGGTGAACATGATCCGCCTCGACCGATTCTTGACCTGCGCCCTGGCAGGCGCACTCGTCGCAACCCTGTCCTGTGGCGGAGAGGGCGACTCCGTTGTCGATCCCAACGTCGAAGAGACCTTCGATCTCCTGACGGACTGCTCCCCCACGTGTGTCGCTGGATTCGTCACCATGGTGGACAGCTTCGAGGAGATCATGCAGTGGCTCGCCAGTGGCACGGACACCACGGTCGGGGACCGGTCCCTCGACCTGACCACCGGCGCCTTCGGATTCGATCTAGATCTGGACGGCCGGTCGGGCAACGAGATTCAGTTCCGCGGCACGATCTCGCCTCTCACTGGCTGCGACGATGGCATGGTGAAAGGCGACGTGTGTATCGCCGAATGGGATATGTTCCACGTTCAAACCAGTGCACAGACGGGAGAAGGGACCTTCAGTGTGATCGGCCTGGGAAACGCCGCGGCGCCATACTCGACCCCCAGCTTCCGGGTCACCATTACCCGGGAGGACACGTGGATCGAGACGGAGGACGGGTGCAGGTTGGAAGTCACCGGCCTGGACATGATTGTCCACCCGTTCGGCGATCCGCAGATGATGTCCGCACTGGTGACCTTCAAGATCACGTCCGACGGAGTGGTCGATGAGGTGAGTGGGGGGATGTCCTACGGATACGACCCGTCGTCCGCAACGCAGTCCATCTACCTGACGGGGCAGTACACGCTCGGGGGCACGACGACGAACTTCTCCTGCACCGTGGACCTCGACACGTTTGCCATGTCCTGCTCATAGGGCCCGCCGCACTCGGAGGCGTTCGTAGGCAGCGCTCGGCTTCATGCCGGGCGCTGCTGTCGTTTCATCCGTCTACGGCCCCGGCGGCATCGACAGGTCCCCCGTCCACTCGGACTCGTCGTAGAATCTCGGCCAGGACGACTGTAATTCCGGTCGATGCCGCGTTCACGAATGAGATCCACTTCGACAACTCCGGCACCGGCAGGTGGGATGCCAGCGCCCCGGGCCCCGGGCGCCGCTGCCTATGCTCGGCTCTCGATGTCGTCCAGTCCCTCCTGGCAGCGCGCGAGGGTGGCCTCGCACCCGTCGATGGGATCGCCGTGGACCGCGCTCAGGGTGCTGAACGGAAGCGGGAAGACGTAGTGCCACGGCCGCCGGAATTCGATGACCGGCTTTCCGCGCACGACCAGCGGTACCAGCCAGGCGCCGGTCGCCCGGGCGATCTCCGGCAGGCCGGGCTTCACGCGGCCGTATGGTCCCCCCGCGTCGGCGAACAACCCGATGTTGCACCCTCGGGCTTGGACCATCTCGATGATCTGCTGTTTCGGGGGGATGGGCGACTTGCGGCGATAGACCCACAGGCGGAAGCCGAACTGCGCGGTGGTTTGCTGCAGCATGCGAGAGAGCACTCCGTCGTGCCCGATTCCCGTGGGCATCATCTCCGGAGGAACGTCTCGAAAGGCGCAGAGGGCGATTGGCTCGTAGGCATGCCACGAGTAGAAGATGAGAGGTCTTCCGGTGCTCTGGACCAGTCGCACCAGGCCGTCGAGCGGCGGTTTCCAGCCGGTGCGAACGGTCTTCCAGCAAGGGTAAATCCAGGCGGCCAGGGCGGCGTTCGAGAGGAATAGCAAAGGCTGGTAGAGCGGTTGGTGCCACGGCGTCTCTGTCGGCACGCTGGCAAAAGAGATCCGGCCGCGGGGACGTGGGCGGTCGCTCATGGAGCATCCCTCACCACGGTCTTCCTTCCTTCGCCAGCCGGTCGGCTGCCTCCCGGTACCCCTCGGCGATGGCCTCGCTGGCGCGGTGGAACTCGAGCGAGCGCAGGTGTCCCACCTTCGGCTGGATCAGCAGATCCGGCGGATCCGCCTTCAGCCTGGCGGTCGTGACGAGCCCCCCCATGATACTGATCGAAGTGGTCATCACATCGAAGATGCTCGGCAGCGGCTGCCTGCTCCGCCATCGCTTGATCTGATCGAGGGCCGGAACCCGCACACGCGCCATCCGGCTGTTGAGAGCCTGCGCGATCCGGTTCTTGATCTCGGTGACGCGGGTATCTCGGGGCAGAGCCTCGGACGGGGCGGCGAGATCGCGTGAGGGTCGGCTGCCGACGACCCCGTGGTTCAGATCCACGGCGATCACGAAGTCCGCGCCCATCTCCCGCAGCACGTTGACCGGCACCGGATTGACCAGCCCGCCATCCACCAGGATCCTGCCGTTCAGCCGCACCGGCGTGAGGATGCCGGGAATCGAGAAGCTGGCGCGTACGGCCTCGATGATGTCGCCCTCCCGGATGGCGACCTCCTCGCCGGTTTCCAGATCCGTGGCTACGGCACAATAGGGGACCCGGAGTTCCTCGATACGCGTCTCCTTCACGTGGCGGCGGATGAAGCTCGAGAGCTTCGTCCCGTCGATGAGACCCGACTTGGGCAGCACCGCGTCGTAGAACGACGCGACCTGCTTCCAATCGAGACCGAGTGCCACGTCTTCCATGGCATCGAGGTCACCGGACGCGAAGACCGCCCCCACCGCGGCCCCGATGCTGGCGCCGGCGACGTAATCCACCGTGACCCCGGCTTCCGCCAGGGCCCGGATGACGCCGATGTGCGCCCACCCGCGCGCCGAGCCGCTGCCGAGCGCGAGCCCGACAGTTCCCCGTATCGGTTGCGGATGTCCTGGCGATGTCATGTGCGGGCGCCATCCCCGTCAGAAGGGTGGTGTGGTTGGGCGAACGGCTCGAGGCGCCGAACCGGTCACCCCCATCGGTGAGCTCGATGACCGCCGCACAGCCTTGGATGATGATGGCCGGGGCGGCCAGCCCTGACGGAATGTAGCGGCATTGGACTTGGCCGGTGAATCCGTGCCGCGACCGCCGGTGGGCACCCCCATCGCTCCTCCAGCATGCACTGTGACAACCGGCTGCGCAGCGGAGTCAATCCCCGATTCCCAATCCTGCAACGCGCAATCCTCGAGGGATGAGCAAGGACAGGACGCTCGCCATCTTGAACATTGGATATTCCCGGGATTGGTTATTGGCTATTGTATCGGAAGTTCAATCTCGGAGGACGCATGAAGGAGCGGGCCGTCAGGAAGACCGCGGCGACGTCACGGGTGCGGGAGGGAGACGAGAACATCCGGACCGGGCTGGGAGCGGATGCCATCGCGGATGCGCTCATGGACAACCTGTACTGTCTCCAGGCCAAGCCCCCGCGGGCCGCGACGCGCAACGACTGGTACATGGCCCTCGCCTACACGGTGCGCGACCGCCTGCTGGAGCGCTACATCGAGACGGTGAACGCGGTAACCGCTACCGGCGCGTCCCGCAAGATCGTGGCCTATCTCTCGGCGGAATTCCTCACCGGCCCGCATCTCGGAAACAGTCTCATCAGCCTCGGCATCTGGGAAGCCGCCAGGGAAGCGGTGTCCCGCGTCGGGCAGGACCTGTCGGACCTGCTGGAGCAGGAGGAGGAGCCGGGCCTGGGCAACGGCGGGCTCGGCCGTCTCGCCGCGTGCTTCATGGACTCGCTGGCGACGCTCGGCGTATTCGCGATCGGCTACGGCGTCCGCTACGAGTTCGGGATCTTCGATCAGCTCATCCGTGACGGCTGGCAGGTCGAGATCACCGACAAGTGGCTGCGCTTCGGCAATCCGTGGGAGGTCGGGCACTCCGACGTCGCCTTCGACGTGCGGTTCGGGGGGCGGACGGAGCACTACCGCGACGACCAGGGCCGCCACCGTGTCCGGTGGCTGCCGGAGAAGCTTGTCCGGGGCGTCGCCTACGACACCCCCGTGCCCGGGTACCGGTCGGGCACCGTGAACCTGCTGCGGCTGTGGAAGGCGGAAGCCGCCGAATCGTTCGATTTCGACGCGTTCAACCTGGGCGACTACTACGGCGCAGTGCACGAAAAGGTCTCGTCGGAGACGATCTCCAAGGTGCTCTACCCCAACGACGAGCCCGCCGCCGGGAAGGAGCTGCGGCTCGAGCAGCAGTACTTCTTCGTCTCCTGCTCGTTGCAGGACATGTTCCGGGTGCTGCGAATGCGGGGCAGGGACCTCGACGAGTTTCCCTCGCTGTGGGCCATGCAGCTCAACGACACGCATCCCTCCATCGCCGTCGCGGAGCTGATGCGACTCCTGGTGGACGAGTACTCGGTCGATTGGGACCGGGCGTGGGAGATCACGCAGCAAACCTGCGGGTACACGAACCACACGCTCCTGGCCGAGGCACTGGAGCGGTGGCCGCTCCCCCTCTTCGCCGAGCTGCTCCCGCGCCACCTCGAGATCATCTACGAGATCAACCGCCGCTTCCTCGACGACGTGCGGCTGGGGCATCCCGGCGACGACCAACTGCTGCGGCGGCTGTCCCTGATCGACGAGACGGGCGACAAGTACGTGCGTATGGCGCATCTCGCAAGCGTCGGCAGCCACGCGATCAACGGGGTCGCGGCGCTCCACACCGAGCTGCTCCAGCGGACGGTCCTCGCCGACTTCCACGCCGTGGAGCCGCAGAAGTTCCACAATGTGACCAACGGCGTGACACCGCGGCGCTGGATCGCGCTGATCAACCCGAAGCTGAGCGCGCTGATCACCGGCCGAATCGGCGACCGGTGGATCGCGGACCTCGAGGACGAGATCGAGCGAATCGAGCCGCTGGCCGCCGATGCCGAGTTCTGCGACGAGTGGCGGGCGGTCAAGGCCGACAACAAGCGCGCCCTGGCTGCCATCATCCGGGAGCGTACCGGCGTGACCGTGGATCCGACGTCGCTGTTCGACATCCAAGTGAAGCGGCTGCACGAGTACAAGCGGCAGCACCTGAACATGCTCCACGTCGTCTCCCTGTACGACCGGATCCGGCGCGGCGCCGCCGACGGCGTCACGCCCCGCACCGTCATCTTCGGAGGCAAGGCGGCCCCGGGATACCGGATGGCCAAGCTGATCATCAAGCTGATCAACGCCGTGGCCGAAGTCGTCAACCGTGATCCGGTGGTCTCGGAAGTCCTCAGGGTGGCGTTCCTGCCGGATTTCAACGTCACGAACTCGCAGCGCGTCTATCCTGCCGCCGATTTGTCGGAGCAGATCTCCATGGCCGGGAAGGAGGCCTCGGGCACGGGCAACATGAAGTTTGCCATGAACGGGGCGCTGACGATCGGCACGCTGGACGGGGCCAACGTCGAGATCCGCGAGGCCGTGGGCCATGAACACTTCTTCCTGTTCGGCCTGACGGCGGACGAGGCCGGAGCCCTGAGCGCGAGGGGCTACAGCCCTCGCGCCATCTACGAGGCGAACCCTCGGCTCCGCGCGGCGATCGAGCTCATCGAGTCCGGCCACTTCTCGAACGGCGATCGCGGCCTGTTCCGCCCGCTCGTCGCGTCGCTGCTGGACCGCGACGAGTACATGCTCCTGGCCGACTACCAGGCCTACGTGGACTGCCAGGAGCGCGTGAGCGAGGCCTACCGGGACCAGGAGCGCTGGACGCGCATGTCGATCCTCAACACGGCGCGGGTCGGGCGCTTCTCGTCGGACCGGGCGATCCGGGAGTATTGCCGCGACATCTGGGATGTGACCCCGATGACCGCAGGGGAGGGCTGAAGGCCAGGGGCGGCGCGGTCGACGCTTGGCTGCGACTGCTGAAATCCGGTCATCCTCGATCCCGCGCCACTCCCTCTGGCCGGTTCCTCCTTTGCGCCCTATTGTGCAGCAGGCATCCACCGGAGCATCCCCCGTGGCCGAGCAGTTGGACCGCCTCAAGACCGCCCTTGCCGACCGCTACCTGATTGAGCGCGAGCTGGGCCATGGCGGGATGGCCACCGTCTATCTGGCCCGCGATGCGAAGCACCAGCGTCAGGTGGCCGTCAAGGTGATGCGGCCCGAGCTGGCCGCGACCCCCGAGCGGTTCCTGCGCGAGATTACGATCGCCGCCAATCTGCAGCATCCCAACATCCTGGCCGTCTACGACTCGGGCGAGGCCGACGGCCTGCTCTACTACGTGATGCCGTACGTGGAGGGGCCGTCGCTGCGGGAGCGGCTGCGGAAGGAAGGCGAGCTGCCAGTGGGCGAGGCGGTGCGGATTCTCCGCGACTTGGCGGACGCGCTGGCGGCGGCGCACGCCAAGGGAGTGGTGCACCGCGACATCAAGCCTGAGAACATCATGCTTTCGGGGCGGCACGCGTTGGTGGCGGACTTCGGGGTGGCCAAGGCCGTGGTGGAGGCGACGGGCCGGCAGACGCTGACGACGGCGGGGGTGGCGCTGGGGACGCCGACCTACATGGCGCCGGAGCAGGCGGCGGCGGATCCGCACATGGATCATCGGGCGGATCTGTATGCGTTCGGGGTGCTGGCGTACGAGATGGTGACGGGGCGACCGCCGTTCGAGGGGGAGTCGCCGCAGGCCGTACTGCTGGCGCACCTCACGGAGTCGCCGGTGCCGGTGACGGAGGCGCGGGAGAAGATCCCGCAGCCGCTGGCAGCGCTCATCATGCGGTGTCTGGAGAAGAAGCCGGCGGACCGGGCGCAGACTGCGGACGAGGTGCTGGCGGTGCTCGAAGTGCTTGCGACGCCGAGCGGCGGGATCACGCCTGCCGCCACGATGCCCGTCGCCGGCGTCCGGAAGCGCGTGTCGTGGTTCGGGTGGCCGGTCCTGGTTGTCGGGGTGATCGGAGTGGCCGTCGCAGTCCTCCTCCTGCGCCGAGGCCGGATGGAGCCGGTCGTGCTCGGTCAGGCCATCCAGGTGACGGCCGACGATGGACTCGAGGTCCATCCGGCCATCTCGCCCGATGGGAACCTGGTCGCGTACGCGGCCGGGGCGGCCAGCCGGATGCGGATCTTCGTTCGGCCCGTGGGCGATGGACGGACCATCGCGCTGACGGACGACACGATGCGGATCGAGAGCCACCCCCGTTGGTCGCCGGATGGCACCAGGATCCTGTTCATC
>Ga0210112_1000397_pt1 | contig 12057 bp, 9 predicted proteins | sample Joice_ThreeSqC_D_FD_184875 | JGI IMG/M metagenome (GOLD analysis project Ga0210112, IMG submission 184875) | Wetland microbial communities from San Francisco Bay, California, USA, that impact long-term carbon sequestration - Joice_ThreeSqC_D2... | ecosystem: Environmental > Aquatic > Marine >... | reverse complement strand
GCATGGCGGAACTGGCAATCATCGGCGGCACCGGGCTGACCAGGCTGAAGAACCTCGAGATCGAACGGCGCGAGGTGATGCATACCCCCTACGGCGAACCGTCCGGGGCGCTGACCATCGGCACCCTGCGCGGAAAAGATGTCGTGTTTCTCGCCCGCCACGGCTACGGCCACACCATCCCGCCGCACCGGGTGAATTACCGGGCCAATCTCTGGGCACTGAAAGAGCACGGCGTACAGCGGATCATCGCGGTGTGTGCCGTGGGCGGGATCCGCGCCGACATCGTGCCAGCCGCGGTCGTCATCCCGGACCAGATCATCGACTATACCTGGTCACGCGATCACACCTTCTTCGAGACCGACCTCACCGCGGTGACGCATATCGATTTCACCGAGCCGTATTGCCGCGAGCTGCGCGAGCGGCTCATCAGCAGTGCGCGCCGTGCCGGTGTCGATGTGCTGACCTCCGGCACCTATGGCGCGACCCAGGGGCCGCGCCTGGAAACGGCGTCGGAGATCGACCGCATGGAACGCGACGGCTGTGACATGGTAGGCATGACCGGCATGCCGGAAGCCGCGCTCGCGCGCGAGCTGGAGCTGTGCTACGCAGTCTGCGCCGTGTCGGCCAACGACGCCGCCGGGCGCAGCCCGGGCCCGATCGAGATGGCCGACATCGAGCAGAATCTCGAGACCGGTATGGCCAGGGTGCGCGCGATCCTGGAACAGGCGATCAGCGCGTCGGCCTGAGACGGGGTTTGCGGAACAGGCCTGTGCAGCGTCAGCGCGTCAGCTGGTCATCCGCCGTCACCGGCTCCTCCTCCTGGCTGTTGCCGGCGGCGTCATCCGGTGCGGCCTCCTCGACGGGCCCGGACGTAGCCGGTTCATCCGGTGCCGCATAGGGCGTGACGCGTGCGATCATGCCAAAGCGCGGATGATCGAAGTAGTGCAGTTCTCCACTCCTGATGCGGCGCTTCTCGGTGAGGCGGAAGGCGGGCCGGCTGCCGGACCCGTCTGAATACAGCCCGGGCGCAGTGCTGCCTGCCGTCTTCAGCAGCAGGTCCACGTACAGATGCAGGTAGCGTTCCTTGACCAGGGCGATAGTGCCTTCCACGCTGTTGCGGCCGCTTCCGGCCGACGTATGCACCGGGTAGTCTACGGCGTTTGAACGTTCGTAGGCCGGCTGCCGCCAGGCGCGGTGGAACAGCACGTGGTAGCCGCTGGCGGCGGCCAGGCCACCGCTGATGTTGTTCAGCTGGTAAGCGCCCGATGACAACTCGGTGAACTCGCCGGCCGGAAAAGAACCCGTTGCGTGCACGGCGTCGATGCCTGACTGACCCGGAGTTTCATCGTCGGTTCCCGATCCCCCGCGGCTGAAGATGATGACCTCGACATCGTACAGGCGCGATTCGGCGTGCAGGGGCGGGACGACCAGCGTCAGCACGAGCAGGGAAAACCAGGCAAGACGGTTTATCATGGCGTTGCGGTTCATGTCGGTCACACAGTGTCGGTACGGTTAAACAGCGGGCGGCAGGTGCGGCTCAAACGGCGAGCAGGTCCAGCACCTGCTGCACTTTATCAAAACGCGCGGCCGGCGTCGCGAAGTCGCCGTTCAGGCGCAGCTTGTTGACGCCATCGAAGCGAAAGTGCTGCGCCTGCGTCTGGATGAGTTCGATCAGCTTTGCCGTGTCGATGTCAGGCGCGTCGCTGAACAGAATACGGCCTTCCTGGCCGCCGAGTTCGATCTTCCGGATGCCCATGGGACCGGCCTGCAGCTTGAGGGCGCCGATACGGAACAGGTTCTTCGCCGCCTCGGGCAGCAGCCCGAAACGGTCGATCATCTCGACCTGCAACTCGTCCAGCTCCTGACCGCTGTGCGCGCCGGCGATGCGCTTGTACAGCACCAGCCGGGTATGGACATCGGGCAGGTAGTCATCCGGTATCAGCGCGGGGACCAGCAGGTCGATTTCCGGTCCCTGGTGCAGCGGCTGGTCCAGCGCCGGCGTGCGGCCTTCCTTCAGCGCCTTGACGGCGCGCTCCAGCAGGTCCATGTACAGCGAGAAACCGATTTCGTGGATCTGGCCGCTCTGGTCCTCGCCCAGCAGCTCGCCGGCGCCGCGGATCTCGAGGTCGTGCGTGGCCAGGGTAAAGCCGGCTCCGAGTTCCTCCATCGCCTCCACCGCGGCCAGGCGTTTTTCGGCATCGGCCGACAGCGCGCGGCGCGGCGGGATGATGAGGTAGGCGTAGGCGCGATGGTGCGAACGTCCGACCCGGCCGCGCAGCTGGTGCAGCTGCGCCAGCCCGAGCTTGTCGGCGCGGTTCATGATGATGGTGTTGGCCGTGGGCACATCGATGCCGCTTTCCACGATGGTGCTGCACAGCAGGACGTTGAAGCGGCGGTGGTAGAAGTCCAGCATGACCTGCTCCAGCTCGCGTTCGCGCATCTGGCCGTGGGCGATGCCGATGAGGGCCTCGGGTACGATGACGGCGAGTTCCCGGCCCATGTTGTCGATGGTCTCCACTTCGTTGTGCAGGAAATAGATCTGGCCACCGCGCTTGATTTCTCGCAGGCAGGCCTCGCGGATGATCGCCTTGTCCCATTCGCACACGAAGGTCTTCACCGCCAGGCGGTGCTGCGGCGGTGTGCTGATGATCGACAGGTCACGCATGCCGGCCAGCGACATGTTTAGCGTACGCGGGATCGGCGTGGCGGTCAGCGTGAGGATGTCGACCTCGGCGCGCAGGTTCTTGATGGCTTCCTTCTGGCGCACGCCGAAGCGGTGCTCCTCGTCGATAATCAGCAGGCCGAGATTTCTGAATTTCACCGCCGGCTGCAGCAGCTTGTGGGTGCCGATCACGATGTCGATGCTGCCATCGGCGAGGCCCCTGAGCGTGCTGTCCTGCTGCTTGCCGGAACGGAAGCGCGACAGCATCTCGATGCGCACCGGCCAGTCCGCGAAGCGGTCGCAGAAGTTCTGGTAATGCTGCTGTGCCAGCAGCGTGGTCGGCACCAGCAACGCCACCTGCCTGCTGTCCTGCACGGCGACGAATGCCGCGCGCATGGCAACCTCGGTCTTGCCGAAGCCGACATCACCGCATACCAGCCGGTCCATCGGCGTCGGCGACTGCATGTCCGCGAGCACCTGGCGGATGGTCTGCTCCTGGTCCGGTGTTTCCTCGAACGGGAAGGTCGCGGCAAATGCCGCGTACTCCTCATGCGGTGCGTGATAGGCGTGCCCGCCGCGCGCCGCGCGCCGCGCGTAGATATCCAGCAATTCGGCCGCGACATCGCGGATGCGCTGCGTCGCCTTGCGGCGCGCGCGTTCCCATTGCTCGCTGCCCAGCTTGTGCAGCGGGGCCTGTTCGGGTGAGGCACCGGTGTAGCGACTGACCAGTTCGAGCGAGCCGACCGGCACGTACAGCTTGTCGCCGCCGGCGTAGGCCAGCGCCAGGTATTCGTTCTCGATGCCGCCGACGGTGAGGCGCTCCAGTCCGAGATAGCGGCCGACGCCGTGTTCCTCGTGCACCACCGGGGCACTGATCTCCAGATCGGTGAGGTTGCGCACGATGCTGACCGGGTCGCGCACCGGCTTGCGGCGCCGTGCCTGGCGCGCACGCTCGCCGAACAGCAGTGATTCCGGCAGTACGGCCAGTGCCGGGCTGTCCAGCACCATGCCCTGTTCCAGCGGTGCGACGGTAATCGCCAGCACCTCGCCGGATGCCATGAATTCCGGCCAGTCGGCGAGCGCCACCGGACGGATGCCGAAGCCGGCGAGCTGATCACGCAGTGTCTCGCGGCGTCCCGCGGATTCCGCGGTGATGAGGATGCGGCCGGAAAAGCCGTCGATGAAGGTCTGCAGGGCGCCGGCAGGCTGTTCGCTGCGCGGCCGGATTCTCAGGTCACCCGGCAGGCGGGTGTCGAAATGGCGGCTGCCAGACTGCAGCAGCACGTCCTTGAACAGGCCGATCTGCACGCAGGGGTAGCCGGCGAGCCTGGTCTGCAGCTCGTCGAGCCCGAGAAACAGTTCGCCGGGCGGCAGCACGGGGCGCTCCCGGTCATGGCGGCGCGCCTCGTAGCGCTCCTGCAGCTGTTCGTAAAAGGCCGCGGCGGCCCGATCCATGGTATCGAGCTGTACGATGCAGCTGCCCGCGGGCAGGTAGTCGAACAGGGTGGCCGTCTGTTCCATGAACAGCGGCAGGTAGTATTCGGCGCCAGCCGGTGCGATGCCCTGACTGACCTCGCGGTAGACGTTGCTGGCCTGCGGATCGCCTTCGAAGCTGGCGCGGAAGCGCTGCCGGAACAGGCGTATCGCGGCCTCGTCAAGCGGGAATTCGCGTGCCGGCAACAGGCGGATTTCGTCGCACGCGTCGAGCGAGCGCTGGGTCTCGGTGTCGAAGGTGCGAATCGTTTCGATCTCGTCGTCGAACAGGTCGATGCGAAACGGCTGGCGGCTGCCCATCGGATAGAGGTCCAGCAGGGCGCCGCGCACCGCGAATTCGCCGTGTTCCATGACCTGTGCGACACAGCGGTAGCCGGCGGCATCGAGACGCGCGCGCATGGCTTCCAGGTCGAGCCGGTCGCCGCGTTTCAGCAACAGGCTGTTGCGGTCAATGAAATCTCGCGGCGGCAGGCGCTGCAGCAGGGTGGGCGCGGAAACGATCAGCAGTCCGCGGGTGAGCGCGGGCAGTCGGTACAGGGTGGCGAGGCGTTCGGAAATGATGTCCTGATACGGTGAAAAGACATCGTACGGCAGGGTTTCCCAGTCCGGGAAGATGAACGCGGGACAGTCGCCGCCGGCCGCGAAGAAGGCATACTGGTCAGCCAGCAGCTCGGCGCTCTGCATGTCCGGCGTGATGACGACAAGTGGACCCCGTGCATACCGGCGCACGGTATTGGCAAGCAGCAGCGGCAGGCTGTCACCGTGCAGGCCGGTCCAGTTCTGCCGGCCCGGGCTCTCCGGCAGCTGCGGCGGCGCCAGCACGTCCTGCGCCGCCGTCGCGGGGTTGAGTGGTTGAACGACTTGGGTCATGCGACAGTTACGAGGTTCGAATCGATATCAGCCAGGTATTAACACATATTCACCCATGCCGGCGATCCGGTGTGCAGGTAAAGTTAAAGGTTCCGTGCTGCACACGTGACCTGTTCGAAAGGAAGCAGCAACGGCTCAGAGCCTGGCGCCGGTACCTTGCCCCTTGAAACCCAGCTTGCTGAATATAATGTAGCCAGGACATATACCCGTAAGGCCGGCAAACAGCAGGGCTGCCGGCGGGATATAGAGCAACCAGTGCACCTTGTCCACACCGGTCAGCCAGATGCCGGCGCCGATAAAGATGGCCATGAAGATAAACAACATCCGGATCGCGCTCATTTTATGTTTCTCCTGTATTATCCATACCCGAATTCGCAGCCGTTTGATTGCAGAGGGTGGGTTACCCGCCGCGCTGCAGTAGCCGATTATCTGCCAGTCATGCCCGACATTCAAATGAACAATAGCAGGGAACCCTTATGGTGAAATCGTATGGTGAATGGGTATTGCGCTGGCGCTTCCCCGTTCTGGCCGCATGCCTGGTCCTGGTGGCACTGGCGGCCAGTGGCGGCCGCTTCATTACCTTCAAGACCGATTACCGGGTTTTTTTCAGCGCCGACAATCCGCAGCTGAAGGCCTTCGAGCAGCTGCAGAACACCTATACCAAGACCGACAACGTGCTGTTTGCGGTGGCCCCGAAACAGGGCGGCGTGTTCACGCCGGAGACCCTGGCAAGCATCGCGCAGCTGACCACGGCCTGCTGGCAGATGCCGTACTCGCTGCGCGTCGACTCGGTCACCAACTACCAGCATACCCGCGCAGAGGGTGATGACCTGATCGTCGCCGACCTGGTCGGCGACCCGCATGCGCTTGACGCACAGCAGCTTCAGTCGATCCACGACATCGCCGTGCACGAGCCGCTGCTGGTGAACCGGCTGATATCACCTGACGGGCAGGTGGCCGGCGTCAACGTGACCATCCAGCTTCCGGATGAAGGCAGCGGCGGCGAGGTGCCGGAGATCACCGAATTTGCGCGCAAGCTGGCCGAACAGGTGAAGGCGCAGAATCCCAACCTGGATGTGTACCTCACCGGTATGGTGATCATGAACAACACCTTCCAGGAAGTCAGCCTGCATGACCAGGCCACGCTGATACCGGTCATGTTCGCCATCGTGCTGCTGACGCTGGTGCTGATGCTGCACTCGTTCACCGCCATGCTCGTCACCTTCCTGGTCATCGTCATGAGCATCGTGGCGGCCATGGGTCTGGCCGGCTGGCTGGGCATCGCGCTGACACCGCCATCCGCGTCCTCGCCGCCCATCATCCTCACCCTGGCGGTGGCCGACTGCGTGCATATCTTCGCCACCCAGCTGCACGCCATGCGCAAGGGCGAGGGCAAGCGGGAGGCGATCGTCGAGAGCCTGCGCATCAACATGCAGCCGGTGTTCCTGACCTCCCTGACCACGGTGATCGGGTTCATGAGCATGAACTTCAGCGACGCTCCGCCGTTCCGCGACCTGGGTAATATCGTTGCCATCGGCGTGACCGTCGCCTATTTCCTGTCGGTCACGTTGCTGCCGGTGCTGGCGTCGCTGCTGCCGATGCGGGTGAAAGCGGGCGAGACCCGCCGCGCGCTCTACATGGACCGCTTCGCGGACTTTGTCGTCGCGCGGCGCAATATGCTGTTCTGGGGCATGGGCATCCTGGTAGTGGCGCTGGTGAGTTTCATTCCGCGCAATGAACTCAACGACGAGTTCATCAAGTATTTCGACATGAGCATCCCGTTCCGGGTCGATACCGAGTTCGCCACCACCCGGCTGACCGGGGTCTACACCATCGAGTACTCGCTCGACAGCGGCGAAAGCGGTGGCATTAACGACCCCGAATTCCTGCGCGAGGTCGACCGCTTCGCACAGTGGTACCGCGCACAGCCGCACGTGCTGCATGTCAATACGATCACCGACATCATGCGCCGGCTGAACAAGAACATGCATGCGGACGATCCGGCCTGGTACCGGCTGCCGGATGAGCGCGAGCTGGCGGCACAGTATCTGCTGCTGTACGAGATGTCTCTGCCGTACGGTCTCGATCTCAACAACCAGATCGATGTCGGCAAGACATCGACCCGGCTGATCGTCTCGCTGGAGAATGTGTCCAGCAACACGTTGCTGGATATAGACCGCCACGCCCAGGACTGGCTGCGCACGAATGCCCCCAACCTGCAATCCAGCGGCGCCAGTTCAGCGGTCATGTTCGCCTACATCGGACAGCGCAATATCCGCAGCATGCTGCGTGGCACCAGTGTAGCGCTGGTGCTGATCTCGCTGGTGCTGATCGTGGCGCTGCGCTCATTGAAGATCGGGCTGGTCAGCCTGATTCCCAACCTGGCGCCGGCGGCCATGGGCTTCGGCCTGTGGGGGCTGGTGTCCGGCCAGGTCGGGCTGGGGCTGTCGGTGGTCGCGGGCATGACGCTGGGTATCGTGGTGGACGACACGGTGCACTTCCTCAGCAAGTACCTGCGGGCACGCCGCGAGCGCGGTCTGGATGCACAGGATGCCGTGCGTTACGCGTTCCACACCGTTGGCACGGCGCTGCTGGTGACCACGCTGGTGCTGATCGCGGGCTTCCTGGTGCTCACCTTGTCCGGCTTCAAGCTGAACGCGGATATGGGCCTGTTGACGGCGGTGACCATCGCGCTGGCCCTGGTGACGGACTTCCTGCTCCTGCCGCCGCTGCTGATGAAGGTCGACAAATAGCGGGCCGCTCAGCGGATATCCTCGATTGCGTGCTTCTTCTCCAGCACCTGGGGTGTGATCAGGGCAAAGCCCTGCAGCTGCCAGTGCGCCAGTTCGGTGATGGCCGACGGCACCACGTCGACGAAGTCATAGAAGTCGCCGGTGGCGTAGTGATAATCCTGCGCCGCCAGCCCGCAGACCTTGAACTCCACACCCAGCGAGGCGTAGTAACGCATGCGTTCGACAGCGTCCTCGTACCTCGCGTAGTTCTTGCGCGCCAGCGTGACGATCTCGGTGCCATGAACGACGACCTTGATGTCGAGGAATTCAGGCGCCAGTCCGTAGGGTTCATCCATGAGGGGATTGATGAGCGAGCGCACCCAGAACAGTGCCGAGTTGATCTTGTCCGGCTCGTCGAAATAGAAGTCGAACACCACCTTCTGTTCGGTGTAGGGCGTCTGCACCGCCCGCGATACCGCCTGCTCGGCCCGTCCCGGCAACGCGGCCATCAGGCAGATCAGGAGCATCAGGACCTTGCCTTGCATGACTGCTCTCCCGCAGGGTCGTCGCGATACCGCCCAGTATAGCGCAGCGCGGCGCATGCCCGGCCCGCGCATCCCGTCCGTCCGTCCGGGAATTTCCCGGCAGCAATACGCAAGACCGTGAACGGGTTAACAAATTTCATGCCTTTGTGCGCCGCTCGCGGCCGCTTTCCTTAAGTCCCAGATAAGGCGGGTGTTCCATACTGCCCGCCAGTTCACTCACAGGGCTTGCTGCCATGCAAACAGAACCGGACAGTACCCGGACCGTTTTATCGCCACGACTGGACGGCACGCTCGCCAATCCGGTACAGCTGGCGCTGACACTCATGGACCCGGCACACGACCAGCGCGGCTTCGCGGAGGCATTCGTGAGTGCGGTTTTCCGCCGGGCCTATGGCGCGACGCTAAGTGCATTCTATCCGCTGCTGCTCGGACTGACACGCGACAGCGGCGAGTACTCGGCAGTGGCCGGGATACGGCCGGCCGGGTCCGATGCGCTGTTCTCGGAGCACTACCTGGACCAGCCGGTCGAACGCCTGCTGTCGACAGAGCGGGCCGGCATTGCCGAGATCGGCAATCTCGCGCCGGCCAATGCCGGACAGGCGCGCTGGCTGATCTGTACCCTCAGCGCCTTTCTGATGGGGGCGGGTTTCACCCACGTGGTATTCACCTCGGTCCCGAGACTGCGTAATGCCTTCAACCGCATGGGCCTGCCGCTGACCCGGCTCGCCGATGCACACCGCGAGCGGCTCCCGGCAGACCAGCAGGCGGAGTGGGGCAGTTACTATGACTGCAAACCTGCCGTGTATGCCGGTGACATCGTCGCGGGCACGCCGGCCCTGCTGGCCCTGATGGCTGCAGACACCGACCTGCTGCGCCTGACGCTGCGCGCATACGATACCGGCCGGGCATTCGCCAGCGACGCCCGGGCAACCCTGCTGTGAGTGTCATCCTGGAAGCACTGGCGCACCACGCCACACATACGCCTCAGGGCCGCGCCGTAACCGGCAGCCGGGACGTACTGAGCTGGCGGCAGCTGGACGGTGAGGTTGGCCGACTCGCGACGGCGCTGAACGGTGCCCGCACGCTCGGCACGCTGCTGGTCAACGCGCCGGCCTGGGTGGTGGCGGATCTCGCCGCCCTGCGCGCAGGTGTCATGCATGTCCCGTTGCCGGGCTTCTTCAGCGACGGTCAATTGCAGCATGCCCTGCAGGATGCCGGCATCGACACCGTCATTACCGATGCCCCGCAGCGGATCGCCGATCTGGTGGCGGTGCGCCACAGCGACACGCTGCATATTGGCGGGCAGCCGTTCACCCGCCTGCTGCTGCAGCCGGACATGCAACAGGCGCAGCGCGCGAGCGCGGCCAAGGTGACCTACACCTCGGGCACGACCGGCACCCCGCGCGGAGTGCGCCTGTCACTGGACACCATTGAGTCCGTCGCCGGCACACTGGCCCGGGCCGCACACGCAGAGGCTGCAGACCGCGCCATGGCGCTGCTGCCGCTATCCATCCTGCTGGAGAATATCGGCGCGCTCTATGTACCGATACTCGGCGGTGCGGAAATCCTCGTGCCCGATCCGGCGGAAACGGGCGTGGACGGTTCGAGCCGGGTCGATGCCGCCCGGCTTGCCACTGCCTTGCAGAGGTACCGGCCAACCGCACTGATCGTTCCTCCCGGCCTGCTCAAGCTGCTGACCGTGCTGGCACGGCGCGGGACAGTGCCCGACTCGCTGCGTTTCATCGCCGTCGGCGGCGCCCCGGCGGGGCAGGGCTTGCTGGAAGAGGCGCTGGACTGCGGACTGCCGGTCTACCAGGGCTACGGGCTGTCCGAGGCCGGTTCCGTGGTGGCCATGAATACCCCGGCACATAACCGTCCCGGCTCGGTGGGCAGGCTGCTGCCGCATGTGCGCGCCCTGATCAGCGAGACCGGCGAGATACTGGTGCAGGGCAAGACCTTTTCCGGCTACCTCGGCAATGCGGCGCGGGATGCCAGCGACGTGCTGGCCACCGGCGACACGGGCTATTTCGACCCGGACGGCTACCTGTATGTCACCGGGCGCCTGCGCGAACGCATCATCACGGCCTACGGCCGCAATATATCACCGGAATGGATCGAGGCGGAACTGCTGTCGCACCCGGCTATCGCGCAGGCCGCCGTCATCGGCAATGGCCGCTTGCAGCTGCTGGCGGTACTGGTGCCGTCCGGTGCACAGGCCGCTGCAGAACTGGAGACAGCCGTCGCGGCTGTCAATGCACGCCTGCCGGACTATGCAAGGATCGACACCTGGCTGCTTGCCGATGCACCGTTCAGTACGGCAAGCGGCGAGCTCACAACCGGCGGCAGTCCGCGTCGCGACGTGATCGAACAGCATTATTTCCCGCAGCGGCAGGTCGCCCGGTCATGAGCAATTTTTTTGACCAGCTGCAGACAGCAACACAATCCGCACGCGAGTCGATGCTCGCGATTCCGCAACTCGTGCGCGGCGCACAGGGCAACATATCCCGCGACGCCTACATCGCCTTCCTCACGCAGGCCTATCACCACGTCAAGCATACGGTGCCGCTGCTGATGGCGTGCGGCAGCCGCCTGCCCATGGAAAAGGAATGGCTGCGCGAGGCGATCGGCGACTACATCGATGAGGAGACCGGGCACCAGGAATGGATACTGAACGATCTGCGTGCCTGCGGGACTGATCCGGAGCAGGTCCGCTGCGGTATACCGCACCCCGCGACAGAACTGATGGTGGCCTATGCCTACGACACCATCAGCCGCGGCAACCCGGTGGGCTTTTTCGGCATGGTGTTCGTGCTGGAAGGCACCAGCATCCAGCTGGCAACCCGTGCGGCCGGCGCCATCGCAGATGCACTCGGACTGCCGGAAAAGGCCTTCAGCTACCTGAGTTCGCACGGTTCGCTGGATATCGGGCACATGGAGTTTTTCGAATCACTGATGAACCGCCTGGAAGACGCCAGCGACCAGCAGGCGGTGATCCACACGGCCAGCATGATGTATCGCCTGTATGGCGATGTATTCCGCAGTCTCCCACTGGACTAAAACGAGGTAACTGACATGAAACCTGCAGTATTTATCGTCTCCTGCATCCTGCTGGCCGGCTCGGTCATGGCGCATGCCGGAATGGCAGACGATCTCCTGGTCATCCAGCAGCGCTGGGCGACTGTCAATTACGACACGCCGAAGGACGACCAGGGCAAGGCGTTCGAGCTGCTGACCGCCGACGCACGCAAGCTGGTCGATGCCAACCCGGGCAAGGCCGAGCCACTGGTCTGGCTGGCCATCATCCGGAGCTCCGATGCCGGCGCCACAGGCGGTATCAGCGCCCTCGGCAAGGTCAAGGAAGCGCGCAAACTCCTCGAGCAGGCCGAGAAGATCAATGCCACGGTACTGGATGGTTCCGTCTACACCTCGCTGGGTTCCCTGTACTACCAGGTACCCGGCTGGCCGATCGGCTTCGGCAGCGACGCCAAGGCCGAGCTCTATCTGCGCAAGGCACTGGCGCTCAACCCGGATGGTATCGATCCCAACTATTTTTACGGTGACTTCATGCTGGAAGAGGGCAAGCCGGCCGAGGCGGTCCGCTACCTCGAGAAGGCGCAGGCCGCCGCGCCGCGCCCTAACCGTGCGCTGGCCGACAAGGGCAGGCAGCGGGAGATCGCTACAAAGCTGCAACTGGCGCGCAGCAAACTCTGACAATATACCGCCAAACCGGGAGCGAACAGATGGAAAACAAACG
>Ga0210112_1000396_pt1 | contig 12058 bp, 17 predicted proteins | sample Joice_ThreeSqC_D_FD_184875 | JGI IMG/M metagenome (GOLD analysis project Ga0210112, IMG submission 184875) | Wetland microbial communities from San Francisco Bay, California, USA, that impact long-term carbon sequestration - Joice_ThreeSqC_D2... | ecosystem: Environmental > Aquatic > Marine >... | reverse complement strand
ACTGCGCTTCATCAACGAGTACCACGACCACCCGGCCTACATCGCGGCACTGGGGGACAGCGTGCGCGCGTTCCAGACCGAGCACGGCGTACCGGACAAGCTGCTTATGTCGTTCCACGGCATACCGCAGGAATATGCCGACAAGGGTGATCCGTATCCCTGCCAGTGCGAACTGACGGCCGAGCTGCTGGCGAAGCATCTGGGGCTCGAGCCGGTGCAATGGCAGTTCAGTTACCAGTCGCGGCTCGGGCCGAAGGACTGGCTGAAGCCCTATACCGACCGGACGCTGGAGTCGCTTGGCAGGCAGGGGGTGAAAAACGTCCAGGTCGTCTGTCCGGGCTTCAGCGCCGACTGCCTGGAGACGCTGGAGGAAATCGCCATGGAGAATCGCGATGTCTTCCTGGAGGCCGGCGGCGGCGACTACCGCTACATACCCTGTCTCAACGACCAGCCAGCGCACATCGACTTCATGGTGCAACTGCTGGAACGGCACCTTCAGGGCTGGCTGCCCTGAGGCTACAGCGTACTAGGCAGCCGGAGGTACCCATGCAGCCCATGAAGGCCATGATCCTTGCAGCCGGGCGCGGCGAGCGCATGCGGCCACTCACCGACAGGACGCCGAAGGCGCTGTTGCGCGTCGGCGGTCAGACCCTGATCGAGCATCACGTGCATGCGCTGGCGCGGGCCGGGATTACGGCGCTGGTCATCAATCATGCCCATCTCGGCGAGCAGATCGTGCGCGCGCTCGGGGACGGTTCGGCCTACGGTGTCGCTATCCGCTATTCGCCCGAGACCGGCGCGGCACTGGAGACTGGCGGCGGCATTTTCAACGCGTTGCCGCTGCTGGGTGCTGCGCCGTTCCTGGTCGTCAATGCCGATATCTGGACAGATTTCGAATACGGGAGTTTGCCGCGGGACATCGATGGTGTTGCGCACCTGGTCATGGTGGACAATCCGCCGCAGCATCCGGACGGGGACTTTTCACTTTCGGCAGGCCGTCTGGCGCAGCGCGGTCCCGCCATGCTGACCTTCAGCGGGATCGGCGTTTACCGGCCGGAGTTGTTCGACGGCTGCACTGCGGGTGCCTTTCCGCTCGCGCCGCTGCTACGCGGGGCCATGGATGCGGGGCAGGTGACGGGCGAGCATTTCGGTGGCCGCTGGTACGATATCGGCACGCCGGAGCGCCTGGCGGCGATCAGTGATGCCGTCATCAATCTGCAGTGAGCCGCGGGTGATGTGCGATCAAGACGGCCACTGGCAGGGTCGCTAACCGGATATGGGTCAGGAAATAGAAGTCGTCCGTTTCACTCCGGCGGATTTCGCGGAGTTCGAGCAGCGCCTGCAAGCCGAGTCGGCCTTGCTGGCCGAGTGGTTCCGTGCGCGCAGTTTTTCCGCGCGTGACCGCATGGGCGGTTTCGAGCTCGAGGCATGGCTGGTCGATGAATCCGCGCGCCCCGCGCCGGTCAACGAGGCCTTTCTCAGGCGGCTCGGTAATCCCATGGTGGTACCCGAGCTGGCGCGTTTCAACGTCGAGCTCAACGACCACCCGCAGCACCTGTGGGGCTCTGCGTTCAGCCGTTTCGAGGCCAGTCTTGGTGCGACCTGGCAGCAGTGCGCGCGCGTCGCGCAGGAGCTGCACACCGGCCTGCTGATGATCGGCATTCTGCCCACGGTGCAGGAAAGCGAGCTCTGTCAGGAAAACATGTCGGACCTGAAGCGCTATCGCGCCCTGAACGAACAGGTGTTGCGCCTGCGCGAGGGTGCGCCGCTGCAACTGGATATCCACGGCCGCGAGCACCTGAAGACCGAGCACCACAGCGTGATGATGGAGGCGGCCACGACATCGTTCCAGCTGCATCTGAAAGTGCATCCCGACCACGCAGTGCGCGCCTACAATGCGGCCATCATCGCCTCGGCGCCGCTGGTGGCGGTGACGGCCAATTCGCCCTACCTGTTTGGCCACGATCTGTGGGATGAGACCCGCGTCCCGCTGTTCGAGCAGTCGGTGTCGGTTGGTGGCCTGGCCGGGGCCAGCCACGGCCCGCTGCGGCGCGTGACCTTTGGTTCGGGCTACGCGCGCGACTCGCTCATGGAATGCTTTACCGAGAACGCGCAGCACTACCCGGTCATGCTGCCGATGCACTACCGTGACGGCCTGGAGCAGATGGCGCATGTGCGCCTGCATAACGGTACCATCTGGCGCTGGAACCGCCCGCTGATCGGTTTCGACTACGATGGCATGCCGCACCTGCGAATCGAGCACCGGGTAATACCGGCCGGGCCGACCATCGTCGACATGATTGCCAACGCGGCGTTTTATAATGGGCTGATGCAAACTCTGATGACGCAGGCGATCCCGCCGGAGCTGCAGCTGCCGTTTGCCGTTGCGCGTGATAATTTCTACGCGGCCGCCCAGCGTGGCCTGGATGCGCACGTGCGCTGGTTCGGCGAGGCGCGCGGCACGCTGCTCGCGCTGGTCAGCGGGCAGCTGCTGCCCATGGCCCGGCAGGGCCTGCAGCAGCTCGAGATCGACCCGGCCGACATCGACCGGTACCTGGGCATCATCGAGGCGCGCGTGAACAGTGGCCAGACGGGGGCTGCCTGGCAGCGAGCCTGCGCCGCCAGGCTCGGGCGGAATTTGCAGGCCATGACGCAGATCTACCGGGCACACCAGGACGCCGGGCGTCCCGTGCACGAGTGGCCCGTCGCTTGAGCGGGATTGCTGCAGTGGCGGCAGCTGATTAAATTTATTACAAATAAAGCCTGGTTTTGGCGAATCCGGAATGCACAGTAAATGCTGAACGAGATCGAAGAACTGCCCGCGGGGCTGCTGGATGTGAAGGCGGAAGGACTGCAGGACCTGCTGGGCGGCCCGACGCTGTTGCACCTTCCGGGCCGGCAGCCGGAGCCGCTGTTTGTCACGGTGCTGGCGCATGGCAACGAGGGTAGCGGCTTCTACGCGGTGCAGTCGCTGCTGCAGAAGCATTGCGACAGCGGCCTGCCGCGCGCCCTGTCGGTGTTCATCGCCAATGTGTCGGCGGCCAGCGAGGGACTGCGACGGCTGGACGGGCAGCCCGACTACAACCGGGTGTGGCCCGGCACGCTTACGCCGGAGGTGCCGGAGGCGGCCATGATGCAGCAGCTGGTGGAGCGCATGCGTGCCCGCAAGGCCTTCGCCAGTATTGATGTCCACAACAACACCGGCATCAATCCGCACTACGCCTGCATCAACCGCGTCGATAACCGCTTCCTGCAGCTTGCTTCGCAGTTCAGCCGCACCGTGGTGTATTTCATCCGTCCGCTGGGCGTGCAGTCGATGGCGATGTCGTCCGTGTGTCCGGCCGTGACCATCGAGTGCGGCAAGGCCAGTCACGAGTACGGCATGGAGCATGTGCGCGATTATCTCGATGCCTGCCTGCGCCTGAGTGTGATCCCGGAACACCCGGTGGCATCACACGATGTCGATCTGTTCCATACCGTGGCCGTCGTCAAGGTGCCGGACGACGTGAGCTTCGGTTTCGGCGATGCCGCGGCAGACCTGCGCCTGGTGAACGATATCGATCACCTGAACTTCCGCGAGCTGCCGACCGGCACGCAGCTGGGCTGGCTGCGCGATGGCAAGGAGTTGTTGCTGGATGTGCGCGATGACGATGACCAGCCGGTCTTCGAGCGCTATTTCGCCACCGGCGACGGCGTGTTGCGTACCGCGCGCCCGTTCATGCCGTCCATGTTCACCCTCGACGAGCGTGTCATCCGTCAGGATTGCCTGGGCTACCTGATGGAGCGGCTGCTGCCGAAGACCTGACCGGCGGCGCGAAGCCGGTCAGTCGTGCAGGGCCTGTTTTGCCTGCTGGTCGGCGTGGTAGGAGGAACGCACCATCGGACCGCTGGCGACGTGGCTGAATCCCAGCTGGCGGCCCAGTTCGCCAAGGCGATCGAATTCATCCGGGTGCACGAAGCGCGTGACCGGCAGGTGATGCACGCTGGGTTGCAGGTACTGGCCCAGCGTCAGCATGTCGCAACCATGCGCACGCAGGTCGCGCATGACCTGTTCCACCTCGTCGATCTCCTCGCCGACGCCCAGCATCAGCCCTGACTTGGTAGGCACGTCCGGGTGCAGGGCTTTGAAGCGCTGCAGCAGGTCGAGTGACCATGCATAGTCGGAACCGGGGCGGACCTTTTTATACAGGCTGGGGACCGTCTCCAGGTTGTGGTTGAAAACATCCGGCGGCGTGTGCCTGAGAATCTCCAGCGCGCGGTCCATGCGGCCACGAAAGTCCGGCACCAGCACCTCGACCCTGATCGCCGGGCTGTGCCTGCGGATGGCCTCGATGCAGGCGCTGAAGTGGGCCGCGCCACCGTCACGCAGGTCGTCGCGGTCCACCGAGGTGACCACCACGTAGCGCAGGCCCATGGCGTGAATGGTGCGGCCGAGATTTTCCGGCTCGTCCGCATCCAGCGGGTCGGGCCGGCCGTGCGCGACATCGCAGAACGGGCAGCGGCGTGTGCAGATATCGCCCATGATCATGAAGGTTGCGGTACCGCCGGCGAAACATTCGCCGAGGTTCGGACACGAGGCCTCCTCGCACACGGTATGCAGCCGGTTTTCACGCAACACTTCCTTAAGGCGACCCACGGCCGGGTCGGCCGGCGAGCGGGCGCGAATCCACGCGGGCTTGCGTAGCGGACGCGTGGTGGTTTCGATCTTGATCGGGATGCGCGCGGTCTTGGCCGCGCCGCGCTGTTTCTTGTCGGTGTCGTTCATATCGGCTTACGTAACAGTTCTTCCAGGTGTGCTTGCAGCGGAGCGCTGATCGAATCCACCGTGGCGGCCACGCCGAGGTCGGACAGCTGCGTCACCTCGAGATCGCGGTAGCCACACGGATGAATTCGGCTGAACGGCGCGAGGTCCATGTTGACATTGAAGCTGAGCCCGTGGAAGCAGCAGCCCTTGCGAACCCGCAGCCCCAGGGCGGCGATCTTGCGGCCGTTGACGTACACGCCCGGGGCCTTTTCGCGCCGGTGCGCGTGGATGTCATGGCCGGCCAGCAGCTCGATCACCGCCTGTTCCAGCCGGTTGACCAGGGATTGTACACCCAGTTGCCGGCGCCGGAGGTCGAGCAGGGTGTAGACCACCAGTTGCCCGGGACCGTGGTAGGTGACCTGGCCGCCGCGGTCCACGCGGATGACGGGGATATTGCCGGGGTCGAGCAGGTGCTCGTCTCTGCCGTTGCGGCCCAGGGTGTACACCGGCGGGTGCTCGAGAAACCAGAGTTCATCCTGTGTATTTGCCGTGCGCTGTTCGGTGAACGCCTGCATCTCCTGCCAGGCCTGGCGATAATCGAGCAGTCTGCGCCTGCGGACCTGTGGCCGGTCGTCGGGCGTGCTGCCGTCGCGGGGTGCGGGCCTTGAGCTCATGTGCGGCTTGTCACAGTGCCATGATGACGGTTTCGCACTCGACCAGGTCCTGGTAGATGGCGTCCAGCTGCGCGCGACTGGTGGCGTTGACAACCACGGTCACCGAGACATACTTGCCCTGTGCACTCGCACGGCTGCGGACCGCGCCCTCGGACAGATCGGGGACATGCCGGCGCACGATTTCCACCACGACCATATCCAGGTCGCATCCACTTTTCCCCATCGCCTTGATGGGAAATTCGCAGGGAAACTGCAGCGGGCTTTCATTGTCAGTCATGCCGGTCGCCTCGTGTTGATGTGTGCGAGTCCAGTGTAACAGGCTCGCGGTGCGGTCTCGACGCCGGGCGGATTGCACTGGCTTCATGGTTTGTGCGGGGGTACGACAATTTTCCTGTTGAAGTCCGGCAGCCGCACCCTGTGCGGCGGATAGCGCGGGTGCTCCCGGTAACCCGGGTAGGGGCGGGTCCCGTAGGAGGGATACCAGGGATACAGCGGGTAGTAGCGGCTGGCGTGGTCCTCGGCCGGTTCGCCTGCCTGCTCACGGGTCGCCGCTGCGGCATCCGCATTCGCCTGCCTCGCCTCGGCCTCGGCCTTGAGTATTTCCGCCCGGATTTGTTCCATTTCCAGACGGTGTGCCTCCATGCGGGCCGCCTGGTTGGCCACGGAATAGTAATCGTCACCGGTGGGCGCGTCGGTGACCGGTGCCGGCTCGATTTCCCGCACCGTGACCTCGAGCTGTGCGTCGTCCGGCGGTGTCTCGCTGAAATGGAAGATGCCCTCGGCGTCGGTCCAGGAGTACACCCGCGCGGACCAGCCAGGGGGCATCAGCGACAGCAACAGGAAACCGCCTGCGAATAATGTCGGTATCTTCATCTTGTTACCTCGCCAATTATGACCCGTCCCGCGCAGCCCGAGTTCAGGATAACGTACCTTGGCCATCAATTCCGTACCGGCATGGCCGGTGCCGGCTGCCTTGAAAAAAACAATAAAAATAGAAACATAGCAGTTGCTACATGGATCCGTGTGCAGCCAATCGCCATTCCTGCGGATGTGTTTCCACTAAAGACGATTTCGGCCATGGCCGATAGGTCTTCAGAGTCCAGCCGGCGGGTCCGCTGCCGGTGTCCCAAGGGGGGAAATCATGAGCGCTGTCACTCAGGATGTGGTTCCGAAACGCAAACGGCGCGGGAAGAAACGCAGCAAGGGCATGGCTGCCCTCAAGGCACTGCGCAAGGCCCTGGCCCGTCGCAAGCTCGAGATCATGCAGGAAGACGCGATCCTCAAGGAGCAACTCTACGACGTGTTCGCTGACGAATAGACGATAGCGGCAAACTGCCCCTGGCCCGTCCGGATTTGCTCCGGTCGGGCCTTCGAATACTCTCCCTTTCCGGCAGGTCCGGGTGTGGCCCTGCCGGGTTAGAATCAGCCCATGGCGGCAGCAAAACTAACGCTTGCGTGTGATGGCGCGGTCAGGGACATCCTGTACCTCGCAATACGCGATTATGCCCGCGCCGCCTATCCCCAGGGCGGTTCCGATTGCGCGCAGGTCGCATGCTACACACTGCTGGAGCTGGCGAACCAGATCGAGGCGGGCATCGCCGACGAACTATCCGGGCTCGAGATCAGCAAGCGTCCGCGTGCCATGATCAGGGCGGCCGTGCAATACCACTTCGATCGCGTGGACGCGGAACACGGTGGCGTGTCGCTGCGCCAGCGGGCCCTGTTCGATGAATTGCTGCGTGAAATACCGGTCACCCGGGACCGCCTGGAGGCGGCGGTTGCCGCCGATTACACGGCGAGCCGGCCAGCGGCTATGTGATCCACTCCTGCAGTGCGGCAATGATCTTTTCTGCCTGGTCCTTGCTGGAGATGTTGAACTTCGATTTCTGCTGGTATTCGCCGCCGCGCTTCTGGTAGCGGCGGATCGAGTACTTGTCCGGGCCGTAGACCTGCTTCGCACGGTCCCAGTCCTGGTAGCGGAAAATCACCGTGGACCAGGCGCCCTTGGTGAGTATTTTCTTGTCCAGTTCCTTTACGGTCTCGATCCCGTCTTCCTCGTACCGGATGGTCAGTTCTTCTACTGTCGATGCCATAATTGCTCCGATGTCGTTTGTTGCTCTGATGCGCGATGCCGGTTGACGGATCGGTGGACGGCCATCATACGGATTTCTGCCCGGACCGAAAGGCCCACTGACAAGGGGCTGATTTTTCAGGTTATCATGCGTTTTTGAACGCTTGCGACAGTCTGCATCAGTCGCCACGCGCTATGCTTGGACTGTCAGGTGAGTATCGGAATGGCCAGCCGGAAAGAACAGTTGCATGGAGGACGCCCGGATGACCGGCCGTTGCCGCGGGGCTTGCGCGCGATGCGTTTTCTGTTCGGGCCGGTCGGCGCCCTGATGCCACGGCTGCTGGGTCGCTGGGCCTACGATCTCTGGTTCCGCACCCGCCGTTTTCCGGAATCGGCTGCCGGCAGGCAGGTCACCCTCAATGCCATGCACGAAACGCTACTGGTCGGTGATATACCGGTGGCGCTGTATCGCTGGGGTGCAGGCCCGCCCGTGCTGTTCATACACGGCTGGTCGGGGCGTGGCAGCCAGGTGGCCGCGTTCGTCGAGCCGTTGCTGAATGCCGGCTACCAGGTCATTGCGCTGGACGCGCCCGGTCACGGTGCGACGCCCGGCAAGCGGACCAACATCCTGGAGTGTGCCGAAATCCTGCTGGCGCTGCAGCGGCATTTAGGCCCGCTATATGCAGCCATCACGCACTCCTTTGGCGGCATGGTGCTCGCCTATGCCATGAATCACGGCTTGTCGGTGCAGCGCGTGGTCTGCATCAGCGCGCCCGCGGATGTCGACTACCTGGTCGAGAGTTTTGCCCGCACGCTGAACATGCACCCGGCCGTGGTCCGTGACCTGCGCCGGCGTATGGAACGTCGTTTCGACTATGATTTCTGGGGGCGTACCGCCACCGAGAGCAACGCACGCCGGCTGACCTCGCCGGCACTGATCGTCCATGACGAACTCGACACCAGTGTACCCTGGACGCAGGGCGAGCGCATCGCCGCGGCCTGGCCGGGTGCGCGCTTCCTGAAAACCAGCGGGTTGGGACACGGACGTATCCTGCGCGACAGAATGGTGGTCGATGCGACGGTGAAGTTCATAACAGGTTAAGCTTGTTCGTATGACACTTCTGGATGGTATCTGATATGAAGCTCTATCTCGCACAACACGGCCTGGCGCTCAACAAGGAGGAGGACCCGCAACGCCCGCTAAGCGAGCCGGGCCTGCAACAGGTCGAAAGTGTCGCGCGCCTGCTGGGCAGTGCCGGTGTCAGGGTGCAGCGGGTCTGGCACAGCGGCAAGCCGCGCGCGCTGCAAACCGCGACCTGCCTGGCGCGGCGGGTAATGCCGCGCGGCATGGTCGAGCAGGTCGCGGGACTCGGTCCGAATGACCCGGTGGCCGAGTTCATCGCCGATGCCGACGTGTGGCAGGAGGATACGCTGGTGGTCGGGCACCTGCCGTTCATGTCACGGCTGGTTTCCTTGCTGGTGCTGCATGACCCGCAATGCGAACTGGTCAGTTTACAGCCGGGTTCCATGGTGTGCCTGGAACGCCTCGATCACGACCGCTGGGTGCTGGCCTGGATGCTGCGTCCAGAACTGTGCCGTACGGGAAGCGCGTCGTGAGCCTGCGCGGTATCGTGCCGCCGGACCCCGAAACCGGTGTGTCACAGGTTCGCTTTGCCGTGATCTTCACGCCGCGCCAGAACCGCAAGCGTTACCCGGCCGGCTGCGTGGAGATCTTCGCGACCGCGGAGGCCGCGCTGGCGATGGCTGATCCGGACAACAAGCGTCATGCCGCGCGCGTGGTGGGGCCCTCGAAGTCCTCGGAAGGACAGTTCATCTATTACCTGCTGGAGTGGCTGTAGTTGCTGGCTCCAGGCCCTGCAGGAAGATGAGGTAGGCGGGCTCCTCCCAGGCGCGTCCGCCGAGCGCCTGGTACCGGATCCTGCCCTGCGGGTCGACGAGGAAGGTCGCGGGCAGGCCGCGCGGCTGCCAGACTTCCGTTACCTGCCCGTCGCTGTCCAGCAGCGGGACAAGTCCGGGTGCAACCGCGGCAAGAAAGGTAAACACCTCGTCCTCGGTCTCGGCCGTGTTGACCAGCACGATCTCGAGATCCGTGTCGCCCAGCCGTGTCACCATCTTCTGGATGCTGGGCATCTCGCGGCGACACGGGCCGCACCAGCTTGCCCAGAAATGCACGAAGCGCCAGTGTCCGTGGGTACTGGCGAGGTCATAGGGTTTGCCATCGATGTCGTCCAGCTGCAGTGCCGGGGCCGTGATTCCGTCGACGCGCATGACACCGGCGGGCAGGTCCCCGGCAGAAGCCGCCAGCGGGGCCAGCAGCAGCCACAGCGTACAGGCAATGACGCGGGCCAGGAAGTTCATGGCTGCTGCGTCTCCCGGTTGCAGCGGATATTGCCGAATCCAATGGTGATCAGTTCACCCTGCCGGTCGGCGCCGCTGCGGAAGCGGGCCTCGATGTTCAGGGTCTCCGTGTCACCGGGAAACACCAGATTGCCACCGACGGGTTCATCAGGCTGCAGGTCGCGCACCGGCGGCAGCTGCGTCCACCCAAAAGTGGAACGGCTGGCCTGGCGCAGGTCTATGGCATCCCATTGTGCGTTCCAGTAGCCGGCATCCAGGCGGGGCAGCGGTTTGCCGTTGCTGGTGAACGACCACCGGTCGAGCTCCAGCCAGATGGTGTCCGGGCTCTTATTCTCGATGTGGACGGTCACGAAGCAGGTCTGTCGTATGCGGTCGATGGCCTCGCGCGGGAAACCGCGTGCTTCGTAGAAGGCCGCCATTTGTTCGGGTGAACGCGGAATCAATCCGACCAGCATCGTGTCGTTTTCTATGTAGGGTCCGCGGAACTGCCGGTCGGCCGCGGACACCCACGGCAGGGTACCGAACAGCATCAGCGCCAGCAGGCGTGTCAGGGTTACATGTGGCGCGCGAGTTCGCATAATATGGGTTGGACCGCTGCACTTGTGGTGCGTTCCGAGTTTGCACAGTTAGCCCGGGAGAGACAAGACATGCGTGGCCTCATTGTTGTTATTCTGGTGATCGGGTGGCTGCAGCCTGCACGGCCGCTGTTGGCGCAGTCGCAGCCCGGTGTACTGCGCCCCGTGCATACCTATTCCATCGTGGCACGTGACCCGGAGAGCGGTGAACTTGGCGTGGCGGTGCAGTCACACTGGTTTTCGGTCGGCACGCTGGTGCCCTGGGCCAGGGCCGGTGTCGGTGCGGTGGCCACTCAATCGTTCATCGATGTGCGCTACGGTGTGGAAGGTCTCGAACTGATGCAGCAGGGGAAATCGGCACAGCAGGCGCTGGAAATATTGCTGCATACCGACCCGACCCCGGAGGTGCGCCAGGTCGGCATGATCGATGCGCAGGGCCGCGTCGCCCAGCACACCGGCCGGCAGTGCATCCAGTATGCAGGACAACTGGCTGGCGACAACTTCGCGGTACAGGCCAACCTGATGGAAAACCCCGGTGTACCCGCTGCCATGGCCAGTGCATTCCGCGCGGCACGCGGCAGCCTTGCCGAACGCATGCTGGCGGCGCTGGATGCGGCGCAGGCGTCCGGCGGAGACCTGCGCGGCAAGCAGTCGGCCGCGCTGCTCGTGGTGCGCGCGCAGGCATCGCAACACCCGTGGGAAGACACGCTGGTGGACCTGCATGTCGAGGATCACCCTGCACCGTTGCGCGAATTGCGTCGCCTGCTGACGCTGGACAGCGCCTACGATCAGATGAATGAAGGCGATCATGCGCTGGAGCGCAACGATATCGACGGCGCACTCGCGCATTATGGCGCGGCGGAAGCGCTGGCGCCGGGTAATGTCGAGATGAAGTTCTGGCATGCCGTGTCGCTGGTCAACGCACAGCGGGTCGATGCTGCGCTGCCCCTGTTTGCCGACGTGTTCCGGGTCGACACCGACTGGCGTGACCTCGTCCCGCGCCTGGTCGATGCGCAACTGCTGGTCGCTGACCCCGCCACGGTGACCCGCATTGAACGTATTGGAATGATTGAGGAGGTGGAACCATGAATAAATTTCGGAACAGATGTCTGGTACTGATTTCCGGCTTGCTGATCGCCGTAATCGCCTGTGCGGAGGACGTGGTCCCGGCACACTTGCTTGGCCTGGACCTGGCACGTGATATCGCCCAGGGGGCGATCGACGCCTGCCGCAAGGACGGCTACCAGGTGGCGGTAGTGGTGACCGACCGCAGCGGCGATGCCGTGGTCGTGATGCGTGACGTGTTTGCCAGCAAGTATATGATGCAGCTGGCGCAGAACAAGGCCAATACTGTGGTGATGTCCGGGCTGGCGTCCGGAGCGGTGCGCGAAAATATGGTGCGTATCCGCAATGAACTCAACGAGCTCGACGGGGTGTTGCTCATCGAGGGCGGGCTGCCGATCAGCGTTGCCGGTTCGATGATCGGTGCCGTGGGCGTGAGTGGCGCACCCCTCGGGGACAAGGATGCTGCCTGTGCCCGGCGTGGTATCGAGGCAGTGCAGGAGCGGCTCGAATTCGCGGATTGATCCCTTGCCGGTGTATTCGCGTAAGGGGG
>Ga0210112_1000395_pt1 | contig 12095 bp, 15 predicted proteins | sample Joice_ThreeSqC_D_FD_184875 | JGI IMG/M metagenome (GOLD analysis project Ga0210112, IMG submission 184875) | Wetland microbial communities from San Francisco Bay, California, USA, that impact long-term carbon sequestration - Joice_ThreeSqC_D2... | ecosystem: Environmental > Aquatic > Marine >... | reverse complement strand
CCGCCGCAACACGCCGTCCCGGGCATCGGGACGGCGACGGAAACCGCAGCCCGCGGAGCGCGCGGAGCGGGCCCGGTTCTCTGACCGGCATTGCCAGGAAATATTGCGATTTTTCAATGCCGCGCCGGCATGCCGTCGATAGCATTTCCATCATGAGTTCCACTCCAGCCGGCCGGCCCGCAGCGGCGCATCCGCACTCGGAAACATCCGACGGGTAATTGTGCTCGTTACCCGTATAAATGTTAACAACACACCACAACAACCAATCTGCACGAGGGATCGCCATGAAACCTTCCACCCTTCGTACCACACTCGGCACCGTGATCACCATCGAGACGGATGAAAGTCTCGACCTGCGGGCACAGGGGGTTTTCCAGCGCGCTTGCCGGCTCGCGGAACAACCCGACCTGAATTTCATCGAGGTGAATCTTGGCAACACCCGGAACCTCCGGGGTTCCGGGGTGGGTTTGCTGAAAATGCTGCGTGAGCACACCGCCCCGGATAGGCACCTCATCCGGCTTGTCAACTGCCGACCGGAAATCCGACGCCAGTTGCTGACCAGCAGCATGAGAAAACATTTCCGGGTGATGTAGCCCGCCGGATCGCACATCGCTCACCGGCCGCGCAGGCTGGCAGCTTACTCACGTTAGGGTATCGCCGGCGGGATTGGTGGCGCCCCCCGGCGGCCCCGGCGGTGCGGTGCCGTCCGGAACCCGTCGTGATGGAACGGCATCGGCGCGTTCATGGCTGCTGTCGTCCGGCTGCGGACGCGCCCCATCACCACCCGCCTCAGTCGGCCTGCGCTTGCGTGTGCCAGTACCCGCGACACCCATAATGGCGGTGCAGTCGCGCCTCATACGCCCGGTTGATCATCGCCGGAGAATCATATTCCGGTGCACGCTTGATGACCTCGCGGTTCAGCCCGACGGCAACGCTGTGCTCCACCCAATCGACTGCCTCGATCCAGTCCGGGCTGATCAGCACATGCCGGCCCGGCCACCAGTTACGCGTATTGATCTCCAGGTAACGAATCGACCATGCCTGGCTATCAGCGTGGCTGCGCATTCTGTGTTCGGGGTTCGCGCCGAGGTGTCAGCCGTCCCGACCCGATCCCTGTTCGCGCCTCCACTGCGCGTAGCATTCGGCCCCGCAGAACCACAGGGTGTAATCCCCTGCCTCCGGTGTCAGCGCCTGGTCCGACGGAAGTTCGCGCCGGCACATGGCACAGTTGACCCGCCGCGGGGCTTTCGACCGCGCGTCGCTTTCATGATCTTTGCTGCTCATTGCCAAACACCCCCTTCCGATCACGGAAATTCAAGCCGTCACGGAGACTTATACCGCAGGCATGCAATTTCCCCGCCAGCGGAAGACCTGCGCCTGGCCCACGCGCGTGCGGACCGTTCGATGCCACGAGCTGCCGGTGATCGGACACGTGTCAGCGCCCGCACCATCGAACGGGTGAACCGCCGGCGGTACCGCACGCCCTGTAACTCCTACATATCGGTGTAGAAATTACCCGCACCCGGCAGCGCATGATTCAGGGGAAAGCGTCCTGCAGGACCGGGGCCGTATGTATCGTGCCGGTCCTCAGTTCTTATCGGTGCGTTAAGTGTCTATTGCGATATCGCAATGCAAGGTCTGCAGTAATAGTCAAATTGTGATCATGGCGCTTTTGCCTTTTATCCGCGAATCAACCGAGGAGGTGCATTATGAGACAGCGCTGGGAAGACGGATTCAATTGCCTACTGGGCATCTGGTTGTTCCTTTCCCCCTGGGTACTGAACTATGTAATCATCCAGACCGCGGACTGGAATGCCTATATCATTGGCAACGCCTTTGTTGTGTTCACACTCTGGGCACTGTGGCACCGAAACCCCGGGAAGAATGGATTAATGCGCTGCTGGGGCTTTGGCTGGTCGTTTCCCCCTGGGTACTGGGCTTCTCGACGCTGATGGTTCCAACCTGGAATGCCGTGATCTGCGGTCTTGTCGTCCTCATTCTCAGTCTCGAAGCCACCCGGCCAAGCCGTCAGCCCCACGCGACGGCGTGACGCAACAGGTATCGCACTTGGCCCTGTTCCGGCGGGGCTGCCCGGATGCGGACAGGTGCGATCACCCGCCGTTTTCAGGCACCAGACCGGAGACGGTGCAGAATCAGTACCGACGATCGTGACGCTACACCCGAACCGGAGATGCCGGAACGGGTGTTTTGCTATGCTCGTCACCGGGGAATGTCGGCCGGCATGCCCCGGTAGCGTGAAACCCGGGGGTCAAACCGGCGTTACGGATCCGGTGTCCGTGTCAGCCCGTCTTTTCAACGCAGTAGGCACGCAGCCGCTTCGCATCCCGTTGGGTCACTGCGGCTGCGACCCGCGCCCCGGACGGCGGCACAGCCATTTGCAGCGTGATGATGCCCAGCTGTCTGGTGATCTTTTCCATGTCCTGACGCCTGATTCCGAACTCCTGCGCAATAGTTTCGACATATTCATATCCCATAAGCACCCCCGCTTCTGCGACACACACCATTCCCGGTCCGTGTTTCCTTATAGAGCACCTGCAGCGTTGCAACATTAATAAATGTCAATCAGGAGCCTGCCACGCTGTGTTGCATGACACGCAAGCCCGGCGAAACACCGGGTTCGCGAGCGGCCACCTCCGCGCCTGATGCAGACTTCTTGTCCGCAGGCGTGCGGGCGCATTTGCCTGACTACACGACCGCCCATACAGTTCGACTCAGCACACCCCCTCGCCGCGCCCGCCGGCGGGGGCGTCACCACGAAGGGCATCGCATTGCGCGGCCTGCCAGCAGGTGCGCATGCGGGCGCCGAAGTGCGCGGGTTTCTCGGCGAACAGACGCAGACCCAGTGTCCGGGCATCTGCCCGCAGCCGGTCCTGCCGGCGTTGCGCAAGTCCGGACAAGGCGGTGATCTGTTCGGGTTCGCCCAGGGTGTCACCGTCGTGTGCCAGCGTCATGCGCAGCACTGCCAGATCGTGGTCATCACCCAGCAGGTCAGCCAGCCGGCTGGCCTCCGCCGCCAGCCCTTTCATCTGTGCCGGCCAGATCTCGCGCAACAGGCGCAGGTGATACCAATGGTATTTGACACGTTTGCGCCACTCGTGGAAGCGCTCCGGCGTCGGTTCTTCGTAGCCGGCGCGCAGGGCTTTGCGTGCACGGCGGTAGGTACGCACCAGTCCCGGCTCGATGGCGGTGATGCCGACGTCGTCGAGTCGCCATCCCAGTACACGAAGACGCGTTCCTTGCAGTTGCCTGGCAACGCCAGCCAGACGTTCCGGGAGACTGGCGTCGTTATGAAGTGCATCCCGCCGCTGCTCGAGGGCCTGCCGGACCGACAGAAATGCGTCAGGTTCGAAATCCCGGCAGAACGCGGCACGCAACTTCTCAACGCACTCCAGCATGACATCCGCATCGCGGACGCCCGAAAGGCTGCGCGCGAGATCACGAAACCAGGCATTCTCCTGCGGGTACGAAGCGCTGAATGAACCTCGTACCAGTCGCAGCAGGCCGCGGATTTTCTTGCACCGCTTGCGCAACTGATGGATGGTCTCCGTGACATCCGAATCCGGACCGGTCAGTTCCGCCACGGCCCAGTCCATCTGTTCACAGACAATACGCGGCACACCGTCAGCAAGCGATTCATTGACGTGTATGCGGTAACTCATGGCAACGGATCCGGGCACCGCCTGCCGGACGGCCGTGTCGTTTGCACGGTGCAACGGCATAGGCCTGAGCGGAGCAGTAAACCTCTTACGTAAAGCATGCCCGAGCAGGCAGGAGCTGCGCATTGAGAAAACGCAAGACACCAAAGAACGGTTTTTATGCTCCGTTCACCTACACCCCTGCCTGAGCCGGGGACTCCGTCCATAGATCCGCTCTCCAAGCGCGCTGCTGCTCGCGGTCACGCTGGCGGTGCTGGCCATGCTTGCCTGGTACTGGCTGCTGCCGATGCACATGGCCTGACAAAGCGGACAGGTCCAGGGAAACTGGCGCGGGTTACACCAGGCGGGGGATTACGCCTGGATTGTAACTATTTGCCGGTTTTTGTAAAAAATACCCGGTTTTAAGTGCCAGTAAAAAGCGGACACGACGGGTTACCGCGCGGATCATGCGCGGCGAACAACCGACAGGAACGACATTTGCAATACCACAGGCAGCAGACAGGAGAGCCTTCCATGCGCAACGGATTCCACCTCGCCACAATCGCCGGCATCGAGGTACAGGTCGACTGGAGCCTGCTGATTATCTTCTTCCTGATCACCTTCAGCCTGGCGAGCGAACTGTTTCCGGCTTGGCATCCCGACTGGAGCCCGCTGCTCTCCGTTGTCATGGCGCTGACCGCCGCCCTGGCGTTTTTCGCCTCGGTACTGGCCCACGAGTTCTCCCATGCCCTAGTGGGGCGCTCCCAGGGCATCGACGTCAAGCGCATCACGCTGTTCATCTTCGGCGGCATGGCCCATATGCAGAACGAGCCGCGCAACTGGCGTGCCGAGTTGTGGATGGCCATCGTCGGACCGGTCACCAGCCTGCTGCTGGGGGTGTTGTTCCTGTGGCTCGCCGGTCTGTTTATTGAACCGGCTGCGCTGAAACCTGAACATCCCGAACTCACCCTGGCGGCGATGGGTCCGCTTCCCACGGTGTTCGCCTGGCTGGGCAACATCAACATCATCCTCGGTCTGTTCAATCTCGTACCGGGATTTCCGCTCGACGGCGGCCGGGTCCTGCGGGCTGTGATGTGGGGCATCACCGGCGACATGCACCGCGCTACCCGCTGGGCATCACAGGGCGGGCAGTTCTTCGCCTGGCTGCTGATCGCCGCCGGTGCGGCCATGATGCTGGGCATGCGGGTCCCTGTGTTCGGCACCGGCCTGATCCCCGGCCTGTGGCTGGCGTTTATCGGCTGGTTCCTGAATAACGCGGCGCTGATCAGTTACCGCCAGCTGCTGGTGCGTGAAGTGCTCGAGGACGTGCCGGTGAGCAGGCTGATGCAAAGCCGTTACACCAGAATATCGCCGGACATCACCGTAGATGCCCTAGTACACGACCATCTGTTGGGCAGTGAGCAGAGGGCCTTCCCCGTGTTCGATGACAACCGCTTCGTCGGCATGATCTGCCTGCAGGACATCCGTGGCATTACCCGCGGGGACTGGCCGCAGACACGCGCGGGCCAGATCATGACCCCGGCCGCTAAACTTGCGCATGCCGATGTGCAGGAAGATGCCGCCACGGTACTCGAACGACTGGCAAGACGTCAGGTCAATCAGTTTCCCGTACTTGAACACGGAGAGTTGCGCGGCTTTGTCCGCAGCGAGGATATCATGCGCTGGCTCTCGCTGTATGGTGGAGAGGATTTCCGCAACGCGGCCTGACAAGTCACCGCTTGCAGACACGCGCGTGCCGTAGCCCGCCGGTCCGGCCGTACCCGGTGTCTTACGTGTGCAGTATCGACATGACGGCGCCTGCCTTGCGGCTGAACGTTTTCCGTGCGGCAATTCCGCTCGTTTGTGGATAGTATATGGATCTGCTCGAAATCGCCCGACAACTGCGCAAGGATGTCTCGCGCCTGCATTTCGCCGCGCCGGTGGCGCTTGTCTACAATCCGCTCGACTATGCCTGGGCGGTGCACCGCGAATACCTGCAGCGCTATGGCACGGGACACCCGCCGGTGATCCTCGTGGGCATGAATCCCGGCCCTTTCGGCATGGTTCAGACCGGGGTACCGTTTGGTGACGTGCTCATGGTACGGGACTGGCTGAAACTCCAGGGGCCGGTCGAAAAGCCGCCACGCGAACATCCTCAACGCCCGGTGCTGGGATTTGACTGCCGCCGCCGCGAGGTGAGCGGGCAGCGTCTCTGGGGCTGGGCGCAAAACAGCTTCGGTACGCCGGAGCATTTCTTCTCCCGCTACTTCGTGGTCAATTACTGTCCGCTCTGTTTCCTCGAGGCGGGCGGGCGCAATCGCACGCCCGACCGGCTGCCGGCCGCCGAACGCGCGGCCTTGCTGGCAGCCTGTGACCGCGCCCTGCGAAGAACCGTCGAACAACTGCGTCCCGAATTCGTCATCGGTGTGGGTCGGTTCGCCGCCGCCCGGGTTGCCGCCGCGGCGGGCGGACTGAGCGTCCGCATCGGCGGCGCTCCCCATCCCAGCCCGGCAAATCCCGCGGCCAATCGGGGCTGGGAACGGGAGTTCACCGCTGCCCTGCGGGCTATCGGCATTGCACCCGCGTGATCCGGCGAACGCACCGCAAGGGGTGGTCCGCTACACGGGGTGTCACGTATACGCTGCATAGATTCAGCTACAGCGGAGAAGAACAACATCCGGGCGGGCAGGAACGCGATTGTCGCCGGGACCGTGTCACCCGGCTGCCTGTCACCGCTGCAGGGTCTGGCTATTCCCGGCCGTAGCCGCTGCCTTCCACCTTGCCGCGGAACACCAGGTACTGGTAACCGTTGTAGATCATCATCACCGGCAGCAGCATGCCGATGCCGGTCAGCATGAATACCAGCGTTTTGGCGGACGCCGCCGCATCGGCGATCGCCACGCCCGGCGGCAACAGGTTTGGATACAGGCTGATGGCCAGCCCGGCAAAGGAAAACAGAAAAATCGCCAGGCTCCAGACGAACGGCGCCCGTTCCCGGCGACGTGCAAGACTGCGCAGCAGCATCACAAAGGTGCCGGTCGCCGCCAGCGGCAACGGGCCGATATAGAAGATATCCGGAATCGAAAACCAGCGCTCCGCCACCTGCGCATAGAGCAGCGGCGTCCAGATCGTAACGCCGGCGGCGGCCACCAGCATCGACCAGGCGGCAAACTGCGCGCGCCGGTAGCTGCGCGCCTGCAATTCTCCCTGCGTCTTGATGACAAGGTAGGTGGCGCCGAGCAGGGTGTACCCTGACACAACCCCGGCCGCCACCAGCAGCGCGAACGGATTCAGCCAGTCCCAGATCCCGCCCGCGAACTCCCCGTCGACCACGCGGATACCGCTGATGATGCCACCCAGGGCGAGTCCCTGCATGGTCGCGGCGATCAGGCTGCCAGCGCCGAAGGCGACACCCCAGGGGGCCTTGCGGCGGGCATGCTCGTGGAACTCGAAGGCGACGCCCCGGAAGATGAGCCCGAAGATCATCAGGGTGATCGGAATGTACAACGCATGCAGGGCAAGCGCATAGACCAGCGGGAACGCACCGAACAGCGCACCGCCGAGCACCACCAGCCAGGTCTCGTTGGCGTCCCAGACGCTGCCGAGGCTGGCCATCATCGTGCCGCGGCGTTCCTCGTCACGCGCCAGTATGGAGAGAATGCCGACGCCGAGATCGAAGCCGTCCAGCACCACGTACAGCACCAGGATCAACCCGATGATGAAAAACCAGATGTTGCCCAGAAACAGCTGCACCTCGTTCATGGCTGACTCCGGGGCGCCGGTTCACCAGCCGTTCCCGGCGCGGTCCGCAGCGGGCTGGAGGGATGTAGCGCGGGCACGGGCGCCTGCAGATCCGGGCCGCGGCGAACGAGACGGCGGGCAAACACCAGGAACACCGCCAGCAGCGTGACGTAGATGAAGAGGTAGCCGAGCAGACTGGCGGCAACCGCGTCTGCGGGCAGCGCCGAGGCCGCCTCGCCGGTTCGGAGCAATCCATGCACCACCCAGGGCTGTCGCCCCGTCTCGCGCAGCAGCCACCCCGTCTCGACGGCGATGTAGCCGAGCGGCAGCGATGCCAGCCACAGCTTGAGCAGGTGATGCTCCTGCTCGAGCGCCCTGCCCCTTAGCCACCGCCATAGCGACCACACCGTCAGCAGCAGGAGCCAGACACCGATGGCCACCATGATGCGCAGCGCATAGAACGGCACCAGCACCGGCGGCTGATCGGCGCGGGCGAATTCCTCCAACCCGGCCACCCGCCCGGTGAGCGAATGGGTCGTGAGCAGACTGAGCGCGGCGGGTATCTCGATCGCCCAGCGGTTGTGCTGTGACTCGGGATCCGGCCAGGCGAGTACCGCCCAGGGAGCGCCCTTCTCCGGAGGGTTCGTCTCCCAGTGCGCCTCGCTGGCCGCGAGCTTGGCGGGCTGGTGTTCGGCCATCACCACGCCACTGGCGTCACCAAGTATGATCTGCGCCGGCGTGACGATGGCGGCACCGAGCACGGCGAACTTGAATGACTTGAGAAAGAACTCGACATGCCGGCCCTGCAGCAGGTACCAGGCGCTGATTCCCCCGATCACGAACAGACTGGTCTCCAGGCAGGCAAACCACATATGCGCAATGCTGGTCGGCATGGAAGGGTTGAAGATCGCCTCGAGATAACTGTCGACGACGAGTTGCCTCCCCTCCAGGTGTACGCCGGCCGGGGTTTGCATCCACGCGCTGGCAGACATGATCCAAAACGCCGAGAGCGAGGCGCCGGTGGCGACCATAACCGTTGCAAACAGATGGATGCCGGGGGTGACACGTCGCCAGCCGAACATCATGATGCCGATAAAACCCGCTTCCAGCATGAATGCCATCGCAGCCTCGAATCCCAGGATATTGCCCATGAAATCGCCGGTCACCACGGCAAATTCCGACCAGTTGGTGCCGAACTGGAATTCGAGCGGGATGCCGCTGACAACGCCGATACCGAAGTTCAGCAGCAGTAGCTTGCTCCAGAACCGCGCGTGGTAGTAATAATCCGTGTCGTGCGTCTTCAGCCACAGCGCCTCGACCACGACCAGAAAAACGCTCAAGCCGACGGTGAGCACCGGCCAGAGGATATGGAACAGGGCCGTGAACCCAAACTGCACCCGGGACAGGGTGACATGATCGAACCACATGTCCATATCGGTAATGCCCTCCCCGGCGGCCGGCACCTGGTCTCACGTGCGGATTCCGACTGCTCACCTCAGCATCACGCTCGTCTGACACCGATATCCGCGGCACGGCGCGATACCCCGTTCATTCGGGAACAGGCTAATGCACTCACCGGGGCAACGCATTGCGGTTTCGCAATCCGCTGACACAGCCGACGGGCCATGTCCTGGACAGGAATGCCGCAAGTGAGTGCGGAGACTACCGGCTACCATTTGCCGTTTCCGTGTGGACCTCACTGTGACGTCAGTGAGGAATCTGCATGCCGACATGGGTGGCGGCATTGCGGTTTATCAATGTTCGTCAAGCGTATCCGTGCAATACTTTTTCAGTGATGTAAATTGATCCGGATTGTAATGTAACGGATCGTCTGACGTTGAACGAATGATGACATGCCAAGGAGGTCGATATGCTTTACTGGGCCGTGGTCTTTTTTGTTATCGCCATCGTGGCCGGCGTTCTGGGTTTTGGAGGTATTGCCGGAGCGGCATCCTCGGTGGCACAGATCCTGTTTTTCATCTTTCTCGTCATCTTTATCGTGGCACTTTTCACGGGGTGGCGGCGTCGACCACCGCGGGTCTGAGGTGCCGGAGCGGCGTATTGCGTGTCGGCTACCGAACGGCACAATTCTGCCGGTCGCGCAACCGGCTTCTGCCAGACTGCATAGAAATACCAGACATCAAGGAGATATGACATGAAGATGTTCAAATCAACCACACTGATCGCACTTGCCACCCTGATGTTCCTGCTGACGGCCTGTGAAAAGGAAGGCCCTGCCGAGAAGGCCGGTAAGAACATCGACCAGGCGGCCGAGCAAATACAGGAAAAAGCCGACGCCGCCGGAGACAAGGCCGCGGACACACTCGAACAGGCGGGAGACAAGATCGAAGATGCGACCGATTAGTCTGCACCGTGAGTCTCAATCACGCTTTTCAGGTCGAAGCTGCCAGGAAAGCGGCAATGACCCGGCCGAACACGCCAATGGTCGCCGTGAAAATCATGCTGCGCCGGATCTGCGGATCAGGTGACGTCGTGCTCATCACGGCCTGAACGGGCTCCTAGCCCGCATTTCTCACCGGGCGGCGGCGTGGGCGATGTAATGCATTGGATATAAGCAGAATGCTGTTAACGCGGAAAAGACAGTTTGTATTCAGGAAATGCCTATCCCGGTGAGAAATGCGGGCTAGCTCTCGAGCAGGGTCTTGTTGATGACCCTGCCGTGTGCGTCCATGTCGTAGACCATGGAAACCGCCGTGGCGAGTTCCAGTCCGGCAACTTCGCGTTCGCCAAGATTGTCCAGGTTCATGACGATGGAGCGCAGCGAGTTGCCGTGCGCCGACACCAGGATATTATCTCCGGCCCGCACGTGACTCATGATGCACCCCTCGAAGAAAGGAACGGTTCTGGCGGCGGTATCTGCGAGGCTTTCGCCTCCCGGTGGCCGGACGGAGAATGAGCGCCGCCACTGTTGCACCGTCGCGTTTCCCACCCACTCCGCCGTTTGCCGTTTATTGAGTCCCTGCAGCCTGCCGTAATAGCGTTCATCGAGTGACTGGCTCAGAAAAACGGGAACCTCCTCGGCCGGTTCACCCTCATAGCGGTTCCAGCCATGCCAGTCGGGATCATCGGCAGCATGCTTCAACACAGGACTTCGACCGCTGCAAACTCCCTCCCCTTCGGTCAGGCAGATCACGGCGGTCTCAATGGCACGGATCAGCAGACTGGTGAAACACACATCAATCACCACCCCGTGAACCCCCAGCGTGCGGGCGGCCTTTCGGGCATCCTCGCGCCCGCGCGGACTGAGCGGCACATCAACCCAGCCGGTAAAACGGTTCTGCGCGTTCCAGGTGCTTTCGCCATGGCGGATCAGTACGAGCTGCGTCATATCGTGCCTGGCTGCAAATCCTCAAGTCAGCAGTAAACATACCCGCTCGCTGCAGAATCCGGCATTGAAGAATCGCAATGCCGGGCACTGCCTGCGCGCGTAGAGTAACGACTACTGGATGACGGCCTCGCCGCGATGCCGTGCGTTCGCGGCGAGGCTGCCTTGAATCGATGGAGCTAACTATGAACAGTGAACACTATCCCTACAAGGTCGCGGCTGTGTATCCCGACAGCGCGGCGGCAGAAGCGGCGGTCCATGACTTGAATATCGAAAACCTTGGCGATGTCGAGGTAGTGCGACTCGAACCCGGCACGAACCAGGTCGACCTGGCGATCGAGCCGGAACCGGAGCAGACTCGCGAGACCGTGGTAAACGATACCGTCACCGGCAGTGCCGTCGGGACTGCCGCCGGCGCGGTACTGGCGGGAGCCGCCGCGCTGGGTACGCCCGCGTTGTTTATTAGTGCGCCGGTTGTCGGACCCCTCATGTTACTGGGCTATGGCGCCATGATCGGCGGGACGGTAGGCGCCATCCGTGGACTCAAGCTGCGTGAGAACATGCTTTCCGGGTTGGTGAAGGATGCACTCAAGGAGGGCTACCATGTCGTCATCATCCATGCCGCGAGTGAACAGGAACAGCAACGCGTGCAGGATGTGATCAACACGACCATGCCGGAGGATACCGCCCATACCTGAGCCGCCTGATAAATAGCAGTGCATGCTGCTCCCCGCGCGCTCGCAGACGTCGCGTCGCAGTTGACTGTATACGCCTGGGCAACCGTGCCACGGTCGGTGGCAACAGGATTCCGTGGGATGGGTTCCAGGATTACCAGAGCATCAACCAGGACACCGACAGGCCGGCGATGGCGCTCGCCACCAGCGGCACTCCGACCCGCAGCCCGATCTGCCTGCCGCCGATGACTGTTGCCATGCCGGCCTTCACCAGGCTGTTAACCGCGCCGGCGATCACGATACCCGTCGCCGCGATGCGGATAGCCAGCTCATCCTGGCTCATGCGCGCCAGCGACAGCGTGATGGCATCCACGTCCGCCAGCCCCGAGGCGGTAGCAAGCAGCAGCACCCCGGTTTCGCCCAGCCAAGCCTGCAAGGCCCGGCCCAGCAGCATCACCAGCGCCAGCAACACACCGAAGGATACCGCTGTCTTTATCTCCAGCGGATTGCTGAGGCGCGCCGTCTCGCCGCTTCTCCCGTGTCTCGACGACCACCAGTAGAACAGCCCGGGGGCGTAGACCAGCAGCGCCATGATCAGCGCCGGCACCAGCAGCGGCCGAAGCAGCTGCCCATTGAGAATGCCCGCCAGCAGAAACATGCGTGGGAACATGGTGCCGC
>Ga0210112_1000392_pt1 | contig 12158 bp, 11 predicted proteins | sample Joice_ThreeSqC_D_FD_184875 | JGI IMG/M metagenome (GOLD analysis project Ga0210112, IMG submission 184875) | Wetland microbial communities from San Francisco Bay, California, USA, that impact long-term carbon sequestration - Joice_ThreeSqC_D2... | ecosystem: Environmental > Aquatic > Marine >... | reverse complement strand
CTCCCCTCCGCCTCGCTCCGTCTGGTCCGCTCCCGCTCCGAGCTTCGGCACGTCCAGCCCGTCGCGCGCCTCGGGCGCCGCCCCGAGCCCTGGGCACCCGCGGCTGCGCCGCTCGCCGCCCCGGGGGCCGGGGCTGGCCTCGACTCGGTGTTCGGGCCCTCGGCGATGCCGCTCAGACAGCTCGGGCTCTTCCCCCTGCCTGCCCGCAACATCCGCGGCGGCGGGGTCAAGATCGCCATCCTCGACACCGGCTTCGAGACCGGAGACCCCGCCTTCGCCTCCACCCTCGTGCTGGCACAGCGGGACTTCGTGTTCGGCGACACCGTGGTCGCCAACGAACCCAACGACGACCCGTCGGCGTCCCGACACGGTACCGAGGTGTGGTCGCTGCTGGCCGCGGAGGTGCCGGGCAACATCATCGGCCTCGCCCCGGACGCGGGGTACGTCCTGGCCAAGACCGAGGACGTCCGTTCCGAGACGCGGGTCGAAGAAGACAACTGGGTCGCCGCCCTCGAGTGGGTCGATTCACTCGGCGTGACGGTGGTCTCGTCGTCCGTCGGGTACGTGGGATTCGACGACGGTTTCACCTACCGGCCGCAGGACTTCAACGGGGACGTCGCGGTCACGACGGTGGCGGCGGACTCTGCGGCGGCCCGGGGGATCGCCATCGTCAACGCGGCCGGCAACGAGGGCCCAGCCTACCGGTCGCTGATCACGCCGGCCGACGGCCACCTCGTGATCGCCGCCGGAGCCGAGGACTCGCTCGGTGCGCTGGCAAGCTTCAGCTCGCGCGGCCCCACCGCCGACGGCAGGCTGAAGCCGGATCTCACCGCGCCGGGTGTGGGCGTCTTCGTCGTGAATCCGTCGGCCGGCGGCTTCGCGCGTGCCAACGGCACCTCGTTCGCAGCGCCGCTCCTCGCGGGCACCGTCGCGCTGTTGCGGGAACTCCACCCAACCTACACGCCGGCCGAGATCCGGAGCGCACTCCGGCGGTACGCCACCCGCGCCGTCGCACCGGACTCCAGCTCGGGATGGGGGCGTCCCAACGGCGCCATGAGCGCCTTCTTCCCGCAGGGCGTGGTTTTGACCGGACCCACGGACACCGTGCTCCCGTCGGTCTCGCCGACCTTCTCCTGGACGGTGCCGGACCTGCCCCTCGCCGCGCGTCCGGTGCGCTATCGCCTCGAGATTGCGACGGATACCCTGTTCACGTCCGTCGTGCTCGACACGATGCTGATCGAGGAAAACGTCACCCTGCCACCCCACCGTCCAGGCGACCGATTGGCCTACCGCGTGACGGCCCGGACGACCGACTCGCTCCAGGTCACGAGCGCACCGAGCCCGCGGTACGTCACGCCGGCCTGGGTCACGCTGCTCGAGCCCGACGCGCCGGGCGGCGTGACGCTGCGCGAACTCCGTCCGACGTTCCGCTGGGCGTCGCCGGAGGTCACGGTACCGCCTGGGCCGTTCGTGTACGACCTCCGCATCATGCGAGTGGACGACGGCGCGCTGGAGCTGGAAGCCCTCGATCTCGACGCGACCGAGTTCGTGCCGACGCGTGATCTGGAGCGCAACACCCCGTATCGGTGGTCGGTCACGGCGCGCCTGGGCACCGACAGCCTCACGACTGAGAGCGGCGGCACGTTCGTCATCGTGGATGATTCCGCGCCGTTGGCGACGCTGCTCTACCAGAACTTCCCGAATCCGTTCCCCAACCGCGATCTCGGGCGCGACGCCACATGCATCTGGTTCGACCTCGCCTCACCCGCGCGTGTGCGGCTCGACATCCTCGACGCCCGAGGCCACGTGATGCGGGAGATCGTCCCCGGCACCGAATTCCCGGAGGATCTCCCGGCGGGCCGCTACGGCCGTCCCGCCAATGGCACCCCCGGCAGCTGCGACCCGCGGTTCGAATGGAACGGCACGGCACCCGACGGCTCAGCCCTGCCACAGGGGATCTACATCGTGCGGCTGGTGACGCCCGGCGCGACGTTCACGAAACGCATCGTGTACATGGGACGGGACTACTGAGATGCGGCTGACCGTGCTGGGCAGCGGGACAGTTGCGCCAACACCCGATCGGTCGGCTGCCGCACACTGGGTGGAAGCGGGTGGCGTGAGACTTCTGCTGGACTGCGGCGCGGGCACGCTCCGGGGCGCTGCCACCGCGGGCATCCCCTGGGCCGCCGTCACGCACATCGCGATCACGCACTTCCACCTCGATCACTGGGGAGAACTGCCCCACTATCTGTTCGCGCTGCGGTGGGGCACCGAGCCGCCGCGTTCGGCCCCGCTCGTGCTGCTCGGCCCGCGCGGGTTGCGCGCCCGGCTCTCACTGGCGGCCGGTGCGTTCGAGGACTGGCTGGTGCACCCCGAGTATCCGCTGGATGTCGTGGAACTCGCGCCGCGCGCGACCTGCGAGCTCGCCGAGGGCGTCACGCTCGAAACGCACGACACACCGCATACTGCCGCTTCGCTGGCGTACGCCGTGAGCGACGGCACGGTCCGGTTGGTGTACACGGGCGACACGGGTTATTCCGCACCGCTGGCGCGGTGGGCGGCCGGGTGCGATCTCCTGCTCGCGGAGTGCTCGCTGCCCGACGAGCGTGCGCTGGACATGCACCTCACGCCGTCCCTGGCAGGGCGGCTGGCACGGGAGGCAGACGCCCGGCGGCTCGTGCTGACGCACTTCTACCCCGTGTTCGAGGACCGGGACCCAGCCGCTCTTGCCCGACGGGAGTTCGCGGGCGAGACGGTAGCCGCTCGGGACGGGGATCGATTCGAGATCACCGAGGTATAGGAGGGATGCTGATGCCGTCCGCCACCCGACTCCACCGCCAAGCCGGCGCGATCGGCCTTGTCGCCGTGACGCTCAGCGTCGCTGGCGGTCCGCTCGCCGCCCAGGATGCACGCGCGGCCCTGGACCGCGCCGAGGCGGCCTATCACCGGATCGTGACGCTCCAGGCGGCGTTCCTGCAGACCATCGACAACCCGATGCTCGGAGCGCCGGAACACGCGAAGGGGATGATCTTCCTCGAACCGCCGAACCGCTTTGCGATGCGCTTCACCGACCCCGCCGGCGACCGCATCGTCGCCGACGGCACGTGGCTCTGGCTCTACGCACCGAGCTCCGTGCCCGATCAGGTGATCCGGCAGCCCGTGCCCAGTGGCGGGATGACGTCGCCGAACCTGATGGGGCAGTTCGCCGACCGTCCGCTCGAGCGGTACGACGCGCGCTACGTCGGCGCTGATACCGTGGACGGCACGCCCGTGGACGTGGTGGCCCTGCGTCCGCGGGAGCAGGGGCTGGGGTTCCGGTCCGCGGAGGTCGCCATCGCCGGAGACGGACTGTTCCGCCGGATCAGCGTCGTCGAGGATTCGGGGCAGCTTCGGACGCTCGTGCTCGAGGACATCCGCACCGGCGTCGCGATCCCGGCGGCCGAGTTCCGGTTCACACCGGGGCCGGGCGTGCGCGTCGTCACCCCCTGAGCGGCCGACGGACCGGACGCGAACGGGGCGGGCAGCGCACCACGCGCTGCCCGCCCCGTTTGGCCGCCGGGTTTCGCGGTCAGTTGGTCGAGCCGCCGGCACTGTCCCGCTGGGCCAGCGCGAGCAGCTCGGGGACCGTCTTCGCCTGCTTCAGCATGTCGACGGCCCGCGCCACCTGCCGATCGTCGTGCAGCCGCCGCATGTTCTCCGACCCCCTCCCGAAGACGTAGCGCTGGATCTCGTACGTCATCTCGAGATTGATGAGGTTGTGCGCGCCGTCGATCAGCGACGGCGACAGGTCGATCCCCTTCTCCTGGAGCCGTCGCACGACCTCCCGGCGCATGGCGTCGGTGACGGTGAACGCCTCGTTGGTGATCTTCCCCGATGCCTTGAGCTCGAGCGCGTACGAGGTCAGCACGTCCCGGTAGACCGGGAGGTTCGCCCCGAGCGCCCGATAGAAGTCCTGCTCGGGTTTGGTCAGCGTATCGGGATAGACGATCACGTCCGGTCGGATGCCACCCCCGCCCCTGACCTCGCGGCCGTCGTCGGTGTGGAAGATCTCGGTCGTATCCGCCCCGGACATCGCCGACGTCACGCTGTCGTCCGCCTCGGAGGCATCGGCTCGACGCATCGGCTTCTGGATGGTCCGGCCGCTCGGCGTGTACCACCGCGCGGTTGTCAGCCGCAGCGCCTCGGTGCGTCCGAGCCGGAACACCGTCTGCACGAGCCCCTTCCCGAACGTCGGCAGGCCGAGCACCACGGCGCGGTCGTGGTCCTGCAAGGCGCCGGCGATAATTTCCGACGCGCTCGCGGTGCCGTGGTTCACCAGCACGACGACCGGCATGCCCGGCCAGCGTTGTGCGGTGCGGGCGCTGAACGACTCCGTGGTCCCTCTCGCCCGCCCGCGCGTGGAAACGACGACCTGGCCAGGGTCGAGAAAGAGGTCCGACACTTCGACCCCCTTATCGAGCAGCCCGCCCGGGTTGTACCGCAGGTCGAGGATCAGCGAGCGCGCACCCTGCTGCCGCAGGCTGTCCACCGCCTGCGCCAGCTCGTCCGTCAGCGTCTCCGAGATGCTCGTACCCTGGAGCGACACGTAGCCGACGTCGCCCGCGAGCACCGTGTCCACCTGAATCGCGGTGACGTGGATGATCGCGCGGGGAATCGCGAGGTCCATCGGCTCCGGCATCCCGGGTCGCGCAATGGTGATCGTGACCTTCGATCCGGCCTCGCCGCGCAGCTCCGAGACGGCTTTCTCCGACTTCCAGCCGAACGTCGAGCGGCCGTCGACGGCGATGATGCGGTCCCCGGTCTCGAGCCCGGCGTCGGCCGCCGGGGTTCCCGCGATCGGCGCGATGATCGTGATCCAGCCGTCACGCACGTCGATCCGGATGCCGAGACCGCCGTAGTTGCCGGTGGTACTTTCGGTCAGCTCCTCGAAGTCCTCCCGGCGGAGGAATTGCGCGTAGGGGTCGGCGAGCTGACCCAGCATCCCGTCGATCGCGAAATCGTACAGCTCGCTCTCCGAGACGGAGTCGACGTAATAGTCCGCGACGTAGCCCAGCACGTCGTCGAACAGCCGGGCCTGCTGGTAGACGTTGCCCGCCTGGCTCGTGCCTCGCTGCAGCAGCCACCCGCCGGAGAGGAAGGAAACGAATCCCACCAGCGCGAGCAGCAGAAACCGCTGACCCTTCATGCCGTACCTCCAGGAAGTCCGAAGCGCCGGCCTCGTGGCGGCACTCCTCCGAATCCTTGAACCCTGTCCGCCCTCAGTCTGTTCCGTCGAGCCGCTGCCGCACCACGTCCCAGGCAGCGGCCTCCAGATCCTCCACGCCGCGGTGCGCGTCGAGGTGCGTCACGCCGGGCCCCTCCGCACTCCGAAACGCCGCCGCCACCCGCTCGTGCATGACGGGGTCGGCGCGCTCCATCCGGTCGGGAGCCTTCCCCTGCGCCGCCTGCCGGCGCCGGCCTTCCTCGGGCTCGACGTCGAGCACGAACGTGAGGTCCGGCTGCAGCCCGCCCGTCGCCAGCCGATTCGCCGCCACCACCGCCTCTTCAGACAACCCGCGACCGGCGATCTGGTACGCCCGCGTCGAGAGGTCGTATCGGTCGGAGATCACGACCGTGCCCGCGGCGAGCGCCGGACGCAGCACGCGCGCCACGAGTTCCGCACGGGCAGTCAGCATCAGGAACAGCTCGCCCGTCGGCGTCCAGTCGAGGGTCGGATCGAGGACGAGCGCTCGCGCCGCCTCCGACGTCGCGGTCCCACCGGGCTCGCGCGTCACGAGCACCTCCCGGCCGGCCGCACGGACCCGCTTCGCCAGCTGAGCGGCGAGCGTGGTCTTGCCGGCACCCTCGGGCCCCTCCACCACGATGAACAGACCGGCCACCGCCTCTCCCCTAGCTGAGCGTGATGATCCGGCTCTCGGCACCCTGGCGCAGCCCTTCGAGGATCTGCTCCTGCACGTGATGCATCACCTTGTCGAAGTTGGACTGCGCCGACACCAGCCGCTGATACGACAGGCTGGTCTGCACGTCGTTGAAGAGGCGATCGTACTCGTCCGCATCGGCCTCCGCGGGCTCCTCGCCGCGGGCAACCCGCTCCTGCAGCTGCCCCGCCAGCGCTTCGAGCCGCCGCAGCTTCGCCGCGAGGTCCGTGTCTTCTTCGAGCGCGTCGCGCGCCCGCTCCAGGGCACGGTATTCCTCACCCTGACCGATCATCCGTCCGAGCTTTTGTGCCGTCTCGTCGATCACCGTTTCACTCCTTGGTCGCCAGCAGGTAGCGGTCTCTCCCGAACAGGTCGCGACGCACTTCCGCATTCCGCCACCCGCACGCCGCCGCGATCTCCACCGCGCGGCCGGCCCGCCGGGAATCGATCTCCAAAGCCACCAGCCCTCCGGCCATCAGGCGCGTCCGCGCCGCGGCCAGCAGCCGCCACGTGTGCCGCGACCCCGCCTCCGGGCTGAACAGCGCCTCGTACGGCTCGTACTCGCGCACGCCGACCGGCAGGGCCGCGGCTTCCTCCTCCGCAACATACGGCGGATTCGCCACGATGGCAGTCACGCGGCCTTCCACCAGCGGCTCGAGCAGATCACCACACAGGAGGTCCACCGGAACAGGCGGCCGCACCCGTTCGATATTGCCCGCCGCCACGGCCAGCGCACCGGGCGAAGTATCAACGCCGAGCACGCGGCCGAACGCGCCTTCCACCGCGAGGCTGAGGGCGACGCAGCCGCTCCCGGTCCCGACGTCCACCGCGGTGCCCCAGCGGCCGGCGCCGAACGAGGCGCGCCCCCACGCCAACACGAGGTCCACCAGACCCTCCGTTTCCGGTCGCGGGATCAGCACCCGGGAATCGACTGTCAGCTCGAGGGTGCGGAATCCCGCGCTGCCCGCCACGTACGCGAGCGGCTCGCCTGAGGCCAGGCGATCCACCGCCGCGCACCACAGCCGTTCGAGCCCAACGGCCGGCTGGCGATCGCGCGCCAGCCAGAGGGCACCGGGCGATGTTCCGGTCACTGCCGCCCAGAGCGCCACGGCCTGGCGTCGGGCGTCCCGCACTCCGGCGGCACGGAGCCGCGCCACCCCCGCATCGAGCAGCGACCCGAGCGTCCCGCCGGGCAGAACGTCAGCCTGCGGCACGCTCGGCCTGTCGTGCCAGGCGCAGCGCATCGATGATCTCGTCCAGATCGCCTTCGAGGATCTCCTCGAGGCGATACAGCGTCAGGCCGATGCGGTGGTCGGTCACCCTGTTCTGCGGGAAGTTGTAGGTGCGGATCTTCCCCGAGCGGTCCCCGGTGCCCACCATGGCGCGGCGTTCCCGGGCGCGCGCGGCTTCCTGCTCGGCAATGCGGCGGTCCAGCAGTCGCGCCCGCAGCACCACGAGCGCTCGCAGCTTGTTCTGCAGCTGGGACTTCTGGTCCTGGCACTGCACGACCACCCCGGTCGGAAGGTGCGTGATCCGGACGGCGGAATCGGTCGTGTTCACGCTCTGTCCTCCGGGGCCCGAGGAACGGAACACGTCGATCTTCAGGTCCTTCTCCTCGAGCTTGACGTCCACATCCTCAGCCTCCGGCAGCACCGCCACCGTGGCCGCGGAAGTGTGGATTCGCCCCTGCGCCTCGGTCGCCGGCACCCGCTGCACCCGATGCACGCCGGATTCGTACCGCAGCCGGCCGAACGCCTCGAGGCCGCGCACAACGAAGATCGCCTCCTTCACCCCCCCGACGTTTCCCTCCGAGAGGGTCACGACGTCGACCTTCCAGGCGCGGTCCTCGGCGTAGCGCGTGTACATCCGGAGCAGGTCGGCGGCAAAGAGCGCTGCTTCGTCGCCGCCCGTCCCGGCGCGGATCTCGACGATGGTGTCACGGTCGTCGAGGGGATCCCGGGGCGTGAGGATGTCTTGGAGGTCTCGCTCGACGACCGCGAGTCGGGGCTCGATCCGTTCGAGGTCGGCGCGGGCCAGCTCCGCGAGCTGCGGGTCGGGATCGTCGAGCAGCTCGCGGGCCTGTGTCCGCTCACCACTCAGCCGCTCGAACTCGGCAGCAAGCCGGCGGATCCGCTCGAGGCGCCCGTGCTCGCGCCCGAGCGATTTCAGCTTGGCGGGATCGCCGACGGTCCTGGGATCGGCGAGCTCACGCTCGATTTCGGCCGCGCGAGCCAGCGCGGCCTCGAGCCGCGCTTCCATGGGGCTCTACGCTCCGGCCGTCTTCTCGGGCGCGGCGTAGCGCTGACGGAACCGCTCCACCCGGCCGGCCGTGTCGATCAGCTTCTGCTTGCCGGTGTAGTACGGATGGCATCGGGCGCAGATTTCGACGTGGATCGACGGCATCGTCGACTGCGTCTCGAACGTATTGCCGCACGCACACTGCACCACGGTGCGCTGGTAGTTGGGATGGATCCCCGCTTTCACTGCCTGTCTCCAGCCTGAGTTCGCGTAAGGTGGAAGTTCGTTCACAGACTTGGAAATTTAATGGGGACATGGACTTGCAAGCAAGGCAGGGGACTTCCCGCGAATTGACAGCTTTCCCCCGGAAGCATATGCTTGCCCATAGCATGGCCGACACCGAGTCGTCCCCCCGCACCGAACGCATCGCCGCCCGGCTCCGCCAGGTCCCGCTCTTTGCGCACCTTACCGACGCCGAGCTGGGCCGGATCGCGGCCGTCTCCCGTACCCGCGCCTTTCCCAAGCAGAGCGTCATCCTCTTCGAGAGCGACCCGGGAGATGCCCTGTACGTCGTGCTGGGAGGCGAGGTGAAGGTGGTCCTGACGGGCGAGGACGGTCGCGAGGTCATCCTGTCGATCCTGAAGGACGGCGATTTCTTCGGGGAGATGGCGCTCATCGACGACAGGCCACGCTCCGCCAACGTCGTCGCGACCGTCGACTCCATGCTGCTCGTCCTGCGTCGGGAGGACTTCCAGGCTTGCCTGGAGGAGAATCCCCGCATCGCCTTCGGCCTGTTGCGGGAGTTGTCACTGCGGCTGCGCCAGGCCGACGACAAGATCGGGGGGCTGGTCCTGCTCGACGTCAATGGCCGCATTGCGCGGCTCCTCCTCACGCTGGCGGACGAGCACGACGGGCTCTCGATGCCACGGACCGTCACCCACCACACCATCGCACAGATGATCGGCTCGACCCGCGAGACGGTATCGCGCACCCTGCGAGATCTTCAGGACCGCGAACTCATCCGGGTGACGCGGGAGCGGATTGCCGTTATCGACCGCGCGGGGCTGGAGCGCCTCGCGAGCACGCGGTGAGCCGTGTCACCTGCGAGGGGTGACACAGTACCTTGCCGGGCCACCCATCCTGCCCGTACCTTGGGCGGAATGCGCGAGGTGCCGGAGACGTGAACTACACCGTAACTATTTGGGGAGCAAGGGGTTCCATCCCAGCGCCGGGCCCGGCAACGTCCCGGTACGGCGGGAACACGTCTTGCATTTCCGTGGAGCCGGAGCACGGCAACGGCAGGCTTGTGGTGCTCGACGCGGGTAGCGGCATTCGCGCGCTCGGCAACGCGTTGATCGAGCGGGACGGGCACCAGGACATCGATCTCCTGCTGACGCACACGCACTGGGATCATATCCAGGGCTTCCCGTTCTTCGCGCCGATGTTCCGGGAAGGCAACGTCGTGCGCGTACATGGTGCGCGGCAGGCCGATGTCGATCTCGGCGTGATCCTGCGGCAGCAGATGCACCCGGTGGTGTTTCCGGTCCCGCTGGAGCAGACGGCGGCCGAATTGACGATCGAACACATCCTGCCGGGCCGTCTCGAGGTCGGCGGGTTCGAAGTGGAGGCGTTTCGGCTTCGGCACCCTGGCACGACGCTGGGGTATCGCCTGACGCCGGCCGGCGGGGGCGCCTCCTTTGCGTACATCACCGACAGCGAGCTGGGGCCGGGCGGACGGTACGAGGTTGGCCCGGAGTGGCGTGCGCAGCTGGTGCAATTCCTCGAGGGGGTGGACCTGTTGGTGCACGACGCGATGTACACCCCCGACGACATCGCGGCACACCGGGGCTGGGGACACTCGTGCTATTCCGAGGCGGTTGCCTTGGCACTCGAGGCCGGGGTCGGGCAGTTGTGGCTGTTCCACCACGGCCCCGAGCGCACGGACGCGATGCTCGATGGCATCGTTCGCGCGGCGGAGGTACTGGCGCACCACGGGGATCACCGCCTCGAGGTGCGCGCCGCGGCTGAAGGGATGCAGGCGAGCCTCTAGGACGGAGGAAACCTATGCGTAGGCAATCGACGCTGGCCATGCTGGCCGTGCTGCTGGTACCGGGACTGGCGTTCGCGCAGGACACGCGGCCGGGCGTGGCCGTGCTTCCGTTCGGCAACGGCGGCTCCTACGGGCAGGACAAGGAGGACTTCGAGGCGCTCACGGGCGGCCTGCAGCAGCTGCTGATGGTGGAGCTGGCGCTCAACAGCAACCTGCGGCTCGTCGAGCGCGACCGCCTCAACGCGCTGCTTTCCGAGCAGAATCTCGGGGTGGACGGGCGCGTGGACGAGAACACCGCCGCGAAGGTGGGCAAGCTCGTCGGTGCCAAGTACGTCGTGATCGGCAGCTTCGTCGACTGGTACGGTGACATGCAGCTCCAGGCGCGGATCGTGAACAGCGAGACCAGCGAGCTGGTCAAGGCGACGCGCGCGCGCGGCGAACGTGAGCGGACCCTGTCGCTCGTCGTCGAGCTTGCCAACGGCGTCACGACCGACCTCAGCCTCCCGGCGCTGCCGCGGCAGGTGCAGCAGGAGCGGGAGGGGCAGGCGGAGCGGATTCCGCACGAGGCGGTGCGACTCTATACGAAGGCGCTGCTGTACGCGGACCGGGGCGACAAGGAGCGCGCGATCGACCTCTTCAGGCAGATCACGACGCAGTTCCCTGAGTACACCGAGGCCAGCGAGCAGCTGAAGCATCTGCAGTCGGGCTCCTAGCATCACGGCCGCGTGGCCTTCCTTCCGGTCTCGGACCGGGAGCGGACGATGAGCTACCTGCTGCTCCACACTCGCAGCTGCTCGATGGACGGCCTCGCGGAGGCGCTGGCCGAGGAGGGGGTCGACGTGTGCCCGGTGGAATCGGCGGAGCGCCTCGCCGTCGACGGTCGCCCCGCGGTCTGCCTCCTCGGTCCCGCGGACCGGGACGCTTTCCCCCCGGAGCGCCTCGCGACCTTCGTGCGGGACGGCGGCGCGGTGATCGTCCTCGGCCGCGATGACGAGCGCGACGTCCCCGGCGCGATCGATCCCGAGGGAGTCAGCGCATGGATTCCCTACCCCCATCCCAAGCGCACCGTGCTCCTCGCCCTGCGCGCCGCGCTACGGGAGGCGGCGGCACGGCATGATGCGTGGAGTGCCCGGCGTGAAGCGTCACTGCGCACGCGCGAGCTGGCGGAGCTAACGCGTATCGGGATGGCGCTCTCGACAGAGCATGACTACGACGCGCTGCTCGCACTGATTCTCCGCCAGGCACTGGACTTCACCGGCTCCGACGCCGGCAGCCTCTACATCGTCGAGAAGACCGAGAGCGGCGAGCCGCGGCTTCGCTTCAAGCTCTCGCAGAACGACTCGCGCCCGGACATCCCGTTCACGGAATCGACGATGCCGCTCGACGCGTCGAGCATCGCCGGCAACGCCGCCACGACCGGCCGGCCGCTGGTCATCGATGACGTCTATCGCCTGCCCGACGACGTGCAGTACACCTTCAACCGCTGGTTCGACGGACAGTACGGTTACCGCTCCCGGTCGATGCTGACGATTCCCATGAAGGACCACCAAGACGAGGTGATTGGGGTCCTCCAGTTGATCAACCGGAAGCGCCACCCCGACGCGACGCTCGCGGCGCCGGCGGACTTCGAGCGCGAGGTGGTGCCCTACTCGCAGCGCCAGGTCGACTTCGTGTCGGCGCTCGCGGGGCAGGCAGCGGTGTCCATTGAGAACAGCCGGCTCTACCAGGACATCGAGCGGCTGTTCGCTGGATTCGTCCGTGCGTCGGTCACGGCCATCGAGCAGCGCGATCCGACGACGTTCGGCCACTCGGGCCGGGTGGCCTCGATGACCGTCGCGCTCGCCGAGACCGTCGACCACGACGACCACGGACCGTATCGGCAGGTGTCGTTCTCCCGCGACGAGATCCGGGAGATCCGCTACGCTGGCCTGCTCCACGACTTCGGCAAGGTC
>Ga0210112_1000390_pt1 | contig 12231 bp, 14 predicted proteins | sample Joice_ThreeSqC_D_FD_184875 | JGI IMG/M metagenome (GOLD analysis project Ga0210112, IMG submission 184875) | Wetland microbial communities from San Francisco Bay, California, USA, that impact long-term carbon sequestration - Joice_ThreeSqC_D2... | ecosystem: Environmental > Aquatic > Marine >... | reverse complement strand
AACCATTGACAATTCAGAGAATGGTCTGGTACCGGTCAGTCGCCACTGACCGTAATGGTGATTTCGCGACGGTGCCCCGCCTTGCGGTGTTCCCACAGATAGACACCCTGCCAGATACCCAGCGCACAGCGGCCATCGCTGACCGGAATGGTCAGGTCGGTATGTGTCAGCAGGCTGCGTATGTGTGCCGGCATATCATCCGGCCCTTCCATGGTATGAGAGAACAGCCGGTCGCCATCCGGAACCAGCCGCGACATGAACCGTTCCATATCCTCACGTACGTCCGGATCGGCATTCTCGCAGATAACCAGCGATGCGCTCGTGTGATGCAGGAACAAGTGGCAGAGCCCGGTCTGGATCTGTGATGCCACCACATGTTCCTGAAGCCGATCCGTGATGAGATAACTGCCGCGACCGCGGGTACTGACCTGCAGCGTAGTCTGATGGATCACCGGCGACTGCATCCGCTTTCGTAGACCGACATGAGCGACAGCAGTTCGTCGAGCACCAACCGGCGCTCGGCCGGGGACAGCGGACTGAACCCCGGCAATTGCCGTCCCGCCCGCAGGGCATCGATATGCGCATAGACCCGCTCACAGCCCTCCTGGCAGAGCTGTTCCACAAAATGCCCGATTTCAGCTTCGCCGTCCTTCATATGTTTGATTTCCGGACAAAAACCCGATATTTCCATGGAAATATATTCAGGAAGTTACACCTGGGTCACAGATTCCGGCTGGCCTGTGTACTAGACTGGAATCCGGTTGCGCAACTGCGCCTGCAAATCATACCGCAGCAGGCCTTGTGAGAAAATTGCATGAAACCACGGACAATCGCATGCATCACACTGATCATCTCCTGCTGCTGGCTGCAGGGCTGCGCCACACCCCGCCTGCCGTTCCCGTTCCGGGAAATGATCACAACCAGCGACATACCGCCTGCCGACCCGACACTTGACCAGTATATCGCCCTGGTCCCAAGCAGTGTCGCGGAGACCGCCACGGTCGCCCGCGCCATGACGCATATATTGCTTGGCCGGGCGCGTGACCAGGCTGGCCAGCAACTGTGTGAGGGTGACAGGGTGATACCCGGTGAGGTCACCAGTGTTACCGGCCCCTTCCCGGTCGCCACCCCGGATGGCACACCGGTCTGGTTCTACCGGATAAGTCAGCAACCGGGCCTGCACGGGTGCACCGCGGTGACCGAAGCCCGCCTGTTCCAGGCAATGCAGAGCAATCTCCCGCCCTGGATCAGCATCGAGCATGCTGGTGCTACCTACCCTGCCCTGGGTCTACTTGAGTAGCACTGGTCATTCAGCAAAGTCTTTGCTCTCGAGCCCTTCGTAATCCGGTTTGACCAGGTCACGCAGTGTGCGCTGTTTCAAGCCGTCCTCCAGTGCCTGAGAGATATCCGCCATCAGCCGATTCACGGCACCCGCAGTGCTCATCTGGCCCACACTCAGGAAACGGCTCTCGCCGGCATTGCGAACAGCTTCCAGCAAATCGGCCAGCCGAATGGTTTCGATATCATGCTGCGGCAGATAGGCAATGGAATCCTCGTCCTGGACCTCGACCAGGTACCCTGCATCGACCAACACATCAAGAATACGGCTGACCGGCTCGTCCGGCAGATCGAGGTGTTCGATCAGCTGTTCCAGCTGCCAGGGCGGTTTGTTATGGAAATGGTGATAACCGACCAGATACATGAGCTGCAGCGCCAGTTGTTCACGCAAACGGTTGCTGAGTGCAAAGTGTACCCGCTGCAGGGTCATGAACTTGGGGTTCTGCACGAAATACGCAATCTGCGACCCGACCAGCAGGATCAGCCAGCTCAGATACATCCAGATCAACAGCAGGATCAGGATGGCAAAACTGGAATAGATGGCAGCGTACTTCGCGGATGAAGCGATGAATGCCGCAAAGCCCCAGCCGGTGACCTTCCACAGCACCCCCGCGATTACCCCACCCACCAAAGCAGCCCGAAAGCGGACGCTGGTATTTGGTATCAAGACATATATGAATGTGAAGGCCAGACAGACCAATATGTAGGGAACCATCCGGCTGGCATATACAAACACGGTCCCGAACGGTTCGACCGAGGCCAGCCGCTGTGCGAATTCCGTATCCAGCATGGTGGCGGTAAAACCGACAGCACTGAAAATCAGCACCGGCCCAATGGTGATTACGCTGAGATAGTTGCTGAAGCGCTGCGCCATGGGACGCAGGCGGTCAATCTGCCAGACAAAGTTGAAGGCTGCCTCGATCTTCTGGACCAGCGCGATTACGGTGTAGATCAGCAGTGCAAATCCGACCGAACCCAGCATGCCCACCTTCACATTGTCGACAAAACCGATGATGGTCGCAGCCACCTCGGCCCCGCTCGGGCCGAGCGGTTCCAGAATGATCTCGAACAGGTACTGTTCCAGGCGCTGGTGGTAGCCGAACCCCTTCAGCACAGAGAAACTGACCGCAAGCAGTGGCACAAGCGAAAGCAGGGTCGTGTAGACAAGACTCATGGCGCGCAAGTTGAGCTGTCCACCCATGAGTTCCCTGAGCATTTTATGGACTACCCGCAGCACGAACACCACAACCCTGCGCAGGCCTGCCAGATCACGCAGGTCATCGTCCCAGATGAATGATTTCAGGCTCGCGATCTTCCTGTACAACAGGTGAAGCATAATCGTTCCCGTATGGCCCCGTATTATACAACCTACACTACTGCAGCCCGCGTACCGAACGCCAGCCAGCCTGTGTCGGCCGTGAACTCACTCACTGTATCCGGCAGCCCGGACATGGCAAAACCATCGGCGCGCAAGCCTTCGGATACTGGTAATTTACTGCGTTTTCCCTGATCAATGTCGCTGTCACGGCAGTTTCCGCCCCTGGTGTAGCTGCCTAAAGCCGCATCTCTGCTCGCCGATACCACCTGATGTATCTATGATTCCGTACGGGCACAAGAAATGAGCGATATTTCAGGCAAAAAACAACGTCTCCTGATTGTTGACGACTCCAAGGTCATCCGGGTCACCGCCCGCAAGATTCTGCAGAACCACTTCGAAACCGTCGAGGCAGTCGATGGTAACAATGCCTGGGATATCCTGACCAGCCAGGAACCGTTTACTCTGATCGTCTCCGACCTGACCATGCCAAACCTGGACGGTTTCGCTCTGCTGGAAAAGATCCGCAGTTCACACCTGCCGCATGTGCGCAATTTACCGGTCATTATCATTACCGGTGCGAACGACTCCGAGGCGACCATGCAACGTGCCACCACGGCCGGTGCAACCGATTTCATTGGCAAGCCGTTTGACTCCATTCACCTGCTGGCACGTACACAGGCACACGCAAGTTCCTACACAGCCAACAACACACTGACGGAAGAGAACATATCGCTCGAAGACAAGGCACTGGTCGATACCCTTACCGGTCTGGCGAACGATATGGCATTCATGGACCTGGGCTCCCAGCAACTGGCCTTCGCAATAAGGCACAACACCAGCCTGGCGATTGCCAGCCTCGAGATCGACAACTTTGGAGAACTGGTCAAACAGCATGACACTGACGCCGGCGAGCTGGTAATCAAGTCAGTCGGCTCGGCACTGGCAGCCAATATCCGGAAGGAAGACGTGGCAGCGCGTACCGGCACAGCGCGGTTTGCACTGCTACTGCCGGGCATGGATGCCGCCGGCATAAGTAATCTGTCTGACCGTATTGCCAGCGACATCGGCAAACATGCCGTGATTATCGGTGGCAAGCGGATCCGTTATACCGTCAGCATCGGAATCGCTGCGCCCGGTATTCAGCCGGACACGAGTTTCGATGATTTGCTCGCCGCGGCGGGTGACAGCCTGAAACAGGCCGTTGCAAGAGGCGGCAATCAGATCATACTGGATGACACTGATGGGCCAGCGCCGGATGCTGCTGCACCGACGACAGAATGGACATTGGAATCATTCGAAAAGGCGCATTTTGACGGTACGGAGTGGGACGATACGCTACCGGACATCGAGCATCTGCAGGTCGAAACCCTCGAACCGCTTTCCGAACTGCATACTGATCCGGCCATGGACATTGGTACAGTCACGGCAGACAGCGAACCGGAAGCAAATCAGCCTGATTCCGTGTTCACTGCACGAAACGACTCGGAGCTGACACCGGAATCAGACGAAGACGAGGTCGAGGAGACAATCGTCATCACCTCGCCGTACAGCCTGTATGATCTGGACGAGATTGAAATAACAGATCCATCCATGGAACCCGATATGACATCGGAAACAGACAGCGAGGCGGACACAATACCATCGCCAGCGCGGGACATGACAGAGCCCGCGTTGTATACATCGACCGGCAGCGCAACGGTGGCTGAAACCGGGGATTCAGATATTGAAGAAGCACACCCCGGGCTGTTCAGGCGATTGCTGGCCGTCCTGTTTGGCAGAAGGGCTTAACGGCCGCATTAAACCACGCACCTCCCCGCTTTAGACCACGCCCCTTGCATTAGACACCCTGACAGTCCTTACCGAACAAGGTACTGCGCGCGTGATCGCCGATTTCCGCGCGCAGACAGCGATATCAGCGGCTTCCCAGCACGGCGTGCCTCCGGGATGGCAATCAACGGCGATTACTGAATATAATTGCCCGCTGCCATGAACGCGCATCAAGCGCTTGCGGGAGCTGCCAATGCCATCTTTCGATATCGTTTCCGAAGTCGACATGCATGAAGTGAACAACGCCGTTGACCAGGCCAATCGCGAGGTAGGCAACCGATTCGATTTCAAGGGCACGGATTCCCGCGTGGAACGCAGCGAGGCCGTGCTCACCGTCCACAGTACCACCGAGTTCCAGGTCAGGCAGGTCCTGGACATCCTGCACCAGAGACTTGCCAGGCGCGGTGTCGATATTGCTGCACTTGATGAGGGCGAAATCGACAGCCGCGGCAACAAGGCCAGTCTGGCGATCACTATTCGCCAGGGCGTAGATCAGGATACCGCCAGAAAACTGATCAAGCTGATCAAGGAGTCAAAACTCAGGGTGCAGGGCAGCATCCAGGGCGACAAGGTACGCGTCACCGGCAAGAATCGCGATGATTTACAGACAGCTATCAGTACCCTGCGCAAGGCCGGCCTGGACCTGCCACTGCAGTTTATCAATTTCCGTGATTGATCTGCCTCCTGACCGGATGCCGCGTTGAATCACCCGCCGCTGTTCAGACTTGTCGCCAAGTAGACTAGAATAGGCAACTTTTATCAGCTCACATCAGCTGGAAACCGGCTTATGACACACTCAGCACAGACAGGTGCCGCAGGCAAGAGCAGCTTTACGAAAGAGGATCTGCTCGATTGCGGTCATGCCCGATTATTCGGACCCGGCAATGCCCAGTTGCCGCTACCACCTATGTTGATGTTTGACAGGATCGTCCAGATCAACAACAACGGCGGCGACCACAGCAAGGGCCAGATAATCGCCGAGCTGGATGTCACACCTGATCTGTGGTTCTTTGCATGCCATTTCGAAAGCGACCCGGTTATGCCCGGCTGCCTGGGGCTGGATGCAATGTGGCAACTGGTCGGCTTTTATCTCGGCTGGGCCGGCAGCCCCGGGCGCGGACGCGCACTGGGCGCCGGGGAAGTCAAATTCAGCGGCCAGGTAACACCAAAAAACAAGCTGATCACCTATCGCATCCACATGAAACGCGTTATCCAGCGCAAGCTGAACATGGGCATAGCGGATGGCATCATGGAAGTGGACGGGCGGGAAATTTACAGCGCAGGCAACTTGCGCGTCGGACTGTTTACCACCACAGATAATTTCTAGGGTCCTGATTATGCGTCGTGTAGTCATTACCGGTATCGGTATCGTCTCCAGCCTTGGCACGAACAAGGAGGAAGTTACCACTTCCCTGCGTGACGGACGCTCGGGTATCGAGCATATCGAGGAATACAGGGAGCTCGGTTTCCGCAGCCAGGTGGCGGGTACTGTCAATATCGATCCCGACGACCTGATCGATCGCAAGCTGCGCCGCTTCATGGGCAACAGCGCTGCCTATAATTACATCGCAATGCTGGAGGCCATCGAGGACTCGGGGCTTCCCGACAACATGGTGTCGAACGACCGCACAGGCCTGATTGCGGGCTCGGGAGGCGCGTCCACGGAAAATGTCGCTCTGGCAATCGATACGCTGCGCGAAAAAGGAATTCGCCGGGTTGGCCCCTACATGGTGCCGCGTACCATGTCGAGCACCAACTCGGCCTGCCTGGCCACACCATTCCAAATCCGCGGCGTGAACTATTCAATAAGCTCCGCCTGCTCCACCAGCGCACACTGCATCGGCAACGGCTATGAACTGATCCAGTTCGGCAAGCAGGATATCGTGTTCGCGGGTGGCGGCGAGGAATTGCACTGGACTCTGACGCTGATGTTCGACGCCATGGGTGCACTGTCATCAAAGTACAACTATTCACCGGAAACCGCATCAAGGCCCTATGATGCGACCCGCGACGGCTTCGTGATTGCCGGCGGCGGCGGCATGGTGGTGCTCGAGGAGCTTGAACATGCGCGCGCACGCGGCGCGAAAATATACGCGGAACTGATCGGTTACGGTGCCACCTCCGACGGCTATGACATGGTGCAGCCGTCCGGCGAAGGCGCGGTGCGCTGCATGCAACAGGCCATGTCGACAGTTTCCGAACCGGTCGACTACATCAACGCGCACGGCACCAGCACACCGGTCGGCGACATGCGCGAGCTGGAGGCCGTGCGCACCGTGTTCGGCGACAATATACCGAAAATCAATTCAACCAAGTCGCTGTCGGGGCACTCGCTGGGGGCCGCCGGCGTACACGAGGCGGTCTACTCGCTGCTAATGATGCAGGCGAATTTCCTCTGTGCTTCTGCAAATATCACCGAAATCGACCCGCTGGGCGCAGATTTCCCGATCATTCGCGAGCGCATCGACAACGCCAGCACCAATATCATCATGTCCAACAGTTTCGGGTTTGGCGGCACCAACGCCACGCTGATATTCCGGCGCTGGCAGGAAGACTGATGAGGATTATTTAAACTGCTGCGGCGTGCGTGATTCGCGCCAGCGCTGGAATGTTGCATATTCCCGGTATCCGCCCTCGAGGATAAAATCGAGCACATTCTGCAGACGGTAGAACTGCACCACCGAATCAACACGGATGATCTCGGCCCCGTTGGTATCAAAGAAGATCAGTGTCGGGGTATAGAACAGCCGCATTTTTTCCGCCCACTGCCTGGCCGTGGTGTGCTCGCCGGAGGGCGTAACCACCGGTGTATCATCCCAGTAGGACAGCTGCACGGCCTCCATCTGCTCGATGCGCCACCGGATTCCCGCTTCCTGCAGGGGCCCGGTGTGCAGTACGTCGCAGGCGTGGCATTTGCCCTGCTCGAATACAACCAGCAGCGGCCGCTCTCCGGGAATGCGGCTGCGATCAAGCATATAGGGCCCTGGCATAAAGAAGGATTCCTCGCTCAGCTCACCGGGTTCGAATACCAGCGGCACATCCGCACGGGCCAGATATTCGCGGAATTCCTCGTGCCGGTAATGACCGTCCGCGACATATTCCAGCGCTGCGCGGAACCGGTAAGGTGGATAGTAGCCACGCAGGCGAAGTACCTCCTCGCCGTCGCGGTCATAGAAGATGAGCGAGGGAGTAAAGTTGGTTCGCTCTCGTGATGCGAAGTGGCTCTCGTCGAGCGTCTCTCCTTCCAGGTCCGTCACGGTGTTTTGCCCGTGGATATCGATACCGATGATGTCGAAGTGCTCCTGCATGTAGGCCCGGATATCCTCCTTTGCCAGGTCCTTTTCCAGGAACTGGCGGCAATAGGCACAGTATTTCTGACCGAAATAGACGATCAGGCCGGCCTTGCCCGATGCGCGTGCCTCCTGCAGATCTTCCCGCAGGTCGAGGAAACTGAGTTTGAACCAGTCCGGGTAGCTCAATGGCTCTGTCAGCGGCTGGTCATCGAACAGCAGGTGATCGCCCTCGTCGGCTGCCAACAGCGGTGTCAACACCGCCCACAGCAACAGGACAAGAATCCGGACTGGCTTCCGGGGTATTGCCGGGATCAGCGGGCATAGGTCAGCGTGCAGCATGGCCAACGTCGTCCTCCAGGTTCATCGATCGGGTCGATAGCTCGCGTGACTGGTGTCGGTTTCCCATATTGCCACCTCCACAACCGGGTAACCCTTGCCGGCCACGTAATCGTATATCATGCGCGCGATGACCTCGGCCGTCGGATTGTCATCCGTGACGCGCACGCGCTCGCCGGCCCCCTGCAATAGCGGCAGCAGCGGATCATCGCGGCATAACAACAGCGTATGATCGATTTCCTCGTCCAGCCAGTCGTGCACGACCCGCTTGAGCTCGCTGAAATCCTCCACCATGCCGCGGGCATCGAGTGTGCTACGCTCCAGCGTGATGACGGCACGCGCATTGTGACCGTGCAAGTGCTGGCACTTGCCGGTGTAATTAAGCAACCGGTGTCCATAGCAGAAAGACACTGACTTCGAGACTCGATACATACAGTGGCACCAGATCAATCAGTTAGCTTGTGGAGATGAACAAACACGTGCGATTACGTTGCTAACAAAGCTAATCGCCCTCCCAATTCAACGTCATTGCTGACATTTTAAGAACCCTACCCCACCATGGCTATACATATCTTTATAATTGTTATTAGAATGTCATCCATGTCGATGATTCCAAACAGCTTGACCGGAGCCTGATGCGCGGCATGCCAACCTGGACCATCCTGGGCGGCGGCTATCAGTCGTACCTTAAAGGTGACTTCCGCGCTGCCTACGAGGAATGGCTGCCGTTGGCCGAGCTGGGTGATGCCGAGGCCCAGTACAATATCGGCGTCATGTATGACGAAGGCGCCGGGCGGGCGCAGGATCTCGCCGCGGCGGTAAACTGGTACCGCAAGGCGGCGAAACAGGGCTTCGTGGACGCGCAAACCAACCTTGGCATGATGTACTACCATGGTCAGGGCGTGGCGCGTGATCATAAGGAGGCAGCGCAGTGGTTCCGGCTGGCGGCCGACCAGGGCGACACCGAGGCCGCGAAGTATTTGCTGATACTCGAAAATGCACCCCGTGACGGCCAGCAATCCTGTGCCTGATGCCGGCCGCGGCCGACAGCACCGCGAGAGCAGGCACACTTTTATTGCTGATAAAAATCTGCAGCTTGCAGGCTATAATGTATGCAAGACCGCAACTCATGAAGACTGACGGGTGAGCAATACACCAGACATTTCCGTGCCGCCGATCGTGATCGATCAGCCCTATCCGTTGCCCGGCAGCGTCGGCAGGCCCGACTACGATCCCGGCGAGCGCGAGGCATTGATCGACGAAATCAGGGAACTCCTGCACGAGAAGGATGCCGTGCTGGTCGCACACTACTACACCGACGAAGACCTGCAGATGATCGCCGACCGGACCGGCGGCACGGTCTCCGACTCGCTGGAGATGGCACGCTTCGGCAACCGCCATCCGGCCAGCACGCTGGTGGTGGCCGGGGTCCGGTTCATGGGCGAGACGGCGAAGATCCTCAATCCCGAGAAGCGGGTGCTGATGCCGACGCTCAAGGCGGAGTGTTCGCTCGATCTCGGTTGTCCGCCGGACAGGTTCATCCCGTTCTGCGATGCCCATCCCGAGCGGACCGTGGTGGTCTATGCCAATACCTGCGCAGAGGTCAAGGCCCGCGCCGACTGGGTGGTAACCTCCAGTATCGCGGTCGATGTTGCCAGACATCTCATGGAGCAGGGCAAGAAGATTCTCTGGGCGCCGGATCGCTACCTCGGTGATTACGTGCGCCGTGTGACTGGCGCAGACATGCTGTTGTGGCAGGCCAGCTGCATCGTGCATGAACGCTTCAAGGCCGAGGCACTGCAGAATCTTGCCAGGCAATATCCTGACGCAGCGATCCTGGTGCATCCCGAATCTCCCGAATCGGTCATCGCACTTGCCGACGTGGTAGGATCGACCACGCAGTTGATCAACGCAACCCGCCGGTTGCCTAACAAGCGATTCATCGTCGCCACCGACAACGGCATCTTCTACAAGATGAAACAGGCGGCACCGGACCGGATATTCATGGAAGCTCCGTCGGCCGGTGAAGGCGCCACCTGCGAGAGCTGCGCCCATTGCCCCTGGATGGCGATGAACAACCTGCGTAACCTCGCCGAGGTATTGAGAACCGGTGACAACGAGATCCATGTCGATCCCGAGATCGCCAGGAAGGCGCTGAGGGCAACACAGCGCATGGTCGACTTCGTCGCCGCCCGCAAGGACTGACTGCTCCACGACATGGGCGTACGCCTGGCCCTTCTGCTGCTGCTTTCGCTTACACTGCTGGCCAGTTGCGAACCCGCCGCTGAAACCTCTCCACTCGGCCCGCAGCACCTGGCCGTCATCGTCAATGACAGTGACCCGCTAAGCCGGCAGATCGCAGAGTATTATTCCAGCAAGCGACTGATACCGGCCCGGAACATAATACACGTGCGGTTTAAACCCGGGGCCAGCGTCATGCGCCCGCAGGATTTCACGCCGCTGCGGATGCTGATACTGCAACAGACGCCAGCGTCAGTTCAGGCCTATGTGCTGACATGGACCGTACCGTACCGCGTCGGCTGCATGTCGATCACGACCGCGATGGCAGCCGGTTTCAGCAAGGAATTCTGCGCCGCCGCCTGCAAGCCCACGCAAGCCAGCCCCTACTTCGACTCGAACAGTCGCCGCCCGAACGATGATTTCGGCTGGCGCCCGACCATGATGCTGGCCGGCACAACCCTTGCCGGTGTGAAGGCCCTGATAGACCGCGGGGTAGCGTCCGACGGCACGCACCCTGCCGGCACGGGCTACCTTATGATCACGTCGGACCACGCCAGGAACACGCGTGCCCGTTTTTATCAAGGCATCCTGCTTATGCAGTCCGACAGGTTCAAACTGCAAGTGCTGCAAGAGGACAGCCTGCGGTACCGGGACGACGTGATGTTTTACTTCACCGGCCTGGCACGGGTGCAGAAAATCGATACGAACACCTACCTGCCCGGGGCCATTGCCGATCACCTGACCTCGGCCGGCGGCAAACTGACCGACAGTGCGCAGATGAGCAGCCTGCGATGGCTTGAGGCCGGGGCAACCGGCAGCTACGGCAGCGTCACGGAGCCATGCAGTTACGTGGAAAAATTCCCGCGTCCGAATATTGTCATCAATCGCTACCTGAACGGCGAAACCCTGCTGGAGAGCTACTGGAAGAGCGTGCAGTGGCCTGGACAGGGTTTGTTCATCGGCGAACCGCTTGCCACCCCGTTCCGGCAGGAACCGCCCGCGGATCGTACCTTCGGACAATAGTCAGGCCCTGATCCCGGCCTTACCCTGTTGCATAAAGACCAAACAAGACCAATAAATCCAGGAGCAACGCGGTGTCGCGTAATAACAATAGATTGCAAAGGCACAATCCGGACAATTTTGCGTTTGCAAAACCTGGCGCGCTGTCACTGCTGAGACACATTCTCAGGGCCACACTGCTGGACGGCATGGAGTGGCCCGTCCTTTTCTGCATCGTGCTGGCATTCGCGCTTTACCATTTCAACATCGCCTGCCACGACAGCGCGGCTATACTGATCATCACCGCCATCTTCGCGATCGGCCTGGTACGTGGCTGTAATGCCTGGCAAAACGCCCTGAATGATTACCAGCGACAGCTGGCCATAGCCCGGCACCAGCAGGAGTCTGCCGGAGATAATAATTCCATACCGGGTTACTTCCCTTCACGGCGCTACTGACCGTGACCGGCTGGCGCCGGTATCCGCAATCGGGCTCCCCCATCTCTGAAGAATCGGGATTTCAGCCGTTACCCTTGCGCCGCACTTGATATCATCTGTATTGTTGCTGTGCATACACGTTGCTGCCGTTATCACGCGTGGCTGCACCGAAAACACCGATACCGATGGAAAACCACTACCAGAAACCTTACCTGTTGCTGATCAGCATCCATGGGCTGATACGTGCCAGAGACCTTGAACTGGGCCGTGATGCGGATACCGGCGGTCAGACCAAGTACGTTCTGGATCTGGCTCGCGCACTTGCAGAGCGTGAGGATGTCGGCCAGGTCGACCTGGTAACGCGCCGCATCGTGGATGCGGCGGTCAGCGAGGATTATGCACAAGCGGAGGAATCGCTGTCGGACAAGGCCAGAATCATCCG
>Ga0210112_1000389_pt1 | contig 12259 bp, 9 predicted proteins | sample Joice_ThreeSqC_D_FD_184875 | JGI IMG/M metagenome (GOLD analysis project Ga0210112, IMG submission 184875) | Wetland microbial communities from San Francisco Bay, California, USA, that impact long-term carbon sequestration - Joice_ThreeSqC_D2... | ecosystem: Environmental > Aquatic > Marine >... | reverse complement strand
GGTGGGGGCGACGACGACGGGCGGCGACATCGACTTCGACGGCACGATCGATCCCCGCGGCGCGTACCAGTTCGCCTCGCACAACGGCGACGTCACGCTCGATCTTCCGCTCGGTACCAGTGCCCGGTTCACGATCGCCACGTGGGAGGGCGATGTGTCCTCGGACTTTCCGATGACCCTGCCGGAGCGGTTCTCCGGCCGCCGCCTGACCTTCACCGTCGGTTCGGGGGCTGGGGAAGTCACGGTCGAGACCTTCGACGGTGACATCGACATTCGCACGTCGGCTCACCGCTCCGATTTCTAGCGGCGTCCGGAAGGCGAGGAGCGGAACGGGCCCCGCGCGACACGCGCGGGGCCTGTTCTTTCGGCCGCCCGGCGTGCACCTTAGCCCGTCATGACCGACCGCGCCGCGCAGCCGGAGATTACGTTTCGAACGGCGTTCGGCCCCGGGCTCCTCTGGGCGGCCGCGGCCATCGGCGTCTCGCACCTCGTGCAGTCGACACGGGCTGGGGCCAATGCCGGACTCGGGCTCGCCGGGGTCATTCTCCTGGCGCTCATCCTCAAGTATCCCTTCTTCGAGTACGGCCCGCGCTACGCGGCCGCGACCGGCCAGAGCCTCGTCGAGGGATACCGACGGATCGGGCGATGGGCGCTGTGGCTGTACTTCCTCATCACGATCAGCACGTCGGTGGTGATCCAGTCGGCGATCGTGCTGTTTACGGCGTTCCTGCTGAACTACACCTTCGGGCTCGAGTGGCCGCTCCCTCTCATGGGAGCCGTGCTGCTCGCAGCCTGCGCCGCGATGCTCTGGGTGGGCCGGTTCCCATGGCTCGACCGGGTCGTCAAGCTGATCGTGCTCGTGCTCGCCGTCTCCACCGTCGCCGCGGCCGCCGTCACCGTGCCGCGGCTCGATCTGGCGACTTTCGCCGTGCTGCCCCCGCTGGGGAGTGCGGACGGCGCGGTGCCGTTCGCGTTCGTGCTCGCCCTGGTGGGGTGGATGCCTTCGGCGATCGACGTGGCGGTGTGGAGCTCGCTGTGGACGCTCGCCAAGAACGCCGCGGTCGGTGGCAGGGTTTCGGTGGCGCTGGCGCGCCTCGACTTCGGGGTGGGCTACGTCGCGACCGGCTTCCTCGCGTTCTGCTTCCTGATCCTGGGCGCTGGGGTGATGTACGGGTCGGGTGCCTCGTTCAGCGGCGCCGGCCCGGTGTTCTCGACCCAGCTCGTCCAGCTCTATGGCGCGACGCTCGGTTCCTGGGCCCGGCCTATCGTGATCGCCGCCGTCGTCACCACGATGCTCTCCACGTCGATCACGGTGGTGGACGGCTACCCGCGGGCGCTCGAGCGCACCGTGTACAACCTCCGCCCGTCGCATGCGGACACCGACGATCTGCCGAGCGCGGGGCCGGTGTACTGGGCCGCACTGCTCCTGCTCGGCGGGGCCACGCTCCTCGTGCTGGGCCTGTTCGCCGGAACGCTGACGGCGCTGGTCGACTTCGCCACGATCGTGTCGTTCCTGACCGCGCCGGTGCTCGGCTACCTCAATCTCCGCGCGGTTCGCGCACCGGAAGTGCCGGCATCCGCCCGGCCCACGGCGCGCATGGTGATCCTGTCGTGGATCGGCCTCGTGCTGCTCGGCGGGACCGCGGTGGTATACCTCGTCTCGATCGCACGGTGAGCCGCCGGGCGCCGGCCGGCCTCCGATCCGCCGTGGTCCCGGTCGAAGAGGATTGACGTCCGCACCGGCGAGGCGCTATTTGGGATGGTCGTCGCTCTCTCTCTCGGAGGCCTCCATGCAATCGCATCGTCTTCTTCCGCTAAGTCTCGCGCTGGCGCTCGGTGCGGCTCTCGCGTGCAGCGATTCGAACGGTACCAGCAACGTCACCCTCGCCGATCTGGCCGGCACCTGGGACGCGACACAATTCACGCTGACCAACCCCGCCGACGGCTCGCAGAGCGTGGACCTCATTGGGATGGGTGGGAGCTTCACGCTCACGATCAACGCGAGTGGCGCGTTCAGCGGTACCCAGACCATTCTCGGCACGACCGATACGTTCAGCGGCACCATTCAGCTCAGCGGGAACCACTCGATGTCGCTCGTCGATGCCGCCAATCCCAGCGACATCACCGATGTGACGTACACGCTCTCCGGTGACCATCTGGTGATCACGTCGAGCGACCTCACGTGGGACTGGAACAACGACGGCACCGACGAGGCCGCGAACCTGTCGGCCGCGCTGCAGCGGCAGTAGGCCCCCGCGTCGCACGCCAAGACGGCACACGGCCCCGATCGGGTATCCCGGTCGGGGCCGCGTGGTGTCCGCGCCGCAGGGCTCGGGCCTCGCCGGGCGCGCGGGGGCGCATCGAGGCCTCAAAGTCATTGGCGGAATGTGACTTGCCTGCGAGATCCCTGGCGGGCCGGCGTCAAGCAATCGGCGCGACCGCCCCGGACGTTTGCAGGGAACCGCAGCGTGACCTACTGTAGAGGTCCGTCCGCTGAAAGGGTCTTCGATGAACCTCGCCGAGCGACTGCGCGCGGCACTTGCCGGGCGGTACGAGATTGAGCGTGAGATCGGCCGCGGCGGGATGGCTGTGGTCTACCTGGCGCGGGATCTCCGGCTCGAGCGGCGCGTGGCCGTGAAGGTCCTGAGGCCGGAACTCCTGTCCTCGACCGGGGACGAGCGGTTCCTCCGCGAGATCGACATCGTCTCCCACCTTCAGCACCCGAACCTCGTTCCCTTGTATGACGTCGGCGGGGCGGGGGGCCTGCTGTATTACGTGATGCCGTTCGTCGAGGGGGAGTCGCTGCGCAGCCGGATCGAGCGGGATGGCCCTCTCCCCGAGGACGAGGCCCTGCGGATTACCGGGGAGATCGCGGACGCTCTGGAGTACGCGCACGAGCGTGGGATTCTCCACCGCGACATCAAGCCGGGCAACGTGCTGCTGAGCAGCGGTCACGCGCAGGTCGCCGACTTCGGCATCGCGCGGGCGCTGAGCGCGGCACGACGGGGCCAGCTCACCGAGCCGGGCCTCGTGATCGGGACACCGGAGTACATGAGTCCGGAGCAGGCCGCGGGAGCGGCGGCGATCGACGCCCGGAGCGACCAGTACGCACTGGCGTGTGTCTGCTTCGAGATGCTGGCCGGCCGGCCCCCGTTTATCGGTACCGACCCCGGGTCGGTGATCGCCCGACAGATCACCGAGACACCTCCTTCCGTTCTGAAGCTGCGCCCCACGCTGCCTCCCCGGGTGGAGAAGGCGCTGGCCACGGCACTGGCCAAGGCACCCGGGGCCCGCTTCGCAACCGTCGCGGAGTTCGCCAGGGCGCTCACCGCCGATCGTCGCCCGGGGTGGCTCCCGGCCGGACGCCGCTGGAAGATCGCGCTGCGGGTCGCTGGTGCTACCGCCGTACTGGTGCTTGCCGTACCGCTGATACCGGTGATCCGTGATCATCTTGTTGGCCCCCCGCACCCGGCGGAGGTGCCAGGGGTGGGACTGGCGGTGATGGCCGTAGGCGACCAGGCTAGCGGCGAGGGAAATGGTGGCGCCGCGCTTGACCGTGTGGTGGCAAGCCACCTCGCCGTCTTCGACGACGTGCGCGTGCAGGATGCGACGGACCTCGACGGTGCGGGACCGCTCGTGCCAGGAAGCCGCGAGCTTCAGCGCGCGGCACGGCGATCCGGGTGGGACTATGTCGTCGAGGTCGAGCGCATCGGCGGCGCGCAGCCGGGGGAGGTGAGCGTGCGTGCCGTGAACATGCGGACCGGTGGTCAGGTATTCCAGCGGATCGCGCGAACCGGAGGAACTCCCGAGCGCGCGGCCGCATCGCTCGCGCTGGCGGCGCTCCAGGCCATCGCGGAAGATGCCGATCTGGATGTCGGAATTCGGCTCGACGTACTCACCGTGACCAGCTCCGCAGCGGCGGTCGAGGCGATGGTGCAGGCGCAGCGGCGCCTGCTGCGCGAAGACGATGAAGGGGCCGCGGCCGCGCTGGACAGCGCGGTTGCCGCGGACCCCGGTCTCCTCCTCGCCTATGACCGTCGCGCGGTCGTGGAGGAATGGCGGCACCTGTGGCCCCGGCGGGCGTTGGATTTCGTGGAGGCGGGCCTCGAGCAGAGCGGAGGAGCCCCGTCACGTTGGACCGCACTGCTGGAGGCGCAGCGCTATTTCTCCCTGAGCCTGGCCGACAGCGCCATCCGGGCTTTCCATCTGATCCGGTCCGATCATCCGGACGACGTGGATGCGTGGCTCGGCTACGCCGAGGCGCTCTATCACTTCGGTCCGTTCGTCGGGAGTGGAGGTCAGGAAGCCCTCGAGGCACTGCGCATGGTGGACTCGTTGGGCGGTGGCTACCCGACGATCCTCCGGCACCTGCACGACCTGGCCGTGATCCGGGGCGATTCGGCGGCGGCGGCGCGAAGGAACGCAGCCATGGCGGCGCGGTCGCTCGATCATACGGCGCAGTCGGTGATGGACGCTCTCAGGTTCGGGAACGAGCCGCACCGTCGGGCGGCGTGGCAGGTGCTGCGGGAAGCGGTGCGCGATGATGTGTCACGAGCGGTCGCGTTGTTCGCCGTGGGCCTCGGAAATCTCCCGCTCGCCGACTCGATCGCCGGGGTGCTGCTGGTTGAAGGGCGCACACCCGAGGATCGGGTGCGGGGCGCGCAGTACCGGCTCGTGCTGCTGGCGGCCATGGGTCGCTGGGACGACGGGGTGGAGGTCTGGCGGGGCGGTGTCGCCGGCGATGGGTTCGATCCCTGGATGATGCAGGCGGCGCTGGCGGGCTACCCGGCGACACGGTGGGCGCAGCCGATGGTGGCGCGGGCCTGGGAGGAGGTGCGGAACGGGCGCGCGCCCGATTTCAATCTGGCCCAATACGAGACGCCCCGAGGGGAGTTCCGGGCCCTCGTCCACTGGGTGACGCTGCACGGCGACTCCACCGAGGTCCGGTTGCTGCTGCGGGCCATCGAGCGCGCCCGGGGATCGGTGCAGGGGTGTGATCCGCTGCCGGCCGCGCTCGACGCCTCGCTGCGTGCGCGGCTCGCGCTGCTCGCGGCGGACACGGCGTCCGCGATCCCGCTCCTCGAGGCATCGGCCACGCGCCCGGTCTGGTACCACCTCGCCTACTACCCCACGATCTCGATGGCGCCCCAGCGATTTCTCCTGGCCGAGCTGTACGCCGCCCGGGGGGATCCCGCCGCCGCCCGCCGCTGGTTGCGGTCGTTTGCGGAGGCGGGGGCGATCGCGGACGTGCTGTATATCCCCCGGATCCGCGCGCTGCAGGCGCGGCTGGAAGGCTCGCGGACGGACTAGGTCCACTCACTCGAGACAGGGAGGTGCACGATGGCACTCCAGGACTACCTCAGCGTGATGGCGCTGGGCCTCAACGATCAGCAGCACGGCGAGACGGCGAAGCTCAGCTCGGCCGATCCGCACATGCTCGCCGCCTACTGCTTCGACCTCACGCGCAAGCAGCACTACCTGTACATGGCACTGCGGCTGAGCGAGGACGAGAGAAGGAGATTCAAGTACAACGGCAAGGTCATCGCCTCCGCCGATACGCTTGCCGAGGCCATCTACGACGATACGCAGTTCGTGGAATCCGCTGCCGGGCAGCGACGGCAGGAGCTGGGGTCGGAGTGGAACAGCGCGGCGGACTGGGAGGCACGTGCCTACGCTCTGCAGGAGGTCATCATCCGGCAGTGGCGTGCCATCCAGGCGGATCACCGGGAGCTGTTCGCGGTTCACGGTCAGCCGACGCCGACATATACGCCGGCTCCTTCCCACGGCGAGCGATCATCGCAGTAGTCGGCGGGTGAGTTGGGACAGGCCTCCGGCACAAGGGGCGGCGCCTCCGCGCGCTCAGTCTGCCCCCAGCGCCTGCACGAGCGCATCGCCGGTCTGCCACCGTTCGTCTGGCTTCTTGGCGAGCCCTCGCAACACGGCATCCTCCACCTGCTGCGGCAGGTCGGGGCGCACCGCCCGCAGCGACGGTGGGCGCTCGCCGAGCTGTCGCGCGAACACCGTCTGCGGCGTCGGGCCCGTGAAGGGCGGCTCTCCGAGGAGCATCTCGAAGATCACGCAGGCGAGGGCATACACGTCGGTGCGCTGGTCCACTGGCCGTCCGGCGGCCTGTTCCGGACTCATGTAGCTCGGCGTGCCGACCACCAGACCCCCGGGGGAAACCTGTTCGCCGGCCGCCCGCACGATCGCACGCGCCACCCCGAAGTCGCAGAGCAGGGAGCGCGCTGCCTCGAACATCACGTTCTCCGGCTTGATGTCCCGGTGGATCACGTTGTGAGCGTGCGCATAGTCGATCCCGGCGGCGAGCTGCCGCGCAATCGCGAACGCCTCGGTGAGCGGGAGCCGGCGCTCCCGCTGCAGCCGGTCCTTGAGCGAGCCCCCGTTCGCGAACGGCATGGCGTAGTAGATGAAGAATCCCGATTCCCCGGACTCGAGCAGCGGGAGGATGTTGGGATGGTGCAGGGAGGCGAGAAACGCGATTTCCTGATGGAAACGCTCGGTGAGGATCGTCACCGTCAGCTCCGGGCGCAGCACCTTTACCGCGACGCGCCGACCGGTGCGGTGCTGCCGGGCGGCGAACACGTGCGCCATCCCTCCCGAGCCGAGCAGCTCCTGGATCTCGAACCGGCCGGCCAGCGCCCTGCGGACTTCCTCGACGCGGAGCGTCATGCGGGGTTCCTTCGGCCAAGCCCCTCAGTCCACGGTACGAGACTCCGGTCCCGCCGTCCAGTCTAGATCTTCGCGGCCTCCTCGAGCTCCTTGCCGGCCGTCTCCGGGATGAGCCACCAGATCAGGACGAGAGCGGCGAAGAGCGATACCGAGGTGAGGGGGACGGCGGTGCTCCAACCGAGCGACCCGGCCAGCGTGCCGATGATGCCCGGAGCGAGCACGTAGCCGATCCGGCCCAGCAGGTTGTTCGCCCACGCGAATGCGTCGGCGCGCATGGCCGTCGGGAACAACTCCGTCGTGAGCGCGTTGAGGAGCGTGAGCATCGCGATGGAGGCGACGATCCCCACCATGAGACATGCGGTCAGCGCCCAGAACGTGTGGAGCCGGTACGCGAGGATCCCGAACACGATGGCTGCGGAGTAGATGACCAGCGCGCTGAGCCGGCGGCCCCAGTGGTCGATCAGCTTCCCCACCGAGAACACGAACGGCACCGCGGCGACGGAGGCGATGACCACGGCCTGCCCCACGTCGTGGTCGCTGAACCCGCGCTGGCCGACCGCGAACTCCTTCCAGAAGAGCAGCGCGGTATTGGTGGTGATGTAGGTCAGGCCCCAGATCAGCGCCATCTGCAGGACCCGCGCTCGGTAGGGACCGCGGAAGATGGCGAAGGAGCGTCCGTGGGTTCCCGATCGGCGTGCGGCATGCGCGACGAACAACGTCGTTTCGGACAGGCGCCGGCGCGCGTACGGCAGAAGCAGGATGGGGAGCGCACCGACGAAGTACACGGCCCGCCATCCGTACGGGGAGTTGAGCAGGAACGGGACGATGGCCGCGCAGATGACCACGCCGAGCGAGTTACAAGCCTGGATCACGCCGAGCACGAATCCCCTCCGCTCGGCGGGAAACTCCTCGGCGGCGATGATCATGCTGACGGCCCACGCGGCGATCTGGAACATCCGTGCGGTGAACTGGAACGCCGCGAAATCGTAGGCGCGAAACGAGACGCCCGAGAGGACGGTGAAGATCGAGTAGCCGAGGATCGACACCAGGAGCATCCGCCGCCGCCCGACGCGGTCGGCCAGCCGCACGAGGATGTACGCGAAGATGGTGCCGAGGCTGATGACCGAGCCGAGCATCCCGCCTGCCGCCTCCGACAGCCGGAATTCGGCGCGGAGGTTGGGCAGGATCTGGCTGAGCGCGATGAAGTCGTACCCTTCGAAGAAGGTCGCGATGCTGAGGAAGCCGAACAGGCGCCGCTGGTACGGCGTGAACGCGCTCAACAGCGCTCCCCGCGCCGTGGCTGCCGCGGGAACACGACCACGCTCTCGTGCCCGCCCGGCGCCACCGCCGACACGCCGAAGAAATAGTTGTCCAGGATCAGGCCGTCGAACGTGTAGGCCGTCACGTCCCCGATCCAGCGCGAGTGCTCCCACGTCGGCGCGTCCGTGAGGCGCCAGTAGACCCGGTACCCCGCGACGTCGCCGCCGTCCGCGGGAGGCTCCCACGCCATCCGCGCCGACGGCTGCACCGCACCGCACACGCGCACCGCCGTGGGAGCGCCCGGAGCCCACGCCAGCGCGGCCAGTGTCGCGGCGTTCAGCCCGGTGATCTTCGCAGCGTAGGCGGAGTCGACGCCCGCGAGGACGTCCCCGTAGCGCACGCCGTTCTCGACCCTGACGTCCTGGTGCTGGCGGTCGTAGTTCTCGTTGGTCTCCATGATCCGCACGGCGGGGAATCCCAGGTCCGCGAACGGCCGATGGTCGCCGCCGCGGCCGAAGCGGTCGAGCCGGTAGATCATCATGACGTCGAGCATCGGCATATAGCGGTCGGCGATCGCGTCCACGTAGCGGGCGAGCTGGCGTGAGATGCCGTCCACCTCGCCACCGGTAAACCGGCGGGCGGCGCGCTCCTGCTCGGTTTCGGTGGGTGGGGTGCCGTCGGAGAACACCCGTGCGGTGAGGTTGTCGATCGCGCCGCTGGAGCCCTCGATGTTGCCAATCATGTCGTTGTTGAGGACCGCCACGAGGTCCCAGCCGCTGTCGGCGGCCATCCGGGCGACCGTCTGCGCGCCGAACAGGCCCTGCTCCTCGGCCGAAAGCGCCGCATACACGATGGTCCCGCGGAACCGATGGTGCGTGAGCACGCGGGCGGCCTCCAACGTCCCGGCCAGACCGCTCGCATTGTCGTTGGCGCCGGGAGCCGAGTCGACGGCGTTGGTGACGTCGCCGATCCGGCTGTCGATGTCCCCGCTCATCAGGACCATCCGGTCGGGATCGGTGGTTCCTCGCTGGATCGCGATGACGTTGACGATGTTCGTGGCGCGCTCCGAATCGAGCCGCCGTGTGCCGGCCGGATAGATCTCCGCGACATACTGAACGTCGAGGCACCCGCCGCACGCGGCGCCGATCCGCTCGAACTCCGCCTTCACCCAGCGTCGTGCGGCACCGATGCCTCGGGACGCCGACAGCGTGTCCGAGAGTGTGTGCCGCGTACCGAACGAGACCAGCGTGCGAATGTCTGACTCGATCCGCGCCGCGGAGACCTCGCCCACGATCGCGGTGATCCTGGGGTCGAACGACGGGGGGACATCCTGGGCCGCCAGCGGAGTGGCGGCGAGGAGAGCGAACAGCAGGGTGCGCATGAAGCCTCCGGCGTGCATACGCCCGGGCGCGGAGGGGACCCGAACGCGAGAGCCCGATGATGGCGGCGTGGGTACGCTACGCCCCGCCACGGATTGACGCAAGTGGGCCAGACCGTACCTTTGAAGAGACCGCCGAACCGGCTTCAACACAGGGGGCCATTGCGATGCAACGCTCGAGTCTGTTGCTCGTTCTGGCGTGTGTGGCCGTCGTGGCCTGCACGCGGGAGATGACGCGACGGGATGTGCTGCTCGAACAGCAGCGGGTCGAGGAGCGGGTGACCACGTGGGTGCGCACGATGAACAACGCCCGCGTGGACAGCTTGCTGCTCTTCTACCACGACGCGCCGGAGCTGCGCGTCCTCTGGTCGGACGGGAAGAAGAGCAGCGGCTTCGAGGAAACGGAACAGGCGCTGCGCGACTTCTACGCGAACATCCAGTACATGAATGTCGCGCTGAGCGAGCTCGAGGTTCAGGTCCTGTCACGCAACGTCGCTCAGGCAACCTTCCGGCACTCGACCGACATCGTGGGCGCCGACAACCAGCGACGACCGGTGGCGGTGGGACAGGGTGTGCTCGTGCTGTTCAAGGATGCCAGCGACAACGCGTGGAAGATCCACACCCAGATTTTGTCGGTGAACCACCCCGCAGCGAACTGACCGGGTGCCTGCTGGGGTGCCCGGCGCCGCACCGCAACCCGGCGGGGTGATTCGGACCGCACAGCGGCCCGCGCCCCGCCGTCGTCTTCTCCAGTGCGCGATCGGCCAATCGCTTGTGCGATCGCAACGTGTCTTGTATCCTACCGCAACCCTCCACCGGAGGCCCGGCTGATGTCGGACCCCTTCCTCAGTTCGGACGAGTATGCCGAACGGGCACACAGACTGTACAACGAAGCCCGCTACGACGAAGCGATCGACGCCCTGCGAGAGGCGCTGGCGCGCTTTCCGCACGCCGTGGAGCTGCACGTGGGGCTCGCATACGTGCAGCTCGCGTGCGAGGAGTATGCCTGGGCGCGGGCCGGCTTCGAGCAGGCGTTGGCGCTCGACACGAACGACGAGGAGGCGCTGGCGGGACTGGGGGAGACGCTGCTCAAGCTCGGCGAGCGCTCGGCCGCGTTGCAGTGCTTCGATCGTGTCCTCGCCCTCGGCTTCCGGGAGGATCACGACCTCATGCTGCAGGTGGGTCGCGCGCTCTTCCGTGAAGGGATGCTGCGGCACTCCCGCGGGTTCTTCGAGCTCGCGACCAAGCACCACCCCAGCTCGGCCGAGGCCGCGGCGGCGCTGGGGTATGCGGAGCACCGCCTGGGCGAAGAAGACGCCGGGCTCTACTGGCTCCGCAGTGCGCTCGACCTGGACGAGCAGTACGCCGAGGCACGGATCTATCTCGGCAACCTGTTGTACGATCGCGGCGAGTACGAAGCGAGCCTCTTCCACTTCGAGCAGACCGATCCGTCGGAGCACTACGACGAGCTCGCACTCTGGCGCACCGTCGAGCTGAAGAAGTCGATCTATCGGCTGGACAGCGCGGACCCCGAGCTCCTGCCATGGCAGCGCCGCCTCGCGGAGCTGGCTACGGAGCTCGACCCCGTGGATCAGCTTCTCACGGAGATCGCCACCACCCAGCCCGACGGGTCGGTCCGAGACCCCTACCAGATCGAGCTGTTCGGCACCCTGCTCACCGAGCTGCAGGGCATGCATCGACGGCCGGCAAACGAGCTGCACCGGGTGCAGACGGCCAAGGGGATCACGTACGCCGGGACGTGGGAGGAGATCGTCTTCCAGATGAAGATGGACGATCGTGAGGGTCACGGCGCCTCGCTGCAGGAGTACATGGAACGGGTGGCGCGCCGCAGCCGGATGCAGATTGGTGCCATCATCCCGGTGACGGACGCCGAGAGCTTCGTGCAGGGCGTCGCCGCCGCCGGCCTCCTCGAGATCCTGGGGTGACCGGCCGGATGCCGTGACGCGCGCGACCGGACGCGCGAGGGGCCCCGCTCCGCGATGACGAAGCGGGGCCGCCGTTTTCCCGCTCGGGCCGGTCCGGCCGTATCTTTCCCCGCCATGCGATGGACGAGTGACGTGCACCGGCAGGTGCTGCCCAACGGTCTCACTCTCCTCGTACAGCGTGACCGCTCGGCTCCCGTGGTGGCCGTGGTGACGCACGTGCGGGCGGGGTACTTCGACGAGCCGGACGACCGCGTGGGGATTGCCCACGTGCTCGAGCACATGTACTTCAAGGGTACTCGCCGCCGCGGCCCTGGCGAGATTGCGCGCGAAACCCAGCTCGTTGGCGGCTACATCAACGCCGGCACCATCTACGACAAGACCGTCTACTACACCGTGCTCCCGTCCGCCCGCGGCGGTCTCGAGCGGGCTCTCGACGTGCAGGCCGACGCGCTCATGCACGCCGCGCTGGCTCCGGACGAGCTGGGGCGCGAGCTGGAGGTCATCATTCAAGAGGCCCGGCGCAAGCTCGATTCGCCCGGTCCCGTCGCGACGGAGGCGCTCTACGCGCTGCTGTTCCGCACGCACCGCATGCGGCGCTGGAGGATTGGCACCGAGGACGAGCTCCGCCGCCTCACCCGCGACGATCTGCACGCCTACTACGCGAGCCGCTACACGCCCCCTCGCACGATCGTGGCGCTGGTGGGGAACCTGGACCCGTCCCGCACGCTGGAGCTGGCGGCGGCAGCCTACGGCCCGTGGCAGCGGCCGGCGCAGACCGTGGCCGGATCGCCCGCGGAGGTCGGTCCCCGCACGGCGGCGTTCCGCCGACTCTCGGGGGATGTCGAGCGGCCTCTCGTCAGCCTCGGCTGGCGCACCGTGGGCACGCTGCACGACGACGCTCCGGCGCTGGACATGGCGGCCATGATCCTGGGATCGGGGCGCGGCTCACGGCTGTACCGCGCGCTGCGCGCGCCGGGCGTGGCCG
>Ga0210112_1000385_pt1 | contig 12336 bp, 8 predicted proteins | sample Joice_ThreeSqC_D_FD_184875 | JGI IMG/M metagenome (GOLD analysis project Ga0210112, IMG submission 184875) | Wetland microbial communities from San Francisco Bay, California, USA, that impact long-term carbon sequestration - Joice_ThreeSqC_D2... | ecosystem: Environmental > Aquatic > Marine >... | reverse complement strand
GCGCAGCCCATGCGCGACGACGCGGCCGGCCTCGCGCTGGTCTTCAATGGCACCATCTACAACTACCCGGAACTGCGCACGCAGCTGCAGGCGCTTGGCCACCACTTCGTGTCCGACGGCGATACCGAGGTCATCCTCCGTGCGTATGCCGAATGGGGCGAGGACTGCACGAGCCGGCTGCACGGCATGTTCGCCTTCGCGATATGGGACAGCCGGCGGCAACGGCTGTTCCTGGCGCGTGACCGCTTCGGCATCAAGCCGCTGTATTACAGCATCACACGCCACGGCATCCGCTTCGCCTCGACCAGCCAGGCGCTGCTGGCGGCCGGCGGCATGGATACCGCCATCGATCCGGTGGCCCTGCATCATCACTTCACCCTGCATGCCGTGGTGCCGGCGCCGCGCACCCTGCTGCGCGGCCTGCGCAAGCTGGCACCCGGCCACAGCCTGACGGCCACGCCGCGGCGTCAGAAAACGCTGTGCCGTTACTGGCACCTTGATGTCGCGCATTGCCACCAGCGGTTCAGCGAGTGGGAATGGATCGAGGCGGCACATGAGGCCCTGAAGCAGGCGATCAGAAAGCGTCTCGACATCGCGGATGTCCCGGTCGGCCTGCTGCTCTCCGGCGGACTCGACTCCAGCCTGCTGGTGGCGCTGCTGGCCGAGGCCGGGGCAAGCGAGCTGACGACCTTCTCGGTCGGCTTCGAGGATCAGCCGGAGGAAAAGGGCAACGAGTTCCAGTACTCCGACCTGGTCGCGGAACTGTACGGCACGCGCCATCACCGCTTCACCATTCCCAACAGCGAGGTGCTGGCGCGCCTGCCCGAGGCGGTCGACAACATGGCCGAGCCGATGGTCGGCCAGGATGCCGTTGCGTTCTACCTGCTGGGCGAGCGTGTGTCGCAGCTCGTCAAGGTGGTGCAGAGCGGGCAGGGAGCGGACGAGGTATTCGGTGGCTATTTCTGGTATCCGCGCATGCAGGCCGCGAGCGGCACCGATATCGAGCGTTTCGCACCGCATTATTTCGATCGCGACCACGGGGAATGGCAGCATATGATCGATGCGCGCTACCACGGGCCCGACTACACCACGCCGCGGGTGGCGCACGGGCTCGCGGGGTTCGGGGCCGGTGAGTTTCTCAACCGGGTGCTGGCCTACGACGTGACCACGCTGATCGTGGATGACCCGGTCAAGCGGGTGGACAACATGACCATGGCCTGGGGACTCGAGGCGCGCGTGCCGTTTCTCGACCAGCACCTGGTCGAACTGGTGGCCTGCATGCCGCCCGGGTTGAAGCTCCGTTCCGGCGGCAAGCACCCGCTCAAGGTCATCGCGCGCGGCCTGCTGCCGGACAGCGTGATCGACCGCCCCAAGGGCTACTTTCCGGTGCCAGCGCTGAAGTTCGTGCGCGGCCAGGTGCTGGAGTTCATGCGCGATGTCGTCAATTCACGCGCCTGCCGGAACCGCGGCCTGCTCCGGCGCGACTACGTGGACGCGCTGCTGGCGAACCCGGAACACATGCACACGCGCATCCTCGGCAACAAGCTCTGGCATGTGGCGCTGCTCGAGTTCTGGCTGCAGCGCAACGTCGACAAATCCCTGTAAGGCGTAACTATTTTTTGCCTTGCAACGGGGGTACACTGCCCCCATATGGTTTGTACCTGTTCTAGATTCACGAGGGTAAAGCAATGGATGTAATGGAGCGTATCGACAGCGCGGTGAAGGGCAGCCCGGTGGTCATCTTCATGAAGGGCACGCCGCAACTTCCGCAATGCGGCTATTCCAGCCGTGCGGCGCAGGCACTGGCCGCCTGTGGCGAGCCGTTTGCCCACGTCAACGTGCTCGCCGATCCGGAGGTCTTCCAGAACCTGCCGCGCTATGCCAACTGGCCCACCTTCCCGCAGATCTATATCAACGGCGAACTGGTCGGCGGCTGCGATATCACACTGGAACTCTACCAGAAGGGCGAGCTGCAGAAGATGGTGAAGGAAGCTATGACCGGCGCGGCGGGGTAATCAGTTTAAGGAGCCTCTGATTAAGTCATGTAGCCCGTCATTGCGAGCGTAGCGAAGCAATCTCGTAACTGCAGAATCAGTCAGTTGGAGATTGCTTCGTCACTGTGTTCCTCGCAATGACGACTTAATCAGAGGCTCCTTAAAATAGCCACGGAAGCACACGGAAATACACGGAAAGCTTCCTGAACGTCATTGCAAGGCGTTCGACCGCAGTTCACAATCCTGACCTTGAACCTGGAAAATACAGCCACGAAAGAACACGGAAAGATTATTCAATGTATTTACAGAGCATCGTGTAATACCGCACAACTGCAACATGCACCTTTGACAACGGAATAAACGGATTCCGAAAGACAGCCCAGGATTTTTTTCCGTGTTCTTCCGTGTGTTTCCGTGGCCATAAATCTATTCAGTTCGCCTCGAGCTTGAGCAGTTCCTCGATGATGTCCATCATCAGTTGCTGGCCCTTGCCCGACATCTTCTCGGTCAGCCTGTCCGCGTTGCGTTCGCCTTCGACCAGCGGGCGCAGACGGCCGGCCAGTATGCCCATATCGCCGCCGGCCGCCAGCATTTGCTGGGCGATATTGCCGATGATCTGCAATGCCTGGACATTGCCTTTTCTCGAAGCGTGAACCAGGCCGGCGATACCCGGGGCGGCCATGTCGGAATCGATGTCCGTTTGCAGCGGCGGCAGCGTGGCCGGGTCCTGCAGTCCTTTCAGTATCGCTTCGACGATCACCCGGTCTTCATCATCCAGACCAAGCAGGATGCTTTCGTCGCGCTTGCCGGACATGATGTCGCGGATAGCGGTAACCAGCTGTTTCCAGTCATTCACTTCCGCCTGCTGCAAGACCTGCTCGATGTCAGGCACGGAGCCCGGGTTGTTGCAATGCATGACCACGCGGTGTATCAGGCCTGAATGCGACACCAGGATCTGTTCGTTCAGGGCAGGCAGTTCAGACATGTTTTGTACCTTGTAGTTGCCGCCGGGGCTCGTCGGAACCTGCGTGGTGCAGACTGAGTTCGTTCCAGCGGTTGATGATCGAGCAAAAGAGATCGGCTGTTCTTTCGGTATCATAAATCGCGGAGTGGGCCTTGTCATTGTTCCACTCGAAACCGGCCGCCTCCACCGCACGGGCCAGCACGGTCTGGCCAAATGCCATCCCGGCCAGCGGCACTGTGTCGAAGGTGCTGAAGGGGTGAAACGGGTTGCGCTTGATGCCGGAGCGGTTGACCGCAGCGTTCAGGAACGACAGGTCGAAGGCGGCGTTGTGACCGACCAGGATCGCCCGGTTGCAGCCGCTGGTACGGATCAGGCGCCGTACCGGCTTGAAGATGACTTCCAGTGCATCACGTTCGGGCTTGGCCATGCGAAACGGGTTGTAGGGGTCGATGCCGGTGAAGGCCAGCGATTCCGCGTCCAGGTTGGCGCCGGGGAACGGTTCGACGTGACAGGCGAAGGTTTCCCGTCGACTGATGAAGCCCTGCTCGTCCATGTCCAGCGTGACGGCGGCGATTTCCAGCAGGGCGTCGCGTTTCGCATTGAACCCGCCGGTCTCGATATCCACCACGACCGGGAGAAAACCGCGAAAACGTCGTGCTATCGGTGATTTTTCAGACTCTGTCATCATGCGGCTAGCATACAGAATCGGGGCGGCTATTGCGATGTCATTGCTGGCGGCCGTGCGGACAAAGCCGGAATAAACCTTGTCCCTGCAGCCGCATCCCACCCTTTTCTCCATCGCGATGATGACTTGAAATCAATGGGGTCAGACTCGATTGATCTTGCACTGATTGTTGAAATAAAAATCCAGAACACTGATCAATCGAGTCTGACCCCATTGATTTTCGGAAGATCTATATATGCGCTTGCAAGGCAGTTGATAACGACAGACGGCTGAATTCAGCCGCTTGACAAGCTGCTGATATATTCCGTCATTCCGGCGCAGGCCGGAATCCATAGGGTAAATACCGGATTCCGGGTCACCTCTCCACTGCGCCCGGAATGACGAATCAACCAGCGGTTTCCTGGAATCTTTCCGTGTTCTTCCGCGGGTTCCATGGCCAGGAGTGATGTTTTACAACTGCGGCCACCGGAAAACAAATTGCCGCAAACCGGACGTCACTCCCTGATGCGCCAGTGCAGCGTTTTGCCGGCATGCATCGGAATGACGACCGATTCGCCGAACGGATAGCTGTCCGGCACCTGCCAGTCTTCCCTCACCAGCGTGACGCTGCCCGGGTTGCGCGGCAGGCCGTAGAAATCCGCACCATGGTGGCTGGCAAAGCCCTCGAGTTTGTCGAGTGCGCCGGCATCCTCGAAGGCCTGGGCATAGAGCTCCAGCGCGGCATGCGCCGTGTAGATGCCGGCGCAGCCGCAGCTGCTTTCCTTGCGCTCGCGCGCATGCGGTGCGCTGTCGGTGCCGAGGAAGAACCTGCCACTGCCGCCGGTCGCGGCCCTTACCAGTGCGTTGCGGTGGATCTCGCGTTTCAAAACCGGCAGGCAGAAAGCGTGCGGCTGCAGGCCGCCCTGGAACATGGCATTGCGGTTCAGCAGCAGGTGATGCGCGGTGATCGTTCCCGCGATGTTGCCGCCGCCGGCCAGTACGAAATCCACGCCGTCGTGCGTGGTGACGTGTTCCAGCACGATTTTCAGCGCCGGGAAGCGCCGCGCCAGCGGCTCCAGCACCCGGTCGATGAACACGCGCTCGCGGTCGAACACGTCGACCACGGTTTCGGTGACCTCGGCATGCACCAGCAGCGGCAGGCCCCGTGTCTGCATCGTATCCAGTGCCGCCCAGGTATTTCTGATGTCGGTCACGCCGGCATCCGAGTGGGTCGTGGCGCCGGCCGGGTAGAGTTTAACGGCGCGTACCGTGTCATCGGCCGCGGCCGCCTCGATGTCCGCTGCCGTGGTGTTGTCGGTCAGGTACAGCGTCATCAGCGGGTTGAAATCACTGTCCGCGGGCAACACCGCCAGGATGCGTTCGCGGTAGGCGCGCGCCTGTTCGACGCCGGTGACCGGCGGCTGCAGGTTCGGCATGATGATGGCGCGCGCGAACTGCCGTGCCGTGTGCGCGATCACGGCCGCCAGCGCGGCGCCGTCGCGCACGTGCAGGTGCCAGTCGTCCGGTCGTGTCAGGGTCAGTTCCATGTGCCGTCCAGGATGGCCTGCTGGCGCAGCAGGTTCAGGGTCAGCCGCACGCCGAAGCCGGTGGTGTCGGTCGGGATGTGCGCGAGCCCGCCCTTGTGGTTGCTGGCGGCCAGGTCGACATGAATCCAGGCGGTCTCTGCGGCGACAAACCGGTTCAGGAAGCGTGCCGCCAGGATGTGATCGGCCTCGCCTTCCAGGGTGCACTGCAGCGTGTCCGCGATGTCCGATTTGAGCGCCTCGTCGAAATCCTCGTCCAGCGGGAACGGCCACACGCGTTCGCCGCTGTCACGACCGGCCTGGATCAGCGTCGCGTTGAGCGCGTCGCGGTTGCTGAACACGCCGCTGTAGCGCGAGGACAGGGAATAGACGCAGGCGCCGGTCAGGGTGGCGTAGTCGATCATCACGGCAGGTTTGGCCCGGCTTGCCAGCGCCAGCGTGTCCGCCAGTATCATGCGGCCCTCGGCATCGGTGTGCTTGACCTCGATAGTGGTGCCGTTGCACGCGGTAACCACATCGTTGGGCTTGTAGGCGCGGCTGCCGATGTGATTTTCCGCCAGCGCCAGCCAGCAGTCGACCGGATGTTTCGCCTTCAGCCGGGTCAGGGCCAGCAGTGTGCCCAGCGCCACCGCGCTGCCCTGCATGTCCTCGTGCATGCCGTTCATGAACTTCGCCGGCTTCACATTGACGCCGCCGGTGTCGAAGCAGATGCCCTTGCCGACCAGGGCGAGTTTTTTGCCGCGTGCCTGCGGGCGGTACTGCAGGTGCACGATGCCGGCATCCGGCTCGGGGCTGCCCTGGCAGACCGCAAGAAAGGCGCCGGCGTGTTTCCTGGCGAGCGCCTTGAGGTCGAGGAACTGCATGCGCCAGCCTTGCTGTCTGGCGAGTTGCGCGACAAAGGCGCGATAGCTGCCGGGCGTCAGTTCGTTGGGCGGCAACGCGGACAGCCAGCGTGCCAGGTGGTTGCCGACTGCCTCCGCCTGCACCTGGGCAAGATCGACCACGGCGTCCAGGCCGTGGATATCCAGCTGCCGCAACGCGGCCGCCGGTTTTGGTTTTGACTTGTAGCTCGGCATCGGGCAGGCGGCCGCCAGCAGCGCGGCGACCAGCTGCTCCAGCAGGCGGCCGCCGCTGGCCTGGTCGAACCCGGCGAGCTGCACGCCGGCCACGGCCGGGTCGAGCTTGCGCAGCTCGTCGGCCAGCTTGCGCGCCCGGCACAGGCTGGCAAAGGCATCGCCGTCCGGTTTGACATGCTGCAGGATGATGCGGGTAGCGGTCCGGTTGGGCAGGTCGGTGACCAGGCAATCGCTTTCCGGGTCGCGGCGCAGCTGCTGCTGCCAGCGCGGCTTGAGCACTTCGGCATGGGGCAGCCGCTCCCAGACGGCCTTGCCGGGTTTTTCCGGCACCAGCACGAGGACCACGGCAAGGCCGTCGGCCGCCTGTTGCGTCAGGTCTTTTGTGATCTGATTCAGTTTGATTTTTTCGCTGTGGCGGTAGGGGATATCCATGCTGATTGCCTTGACCTGTTCATGCAAAACACTGATGATATCGCGCTTGCCGTGTTTCGGATACCGCTGACCCCTTTATGATTCATAGGGATGGCGACAGCACCGGATATGCGGACCTGTCATCAACGCGCACGAGCTGCCGGGAAGAAGAGAGTGCCGGAAATCCGCCGCCAACTGCCATCGTAATGAAAGACGCCGATAAAAAACGCCTGTTGCGGGAAATGCTGTTTGCGCGCCGTTTCGAGGAGCGCTGCTACGAAGCCTACGTCGAACGCAACATCGGCGGGTTCCTGCACCTGTATCCGGGTGAAGAGGCCTGTGCCCATGGCGTGCTGGAGGCGGCCCGGGTCGGGCATGACTACGTCATCACCAGTTACCGTGACCACGTGCACGCCATCAAGGCTGGCTCGGACCCGCGCGCGGTGATGGCGGAACTGTTTTCCAAGGAGACCGGCGTCAGCAAGGGACGCGGCGGCTCCATGCACATCTTCGACGTCAAACACCGCTTCATGGGCGGCTATGCGCTGGTCGGCGGGCCGTTCCCGCTGGCGGCCGGCATTGCCAAGGCCATCCAGATGCAGGGCGGCGACGAGATCTGCATCTGCTTTCTCGGTGACGCCGCCAACAACCAGGGCACCTTCCACGAGTCGCTGAACATGGCCGCGCTGTGGCAACTGCCCGTGCTGTATGTCTGCGAGAACAACCTGTACGGCATCGGCACGCGCATCGAGCGTTCCACCGCGGTGGTCGACCAGTACAAGCGTGTTGCCGCCTATAACATTCCCTCGGCGCAGGTCGACGGCCAGGACGTCGAGCTGGTGCACAAGGCCGCGGTCAAGGCGATCAAACATGTGCGCGGCGGCAAGGGCCCGTACTTCCTGGAACTGATGACCTACCGCTATCGCGGTCATTCCATGTCCGATTCCAATGCCTACCGGGCCAGGACCGAGGAGCGCATGTGGAGCAAGCGCGACCCGGTCATCATGCTGCGCGACCGCCTGATCGACGCCGGCAAGCTCACGCTGCAGGAATTCAAGGACATGGATACCGGGGTCCTGGACGAGATCGAGGACGAGGTGATCCGCTTCGCCGTGGAATCGCCCGAGCCGCATATCGCGGACGTGGAGAAATACGTGCTGGCCGAGAATGACCCGTGGGTCAGTGGCGGGGTGGCGCAATGGCCGAGCTGATGTGCTGGGAGGCGATCCGGCGCGCCCACGATGAAGAGCTTGCCAATGACCCGATGGTGATCGCGATGGGCGAGGACATCGGCGTGGTGGGCGGTACCTACAAGGCAACGCTGGGCCTGTACGAAAAATACGGCGAGAAGCGCATCATCGACACGCCGATCTCGGAGAACGGTTATACCGGCCTGGGTATCGGCGCCTCGTTCCTGGGCGTGCGCCCGATCATCGAGATCATGTCGGTGAATTTTTCCTGGCTGGCCATGGACCAGATCTTCAACACGGCCGCGAAGGTACGCTACATGTCGGGCGGCCAGCTGACGGCGCCGATCGTGGTGCGTTCCCCGGGCGGCACAGCACACCAGCTCGGTTCGCAGCATTCCGCACGCATGGAAAAGGTGTTCATGGGGATCGCCGGCCTGCGCGTGGTGACGCCGTCCAGCCCGCGCCAGGCCTATGGCCTGCTGAAATCCGCCGTGCGCTGCAACGACCCGGTGTTCATCAACGAGCACGAACTCATGTACAACATGAAGGGCGAGGTCCCGGACGAGGAGTATTTCCACCCGCTGGAAGGCTCCGAGATTGTGCGCGAGGGCCGCGATGTCACGCTGTTCGGCTACAACATTTCCGTGCACTGGTGCCGGCAAGCCGCCGGGCTGCTGTCGGAGCATCACGGCATCGAGGCCGAGGTCATCGACCTGTTTGCACTGAGCCCGCTGGACCGCGCCGGCATCCGCGACTCGGTCAGCAGGACCCACCGCGCGGTGATCGTGGAAGAGGCCGAAGCGGCGGTCGGTGTCGGCGCCGAGGTCATGGCGATCATCAACGAAGAATGCTTCTTCGACCTGGATGCTGCGCCGGTGCGCGTCTCCGCGCTGAACGTGCCGATCCCCTACAACCACGCCCTGGAGAAGACCGCACTGCCGGATGCGAACGACGTGGTGGACGCCGTGCGCAAGATGTTCGGAATCTGATCGGGGTGAATGCCTCGCGCAGAGACGCAGAGTACGCAGAGGTATCAAGACTTCGTGGCTGCTGCCTTGCCTGCAGTATTAGCCAAATGCACCCGAACCGGCTTATTTGGCTTTTCTCTGCGCTCTTTGCGTCTCTGCGCGAGAAAGACCTGATTGAAGGACTGGCACTGAATGGCTGAACCGTATGTAATCAAGATGCCGCAGCTTTCCGACACCATGACGGAAGGCGTCATCGTCAGCTGGGAAAAGAATATCGGCGACGCGGTCAAGCGTGGCGACATCGTCGCCACGGTCGAGACCGACAAGGCGGTCATGGATGTCGAGGTCTTCCGCGACGGTTACCTGTCCGGGCCGATTGCCCCGGTGGATGCCGTGGTGCCGGTCACCCACCCGATCGCCTACCTGGTGGAATCCAGGTCCGACGTCGACGCCAGCGAGGCAAGGCCGGTCGCGGCCGCAGCGAAGGCGCAGGTGCCGGCCGCGGCGGCGAGCCAGCCATCAACACCGGCAGCGGCTGCGCCGGCCGCTGCCGGTGCCGCACCGGCACCGCGACCGCAGGGCACCAGGGCCTCGCCGCTGGCGCGCCGGCTGGCCGCCCAGCTCGGCACCGACATCGACCGACTCAGCGGCTCCGGTCCGGGCGGCGTGGTGACGGCCGCCGACATCCAGCGTGCACCGGCGCCGTTCGAGATGGCCGTGCCCGGCAACGGCCGCCCGATGAAGTCGATGGAGAAGGCGATCGCCCGCGCCATGGCGTCCTCGATCTCCATGCCGACCTTCCGCGTGACCGTGCATATCCACCTCGAGTCACTGATGGCGGCGGCCAGGTCGGCCGGCGTGTCGGTGACGGTGGCGATCGCCCGGGCCTGCGGGCTTGCCATCACCAAACACCCCAAGATCAACTGGTGCTACCAGCCGGACGACAAGCTGATCGAGCGCAGCCAGGTCGATATCGGCATGGCGGTGGCCGCCGACGACGGCGGGCTGGTGGTGCCGATCCTGCGCGGCTGCGAAGCGCGCGAACTCGCCGAGCTCAATAGCGACTGGAAGGAACTGGTGGCGCGCGCGCGCACCCGTCACCTCAACCCGGAGGAATTCACCGGCGCGACCTTCCAGATCTCCAACATGGGCATGTTCGACGTCAGCTACTTCGACGCCATCGCCACACCGGGACTGGCGGCGATCCTTGCCATCGCGTCGAACACCGAAAAGGGCAGTGCCTTTACCGTCACCGCCGATCACCGCGTGATCAACGGCGCCGATGTCGCGCTGTTCCTGCAGACGCTGAAGGAATTCGTGCAGCAGCCCGGCGACTGGATGGGACCGGGCGGGCCGGCGATACCGGAAGGCAACTGGGATTACGACGTGGTCGTGATCGGCGGCGGCCCGGGCGGCGAGGACTGCGCGCGTGACCTGGCCGGGCACAAGCTGAAGGTGGCGCTGGTCAACGACGCACCCTTCCCCGGCGGCGAATGCCTGTGGCGCGGCTGTATCCCTTCCAAGGCGTGGCGTGCCGCGGCCGACCGCATGCGCGACCGCGCGGAAGATGCCCGCCTGGGCGTCACCGGCACCGACAAGGCGAAGCTCGTCTGGAAGGACCTGGAGGCCCATCGCCGCAAGGTGCTGGAGACGCGCGGCGAGATGGCGCTGAAGACCGACAAGGGCGTGCGCATCGACTATGTGCAGGGCTTCGGCCAGTTTGTGGATGCGCATACCCTGGCGATCAACACCTCGACCAACAGCGACGATCCGCACACCCGTGCCGCGGCACCGACGGAAAAGGCCGCCCGCAGCATCACCTTCGGCGCTGCCGTGATCGCCACCGGCGCGCCGCCATTCGTACCGCCGATCCCCGGGGCACAGGAAGGCCTGGACAATGGCGGCGTGCTGACCTCGGACACCGTGTGGACGCTGGGCGCACCGCCTTCGAGGCTCGCCGTCATCGGCGGCGGCGCCATCGGCGTCGAGATGGCGCAGATCTTCCAGGACTTCGGCGCGCAGGTCACGCTGCTCGAGGCGCAGCCGCGCATCCTGGCCGAGGTCGAGCCGGAGATCGCGAATTCCCTCACCGATCTGCTGGTCGCCGAGCCGCGCCTCGAGGTGCTGACCAATGCCGCCGTAAACAGCATCAGCGGCACGCCCGGTGCGATGAAGGTGTCCTGCACCGACGGTGACGGCAAGCAGCGCAACCTGTCCGTGGATGCCGTCATCATGGCGACCGGCAAGCGGCCGGAGCTGGGCGGTCTCAACCTGGAGGCGGCCGGCGTCGGCGTCGAGCGCGGTATCGTCACCGTCGACAGCCGCTGTCGCACCAGCGTGCCGCACATCTTCGCCGTCGGCGACGTCATCGGCGGCCTGATGCTGGCGCACACCGCCGCGCAGCAGGGCCGCGTCAGCGCCGCGACCATCCTCGGCGAGAACATGCAGTACGACCAGGACAGGGATTGCGGCGTGATCTTCTCGCGCCCGCAGGCCGCGTTTGTCGGCCTGTCCGCCGCGCAGGCGAAGGCGAAAGGCATGGATGTCGCCGAGGTGAAGGTGCCGATGAACATCGATGCCAAGGCGATGATCAACCACGAGACGCACGGTATGATCAAGCTCGTGGCAGACAAGGCCACGCACCGCGTGGTCGGCGTGCATTTCCTGGCCGACCATGCCGACACGCTGATCGGCGAGGCGGTGATGATGGTGGCAGGCAACATGACCCTGGAGCAGGTGGGCGAGGCGATCCACCCGCACCCGACCCAGACCGAACTGTTCGGCGACCTGGCGCGGCGCCTGCTGTCGCGCCTGCGTCGCAGCACCAAAAAGGTAAAGGCGTAATATGGCTGAGATAAGAAAAGTGGTGCTTGCCTACTCGGGCGGGCTGGATACCTCCGTCATTCTCAAGTGGCTGGAGGAGACCTATGGTTGCGAGGTGGTGACCTTCACCGCCGACATCGGCCAGGGCGAGGAGATCGAACCCGCGCGCGCCAAGGCCAAGGCCATGGGCGTCAAGGAGATCTACATCGAGACGCTGCGTGAGGAATTCGCGCGTGATTTCGTGTTCCCGATGTTCCGCGCCAATACCCTCTACGAAGGCGAGTACCTGCTGGGCACTTCCATCGCGCGCCCGCTGATCGCCAAGCGGCTGGTGGAGATCGCACACGAAACCGGTGCCGATGCCATTGCGCACGGCGCGACCGGCAAGGGCAACGACCAGGTGCGCTTCGAACTCGGCGCCTACGCGCTCAATCCCGAAATCAGGATCATCGCGCCATGGCGCGAATGGGACCTGACCTCGCGCGAGACGCTGCTGGAATACGCCGAGCAGCGCGGCATCCCCGTCGAGCACAAAAAAGGCACGAAGAGCCCGTACTCGATGGACGCCAACTCGCTGCATATCTCCTACGAGGGCGGCATCCTGGAAGACCCGTGGGCAGAGCCGGAAGAGGACATGTGGCTGTGGAGCGTGTCGCCCGAGAAGGCGCCGGATACGCCCGCTTATGTCGAGATCACCTTCGA
>Ga0210112_1000383_pt1 | contig 12347 bp, 11 predicted proteins | sample Joice_ThreeSqC_D_FD_184875 | JGI IMG/M metagenome (GOLD analysis project Ga0210112, IMG submission 184875) | Wetland microbial communities from San Francisco Bay, California, USA, that impact long-term carbon sequestration - Joice_ThreeSqC_D2... | ecosystem: Environmental > Aquatic > Marine >... | reverse complement strand
CAGTCGCGTCGTGCAGCGTATTCAATTCCCGGTTGTTTTGATGGATACTGCGGTTCCCGTCCATACAATCAGGAGGAACCATGAAGCAGTCCGAAATTACCGAAGACATGATATTCCAGTGCTTTGCCGCCGCCCGCCAGGGCGAGGACCTGTCCGGAACCGCTGCCTCCTTCGTGGACGTGGAAGAATATGAAAACCAGATCATGTACCCGGAATTTGCCCGCTGGGCCGAACAGGCGGGCCACAGGGACCTGGCGCGGTTATTTCGCAAGGTGGCCGGCGAAGAGAAACTGCATGCCGTGTGGCTGCGCGAACTCTATGACGAAATGGGCACACCCGCGCGCGGGGAAGATACCCGGCGCGCCATCGCGGCGCTGGAGACCATCCGTGCCAATTGCGATGCGCTGATTGCCATGGATCCGCAAGGCGTGGTCGAGAAAGCCCTCACTGTCGCCATCCGGGTCGAGGAGCGCGAGGCCGGCACGATCTACCCGCGCTTTCGCGACCAGGCGCTGGCGGCGGGCGACACCCGGGCCGCGGAGATTTATCAGCGCGTCGTCGATTCCGAGGCCGAGCATGCCCGCTGGTTCCATACCGCGCTGAACGACTTGCAGGCCAGCCAGCCGGCGGCCTGATTTGGAAATGCCACGGAAGCACATGGATCTGCAATTAAGGAATCCATGATCAAGTCGTCTTGCCGGCTCCCTGCCTGCGCAGGGACAGGCCTCGACGGAATGAGGCTGCGGGCCTTGATCGGGACTTTCCAGACACTAATGCCCCTCATCTCCGCGGATAAGGGCTGATGAATTTTTCCGTGGGCCTCCGTGGCCATTAACGTCTATCCCCGTGGCCGCTAACGTCTGATCCCGTGGCCCTGCATCAGAAAACCACCTGGCGGCAGGCCCTCAACCCCGCCGTCTATCTCATTTCCCTGCTGCCCGGCATCGCCGTCTGGCAGCTGGCGGAACCGCAGGGCAAGGCCCTGTTATGGCTGGCGCTGGCGACGCTGGCCGTCGTGCTGCTGCAACATGCCGTCAACCTGTTCAACGATACGGCCGACTGGCGCCTCGGTGCGGACACGGAAAAACTCGACTCCTGGGTACGTGCGCACGGTGAAAACCTCACCATCACCCGGCTGCACGGCACGCTGAGCCTGCTGGCTGGCGCCATCCTGGGAATCACCGCCCTGCTGGCCGCGGGACGGTTGTGGGTGTTGTGGCTGGCCATACCGGTGGCGGGCCTGGGTTTCCTGTACAACGCCGGACCAAGACCGCTTTCCTACACCTGGCTCGGTGAGTGGGTCACGGGCCTTTGCTATGGCCCCGGCGTTGTCGGCGGCCTGTGGCTGACAAGTGGCGCTGACGTAAACCCGGTTGCCGTACTGGCGATGCTGGCCTTTGCCGCGCTGGCAACCGCCCTGCTGCTCTCCCATCAGCCACCGCAGATCGACACCGACCGCGCGGCGGGCAAACGTTGCTTCGCCGTGCGCTATGGGGCGGCGCGTACCCGCCGCGCGGCGCGCGGGCTGTTCCTGCTGTATATCCTCTGCCTGGGCCTCGCCCTCTGGCTGAACGGTTTCCCGGCCCTGGCGCTGGCGGCTTATTACCTGGCGGGTGGCTATACCGCGGTGCGATTGGTACGCACCATCCCTTCTCCACCGCGCATCCTGTTGCCGGCAACTGCACTGTTGCTGGCAACCCTTGTGGTGCAGCTGCTCTCCGGATAAAGCCGGCACGAGCGATCTGCATCCGTGTAGCGCATCCCTGCGGCCCCGGAACGGCCGACCACGAGCGGTGCGGGATCTTTGTGTTTCCGGCAAGAACGGTCGCGGGACACCACCGTGACGGTCTGCTGGCGGTGTCGGGCTGCAAAGCAGGCATGGATAGGGTCATCACGCCTGCGCACGCACAGCACCACAGGCCGAATAGTGCCCTTGATCTTGATCAAGGCGAAATTTTTCCCGGTGCGTCAATCTGCCACAGTCAGCGTGGGCCGTACGGCCAGCTGAAATTCACTGCCAGCCACTTGAACCATCAAGCGTAAAAAAATCACTGGAGGAGCACGCACCATGAACATACGAGGACAACTGCAGGGACTGACCCTGTGCCTGGCCACCGGCCTGGCCGCGAGCAGCGCCATGTCCGCCGAAGGCACCCTTCAGGACGTGATGAAACAGCGCGGACTGACCGAAAAGGACGTGCTGGCTGCCGCCAAGACCTACACACCGACCGGCGGGCGCGATGAGTACCTGGCCTTCAGTTCGGGCGGGCAAAGCGGCCAGGTGATCGTGTACGGCATTCCCTCGATGCGCATCCTCAAGTACATCGGGGTGTTCACCCCGGAGCCCTGGCAGGGTTACGGTTTCGACGATGAATCCAAGGCGGTGCTGGCCCAGGGCCGCATCCAGGGCAAGGACATCACCTACGGCGACACGCACCATCCGGCACTTTCCGAAACCGACGGTGATTATGACGGCAAATACCTGGCGATCAACGACAAGGCTAACCCGCGCATCGCCATCATCGACCTGCACGACTTCGAAACCAAGCAGATCGTGGTCAATCCCTTCTTCAAATCCCAGCACGGCGGCGCGTTCTTTACACCCAACAGCGAATACATCATGGACCCGGCCCAGTACGCGGCCCCCTACGCGGACGAGTTCGTACCGCTGGAGGAGTTCAACAAGAAATACCGCGGCGGCCTGACCTACTGGAAGTTCGACAAGGAGAAGGGCCGCATCGACCCGGCCAATTCCTTCACCTTCGAGTTTCCGCCCTACAGCCAGGACCTGGCAGACGCGGGCAAGAAGGTCAGCTACGGCTGGGGATTCAACAACTCGTTCTGCTCGGAACGTTATGTCGGCGGCGAGGGCCGCCCGCCCTACGAGGCCGGCTGCTCCTCCAAGGATACCGACTTCCTGCACGTGACCAACTGGAAAAAGGCCGAGGAACTGGTCAAGGCCGGCAAGGTCAAGAAATCCAAGGGCATGTACCTGATTCCCATGGAGCAGGCGATCCAGGAGGGACTGCTGTACCTGATTCCCGAGCCGAAGAGCCCGCACGGCGTGGACGTTTCACCGGACGGCAAGTTCATCATCGTCTCCGGCAAGCTCGACAGCCATGCCTGGGTCTACAGCTTCGACAAGATCATGGACGCCATCAAGAAGGGTAAATTCGAGGGCAAGGACCCCTACGGCATCCCGATCATCTCCATGAAGGACACCCTGCACAAGTCGGTGCAGGTCGGCCTGGGGCCGCTGCATACCCAGTACGACTCCAGGCCCTGCGTCGTCTACACCTCCATCTACGTGGACTCGCAGGTCACCAAGTGGGATTACTGCGAAGGCAAGGTGCTGGATACCCTGCCCATCCACTACAACATCGGCCACCTGGTGGCGATGGAAGGCGACACCGTGAATCCGGACGGCAAATACCTGGTCGCCCTGAACAAGCTTTCCATCGACCGCTTCAACCCGGTCGGTCCGCTGCATCCGCAGAACCACCAGCTCATCGACATCAGCGGCGACAAGATGGTACTGCTCTACGACATGCCGCTGCCGCTGGGCGAGCCGCACTATGTGGTGGCGATCAAGGCGGACAAACTGAAGCCAGAGGTGCGCTACAAGTCCGGCTGGAACAGCCGCCTGGACGAGCGCTCGCCCTGGGCCACCCGCGCCGGCCGCGAGAAGACCGAGCGCAGCTGTGATGCCGATGGCAAGTGCACGGTACATGTGTACGGCACCACCATCCGCTCGCACATCACGCCAGAGACCATCGAGGTTGAAGAGGGTGACACCGTCAGTATCCACCTGACCAACCTGGAACGGGCCGAGGACGAGGTGCACGGTTTCGCCATGTACGGCCATAACGTGCAGCTGTCGATCGAACCCGGCAAGACCTCCACCGCGACCTTCGTGGCCGACCGTCCGGGCGTCTATCCCTACTACTGCACCGAGTTCTGCTCCGCGCTGCACCTGGAGATGCAGGGCTACCTGCTGGTCACTCCCAAGGGCTACAAGGCCACCAAGGTGACCATGGAAGAAGGTGTCAGCTACACCCAGGCCGACTACGAGAGGCAGGTGCAGACCAACATCGATACCCAGGCGGTGATCGATTCCGTGGTCGGCTTCATCACCAGCCACAACTACCAGGATTTCCCGACGGTGGTTGCACTGGTCGAGGATGCAACCGACCAGCTCGGCTTCGCGAAGGAGGCCAAGGCCAAGGCGGAGGCTGCGGCCGCCGAGTCCGACTGGCAGAATGCCATGTTGTGGGCCAACCAGTGGTGGCAATACCAGGTCAAGACGGCGGATCTCGGCCTGCGCGCCAAGACCCATCTTGAAGAAAACGGCGCCGTCAAGGTGAAGTAGGCCCAACCACAGCAGGGGCCCGGCTGCGGGCCCCTGCTGCCATCAAACGATATTCAGGGCTAACCGAGGTTACGATCATGTTCAGACAATTCAGACGCACCACAATGCTGGTTGCCGCAATGATACTGGCAGCCGGAGCGGGACAGGCCATGGCGGCGGACGGCGCCACGCTGTACAAACAGAAAACCTGCATCGCCTGCCACGGCCCGGATGGCAAAAAGCCGCTGCTGCCCGAGTACCCCAGGCTGGCCGGCCAGAATGCGGCCTATATCGTGCGCCAGATGCAGGACATCAAGAGCGGCGCGCGCGCCAACGGCAACTCGGCCGCCATGAAGGGTGTCATGCACCTGGTGAACGATGAGGAAATGCAGGCCATCGCCGACTGGCTGTCGGGGTTGAACTGACCGGCATCGGGTTTGTATCTCCCCTGCTCCGGCCCCGTCCCGAAACAGGGAGCACCATTCAAGACACTCAGCGAGGCAACAACATGATAAACAAATTTCTGTCAACAACACTGGTGACGATTGCGCTGGGGACCAGTACCAGCGCCATGGCCTGGCTGGAAACCGGCGGTGAACGCGAGGAGGCCATGCTTCTCACCCCTGACCTGGAAAACGGACGCGATGTCTTCGAGGTCTGCGCGGCCTGCCACCTGCCCGAGGGCTGGGGCACCGAGGACGGCACCTTCCCGCAACTCGCCGGACAGCTGCGCCCCGTGCTGATCAAGCAGCTGGCCGACATCCGCGCGAAGAACCGGGACAACCCCACCATGTATCCGTTCGCGCTGCCCGAGTCCATCGGCGACGCCCAGGCACTGGCCGACGTGGTGGCCTATATCGAGGAACTGCCGATGAACCCGGACAACGGGGTTGGGCCGGGTACCGACCTGGCGCTGGGTGAAAAGCTCTTCAAGGACAACTGCGTCAAGTGCCATGGTGAGCACGCCCAGGGCAATGCGGACAAGTACTACCCGCGCCTCGAGGGCCAGCACTACAAGTACATGCTGCGCCAGTTCGAATGGATCCGCGACGGCAAGCGCCGCAATGCCAACCCGGACATGGTGAAGCAGATCAAGAGCTTCAGCGACAAGGACATGAGCGCGGTGGTGGATTATGTGTCGCGTCTCAAGCCGCCGGCCAAGGATCTCGCACCCTCGAAGGACTGGAAAAATCCCGATTACGAATAAGCCCGGATCGGATCGCCAGCCATGGCATCACCGGTGTCCGCCCGCAGGACCCGGTGATGCCATTCATTCCGCTGCTGCCATGACGGCGTGATGACTACCCGGACGACGACATGCAAAAAAGCCCGAACATGAAACAGAACCTGCTGGTCGCGGCGCTCACCGCCGGCGCGCTGGCCGTGCTTGCCCTGATCTATCTCTCGCCGATCTGGTGGGTTTCGCTGACGGCCCCCAACTATCCCGTCGAGGCCTTTCCGGATGGCGTGCGTATCCACTTCCACATGAACGGCGTCTTCAACGGCTGCAAAAAAGTGGAGAAGGTCGAGATCAAGGAAGACGAGGCGCTGGACTGCGTGCACGAGATGGACACCATCAATCACTACGTCGGCATGTATCCCATTGCCGCCGGGGCGCCGGTGGAGCGCGGCTATTCCCAGTTTCTGGTCTGCCTGGTGGCCGTCATGCTGGCGGGTTTCATGATTACCTCGCCCGGGCTGCGGCTGGTCGTGATGGCCGCGGGATTCGCCGCCCTCGCCGCCTGGATGTACCTGACATTCTATGGCGCGGAAGGTATCGCGCTGGAAAACGAGGGTTATGTCGCGGCGCTGGTGACGGCGCTGGACCAGGGCGCCGGTGACGAGGAGACCGGCAATCAGGATGAGGGCGGCGAAATACAATCGTCCGGACAGGCAATGATCGAGTTGCTGCGCCGTTCCCTGGAGGAAAGCGGTGTCACGGTAGACACACCGGCACCAGCGCCGTCACCGGCCGCTGTTGGCGACAAGGCCAGGAAGGCAATCCTTATCGACAACCTGCGCGTGACCTTCGAGAAAGACCAGGCCAGGCGTGCGGCAGGGATGGCATGGAAGGGAAATGCACTGCAGGTACTGACCTGGCACTATGACAAGACGCTGGGGCGTTATTTCAACAACCGCGCAGAGATCGAGCCGATGGTCGCGAAGCTGCGGCTGACCCTGGTGACCGTCTTCTGGCTGCTCATCGCCGCCATGCCGCTGCTGCTGTGGGGCGCCAGAAAGAACAGCGGCCTGTTCTACTGGCTGCTGGTGCTGGCGCCCATGACGCTTCCACTGCTCTTTCTCGTCGATTACGCCGCCTGGCTGTGGTGGTTCGGCCACAATCTGAACGAGATGGGTGCCTTCACGGTAAAACCCTTCATGCCCACCGTGTTCGGCGACGGCAAGGTGGCCCAGTTCACCACGCATTCCTATCCAACATACGGCTTTGGATTGATGCTGCTGTTTTCCATGCTGCTGGCCCTCGCGGCACTGATCAGGCGCAAACAGCTGAGAAACTCCTAGCGACTGAAGGCACAGGGCAACATCTACAGGTTTTCTCGCGCCGCTTGCCATGATTACACATCTGAAATCCGGTATCGGCTGCATTCTCTGCGTACTCTCTGTCCTCGTCTGCCTGCCTGTTGCGGCAGACGGCGACGCCGGGAAATATCCACCGTTTCAGCCGCTGGTGGATGCCGCCAAACCCGGTACGGTGCTGATGCCCGAGCCGGGAATCTATTCGGGTCCGGTGGTGATCGACAAACCGCTGACCGTTGACGGCCAGGACAGGGTGACCATCGATGCGGGCGGCAAGGGATCGGTCATCTACCTGGACACGGACAGCGCGGCTGTCCGCAACCTGCACCTGACCAACTCGGGCGAATCCCACAACGATATCGATTCCGGCATCCAGGTACGCGGCAACTTCAACATCATCAAGGACAATACCATCGACAACTGCCTGTTCGGCATCGACCTGCAGCAGTCGGAGAACAATATCCTGCGCCGCAACCGCATCAGCTCCAAGCCGTTTGATCTCGGCGTGCGCGGCGATTCGATCCGCTTGTGGTACAGCTTCAACAACAAGGTGACGGACAACGTCATTACGGGCTCCAGGGACATGGTCGTGTGGTATTCCAAGGACAATCTCATCGCCCGCAATACCGCCAGCGGCGGACGCTATGCCCTGCACTTCATGTATTCCAAGGCCAATCATGTCGAGGATAATAACTACACGGACAATTCCGTGGGGATCTTTCTCATGTACAGCGACGACGTGGTGGTGCGCAACAACACCATAAGCCGCGCGGTCGGCGCCACGGGCATGGGCATCGGCTCCAAGGAGAGTTCCGGGCTGGTCATCGAGGACAACCGCCTGCTGAACAATGCCACCGGCATCTACCTGGACGTCTCGCCGTATCAACCGGACACGACCAACCGCATCACGAACAACCTGATCGCCTACAATGGCATCGGCATCGAGTTCCACAATGACTGGACAGGCAATGTCATCACTGACAACCGTTTTCATGACAACCTGACCCAGGTGGCGGTACGGGGCGGCGGCGGCGCCACCCGCAACGACTGGCATGGCAACACCTGGGACGATTACACCGGCTTTGACCGCGACCGCGATGGCACCGGCGATACCCCGTACGAATCGTACGCCTATGCCGATCGGCTGTGGATGGATGTATCGCTGGCTCAGTTCTTCATGGGTTCACCCATGCTGGAAGTACTGGATTTCCTGGAACGGCTCGCGCCCTTCAGTCCGCCGCAACTGTTGCTGCGCGACGCGGCACCCAGGCTGCCGGCCGCAGGTGATAAAATAGAGCTGACAGCCCGACAGGTAACACAATGAAACCGGACAAGGCACCCGGCAAGGCAGCGACCACTGCCCATGACCAGCGCCGGCGCAAGGCACGGCGGGAGTTTCTGCGCGCCGCCCTGGCATGCGGCATCGGGGTAGCGGCCATCGGTGCGCTGGGTTACGTACCGGTTCATAACCGCTGGCAGCCGAGACTGCGGCCGCCCGGCGCCCAGGTCGAAAATGACTTCCTCGCCTCCTGCATCAAGTGCGGGCAGTGTGTCCAGGTGTGCCCGGTGGAGGCGATCACGCTGGCGGACATGCTCGATGGCTTCGGTGTTGGTACACCGTACATCGACGCCAGGGCGCAGGCCTGCGATTTTTCCTGTGACGGTTTGCAGTGCGTACTCGCCTGCCCCACCGGCGCGCTGACGCACGAGATCAACTACCCGCACCAGGTGAGCATCGGCGTAGCCCGGCTGGACCGCCCGGACCTGTGCCTGGCCATGCAGGGCAAGGGTTTCAAGGGGCAGGCGCGCGGGCCGGACTATCAGGGTATGCTGCGTTACGATGAGATCGATCGCTGGAATCCCATTCCGGTGCGCGATCACCCCTACGACCTGGAACTGTGCGACCTGTGCGTGCGCCAGTGTCCCATCGAGATCCGCATCAAACAGTGTGAATCCGGAAATCCTCCCTCCGGCGACCAAAACCAGTGCCCGCCGCAGCATGCCATCACGCTGGAACCCGTCGCAGGCGGAGATGGCGTGCGCATGCAGCCGGTCATCCATGATGGCTGCGTGGGCTGCGGGGCCTGCGAAATGATCTGCCCGGTCAATCCGGCCGCCATCGTGGTGGATATGGGTCAAAAGGCCTTCGTCGCATGAACGCGACCATCGAAAGCCTGCTGGTCCTGTTCGGCAAGGCGCCACGCAGGCCTGGCCCGGACGAAATGAGCCAGGCCGTCCGGGATCTGCATGTCTTCAAGAAATCCGATGCCGTCCGCATATCGAATATCAAGGTCGAGCTCAAGGAACTGAAAAAGAAACCCTTGCCGAAACGCTGGCGCCGCAGGCGCTGGGCAGTGCTGATCGCGGTCAATCTGCTGTTTGTGCTCTCCTACCAGTTCGACATCCAGCTGCTGGAGGGTTCGCTGACCGCTTCACGCTTCATGGGCTTCCACATGGCGGACCTGCACTCGGCGCTGCAGGTGATGCTGGCCTACAAGCACGTGCTCATCAACCTGCTGATCGGCACCGTCACCGTGTTTCTGCTCTGGTTCCTGCTGGGCGGGCGAACCTTCTGCTCCTGGGTCTGCCCCTACCACCTGGTCGCCGAATGGGCCGAGTCGCTGCACCTCTATCTCGTGCGCAGGAAGCTGGTGCGGGATCACCCGTTTCCCCGGGGGCTGCGCAGCGTTTTCTTCATCCTGTTCGCCCTGCTGGCCATCGTGACAGGCTATACGGTGTTCGAGACCATTTCGCCGACCGGCATCCTCAGCCGCGCCCTGGTCTACGGCCCGGGACTGGCACTGGTGTGGGTGGCCGCCCTGCTGCTGTTCGAAATTTTCTATTCGAGGCGCGCCTGGTGCCGCTATGTCTGCCCGATCGGACTGACCTACGGCGTCGTCGGGGCGTTGTCACCCGTCAAGGTGTCCTATAACCTTGAAAGCTGTTTTCACGAGGGCGAATGCCGTAAGGTCTGTATGGTACCGCACGTGCTGGACACGGTGATCAAGGGACGCGCCAGGGACATGCGCGTCGAACTCGGCGCCGACTGTACCCGCTGTGGTCGCTGCGTCGAGACCTGCCCGACCCAGTCACTGACATTCCAGCTCAAGGGCCTGCAGAAACTGCTCTGAGACCGGACAGGAATCGGGCAGCCAGATGAAAATCATCCTGACAACGACAGCACCGTGTAACATTATTCAGGAACTCTCCGCGGCGGACCGCAAGCAGCGCAAATCGTGATCAAATTCGAGAACACAGGCAAGTCCTTCCGCCACCAGGCCGTATTGAAAGATATACGGCTCGGTATCGGGACCCGTGACCGGGTGGCGCTGGTGGGGTCCAATGGCGCGGGCAAAACCACCCTGATCCGCTGCCTGCTGGCCGAGTACACCTGTGGTGGAATCGTGTCGGTCAACGGCATGAATCCCCGCAGGCATCGAACAGAGGTCCTGCAGCAGATCGGCTTCGTGCCGCAGTTGCCGCCGCCGCTGAGAATGCCCGTTGGACAGTTGATAAGGTATTCGGCCCGGCTCTGCAACAGCGACCCGCAACGCATCGCGGCCGTTGCCGCGACGCTGAAGCTGGACGTCGACCGCATCTGGAAACAGTCTTTCGTAAAACTGTCCGGCGGTCAGAAGCAGAAGATCCTCATAGCCATTGCACTGGGCAGGGATGTTGAATGCCTGGTGCTCGATGAACCCGCGGCCAATCTCGACCCCGATGCACGGCATGCCTTTTTCGACCTGCTGGCCGCCAGGCAGGACGACACGACCATGCTGATTTCAAGCCATCGGCTGGACGAGGTGGCCGCCCTCGTCAACCGGGTTGTGGAACTGGACCAGGGCCGCGTGGTGCTCGATGAGCAAGTGATCGATACTGTCGACCTGTCCAGCCGGATGACCTGCACGATCACCCTGTCCCGTGCCGGTTCCGCCATGGAAAAGACGCTGCGATCCTGGGGGTTCAATCATGTCGCGGATACGCTGGACTGGCGAGGCACCATTCCCGGACCGGACCGTTTGCGCTTTTTCGGCATGCTGTCCCGCTACACGGCGCTGCTGGAGAAGGTCAACATGGAGGCCGAGGGAATTGCTGCGCCCTTGCCTGGCCATCAGGCGACCAGCAGCACGATCGGCCAGGCACAACGCATCTGACCGAAAGAATCATCGCCCGGGTTCACTGCATGTATATGACGTCATTCCGAACGCCTGCCCTGCCGCACCGCCCGCGCCGTGACGATCTTTCCGCGCTCGTGGCCGTACCCTGTATTGCCGTATTGATGCTGGCCCTGCTGCTGACCGGTTGCGGGCAGCCGGAAGGAGACAAGCCGGCAGCCATTGCCTGGGATCGCGACACCTGCGAATACTGCCGCATGACCATCAGTGACCGGGCCCATGCCGCACAGGCATGGATTGAGCCACAGCACCGTCATTACAAGTTCGATGATATCGGCTGCCTGGTGAACTGGCTGCACGCCAACGGCCGGTCGCCCGAGCAGGCGCGGCTCTGGGTGGCAGACCATAAGCACCACGACCAGGTGCACTGGCTCGATGCCCGTACCGCCTGGTACCGGAGCGGGCAGAGAACACCCATGGACTACGGCTACGGAGCGACGGATAAACCCGAAGACGGGGCCGTGGATTTCGAAACCGCGTCCGCAGACATGCTGAAGAGAGATGAGAGGCGGTAGCCGGTGAAAGGACATTTTCTGCATACCGCATTGCTGGACGTAACAGAGTCCATGCGCTCCAGGTGGTTCCTGGTCTATACCCTGATATTCGGGACACTGGTGGCCGGGCTGTTCGTCTTCGGCGTAACCGAGTCGCGGATCATGGGCTTTACCGGGCTGTCGAGGCTGCTGGTTACCTACATCCAGATCTGCATGGCAGTGCTGCCCGTTTTCATTCTGATTACCACCGTGCGTTCCGTAGCTGGCGACCGTGAAGCCGGCGTGACGGAGTACCTGCTGTCCCTGCCGGTGCCGCTGGCCGCCTGGTTCTGGGGCAAGATGGCGGGGCGTTTCCTGGTCGTGTTTCTGCCGGTATTCCTCGCCATGTCGGCCGGTGCTGCCTGGGGCTGGTATCGGGAATTGCAGGTCCCGTGGAATATGTATCTGTACTACACCCTGCTCCTGGTCGCACTGAGCTGGTGTTTTCTGGGTATCGGCATGCTGATCTCGACGCTGGCGCGCTCTGCCGATTTCGCGCAGGGCGCCGCCTTCCTGGTCTGGCTGGTACTGGTCCTGTTCATGGATCTGATACTGCTGGGCGTCATGATCCGCCAGCAGGTCCCTGCCGAAACGGTCGTCCTGGTGGCATTGGCCAATCCACTGCAGGCATTTCGTACCGCGGCATTCCTGCTGTTCGATCCTCAACTGGTGATACTGGGTGCCTCCGCCTTCGTGATTCTCGATATCTTCGGCCAAACGGGCTACATGGCCTTTGCCTGCATCTACCCGATA
>Ga0210112_1000382_pt1 | contig 12363 bp, 6 predicted proteins | sample Joice_ThreeSqC_D_FD_184875 | JGI IMG/M metagenome (GOLD analysis project Ga0210112, IMG submission 184875) | Wetland microbial communities from San Francisco Bay, California, USA, that impact long-term carbon sequestration - Joice_ThreeSqC_D2... | ecosystem: Environmental > Aquatic > Marine >... | reverse complement strand
TATGGCTTCGTGCTTCTGGCTGTACAGCGCAAGCAACTCGTGTTCCTTCTTTTCCATGACCCGTATCACGCTATCCTGTTCAAAGGTCTTGAGGACGTCGGCCCCGATGACCAGTTCTTCCGTGGTAAACAACATGAGATCACCGAAGAACTGGCGTTCAAACTCATTGGATAGATCGATGGTTGCCTGTTCGTCGCTTTCCGTTACTTTGACTCCGGGGCGGAATGCATCGCTCAAGCCCTTTTCATTCGTTCGCCGGTGCAGGTGGGGCAGGTTGGCGGACGCGAAGCGGTCGTGGATTTCCGCCGCGATCAAGCGGCCCGCGGTGGGGCCTGACATGCGCAGGCGCAGGTGGCCAAAGGGGATGACGTATTTCAATCCCTCATAATTGACGATGGTGTTGCCGGGATAAACAGTGCGCGCGGGTGTCAATTCGCTGAAATCACCACTATAGGAAAAAAAGGTCTTGCGCGTCAGGTGTTCTCCGAAGAAGAAGTCGGCGAGTCTGCGGGAGAACGCGCGCAGGCACGCGGCATGATCATGTTTTCCTTGCAGCGGACAGCGGTAGGGAAAGATGGTGTGTGTGCTTTTAAATCCGAACAGGCTGGCCATGTCGTGATAGACGGCGCCGGATGCTGTGTCAGCCGATGAGGCCTGCATGGTGTCATGAAAACGGCAGTCGTCAACGCTGCGCAGTTTTGCAAGGCGGACAAAAAATGCCGTGACATCATCGAGAAAATTCGCAGCCATCACGGCCGGAGATACCGGCGGGTCGCCCACCAGTTTGCCGGTGAGAAACAGGGTGTCGGTGCTGCGAAAGATCCTGTCGATGTAGTGGAAATAATTCAGCGCATAAACGGACTGTTCAGCGGCGCCGGTTTGCCGGTTCACGCAAAAGGACTCGTCACTGTCGACGAAGTAGTACAGGGTCCGGTTCCTGTCTTCGGTGAGCTGCAGGCACTTCAGGACACTGAGATTGCGATTGGCGGCCTGGCCTTTCAGGTAAAACTGGTCTTTGGGCTGAGTGGTCAGGAGATTGCCGAGTGCCTGTCGATCCTCCGTCGGGATGGATTGCAGCAGTTCATACTGTTCATCCTGTCCAAAGTGAAACACCTGCAAACCCTTGCGACGGTAGGTCTCGGCCAGCTCGATGTGCTGGCGGATGTTATGTTCTTCGCGACTGTCCTCGGCAACGATGATCTTGATGCGGGTATAAACGCCCGCGGTCTTTCCGCCGTAACCGAAGCGTTCGCACACCTTGTAGATGCTCTCCAGGCAGGTGCGCAAGTGAGAGGGACGGTCGGCGACCGGGATGCTGAGGATAAAGTGATACCGTTCGTCTGCAGCTCCACCGGATGCCGCTTGTTGTCGGACCAGTGCGTCCTGTTCGCGGAAAAGTGACTGGTAGCAGTCCAGCATCGGTTCAAAATCCGCCGTGCCGGACCACAAGGCTTTTTCCAGCAACGGGTAACACTGTTCATAGCGGCCAATGAGTGACTGCAGCGACTCTGTTTCCGATGGCGCGGCAAGTTCTGCCAATTCCGGAATGGTGTCCCGGTAGCGTGTAATACACTCCTGCAGCGACGCGGTCTTGATATCCGTCATGCCAGAGCCCGCATCTCTCACCGGGATCCCGGATGCTGGCGCAGGGCTCGTGTGTCCGGACGCCGCTCTGGAGCGAAAGGGGTAGCCGTAGCTACCCCTTGAGTGAAGAGCAAGTCCGGGCGCGCGAGAACCAGCCAGGGCCGGGATAGGCAATTCCTGAATACATACTGTCTTTTCCGCGTTAACAGCATTCTGGTTATATCCAATACATTACATCGCTACGCCGCCGCCCGGTGAGAAATGCGGGCTAGCGCCGCGAGGAATAATTCGGGTAGGCGTCCTGGTCGATGATGATTTCGATGAGATTTATGCCATTGCGGAAATCCATGGTTTCCGCCAGACCTGGGAGATCCTGCTCCTTTTCAATGCGGGCATGGCGGATGCCGAAGGATTGAGCCAGCTTTGCATAATCCGGGTTCGTGAAATCACAGTCGATGAAGCGGTCATTGTAGTGCTGATGCTGGTTTTTCCTGATCAACCCCATGGTGTCGTTGTTGAACAGCACGACATTCAACGGCAGGCTGTAATTGACCGCAGTCATGAGCTCCATGCCGCACATATGGAAACCACCGTCTCCGATCATGGCAAACAGGGGCTTGTCGGTCATGCGGGCGGCGCCGATCGCCGCCGGTATGGCATGACCCAGGGATGAGATGCCGGTATTGGGATAAAATAGGTCCTTGCCGGACACGCGATAAAAGTTCTGTGCGAACACGATGTTGTCGTCAAACATGACGAGACCATCCGGGAACTGGTGTTCCAGCCAGCGATAGAAGGCTTTCACATGGTCGAACTGCCGGTTGAATATTCTTGCGCCGGCGTTATCGATGTCCTGTTGCGCGGCCGTTATGAACGCAGCCACATCCACGGGCGCTTTGGCGGGGAGGTCCTGTTGCTGAGTGGCGGCATCCAGGGCCCGCAGATAGGCTCCCAGGTCGGCCTGTATCGCCAGGTCTGCGCGAAACACCTTTTGCAGCTGTTGTGCATTGTTGTCGACCTGGATGAGCTTCTTGCCGGCCAGCAGCTGTTCATCCCAGACATAGCTGGTGCGCTCATTGAATCCGGCGCCCAGTATCAGGGCGAGGTCGGCTTCCTGCTCGAGGTAGTGCATGGCGTATCCGCCGGAGGTGACGCCCAGGCTGCCCAGGGACAATGCCGAGCGCTCATCCACGGCACCCTTGGCCTTCAGGCTGGTGGTCACGGGAATATTGAGCCGTTCACAGATATTGCGCAGCGGCGTCGAGGCGTCGGCACGAAGGCAACCATAACCGGCAATAATGAGTGGACGCCTGGCCTCGCGGATCAGCGCAAGGCTTTGGTCGATGTACTGCGCCGGTATTACCGGATCACTGTCGAGGCGGGTGAAGGCGACCTGTTCGAGGATGGCGTCATCCACCAGTTCTTTCTGGACGTTAAAAGGAATGCTCAACACCACCGGTCCCGGTGTGCCGGAGAGCAGGTGCCTGGCGGACTGGTTGAGCACGCTGGCCAGGTAATCGGTGCGCTCGATCAGTTTGTGATAACGGGTGATACCGGCAAACAGCAGCACCTGGTCCACGCTACCGCCTTCACCAGAGCTTTCCTGTAGCCCGCCTTTACCGAAAATGTGGGTGGGGGCTTCACCGGTGATGGCGATTACCGGCAGGTTGTCCGTGTAGGCGCTGGCAATGCCGGTCACCAGGTTGGTGGCGCCGGGGCCGGCGGTGGTGATGCAGGCGCCGACCCCGCCCGTTATGCGTGCATGCCCGCCGGCCATGAAGGCGGCGGCCTGCTCGTGTTTGGCCAGTACCGACCGGATGGGAGAGTCGTAGAGACCGTCATAAACCGGCAGAATATGCGAACCGGGAATGCCGAAAATACATCGCACACCCAGTTTCTCCAGGAAACTTACGATCGCCTGGCTAACCTGTATTTTCATTGATGTCCGGCAGCGAGTATGGAATGTTGAAATTGCGTGGAAGCATAATGGTATTGGCGTCTGATGGAAACCGCAGGGCCGGTTTCCGGAGAGTCTTTGCGGTTTTGGTGTTGTGTTAGGGTCGAGGTCATGTCGAAACAGTCTATCAAGGCCGTGTTGCTTGATTACGGCGGGGTAATTGCGGAAGAGGGTTTCCGCAACGAGCTCGTTGTGATGGCCCGGGAACAGGGGATAGACAAGGACACGATACTTGGTGTTGCCAGGCGGGAGGTGTATGAGTCGGGGTTTGTGCTGGGCTGGGGTACGGAGGAGACGTTCTGGGCAGCCATGCGCGAGGGCGCCGGTCTCCGGGGCAGTGACGCGGAACTGACTAAACGGGTCCTGGACTCATTCGTACTGCGGCCCTGGATCATCGAGCGGGTCCAGCAATGGCGCGCGCAGGGATATGTCACCGGTATTCTCAGCGACCAGATGCACTGGCTGGGCTGGCTGAACGAGCGGGATCATTTCTTTCAGTATTTCGATCATGTGTTCAACAGCTACGACCTGGGCAAAGGCAAACGCGATCCCACACTTTTTTATGATATCGCTGCACGGCTGGCGCTGGCGCCGGACGAGATTCTGTTTGTGGATGATCTGAGGAGCAATGTGGAGCGCGCGCAGGCCGCCGGCTGGCAGGCCATTCACTACACGGACAGGGCCTCGTTCGAGGAACTCATCGAGGAGTTATGACAGAGACCAGCTCATGAGGCGCACGCTTCCATTGCCAGCTGCTTTGCACGGCTGAAATCATTCTTGCCGCTACCGAGTTTCGGAATCGCGTCCACGCTGATTAATTCTGCGGGCCTCATTAGCGGATTGAGTCCCGATTGCTCGATGAGTCCCTTCATTTGGTCATTGTCGATATCACCGGCAAACAGGAGAATCACCTTTTCTCCCTTTTTCCCATCCGGTAACGCGGTGGTAAGTACTTCAACATTCTCCGGCAGCAGTTTACCAATGGCGCCTTCGATCGCGCCGAGGCTGATCATCTCGCCACCGATTTTCGCAAAGCGCGAGTAACGATCGACAATGGTGAGGAAGCCGTCCTGGTCGAGATGGCCCTTGTCACCGGTCTTGTACCAGCGTTTTCCGTCCAGCTCCACAATGACCGCGGCGGTCTTCTGCGGATCATTGAGGTAGCCCAGCATCACCTGTGAGCCGCCAAACAGGATAAGGCCATCTTCACCGACAGGTAGCGATTCGAGCGTGACCGGGTCAACGATACGGAAACTGCCACCCGGCAGGGGCATCCCGACGGTGCCGGGCTTGTTGCCTTGCTGGACGTTCCAGTTCCCCGGGTCGATCCGGTCCGGGATGTTGACGCTGGCGACCGGCGTGGTTTCCGTGGTGCCGTAGCCTTCGTAGATTTCCTTGTTGAACCTGAGCTTGAAGGCATCCCGCACCTCGGGGTTCAGTCTTTCGGCGCCGGATACGACAATCCGCAATGTCTCCAGCATCAACGGGTGGATATGCCGGTTTCGGATAAACAATCGAAGAAAGGTTGAAGTGCTGCAATACACCGTGGCTTGATGCCTGGCGATGGATTTCGCAATGTTCAGGACGTCCGTCGGGTCCGCATGGAAAACAACCGGGATCCCCTCGACCAGGGGCATGAGTCCCGTGACGGTGAGTCCGAAGGCATGAAACAGGGGCAGGGTTGCCATGATGGTGTCTTCATCGCGCACGTCGAGCACATCCGATACCTGGCGGATATTAGCCATGATATTGCGGTGACTGAGGACGACTCCCTTGGGCTCCCCTTCGCTGCCGCTTGAGAAGAGGATGGCGGCGGGTTGATCAATGCCGGCCCGTCTGCCGAACAGTGCATAGAGGAGTCTTGCAGGCAAGACTATCGCAGAGACCAGCAGAGCAAGTCGGGTAACCGTGCCGATCTCCTCTTTGAGGTCTTCAAGGAAATGCACCTGAACCTGGTTCAGGAGTTCGTTCAGGTCGATGCCACGCTGCTCCAGTTTCCTGATAAAACGCCTGGAGGTATAGAGGCTGCCAATCTCTGCTTTCTTCACCGCGGCAAGCAGTGACTGCAGGCTGGCCGTGTAGTTCAGGTTGACCACGGTCCTGTTCAACAATAAAGCCGCCATGTTGGTGATGATGCCGGGAGCGCTGGTTGGCAGAAGCAGGCCGATAGTGTGCTCCCGGGTGCGTCTGCGGATGAGACGCGAAAACGCGATGACGGCGGTCAGGGTTTTATAACCGGAAAGCGTGGTCGATGCGCTGTCATCTATCAGGCAGGGTTTATTGCCGCGTCGTTTTGCACTGCGCAACCACGCCAGAGGAATGGGGTCGAGTGTTTGCGTATGGTGTTCCCAGGTATCGATTGAGAGTTCGAGCACCTTGCTTTTCAATTCGTGTGCCGGCGTGTCCATGGGCAGAGGCTTGCCGAAGGCGACGATGACATCTCCACGCAGACGCGTGTTGCGGATCTCCTGTAGTTTTTCGCTCGAGCGTGAAAAGCGGCTACCCCAGAGGCCACGGAGATAAAACGGCAGAATAATGCCATCCACGCCTTCGACGGTGTGTTCATAACCGCGTTTGAATTCACCCAGCTGGCCACTTCGACTGATCGCCCCTTCCGGAAACAGGCAGACGACTTCACCTGCGCGCAGCAGCTCGTTGATCTGTCGCAGTGCCTCCTTGCTCTGGCCGGCGGCAATCGGAATGACCCCGAAGAAATCCATGAACCATTTCAGATACCAGCGTTGATAGATTGCCCGGTACATCACAAAGCGTACCGGCCGGGGGCAGGCGATCTGAATCATCGCCCAGTCGAGCCAGCTGATGTGGTTGCCCAGCATCAGCACGCCACCGGTGCCGGGCAGGTTTTTGAATCCCAGCACCTTGATGTGATACGTGCTGGAAAATACGCGTGCAATCACATAACGCACCAGCGACTGTGGCAGTTGATAGACGGTATAGAGGGCGCCTGCCAGGGCCGTGATGGTCAGTATATGGAACAGGCCGATACTGCTGATGCCGTAGACTGCGAAGAAGACAGTCAGGCCCAGGAATCCCAGCATGACCACGTTCTGTACCCAGTTGTTACCCGCCAGCACGGTGCCTAGCTGGTCATCCCGGGCATGGAACTGAATCAATGCGTTGAGTGGTACGATGAACATCCCGCCACAGATGCCCAGAAACAGAAAATCGATGACCAGCAGGGTACGCGAGTCCAGCTGTGGCAGGAACAAGAGCGCGACAACGATACCCAGTGCGCCCAGCGGGACGAGGCCCGTTTCTATGTGATGTTTCGAGGACTGTCCGGCCAGCAATGAGCCCATGATGATGCCGAACCCGGAACAGGCCAGTATCCCCTGAATAACAACGGTGTTGTTCTCACCCAGGGTTTCTTTGGCGAAAGCCGGGAAAGCGGCCAATACGACCTGGGAGATTCCCCAGAACGCGGATAAACCAACAATCGAAAGCCAGATGGTTCTGTTTGCCAGGATCTTTTGCAGGTTGTCCCGCAGGTAGAGGCCCTTGCTGTACTGTTTTACGTCAAAACTCTGCTCTGCCGCTGCTGCCTCACGGGCCGGCAGTTGCATGGCAAACATCCATTCCAGTGATGAACAAATCACCAGAATCCAGCCAAGCGGTGCAACCGCCTGCAGTAATTGTGACTCGTTTTCATAGCTCACCCCGGCAAGGCTGTGTTCAAAAAACACCGAGAAGGCGAAGATGCCAAACAGTATGGCCACAATGGTGACCGCCTGTACGACGGCATTGGCGGTGGCCAGTTGCTCCTTGCCGGTGAGTTCCTTGATGTAGCCGTACTTTGCCGGCGAGTAGAAGGCGCTTTGCACCGCCAGCAGAAAGGTCATGGCGAAGGAAAGCTGGAACCAGCCAAGATAGTAGGAAAGGGTGATCAGCAGCGTCAGACCGACGGCAATAGCCGCACTGATTTTCATGATCAGGGGCTTCCGGTATTTGTCGGAGAGAAAGCCGGCGGGGGAGAAGAGCAGTACGAACGGCAGCAATATCAGACCATTCACGATGGCCGTCAGGATGATCTGGGTCTGTCCGTCATAGATCTTGAAGACCGTATTCTGGATCAGAATCTTGTGACCCAGATCGACAAAGGCGTTCAGAAAAATAATCAGGATGAACGGGATGAAGCCCGTTAGTTTGAACAGTTTATCCATGAATAGTGACCTGTGTTGTTCTTGTTGCGGTGAGTTGTGCCAGCTGTTCGAGGGTTCCTGTCAGGCATCACTGCACGGATCCGTTGCTGGTGAAGCCCTTGAGGTAATTGCTGATCAGTGATTGCGTCAGGTCCTGTACGGAATCAACGCCTGCGATTCCCAGGTTGTCGGTAAGCGCCAGGATACAGATGCCATGCACACCGCCCCACAGTGCGCGTGATGCCTGTGTTATCTCATCGCGTGTATGCTGTTTGGCCAGGGGTTCAAGTTCTTCCTCGACCAGCGCAAACATGCGCGCGATCTTTTCCTGATACCACGCGGGTATACCCCGATCTTCGGAGGAGCGATGTGCGAATACCATTGCAAATCGGTGTGGATCGTCATCGGCAAAGCGAATATAGACTTGACCCAGCTGCAACAGGCAATCACTGGCTTCATTACACTGTGACTGGGACGCGCTCATGCGGGCATGCAGGCGGTCGAGGGTGCGTGCATTGATATGCAGGATGAGGTCATCGAGGTTTTCGAAGACCAGGTACAGGGTTCCGACCGTGTAGCCGATTGCGCTCGCCACTTTGCGTGCACTCAGGCCTTCATAGCCCTGTTCCACCACAATGTGTTCGGCAGCCGCAAGGGCCATTTCCCGGAGTTCTTCACGGCTGTGATCGCTGCGTCTTGCCATCGTCTGGACCTCCGGGCTTCTGCCAGCAGGGCAGGGCGAGAATGATATTGAACACCGTTCAGTCTTATGCCGGAGTTTAATTGAACACTGTTCAATGCGCAACTAACCCACTTAAGTCCACGCGAGTGGGTTTTCCTGGCATATATATTGATGGTGTTCATTTGTATAGAGTTAACCATGAACAGAATGGCACTTAGTTAAGCCACAAGCGTGATAAATAGCCACGGAATCACACGGAATCACACGGAAAAATGAGTGTGTATTCCGTGTTTTTCCGTGTGCTTCCGTGGCCATGTGGACGTCATTTGGGATGACATGCGTTATTTAAGTGCCATTGAACCATGAACAGACAAGCGAGAATGAAAAGCATTCGGCGTGGTAGTCTACGCCCCACTTCCCGGATCGACATTCTGAGGAGAAACAGATGACGGAACGCAAACTTTCATTGTTTGCCAGAATCCCGCTGGCGATCAGCGCATTCTGGCGAATTGTTTTCAACGGCGAATTTGCGCAAGAGGTCGTGCGCCTGCGCCAGGGCGTAAGTCCGGAGCGCCCGGAACCGACCGTGAAACCGGCCGCCCTGTTGCAGGAGACCGGTCCGGCGGCTGCCTTGCAGATGCTGGGGTTGCTGCAGCAGGACGGACGCTTTATTGATTTCATTGAGGAGGATGTCGCCGGATTTTCCGATGCCGAAATCGGGGCGGCGGCACGCGTTGTGCATGAAGGTTGTCGCAAGGTGATGCGCGAGCACTTCACACTGAAACCGGTGCGTAGCGAACTGGAAGGGGCGCGCGTGACGCTGGAGGCGGGTTTTGATGCCGCCGCCCTGCGACTTACCGGAAACGTGGTCGGCGACCCGCCGTTCAAGGGAGCCTTGACGCATAAGGGATGGATTGCAGTGGAAACGAAGCTCCCTAAAGTGGCCATCGGTCACAATGTGGCTATTCTGGCGCCGGCCGAGGTCGAACTGTGAGCGAGGCCCGTTACGCGATCGGCGTTGATCTGGGCACCACCAATTGCGCCCTGTCATACGTCGATCTTGCCGCCGGCGAAGGAGCATCGGGTCAGCAACAGACGATGCCCATACCGCAACTGACCGGCCCCGGAATGGTGCAAGATCGTAATCTGTTGCCGTCCTTTCTGTACCTTCCCCATGCTGACGAGATGGTGCCCGGCGATCTGGTGTTGCCCTGGGGTGCGCAGCCGGATTTCATCGTCGGCGAGCTGGCGCGGGAACGCGGCGCGCAAACCCCCATCCGCCTGGTTTCCAGCGCCAAGAGCTGGTTGTGTCATGCCGGCGTCGACCGGCGCGGAGCGATATTGCCCCAGGAGGCGCCTGAGGAGGTGCCGCACACCTCGCCGCTGGACACCACTGTTCGTTACCTGGAACATTTGCGCGACGCCTGGAACCATCAACATCCGGACGCGCCGCTCGGCGAGCAGGAATTGACTATCACCATTCCGGCGTCATTTGACCCGGCCGCGCGCGAACTGACCGCCGAGGCGGCACGTACGGCGGGTTATGAACGGGTGACCGTACTGGAAGAACCCCAGGCGGCCCTCTACAGCTGGATTCAATCGAGCGAAGGCGCCTGGCGCAAGCAGGTGCAGGTCGGCGAAATTATCCTGGTAGTGGACGCAGGCGGGGGCACCACCGACCTGTCGTTGATTGCGGTCATCGAAAATGACGGCAACCTGGAGCTGCACCGTATCGCCGTCGGCGATCATATTCTGCTGGGCGGCGACAATATGGACCTGGCCCTGGCGCACATGGTCGCGGGCAAGCTCGCCGCACAGGGTACGCCACTGGATCCCTGGCAGGTGCGGGCCTTGACCCATGGTTGCCGGGCCGCCAAGGAATTGTTGCTCGTCGAATCCGATCACGAGGTCATCCCCATCGTCGTACCAAGCCGCAGTTCACGTCTGATCGGCGGTTCGATCCGCACCGAGGTGAGTCGACAGGAAGTGACTGCCACGCTGGTGGAGGGTTTTTTTCCTGTAGTTGAGGCTGGCGCACGTCCGCTGAATCGTCCCCGCACCGGATTGATGCAGCTGGGTCTGCCCTATGCCCAGGATGCGGCGATTACCCGTCATTTGGCCGCATTTCTGACGCGTCAGATCAGCGCCACGGCCGATCTTGCCGGTATCGGCACGCCCGCGGCGAACGCCTCGTTTCTCCATCCGACTGCGGTACTGTTCAACGGCGGCGTGTTCAAATCCGCCCTCCTTGCCAACCGTATCATGGACATTCTCAACGGCTGGCTGAAGTCCGAAGGCGCGCCACCGGCCCGCCGTCTCGAAGGCGCCGACCTGGATCTGGCCGTCGCCCGCGGGGCAGCCTACTACGGATACGTACGTCATGGTGGAGGCGTTCGCATCCGTGGCGGAACCGCCCAGGCCTATTACGTCGGCGTGGAATCGGCATTGCCGGCGGTTCCCGGCATGGCGCCGCCCGTGCAGGCCTTGTGTGTGGCGCCTTTCGGCATGGAAGAAGGCAGCGCCGCCGACCTGCCGCCGCAGGAGTTCGGACTGGTGGTCGGCGAGCCGGCACATTTCCGGTTTTTCGGCTCGTCCGTGCGTCGTCAGGATCAGGTGGGTACACGCCTCGACCATTGGGCCGCCGGGGAACTGCAGGAGCTCGGCGAGATCGAACTGGCACTGCCGGCCGAAGGTCGCACACCGGGAGAGATCGTTCCGGTCAAACTGCGCGCTGCCATCAGCGAAGCGGGCACACTGCGGCTGGAGGCAATCCCGCGCGAAGGCGCCGAACGCTGGCAGGTTGAATTCGACGTGCGCAGCTGACCGGGAAGTAGCGCCGGCTTTACCCTGGTGATTATCCGGCTTCAGCGATGACGCGCTTCATTGTCGGTATCGATCTGGGCACGACCAATACGGTGGTCGCGTACGCGGAGAAATCCGCCGGTCCCGACGCCGTACCCGCGATTTTCGACATCGAACAACTAGTCGCCCCGGGGGCCGTGGCCGCCCGGTCATCGTTGCCGTCGCTGCGCTATCATCCGGCGCCCGGTGAGCTGGATCCGGGCGACCTGGGTCTGCCGTGGTCATGGGAGGACGTTGCCGGCGTGCCTGATGCCGTCATCGGCAGCCTGGCCCGTGACCTGGGCAGCCAGGTACCCGGCCGGCAGGTCGCCAGCGCGAAGAGCTGGCTATCCCATCCCGCCGTTGACCGCTCCGCGGCCATTCTTCCCTGGGGTGCGGCCGAAGAGGTCGCAAAAATATCACCGGTACTCGCCAGCGCCAGCTACCTTGCGCACCTGCGCGCCGCCTGGAACCATCGATTTCCTGCGCACCCGCTGGAAGCGCAGGAGATCGTGCTGACCGTTCCGGCGTCTTTCGATGAGGCGGCGCGCGCGCTGACGCTGGAAGCGGCCAGACTGGCGGGCCTGGACACGCTACGACTGCTGGAGGAACCCCAGGCGGCGTTTTACGACTGGCTGCTGCGTCATCGTGAGCGTTTATCGGAGGCCCTGGCGGGCACGCGTCTGGTACTGGTGTGCGACGTGGGTGGCGGCACCACGGACCTGACACTGATCAAAACCCGCATCGACGACGGCGTGCCGGTGTTGACACGCGTCGGTGTCGGCGATCACCTGATGCTCGGCGGTGACAACATGGACCTGGCCCTGGCCCACGTCGCGGAAAGCCGCCTGACCGCTTCAGGCGCCATGCTCGGCGGTACACAGCTGGCACAGCTCATGCAACAGTGTCGCAACGCAAAGGAACGCCTGCTTTCCGAACAGGCGCCGGAGACGGCAACCGTCACCTTGCTTGGCGCCGGTAGCAGGTTGGTCGGCGGCGCGCGTTCAACGGCGTTGACCCGCGACGAAGTGCAGCACCTGGTGGTGGACGGGTTCTTCCCGGCCTGCGAGCCCGATGAACGACCTCAGCGCGTACGTGGCGGCATCGTCGAGTTCGGTCTGCCTTACGTGGCCGATCCG
>Ga0210112_1000381_pt1 | contig 12368 bp, 10 predicted proteins | sample Joice_ThreeSqC_D_FD_184875 | JGI IMG/M metagenome (GOLD analysis project Ga0210112, IMG submission 184875) | Wetland microbial communities from San Francisco Bay, California, USA, that impact long-term carbon sequestration - Joice_ThreeSqC_D2... | ecosystem: Environmental > Aquatic > Marine >... | reverse complement strand
GGGCTTCGCGCCACTCGGATAGATTGCTTCGATGCATGGCCAGGCGCTCCCCGGATTCCGAGATTTCTTTCCCGACGAGGCCGCGTTTCGCAACCGCATATTCGCGGTGTGGCGTGACGTCGCCGCGCGGTACGGGTTCGAGGAGTACGAGGGGCCGCCGCTCGAGGCACTGGAGCTGTACACGCAGAAGAGCGGGGAGGAAATCGTCGGCCAGCTCTACGCCTTCGAGGACAAGGGGGGGCGGCCGGTCGCGCTCCGGCCGGAGGCGACGCCTACGCTCGCGCGCATGGTGGCGCAGCGCGCGCGTGCCCTCAAGAAGCCGATCCGCTGGTTCACGCTGCCGCAGTTGTTCCGCTACGAGCGGCAGCAGCGCGGCCGGCTGCGGGAGCACTTCCAGCTGAACATGGACGTGATCGGCGAGCCGGGGCCGCTCGCCGACGCGGAGGTGATCGCCGCGGCCATCGACATCGTGCGGGCCTTCGGGCTCGGCGAGCGGGACTTCCGCGTGCGCCTCTCCGACCGGCGCGTGGCGCACGCCCTGCTCGCGGCCCAGGGCCTCGACGACGGGCAGATCGCCGCGGCGTACACCCAGATCGACAAGCTCGGCCGCGACCCGCAAAACGAGCTGGTGCAGAACCTCAGGCGCACCGCGCGTCTCGACGAAGGCGGTGCGATGCGGGCGCTCGCCATCGGCGAGATCCGCTCCCTGGCCGAGGTGCGCCAGGCGGCCGAAGCGGCACGGGTCGGCGAGGAGGTCACCGAGCCGCTCATCGAGTGTCTCGACGCGCTCGGTGCGATGGGACTCGGCGGCTACGTGGACGTGGATCTCTCGATCGTCCGGGGCCTCGCGTACTACACTGGCATCGTGTTCGAGCTGTTCGACGCCCGGCGTGCCCTGCGGGCCATTTGCGGCGGCGGCCGGTACGACGGGCTGCTTCTCGCACTGGGCGGGATCGATCTCCCGGCCGTCGGGTTCGGCATGGGGGACGTGGTCCTCGGCGAGCTCGTGCGCGAGCGCGCCACGGCGCCGGTCCACGGCACCTCGCTGGACGTCTTCCTGGTGGCCGTGACCGGCGAGGACCAGCTCCCCGTGGTGGGGCTTGCGCACGAGCTGCGCGAGGCGGGACTGCGGGTGGAGTACGCGCTGAAACACCAGTCCGTGACGAAGCAGCTCAAGCTCGCGGCCGCGCGGGCCGCGACCTGGGCGGTGCTCCTCGGGCCCGACGAGCGGGCAGGCGGCGAAGCGGTCGCCAAGCGCCTGGAGAGCGGAACCGAGGAACACGTTCCATTGGCGGATCTTGCCACGCGCCTCCATCCCTGACCAGCTCATCGGGACGCCACGCGCGGATCCGACATCTGACATCTAACATCTGACATCTGACATCTGACTTATCCCATGGCCGACGACCAACGCATCACTCCCCGCGCCGAAGACTTCAGCGCCTGGTACAACGACGTGATCATGCGCGCGCAGCTGGCGGACTACTCGCCGGTGCGCGGCTGCATGGTGATCCGCCCGCGCGGGTACGGCATCTGGGAGCTGATGCAGTCGGCGCTCGACCGGATGTTCAAGGACACGGGGCACGAGAACGCCTACTTCCCGCTGTTCATTCCGCAGAGCTTCCTGGCCAAGGAGGCGGAGCACGTCGAGGGTTTTGCGCCGCAGACGGCGGTGGTGACGCGCGGCGGTGGGAAGGAGCTGGAGGAGCCGCTGGTGGTGCGGCCCACCTCCGAAACGATCATCTATGCGATGCTCACGAAGTGGGTGCAGAGCTACCGCGACCTGCCGGTGCTGCTCAACCAGTGGGCCAACATCGTGCGCTGGGAGATGCGGACGCGGCTCTTCTTGCGCACCACGGAGTTTCTCTGGCAGGAGGGGCACACGGCCCACGCGACGGCGGAGGAAGCCGAGCAGGAGACGCGGCTGATCCTCGGACTCTACCGGCGGTTCATGGAGGAGTGGATGGCCATGCCGGTGATCACGGGGCTCAAGACCGAGTCGGAGAAGTTCGCCGGCGCCGTCCGCACGTATGCCTGCGAGGCGCTGATGCAGGACAACCGCGCGCTGCAGGCCGGGACGTCGCACTTCCTCGGGCAGAACTTCGCGCGGGCGTTCGGCACGCAGTTCCAGACCGCCGGCGGCGGCCTCGACTACGTCTGGAGCTCGTCGTGGGGCGTATCGACGCGGTTGGTGGGCGGGCTCATCATGAGCCACAGCGACGACATCGGGCTGGTCTGTCCACCGCGGCTCGCGCCGATCCAGGTGGTGATCGTGCCGATCTTCCGCTCGGACGAGGAGCGTGCCAGGGTGCTCGCCGTGGCGGGCGGGATCCAGCAGGCCCTGAGGGCGGGGGGGGTGCGGGTCACCCTCGACGACCGCGACGGCATGAAGCCGGGAGCCAAGTACTACGAGTGGGAGAGCCGCGGCGTCCCGGTGCGTCTCGAGATCGGCCCCAGGGACGTGGAGAAGGGCCAGGCGGTGCTTGCCCGGCGCACCGGCGGGAAGGCTCCAATCCCGAGCGGGGACGGGCTGGTCGCCGCCGTGCAGGCCGTGCTGGGAGAGATCCAGGATGCCCTGCTGGAGAGCGCCCGGGCGCGGCGCGACGCCAACACGGTCCGGGGCGTATCGAAGGATGAGCTCGTGGCGCTGATGGAGGGGCCCGGCGGGTTCGCGTATGCGGGATACTGCGGGGACGACGCCTGCGAGAAGGCGATCCAGGAGCGCACCAAGGCCACGACCCGGGTGTTGCCCGACGAGGAGTTCCGGTCGGATCCGGCGCCCGCGACCTGCGTTTGGTGCGGCCGTGAGGCGACCGCGGAGGCGGTATGGGCCCGCGCGTATTGACCCAGCGCCCCGCGCTGCTGGAGTCGATAGCCCGCCGCGTCGGCACACCCGCCTACGTCTACGACGCCGATCTGATCCGGGCGCGCTACCGTGCGCTCACGGGCGCGCTCGCCCCCCTGCGGCACCGCCTGTTCTACTCGGTCAAGGCCAACAGCAACGTGGCGGTGCTGGGCGTGCTCCGGAAGCTCGGCGCCGGTGTGGACGTCGTGTCCGTGGGCGAGATGGCGCGGGCGTTCCGGGCGGGATTCCGCGCCGCCGACCTCGTCTTCAGCGGTGTGGGCAAACGGGCCGACGAGCTGGAGCAGGCGGTCGGGCACCGGATCCACGTCGTGAACGTCGAGTCCACGGCGGAGTTCGAGATGCTCCGGGAGCTCGCCGCCCGGCGCGGCGGCGACGTCAGCTTCGGGATCCGGATGAACCCCGACGTCGCCACGGCCACGCACCCGTACGTGCAAACCGGCGAAGCGTCGATGAAGTTCGGCGTGCCAATGGAAGAGGTCCCCGACATCGCGTGGGCGGCGATGCGGAGCCCGGGGCTGAAGCTCACGTCCGTCGGCATGCACATCGGCTCGCAGATCTGTGACGCCGCCCATTACCGGGACGGCGCGGCGCGGCTTCTCGCGGTGGTCCGCGAGATCAGGGGCTTCGGCGTCGACACGCTCGACAGCGTGGACGTGGGCGGCGGCCTCGGCATCCAGTACATCGACGAGACGCCGCTCGACGTCGAGGCGTTCGCCGCCGCCGTCCGGCCCCTCGTCGACGCGACCGGACTCGAGCTGCACGTCGAGCCCGGCCGGTATCTCGTGGGCAACGCGGGCGTGCTCCTCACGCGGTGCCTCTACCGCAAGCGTGCCGGCGGGAAGACGTTCGTCATCGCCGACGCCGGCGTGAACGACATGCTCCGCGCCAGCCTCTATGGGGCCGTGCATAGGATCAGCGTGGTGGGGGCGGGGCAGGCCCCCCCCGGCGACGGCGAGCCGGTAGACGTGGTCGGTCCCGTCTGCGAGACCGGCGATTTCCTCGCGAAGGCGCGGTCACTGCCGGAGGCGGTCCCGGGTGCGCTCCTGGCCGTGTGCGACGTCGGCGCCTACGGATTCACCATGAGCTCGACCTACAACTCGCGGCCGCGCGTGCCGGAAGTGCTCGTGGACGGCGATCACTGGGCCGTCGTGCGCGAGCGGGAGTCGCTCGACGACCTCATGCGCGGCGAAGTAACCCTGGACCAACTCGATGCCGCGGACGCGTGGACGCGGGCCGCGGGCACGGGGAGCCGGACGCCATGACATCCCTCAGCAACGGCATCCTCATCTTGGACTACGGCTCGCAGTACACGCAGCTGATCGCGCGGCGCGTGCGCGAGAGCCACGTCTATTGCGAGATCCACCCACCGCTCGCGGTCGAGGAGATCCGGCGGCTCGGGCCCAGCGGCATCATCCTCTCGGGCGGGCCCAACTCCGTATACGAGGAGGGTGCTCCCCAGCTCGACGCGGAGGCCGTTCGGCTCGGCGTGCCGGTGCTCGGGGTGTGCTACGGGATGTACCTGGTGGCGCTCGCCGCTGGGGGGACGGTAGAAGCCACCGGAGAGCGGGAGTACGGGCGTGCGGATCTCGAAATCCGCGATGCGGACGCCTTGTTCGGCGGTTTCGCGACGGGCGAGCGGATCCAGGTCTGGATGAGCCACGGCGACCGCGTCACCGGCCTGCCGCAGGGGTTCTCGCTCATCGGGGCGAGTGGGAACAGCCCGATCGCGGCGTTCGCGAGTCCCACCCAACGCCTCTACGGAGTGCAGTTCCACCCGGAGGTGGCGCACACTCCGCGCGGCGGCGAAATCCTCCGGAACTTCCTCTTCGACGTCTGCGCGTGTGAGCCCGACTGGACGGCCGGGCACTTCATCGCCGAGCAGGTGGAGGCGGTCCGCGAGCGGGTGGGTTCCACGACGCGTGTCATCTGCGGGCTCTCCGGCGGGGTCGACTCCGCGGTCGCCGCGGTGCTCGTGCACCGCGCCGTCGGCGACCGCCTGACCTGCATCTTCGTCGACAACGGTCTGCTGCGCCTCCACGAGCGGGATTACGTGGAGCGCGTCTTCGGCTCCCACCTCGGCATCGACCTCCGCACGGTGGATGCGAGCGCGCTCTTCCTCGAGCGGCTGCGTGGAGTGGACGATCCCGAACGGAAACGGCGCATCATCGGGCACACCTTCATCGACGTGTTCGAGGAGGCCGCGAAGGAGGTCGGCGACGACATCGGGTTCCTGGTGCAGGGAACGCTCTATCCCGACGTGATCGAGTCGGTCTCCCCCCGCGGGGGGCCGTCGGTGACCATCAAAACGCACCACAACGTGGGAGGTCTGCGCCCCGACCTGCCGTTCGCGCTGATCGAGCCGTTGCGCGAGCTGTTCAAGGACGAGGTGCGGCAGGTGGGCCGGGAGTTGGGATTGCCCGAGGAGATCGTGGGGCGCCACCCGTTCCCCGGCCCCGGACTCGCGGTCCGGGTCCTGGGGGAGGTCACCGCCGAGGCGTTGCGGGTGCTGCGCGAGGCGGACGCGATCTACCTCGAGGAGATCCGCGATGCCGGCCTCTACGAAGACATCTGGCAGGCTTTTGCCGTGCTGCTCCCGGTCCGAGCCGTCGGGGTCATGGGGGACTCCCGCACGTACGAGAACGTCGTCGCGCTCCGGGCGGTGACGAGCACCGACGGGATGACCGCCGACTGGTACCCGTTCCAGCCCGCCGTGCTCGGCCGGATCGCCAACCGGATCATCAACGAAGTCGACGGTGTGAACCGCGTCGCGTACGACGTCAGCTCGAAGCCTCCGGCGACGATCGAGTGGGAGTGAGGGCGCGCACCGCGCGCCCCCGGGCCGCCTACGCGCCCTTCTGATCGAGCAGCGTCAGGAACTCCTCCGGCGTCTGCAGCCGCGCAAGGCGGTCCGGGACGTCGGCCTCCTTGGCAAACTGGGCGATCTTCCCCAGCACCGGCAGGTACTGGTTCGAGACCTCCAGCGGCGGCGCCACGATCAGGAAGAAGTTGTGGACTGGCTTCTCGTCGATCGCCTTGAAATCCACCCCATCGCGCTTGCGCCCGTAGGCCACCCGAAGCCGCTGCACCACCAGCGACCGGCAATGGGGGATAGCGATGCCGCGGCCGATCCCGGTCGAACCTAGGTTCTCGCGCCGCTTCAGCATCTTGTAGAGCATCGCTTCGGACTTCTCATCGAGCGTCAGGAGCCCGATCAACTCCTTCAGGATGCCGTCCTTCTCGCTTGCCTGAAGGTCCAAGGAAATCGCATCGGGCGAGAAGAACTCTCTCAGATGCATGTCATGTCCGTCTTTGAGTGTCGCAGATTCGTGCACAAGTCTGTAACGTAACGGACCGACGTTTCGACTGTCAAACCGCTCGGTTGTATTGGGTTCCACCGGCCGTTAAGTTCGCTTGCATGGCCTTCCCGTTTCCCGTGCGGTACGACGTGCCACTTTTTCTCGCGCCGATGGCGGGCGTGTCGGAGCCCCCGTTCCGCCGGCTCTGCCGTTCTTTCGGCGCGGATGTGGTGGTTTCGGAGTTCCTTTCGGGCGAGGGGCTCAGGCGCGGCGCGAAGAGTGTGCACGACGGCGCCTTCTTCACGGCCGAGGAACGCCCGATCGGGATCCAGCTCTTCGGCGCCGACCCCGACGGGATGGCGGAGGCGGCGCACCTCGTGGCCCGCCATTACGCCCCAGACTTCATCGATCTCAATTTTGGCTGCCCGGTCAAGAAGGTCGTGAGGCGCAACGGCGGCTCGGGCTGCCTCAAGGACCTGGATCTCGTTCGCCACATCGTCGAGGCGGTGCGTTCGGCAGTGGGGCTCCCGGTCACCGTGAAGGCGCGGAGCGGGTGGGACGAGGCCACGCGGGACCCGGTGGAGATTGCGCTCCGCTGCCAGGATGCCGGGGCAGCGATGTTCACCCTCCATCCGCGTACCCGCACGCAGATGTACTCCGGGAACGCCCGCTGGGATGAGATCGCTCGTGTGAAGGCTGCGCTCGAGATCCCGGTGGTAGGGAACGGCGACATCAAGACGGCCCAGGATGTCCTGGCGATGCGGCGCGAAACGGGCTGCGACGGGATCATGATTGCCCGGGGATCGTTCGGGAATCCCTGGCTCTTTGCCCAGGCAAGGGCCTTGCTCGAAGGGAGAGCGCTGCCTCCCGAGCCCGAGCCGGACGGGCGGCTGGCGGTGGCTCTCCGGCATGCGGAGCTGCAGGTGGCCATCCAGGGCGACTCCCGCCGGACGGCGATCGAGTTCCGGAAGCATCTCGGGTGGTATACCCGGGGTCTCCCTGGTGCGGCGGCGCTGCGGGAGAGGCTGCTGCGGATCGAGTCGATGGCGGAGGTGGAGCGGACCTTCCGTGAATATCTTCAGCCGGCTCTGGCCGGATGATCGAGCGGCGGCTGGCTGAGCTGCTGCGGCAGGTTGCATCGGGTGAGCTGAGTCCCGAGGATGCCATCGCCCGGCTGGGCCAGTACCCTGTGGAGTTGCTCGAGTACGCGCAGGTCGATCATCTGCGGCCGCTTTCGCAGGGGTTCCCCGAGGTTGTCCTGTGTGAAGGAAAGGCGCCTGCCGAGGCAGTCGGTATCTGCGAGAGCCTGGAGCGGTCGTCCGGCATGTTCCTCGCGACTCGTGCCGACGCGCCGATGCAGGAGGCATTGAGGGGGCGTTTCCCTGCAGCCGAGGTGAACGAGAGGGCCCGGACGGTGTATCTCCCCCCGGATACCGCTCCCTCCATCACGGGGCGGGGGACGATCCTGGTGGTGACAGCCGGCACCAGCGACCTTGGGGTGGCGGAGGAGGCCGTGGTGGTGGCCCGGGCCATGGGGAACCGGGTGGAGTTGCTGGCCGATGTTGGGGTGGCCGGGATTCACCGACTGCTGCGCCGGTCGGAGGAGTTGAGGCGGGCGGCGGTGGTGATCGTGGTGGCGGGGATGGACGGTGCGCTGCCCAGCGTGGTTGGCGGCCTGGTGCGCGTGCCCGTGATCGCCGTGCCGACGTCGGTCGGCTACGGAGCGTCGTTCGGCGGGATCGCCGCCCTTCTGACCATGCTGAATTCATGCGCGTCCGGGGTGGTGGTCGTAAATATCGACAACGGGTTTGGGGCGGCGGTGGCGGCGTCCCGCATCAACCACGACCCCGCAGGGGAGGGCGACGGGAGTTGAGCTGCGGCGCGGTGCTTGGCGATAAATCGCTGTACGCGATATATTTAAACATACGGTTTCCGAGAAGGGGGCGACTGGCTTCGACGGGCCTGGTGAGGTTTCCGAGGCGTGCTCAGGTACCCAGTACCCTGGCTAAACCACTGGGAAAACGCAAAACTGCCAACTCTGAATTGGCTCTGGCTGCCTAAGCTTCGCGCTTAGCGCACCTGCCCATGTAGGAGCCCGGCCCAAGGCGCCGCGTGGGTATCGCAAAATCGGGCTGGCCGAGCACGGGGCTCCCTCGTGCAAGGCGAGATTCCAATGGGGGCTCGTCCGTGAGGTGGGGGGTTGCGACCCGCTTGACGGAGACCACAATCGCAACCTACGCACGTAGGCTTGGTTTCGGATCGAGGTTCGGACCGGGGTTCGATTCCCCGCGCCTCCACTCAAATTGGCAGGTCCGGCGCCTCGAAGGTAGTCGGACCTGCCTTCGTATCAAGCATGGTTGTGCGTGCCAATGCGGCCGATTCGCGCCAGCATTCCGCCGGCGTTGAAAACACATCACACTCTATCTGAAGTCATGCATGCCACTAACAACTTATATGTTAAACCTTGTTTTACAATGTATTGTATCACTTACGTAAAGTTGAACATCATGTGTGGAGAAGTTGTGGCGAACGATAGTCAGCGTGGATGTGCATGGCATTATCGCCTCGCAGACCTCCGCGGGCAAGGAGCTGCGCTATGATGTCGATTTTGCAGACTCGCGCCGTCGCCGCCCGCAAGGCCGAGGCCGAAATCGAGCCGATGCTGCTCGGTCGGTGGTCTCCCCGGGCGATGTCGGGCGAGCCGATCCAGCACGGCGAGCTGCTTCGGCTGTTCGAGGCTGCTCGTTGGGCGCCGTCCGCATCCAATATGCAGCCGTGGCGTTTCGTGTACTCCCACCGGGATACGCCCTCCTGGGATCGGCTGTTCGGTCTGCTGAATCCCGGCAATCGAGAGTGGGCTGACCAGGCCGCGGTGCTTGTCATGATCCTGTCCAAGGCAACTTCGGATCGTGATGGCTCTCCGTGGGTCACCCACGCCTTCGACGCGGGGGCCGCGTGGGAGAACCTTGCGCTCCAAGGGACCTCTCAGGGTCTCGTGATCCATGGGATGGGGGGATTCGATCGGGAGCGAGCTCGAACGGCTGTGGGAGTCCCGGACGACCACGCTGTGCTGGCGATGATAGCGATCGGGAAGCCGGGCGACCCGGCCAAGCTCCCCGATCGGCTGCGGAAGCGGGAAGCGCCGTCGAATCGGCGGCCGGTACGGGAATTTGTGTTCGAAGGGGTGTTCGGGGGCTAGCCGGAGCTGTCGCTGACCGCACGCCGGGTGAATTTGGCCGGCCGGTCAGCCCAATCCCTACGCCGCGCGGCGTGGTAGTTAATCCACTCGATCACGGCGGCATGCCCCAGACTGTCAGGATCGTGCCGGAGGTAGTCTGAGACGACCGCCAGAACCCGGAACCGCTGTCGCAGCTGGAAACTGAGGGTCGGGTCAGCGATTCGGCCGGCCACCACCTCGCGAACGTACTCCTCGGGGTCCAGCCGGTCGGCGTAGCGGTGATATCCTCGCAGCCGGGCCCCGGCCCGGATCCGCCTGAGCTCGAGGCGCGCGGCCAGGTCGCGGCGTGCGCGGTACAGGGCCTTCCCGATGCCGCGGCGCTGCCGCTCCGGGTCCACCATGACCTCGGCCCCGTACAGGGTGTGTCCCGCTGGATCGTGGTTCGTGAACATCCCATGATCGGTCATGTCCCGCCAGTTGGTGTCGATCTCGTAGTCGTCCCAGAGCACCATCAGGCTCGCGGCCATGCCGACGAGCCGGCCCGGGGCAGGTTCCACCGCCACGAGCTGCCCCTCGGGGAACACATCGAGGTGTGACGCGAGCTGCCGCTCGCTCCAGGGCGGGGTGTCCGGGTACACCGCGAGGCACAGCCGGTGGATCCCGTCGAAGTCGTCGCGCCGCGTTGGGCGCACGATCACCGCCGCCGGTCGTTCACTCACAACGTCACCACCTCCGGAGCGGCCACGAGTTCCGTCGTCCGCAGGCTGTCCTCCAGCGGCAGCACCGTCCCGTTGATCCTGCTGGCGAAGATGGTCTCGAGGTTCAGCTCACCGATGATCATCATCTCCTGGTTGGGGTTGCCCTCCGCCAGGATCCCGTCACGGGAAAACGGGAAGTCGCTCGGCGTGAGGATCGCCGCCTGCCCGTAGTTGAGGTGCACGGCCGGAACCTGGGGGAGAGAACCCACGGTGTGCGACTGGATGATGTACATCTGGTTCTCGATCGCCCGCGCCTGGGAGCAGTAGCGCACGCGGAGAAAGCCCTGGCGGTCGTCCGTGCAGCTCGGCACCACGAGGATGTTCGCGCCCGCGCGGGCCGCCGCCCGCGCGATCTCCGGGAACTCCACGTCGTAGCAGATCGCGATCGCGATCTTCCCGAAATCGGTCTCGAACACCCGCAGTCGGGAGCGGGCGGAGACCTTCCAGTCCTCCTTCTCGAACCGGGTCATGTGGAGCTTGCCCTGCATCCCGTACTCCCCCGACGGTGCGAAGAGGTACGACTGGTTATACACCGCGCCATCCTCGTCGAGGACCGGGATCGAGCCGCCCACGACGTACAGGCCGTAGGTGCGGGCGAGGCCGCTCATCAACTCCAGATACCTCGGCAGCTGGCCGGCGAGGTCGCGGATCTGAACCTCCATGGGCCGTTTCAGGTCGCCCAGGGTCAGCAGTTGCACAGTGAAGTACTCTGGGAAGACCGCGAGGTGGCAGCCATAGTCGGCGGCCGTCTCGACGAGGGCGTCGACCTGCGCCCGGAAGTCGTCGAAGTGCTTGACGGGGCGGATGAAGTACTGCAGGGAAGCGATGCGGATGCGGTTCATCGGCCACTCACTGGCGACGGGGAGGAGTGAGGTCCGGCGTGGCACTCATGGCTAAGATTATTAAATATAACAGCTTAGCGGCTCTGGCGGGATATCTGCCTCTCGAGGACAGGGCGCCGTCAGCGAAAAGGAGGGCGGGCTCGCGGCCCGCCCCCTCTCCCGATTGGGCACCGTCGCGCTCAGTGCCCGAGGGCTGCCTGGGCGGCGGCGAGCCGGGCGATCGGCACCCTGAACGGCGAGCAGGAGACATAGTTCAGCCCCGCCCGGTGGCAGAACCCCACGGATCTCGGATCGCCACCATGCTCCCCACAGATGCCAATCTTGAGCCCGGGGCTGGCGCTCCGTCCACCCTCCACCGCGAGCAGCACCAGCGCGCCGACGCCCTCCGGGTCGAGCGTCTGGAACGGATCGTCCGGCAGGATGCCCTGCGCCAGATACTCGGGCAGAAACCGGCCTGCGTCATCCCGGGAGATCCCGAACGTCGTCTGGGTGAGATCGTTCGTCCCGAACGAGAAGAACTCGGCGACCTCGGCGATCTGGTGCGCCGTCACGCAGGCCCGCGGGATCTCGATCATCGTCCCGACCAGGTAGTCGACCCGGCACCCGCTTTCCTCGAACACCTCGTCGGCGGTCTTGCGTACGATTTCTGCCTGGCGCCGCAGCTCCTCGACGTGAGCGACGAGCGGCACCATGACCTCGGGGTGCACCTCCACACCCTCGCGCGTCGCGGCGCACGCCGCCTCGAAGATCGCCCGCGCCTGCATCTCGGTGATCTCCGGGTAGGTGATGCCGAGCCTGCAGCCGCGGTGCCCGAGCATGGGGTTGGTCTCGCTCCGCACGTCGAGGGCCCGGCGCACGGTCGAGTCCGGCACGTGCAGCCGCTCGGCCACCTCGGCGATCTCTTCCTCCTCGCGCGGGAGGAACTCGTGGAGCGGTGGGTCGAGCAGACGGATGGTCACCGGGTAGCCGTCCATCGCGCGGAAGATGCCGATGAAGTCCTCGCGCTGCATCGGCAGCAGCTTGGCGAGCGCCTGCCGTCGCTCTTCCACCGTATCGGCGAGGATCATCTCGCGCATCGCGTAGATGCGCTCTCCCTCGAAGAACATGTGCTCGGTGCGGCAGAGCCCGATCCCTTCCGCGCCGAACTCCCTGGCACGCGCCGCGTCCTTCGGCGTGTCGGCGTTGGTGCGGACCCGCAGGCGGCGGCGCTCGTCGGCCCACCCCATCAGCTTGACGAACTCCCCGCCCGGCTTTGGTTGCACCAACTCGCTGCGGCCGAGGATGACCCGGCCCGCGCTCCCGTCGAGGGTGAGCCAGTCGCCCTCACGGACGGTCGTGCCGTTCACCGTGAAGAGTGCCTCCGCCTCGTTCACCGCCAGCTCCTTCGCGCCCGCCACGCAGCACTTGCCCATCCCCCGGGCGACGACG
>Ga0210112_1000379_pt1 | contig 12431 bp, 10 predicted proteins | sample Joice_ThreeSqC_D_FD_184875 | JGI IMG/M metagenome (GOLD analysis project Ga0210112, IMG submission 184875) | Wetland microbial communities from San Francisco Bay, California, USA, that impact long-term carbon sequestration - Joice_ThreeSqC_D2... | ecosystem: Environmental > Aquatic > Marine >... | reverse complement strand
GCGCACCGGCATCCAGCAGCTCCCGCCGGGTGAAATGGTCGCGCTTGCCGTTCAGGCTGAGCTGGTGCCGGGTGGTCCACTTGCCGGCCGGGTTGTGTGCGTAGATGACGTCAAACGCCGGTGACAACCGCCATTTGCCATCCGCTCCCATCAGGAAGGCGATATTCTTGGTGTGATCGTCGAGGTTGCGCGCGACGATGTTAAACACCATGCGCCGGTATTGTTCCGCCGCCTCCGCCTTGCTCAGCCGCAGCCGGCGCATGATGCCGAACACCTGTTCATAACCATAGGCCCCGGGCATGTTGAAGTCGTAATGCGCGAGGCCGCACAGCGACTGCAGGTGCAGCTTGTTGCCGTCGACCCGGTCGAAGCGGCGGGTCATGAAATGGGCGCGGCCGTTTTCTTCCAGCAGGCGGCACTCGGTCATGTGGATGCCGGCGGCCTGTGCCATGCGGTAGTAGGCGTACTCGATCCGCCCGTAGCCCCTGGGCCTGCCCAGCTCCAGGTCGGTGACGCCGTCGAATTTCAGTATCCAGTAATCGTAGCCTTCCGGTACGCTGGTCTGGCCGGACAGGACGCGGCCCTGTGCGTCCATGGCGATGACTGCCTTCGGGCGTGCGCCGCCTGCCGACGTGCCAACCCGCAGGATATCCATCAGCGCCTCGGCATGTTCCTTGTCCGTATCGCCCAGGTCGGCGTCGAGGGCCCTGCGCTCGTTCATGATGTCCTGCGCCAGTGCGACCAGGCTGGCGAGCTCGACCGGTACTGCCTTGTCATGGCGTCCCGTCAACGGGGGCGAGAATTCGAGTGCGCCGGTGCTGCGCTTGCCGGTATAGCACAGGCGCTCTACCGGGCTGAACCCGGCGGCATCGCGCCCGTCGCGTGCCAGCCAGGCGTCGATGAGGCGGTTGCCGAACTTGTCCGGCAGGGCATCGGCCAACAGGCCGGGCAGTCCCAGGTAGGTTTCGCGGTTCAGTCCCGGAAAGGAAAAGATCCGGTCACCCTGCCGTGCCGCGGCAAGGCTCATGTGGATGGGGGCGATGTCGAGGCCCTTGTTCAGAAACGCCGTGTCGTATTCAAAGACGCCGTAGGCGCGATCCTCCAGCCAGGATACCGCGCCGACAACGTCGCCCCACAGCTTCACGATGGCGGTGTCTACCCGCCTCACCATTCGGTTTCATCCCCGGATTTGTCCTTGCCGCGCCCGCCGGAGGCGCGCTGGCGTTCCCTGCCGTGCATCCTGGCCAGCTGCAGCGGGCTGATGACGGTGGCGGCGGAGACCAGGTTGTCGAGCTGTTCAAGTGCGCCCAGTTCGCGCAGTACCGCGATCAGGGTTGCCAGCTTGCCGCGGCCACCCTCCAGCGCCTTGATGGTGTTCAGAGACAGGGCCGTTGCTTCCGCGAGCTCCTTCTGGGTGACGTTGCGCTGCAGGCGCAGGGCCCTGAGGTGGCTGCCCAGTTCCCGTGCAATTGCCTTGTCGGGCAGAGAGTAAAAGTCCATAACAATCAGATATCAAACGCTGTTAGTGATAAATGCGTGAGTATGTACTTAATTAAAGCCATTATATGATTTCCAGTTCGGAGCGCAATTTTAATTGTATAGCGGCCATATTCTAAGTTTTTATCGTTATTATTAGCTAATAAAAGACCATATTCAGGCTGTAATTAAATCATGAAATCCGTCGCAGGCTTGCCCGAGGTGGATTTGCCCTGCCGAGGTGGCCGGCGCCGGTGAGCGGGGACAGGAGTCTGCTGCTTACAGCTCAGCCACGGCGCGGGCTTGGCCGGCCTGATCCGTGATGGTGATGGACCGATAGCTGCCGCGGGGTACGGCCAGCAGGAGGCAGGGGCTGGTGACGACCTGGGTTGTGAGGGCTCCCGGCGGCGGTGACAGCCATTCCACCCGCACGGTTGCGCCTGATGCGATGTGCTCGATACGCGGGTGTAGCAGGCGCAACTGATAGCCGCCAGTGGATTGCTGGCCCATGAAGACCTGCAGCACGCCGTATCGCGTGAAATCCGGTAGCGGCGCAGGGAGGGTCTTTGCGCCGAGGGACTGGCGTGTCATGTACCGGTAGGCGTCCTGCAATTCGCCCGCGGTGTCCAGCCAGCCTGCGGCCGGCGCGGCTTCGCTGCGACCGCACTGCGTGCCGGCTGCCAGGGTGACGATTTCAGCCGTGTCGTCCACCGCAGGAGGACCGGTACCGGCCTGGCAGGCAGCGAGTCCTGATGCGGCCAGCACGGCCAGCCGGTACGCGATTCTGCTGCGTGACGTCGCCGTCACGGACCGGTTTGCTTGGTGACCGGCCTGGCGAAGCCGGTGGCACCGGTTTGCCCGGTGGTGGTGTTGATGATGACATTGAATCCGGATGTGAAATCCAGGCCCGTGCTGTTGCCGCTCACCTGCACCGGTGTCAGCTGGTCGAGCGAGGCGTAGCCCCCGCAGGCCTCGGCGGAAACGCAAATGGTGCCGTCGTTATTGGCGTCGGTACCGGCCAGCAGCTCGTAGGTGCCCGCTGCGACATCGGTAAACGCGTACTGGTAAAGACCGTTGCTGGCGGCCACACCGGTCTGGTATTTCACCGCCCCGGTTGCCTGGTCGAGCAGCAGTACGTAATGGTAGCCGGCATCGGTATTCTGGGCGAGTGTCGATACTTGCATGATGACGGGCACCTGCACGGTATTAGCCGAGGCGGTGGTGAGGGTGATGGTCGCGGTATAGGTGTTCTCTGCCAGGCCGGTACGCGACACGGTCGCGAAGTAGGTGCCGGTGCCGTCGGCGGGATTGTTGGGGTCGGCTGCGATTGTCAGCCAGCTCGCGTCGTCCGTGGGCGGGTTGACGGTCAGCGAGCCACCGCCGCCGTTGGCCACGGTCAACAGGGCGGTGGTGCCCAGCGTGCTGAAGTTCAGTGCCGAGGGCGAAACCACCAGCGTCGGCGGGACCGGCGTGATTCCGCCCTGTGCCGCCGCCACGGCCCTGTGGGCATCGATCAGTCCGTAGCCGTAGATATTGTCGCGGCCGGGGGCACCCAGGTCGGTAGTCAGCTGGCCATTCACGATCAGGCTGTCGACATCGGCCGGTGACAATGCCGGAGCGACCGCCTTCATAAGTGCCAGCACACCCGCCACATGGGGCGCGGCCATCGAGGTGCCCTGCAGAAAGCGGTACACGTACTGAATGCTGCCGGTTAAATCATCGCCGCCGGTGCTGAGCACGCCGTCGGGATAACCATCACCGTTGATATCCGTTGCCGTGTTGCCGCCCGGGGCCGCCAGGTCGACCAGCGGTCCGAAATTCGAATAGGGTGCCGCCTGGCGGTTGATGTCGACGGCGCTCACGGAAATCACGCCGTTATAGGATGCCGGGTAGAACGGGCTTCCGGATGCGTCATTACCGGCCGCGGCCACGAACATCACCCCCTGGTTGCGGACCTGGTTGATGACATTTTGCTCGGTCTGGGAGAAGCCGTACCCGCCCAGGCTCAGGTTGATGATGTCGGCGCGTTGGGCGGGTACGCCGCCCGAGTCGTTCGGCAACTGTGCCGCGTAGAGCAGGGCCTGCATGATGTCATAGCTCGTGCCGCCATTCAGGCCGAGGACGCGCAGCGGCATGAGCGTGGTGGCCCAGCTGGCGCCGGCGACGCCGGTGGCGTTGTCGGTTGCCGCGGCGATCGTGCCCGCCACGTGGGTGCCGTGAAAGCTGCTGTTGCCGGCCACGCCGGCATCGCCCGGATCCTCCGGGTCGGTATCGATGCCGTCACCATCCAGGGCGTTGGCGGGGTCGCGGATAAAGTCATAACCCTGTCCGATCTTCCCCAGCAGGTCCGGGTGGCTGGCAAGGATGCCGGTATCCACTACCGCGACGACGACGTTGCTCGCGCCGGTGGTGATATCCCAGGCCTGCGGCAGGTTGATGAGCGGGTAATGCCACTGCAAGGGGTAACTCTGGTCGTTCGGCACCAGGGTGTGCGTGCGCCGGTAGTTGGGCTCGGCATATTCGATATCCGGCCGCTGTCTGAGCTGCTTGATGGCGCGGATGGTGTCCCACTTGCGTTGCAGGCGGGCGTCACCGTTGATGGTTTTTGCCATGGCGCCACTGGCCGCTGCTGAAGTGCCGGACACCGGTACCGACAGCAGTACGGGACGGTCATCTGCGCCGGCCTTGAGCACAAGGCCCGTGGCCGCGAGCCGGCCAGCGAGGGTCTTGCCGCCGCTCGCGGCTGGCCTGAACCTGGCGATGACCTCTCCGGGGACGAAATCATCCTCCAGGCGCAGGTTCACGGCTACGGCGTCAGTGATCTGCTGCCCCAGCGTCAGGGTGTAGCCGGAGAAACCGGCATAGGCGCTGACTTGCAGGGTGTAGGTCCCGGTGCCGGGCGCGGTGAGCGTTTCCGTGGGTCCGGTGCCGAACGAGCTGGCGACGATGTTGCTGCCGCTGTCGTAGAGGAACAGGTCGAGGTCGCCCGCGACATGATCGGCGATGTTCAGGATGACGACCTGGTTTGCCGTCATGGTAATCCGGTAAAAGTCAGCGGTATCGCCGATCGTCTGCGAACGACCGGCAGGCCCCGTGTTGGGCTGATTCAGGTAACCCCCGACGACCACCGGGTTCGGTATGGCCTGCGCGGTGGCGATGCTGTCATTGCCGGCGTAGGCCGCGAAGGGGTCGTTTACGTCGCTGTCGACCGCGTTGCCTGCCGCTGCCTGTATGGTGCCACTGACCGTGAAGACGGAATTGCCAACGGGGTTGCCGCCGCCTCCTCCGCTGCCTCCCCCGCCGCCGCATCCGTGCAGTAACAGTAACGCAACGACAGGCAGGACAAAGAAATACCTTGATATTGTGGGGGTGGGGCCGGGCATGCTTGAGGGGTTGTGTCCGTGTTGATTAATGTTCCTTGCTCCACCTTATGGGTACTGGAAACGGCCTGTCAAGACATTGGCTGCGGGCTTGTCAGGGGCTGCCCGCGACCGTCTTGCGCTCGGGTGCTGTCGTACTCAGTGGCCCCTGTCCGCGATGCTGCGCAGTACCGGGACCTCGATCCCGGCGGACTCCGCCTGCTGCAGTGCGCGCGCCAGACGCGCCGGGGCGCTGCGGCCGGTGCACACGTGCTCCGGATCGCCGGCAAAGGCGGCCAGCATGGCATCGATCAGCCGCTCAGCGTCGAACTGCTGGCCGGTCAGCGACTCCTGTATGCGGATGACTTCGCGCGCCACATTATGCGCCAGCTCGTGGTGGTGTTCCCAGAGTTCACTGACGGTACCGCCGGCAACCAGCCCGGCACAGTTGGTGGTCACGATGTAGAGATTCTTCACCACCAGCTCGAACAGCAGCGCCTGTTCGCTGTCGAGCACGCGGGCCGGGATCTCCAGGCTCTCCAGGCACTCCAGCAACAGTTCCGCGTGCGGGCCATGGATCGGCGACGGGACGAGCACCTTGACGTCCTGGCCGCGTTTCTTCTCGAACCAGACAGAGATCACGGTTGGCTGCACGAGTCCGTAGTGTTCCCAGTCACGCGGCAGCAACTCGTTCTGCAGCAGGGCGACTCGCCCATGCCATGCGCGCGGCAATTTCTCCAGTACCGGGTGCAGGTCATTTTCCGCCACGGCAACCAGTACCAGTTCGGGTGCGGGCAGCTGCCGGGCCACGGCCTGCATGTCGGTGCCCCGGGTGACCGGGTACACCGGATGGCCGGCGCGCAGGAAACCGCGCGCGAACACGCTGCCCATCTCGCCGATGCCGATGACAACCACCGGTGGTTTCATGTCCGCCTGCCTGCTCCGGTTAAACCAGCGCGGGAGTATATCGCAATGCACCGCCGGTCGGGCTGTCCGGGAGGTATGATATCCGGCACCTGTCGTCACGCCAACCCGGCACCTGGAGATTTGCCTTGAGGATCGATGCCCGCTGTTGGCCTGGCGGCCGCACAATAGCCGCCGCCCTGTGCGCATGGTTTGCAGCCTGCTGCCTGTTGCCGGTGACGGCGCTGTCCGAACCGCGCGTCACGGATGATAACGGGCAGCAGGTTGCCCTCGCGGGCCCGGCGCGGCGTATTGTCAGCCTGGCGCCGCATATCACCGAGTTGCTGTTTGCCGCCGGTGCCGGCGATGCGCTGGTCGGCGTCTCCGCCTATAGCGACTACCCCGACGCGGCGCGTGGCATAGCGCGGATCGGCGGCGGTGGGGGGCTTGACCTGGAACGCATAGTCGCACTGCGGCCCGATCTCGTCGTGGCCTGGCAGAGCGGGAATCCGGCGTACCAGGTGCAGCGGCTGCGCGAACTGGGCCTGCCCGTATTCGTCTCGGAACCGCGTAGCCTGACCGCGATTCCGCACACCATCGACAGGCTGGCGCGGCTGGCCGGTACCGAAACAGCCGCGCGGCCGGTGATCGATGATTTTAACCGGCGTCTCGATGCCTTGCGCCGCGATTTCGGCGGGCGTGCGCCGGTGCGTGTCTACTACCAGGTCTGGGACCGGCCGCTGATGACGATCAACGGCGCACACCTGATCAGCGACGTGATGCGTCTGTGCGGCGGCAGCAACGTGTTCGCCGATCTGCCGGGGCTGGCGCCGCGCATCGGCATCGAGGCGGTGCTGCAGCGCGATCCGCAGGTGATCGTCGTGGCGGCGGGGCCGGACGAGGACGGTCGTCAGCTTGCGCCATGGCGGCGCTGGACGCATCTTGCCGCGGTCAGTCAGGGGCACCTTTACGAAATCGAGCGCGACCTGATGGTGCGGCATACGCCGCGCATTCTCGACGGTGCGGAACAGTTGTGCCGGATACTCGACCAGGCGCGCACGGGCGATCAGCAGGAACAGCGGTAGTTCAAAAACCGGTCTCGCGCCAGGACGCAAAGAAGCCAGGAAGATAGGAACATAGCCTCGCGCAGAGACGCGGAGTTCGCAGAGATACGCAGAGGTCTTGACGCCTTCAGGGGCAGACGGTCACCGTTGTATTTCAGTGTAAGGCTCTACAGCGGTGTCACACTGCTTAATCCACAGCACACATGAAACCGCTCCTGGCATTGCGCCAAGGCCAACATGTCTGCCACTTGTCTGGATACGGAGGGAAAATGAAATTCTTTGCGTTCCTCTGCGAACTCCGCGTCTCTGCGCGAGATATTTATTCTTGGCGCCTTTGCGTCCTGGCGCGAGACGGGTTTTATACACGGGTGCCTGTCAGCGCTCGTGTTGCCACAGTACGTCCGGTTCGCCGGCCAGTTTGTTCAGATAGCGTGCCATGACAAACAGCAGGTCGGAGAGACGGTTCAGGTAACGCAGGCTGGCGGCATTGATCTGCGCTGTCCTGGACAGGGTGTACACCCGCCGCTCCGCGCGCCGGCATACCGCGCGTGCCGCATGGCAACGCGCCGCGGCCAGGGTGCCGCCGGGAAGAATGAAGTCCCTGAGCGGCGGCAAGCCGTCGTTCAAGCCGTCGAGCATGACTTCCAGCGCGCCGACCCGGTCATCGCCCAGCAGGGCGGTGCCGGGCATGCTGAGTTCGCCGCCGAGATCGAACAGGCGGTGCTGGATATCCAGCAGGCAGGCCCGGGTCTCCTCCGGCAGGGACCCGCACAGCAACAGTCCGATGGTGCAGTTCAGTTCATCGACGTCGCCGATGGCCTCGATGCGTGCATCGTCCTTGGCAACGCGTGCACCGTCACCCAGCCCGGTCGAGCCGTCATCGCCGGTGCGTGTATAGATCCTGGTTAACCGGTGTCCCATGTCAGCTGCCCGTCAGGCGGTACTCGACGGGAATGATCATATCCATTTCCCTGCCGGCCATCCATGCAACGGCCTGCGGTACGCGCAGGTCCTGCAGTGATCGCAGTGCGGCCCGGTCCAGCACGTCGATACCGGAACTGTCCGCGATGCGTACATCGCGCACGCCCCCGTCCGGCAGGATGCGCAGCGCAATGACCACCGTACCCTGCCAGCCTTTCAAACGTGCCCGGCGCGGGTATTCGAACCTGGCCCGGAAGGCGGCGTGTACGGCGGCCCTGACCCTTGCCTCGGCGGAGGGCTCGCGGACCGCCGCAACCGTGTCCTGCGCCGGCTGATCGTGCGGCTCCCGGATGATCGTGGCGTGGCGTGGCGTTGTTGCTGCGGCAGTGGTGAGCGCAGGAGACGGTACCTGTGCCGCCGGCTGCGCGTGCCTTGCCGGCGCCGGCCGGACCGGTTCGGCGCTGCCGGCTGCACGGCGCGGATCTGCCGTGTGCGCGCCAGGCGCCGCCGGCCGGGCGGGCTGGAGCTGTATGGCAAGCACCTGAGGAGCGCGTGCACGCGCCGCCGGCGGGTGGCCGTAGTGCCACACACCGGCGGCGAGCAGGTGCAGCAGCACGGATGCCGCAACAAAGCGGAGCAGTGGCTGACGGTCAGGTGCCGGATTCATAGTGCAGTGTCACAAACAGGCTGCGTCCGGCGGTATTGTAGGTGGCGACGGTCTCGTAGTCCTTGTCAAGGGCGTTATCGACGCGGCCCTGCAGCGTGAGGCTGCGATCCAGTTTCCAGGATGCACGCAGGTTGAGTATGCCGAAGCCTGCGACATGAACGGTGTTGCCGCTGTCGTCGAAGCGGTCACTCTGCGCGATCAGGGTTGCGCCGGCACCTGCCTTGTCAAACTGGCGGTCCACGTCGATACGCAGGCTGCGTTTTGCACGTCTTGGCAGCGTGTTGCCGGTCGAATCATCCGTGGGGTCAAGCAGGGTAACTGCGGCGCTGGTGTCCCAGCCAAGCAGATTGCCCGAGAGGGTGGCCTCGAGGCCATCGATTTTCGCCTTGTTGACATTGCCTGGCAGTGAAGTCGACGGGTCGAACACAATCAGGTTATCGATGCGGATGTGGTATGCCCGCACATCCCAGGCGATCGCTCCTTCCTGCCCGGAAACACCGACCTCCACCGTGTCGGATTCCTCCGGTTGCAGGTTCGGGTTGCTGAAACCGGGATAGTACAGGTCGTTGAAGGTAGGTGCCTTGAAGGCCGTGCCGTAGGAAGCCATAAGCCTGGTATTCTCGCGGAGCTGATAACCCCAGGCAATATTGCCCGTGGTGTAATTGCCAAACTGTTCATCGTGCAGCGGACTCAGGCGGGCGAGCAGGGATTGCCTGCCCTGCTCGCCGCGGTATTGTACGAACAGCGCCTTTGTCTTGCGGGAGGTTTCGTTATAGGGGGTGGTGCTGTCGACACGATCATCATGTAAGTCGAAACCTGCCGAGATGACGTTGTCGTCCGTCAGGAAGAAATCATTTTGCAGGGAGAAGGTGCGTCGCTCGGTATTGAACTTGTCATGCACTCCCGGGTTGCTGGTGAGAAAACTGTTCCGCCAGTCGATACTGCGACCGGCGGATGTCGTCAGGTCCCAGCCATCCAGTGGTGTTGCCCGCAACGTGAGACCGATGGCCTGCTGTACAAAATCGTCTTCGTTGGAATAGTTTCCGTCGTACTCGGTATAGCCGGCCGCGTGCAGGCCGTGGAACTCGATCTCGCTGCCGTTGGCAAAACGGTGGCCGAGTTGCAGGCTGGCGGAGGTGTTGTCGTTGCCATCATTGTCAGGCTCATCCAGCGGGGTGCCGAACTCGACGGTCGGCTGTCGTGCATTGAAGCCGCCGGTCCAGTTGTGCGCGAGCCGCGCGGAAATCCATTGCGCGTTGCTGCCGCCGCTGAGATCCGCGGCAACCTCGCCGGTGTTGTAGCGGCCGCCGGTGATGCTGGTGCCATATCGGAACGGCCCTTCGCCGCGCCGGGTGAAGATCTGGATGACGCCGCCAATTGCCTCTGAACCGTACAGTGCGGAATGCGGTCCGCGTGATATTTCGATCCGCTCCACCTGCGTCAGCGGGAGAAATTCCCATGCCACGGTGCCCGCAGTAACGGAACCCATGCGGATACCGTCGACCAGCACGGTGACGTCACCGGGATTTGTGCCGCGCAGGTAGAATGAGGTCAGGTTGCCGCCGGTGCCCTGGGTGACCGTTTCGATGCCGGCCATGCCCTGCAGCAGTTCGGAGAGCGATGCGGCCTGGCTGCGCTCGATTTGCGCGCGCGTGATTACCGTGACCGCCGATAACGCTTCATCCGCGGTCTGGGCGACGCGTGTTGCGGTCACGATGATCGGGGCTTGTGCGGTGCCGGCCTGCACGGGCGCGGCGGATACGAGGCAACCGGCGACGAGGCCGGGCAGTGTTCGAAAACAGGGATGCATGGCTTCTCCAGTGCGCCGACCCGCGCAGTCAGGTGTCATGGAGAAACGCAACACGGCTGGATGTTCAGCCTGTTGGTATCGCCCTCCGCGACACGTTCAAGTTGATTGCAGGCCGGTCTCCGGGCTCGCGAGCGGGTTTCCCCGGCGAATCACCTTCCCGCGCCGTGCGCAGTGGTGTATCGATTCACCTTGACTCGCTTACCGTTGCGGGGGCAGCGCCGGACTGGTCATCGTGATGACGCACCGGCTTCCCGTTTCATCCCTTGAACGAACGTTCGCAGGACACCTGCAACTAAGCGCCGGAGACTGTACGTCCGGGGTGAGGGAGTGTCAAGGCAATCCGCGCCGTCATGCCGGTATCCACACCGGGCCATCGGCATGATCGATGCGTCGCAGCGGGTGCCGGTACATCCGCTGCAGGTTGGGCTCGGTCATTACGGCGTCGCGTGTGCCGTGCAGGAAGTCGCCGTCGCCGAACAACAGCAGGAACCGGTTGCAATAGCGCGTGGCGAGGTTGAGATCGTGCATGACGATGCACAACCCCTTGCCGCCGCGCTCTGCCTGTTGTCCGAGCAGGTCCAGCATGCGTATCTGCTGGTGTATGTCGAGGTGATTGGCCGGTTCGTCGAGCAGCAGCAGGCGCGGGTCCTGGGTCAGCAGCGTGGCGATGCCGAGGCGTCGACGTTCGCCGCCGGACAGGGTGCCGACGTTGCGGTGTTCCAGTGCCGCCAGGTCGACCGCTGCCAGTGCCTGCTGCGCCATGGCCAGGTCGGCCGCCGTCTCCCATTGCAACGGACCCAGCCACGGGTGCCGGCCGGTGAGCGCGGTTTCCAGCACTGTGGCCGGGAAGGCATCGTGGTGATCCTGGAACAGCACGCCGATGTGCCGGGCGATGTGCCTGCGCGGCAGCCTGGCGAGTGCCGCACCTTCCAGGCTGAGGCTGCCGCCGTCCGGCGTATGCAGGCCGGCCAGCGTGTGGAGCAGCGTGGTCTTGCCGGCCCCGTTGCGGCCCAGGATGCACCAGCAGTCACCGGGTTCGATGCGCAGGTCGAGCCCGCTGCAGACCGGCAGGCCGGCAATGGAGACATGCAGCTGCCGAGCCTCGAGCAGCGCCATCGTCAGGCCCGCTCGACAGACTGGCCACGGCCGTGCCAGAGCAAGGCCAGGAACAGCGGTACGCCAATCAGCGCGGTAAGGATGCCGACCGGCAGCTGGCGCGGCGCGAGCAGGCTGCGTGCCAGTGTGTCGGCAACCACCAGCAGGCTGCCGCCCAGCAGCGCGGCTGCCGGCAGCAGGATCCGGTGATCGCGCAGCCCGAGCAGACGCAGCATGTGCGGCACGATCAGGCCGACGAAGCCGATGTTGCCGGCCAGCGTTACTGCGGTGGCGGTGAGCAGCGAGGCCAGCAGGTAGACGAGGCGCCGCAATGCCGGCACGGTGACGCCCAGCGCGGCGGCGCTGCGCTCGCCGTGGGTGAGGATATTGAGGGGACGGCCGAGCGCGATGGCGATCAGTAGCCCGCCCGTCAGCACGCCGGCGCCGGCGCGGGGCATGCCTGCGAATGACAGGTCGCCCATCAGCCAGAACAGCATGCTGCGCAGGCCCTGGTCGGGACTTGCCGCCAGCAGGAAACCGATGAGCGCGCCCCAGCCGGCGGCCACCACGACCCCGGTCAGCAGCAGGCGCTGGCTGCTCCAGCTGCCGCTGCCGTGCGCCAGTGCGAACACCAGCAGCATGGACAGCAGCGCGCCGCCAAACGCCGCACCATGCAGCCACAGCGTGGTCAGGCCGAACAGCATGGCAAGCAGGGCGCCGGTGGCTGCGCCGCCCGACACGCCGAGCACGTAGGGGTCGGCCAGCGGGTTGCGCAGCAGCACCTGCATCAGCGCACCGGCCGTCGCCAGCAGCGCGCCGGTGGTGAAGGCGGCCGCGGTGCGTGGCCAGCGCAGTTCCCTGATCACCACGGCCGTGGTGCTGTCACTGTCACCGGCCAGTGCCGCCAGCAGGTCGGCCCAGCCGGTGTCGACGCTGCCGGACAACAGGCTGGTCACCGCGCTGAATACGGCCAGCAGGATGAGCAATACGAGCAGGCGGGGGGTGCGCATCAGGTACCGCGTTGCTCCCGGTGTCGCCATGGACATCATCGCAGGCTGATCACCGGCCAGTCCTGCTGCCGCGCGTGCGCCTCCAGTATTTCGTCGGGATCCACCGCGGTCGGCCAGGTCACGCGT